>Ga0116229_10000032_pt1 | contig 116424 bp, 94 predicted proteins | sample S1TSphgellanicum_3_FD_87313 | JGI IMG/M metagenome (GOLD analysis project Ga0116229, IMG submission 87313) | Host-associated microbial communities from peat moss isolated from Minnesota, USA - S1T2_Fc - Sphagnum magellanicum MG | ecosystem: Host-associated > Plants > Peat moss > Unclassified...
AGGAGCGAGAGGATTTCTTCTTGCAAATCGAGGGGCAGTTCAATCCTTGATCTTGTTTTCTGGAGTGCGCACATGTATTCGCAGTATTGGGATTTTCAAGAGACTAAATAGTCCATACCTGCATGGTTCCTTTCAGGTACTAGAGATTCTGCAACATGAAACTATCAGTCTAAGCTATTGCTGCTTCGGGTCCTGTGTCTACTCTCACTTCTTCTAAATCTAGTGGATCAGCTCCACCAGGCACAAGTCAAGTACCACCATTTTCTGTAAGTCCTCCCACTCTCCAATCCCTTACACCCCTGGCAGCAGCTCTATTGACCACTGCAACTGGGTCTTTCTTCTTCTAGATCAACACTGGACGCTTCAGAAAAGTTTACCAACAGTTATACATATCTATACATATTTATATTGTCCAATTCACAACATTTGCTCCTATGCTTTTTAATACTCTATCCAATGGTATGCTAGATCTGTAGGTAGAATAATTTCAATCTAAATCGCATCATGTATTAATAAGTCTGAGAGCAGATAATTTGACAATCTTTGGTGGTTTTTACTACTCTATCCAGTTCATTGTTTGCTAGATCAGTAGGTACAATCACTTTCAATCAATCTAGATTCCATTTTGTGCCAAGTTCAAGAGCGGACAATTTGACAATACTTCTATGTTTCTTAATACTCTATCCAGCTCAATGGTCTGCTAGATTGGTAGCTAGAATCATGGCAATCTAAATTGCATTTTGTGCAAGTCTGAGACTGCACAATTTGACAAATTGATGCTTCCATGCTTTTTAGTAACTTGTCTAATTCAATTGCTTGCTACATCTGTAGGTAGAATTACTGCAATCTAAATTGCATTTTGAGCCAAGTCCGAGCACCCGGATATTTTGTAAATGCTTCCAGTTGTTCAAGCTGCAGCTTCACAGAAGTGGCAGTTGGACATAAAGACTAGGTTCTGTTTGTAATAATTCATCCAGTCCTGCTGTGAGCCAATTTGTGAATTCTTTCCCGAAAATATCTACACATCTTGCACAATCTTTTGATCATTTCCAAGTCTGGCAGCAGAGTCACAACATTTCTTCCATGCTCATTACAGTTATATCAGTAAAGTACTTGAAGCTTGAAACTGAGACCCAGTTTAGTTGAAATTAGGTATAGGTGATTAAAGCTTGATTTGGCTAAACCTTCCTACTGATGATCACCATTTGTTCTGCGATTTTGGCTGCAAACAAAAAAAAGTCCTGAAAAAAACACTGGTGTACTATGATGGTTTTGTAATTTTCAAACCTATGGTGCAGAAGTGATCGAGTTTTGACTACCCAATATTTGTCATTGGGAATTCTACGAAAAATTGAATGTCAGTGTAACAGATGAATTAGAGAGAGAGATAGTGTCGTTGCAATACGACAGTCACAGGCTGGCGCCAAAGCGCCCCGAAGAGAGACAGATTTCAGTTTCTTTAGAAATGAAACTCCAAAAGCAGAAGCACGCACTGTCAACAGTGGGATTCGAACCCACGCCCTTTCGGACCAGTACCTGAAACTGGCGCCTTAGACCAACTCGGCCATATTGACTTGATGTGACCAGCCTTCACAGAGTTTAGATATATATATTTGTTTTTGTGGATTGTTGACGCCAGAATTCAAGTTGTGACTTAATCCCGGGTAGATACTTTTTGGCTCTGATCAGAACATCCTAGAAATCCTGTCTGTTTCTCTGTATACTGAATAGGGTTATAGTATTCCTGTACTAAAATACAAAGGGTCTTGAGCAGGCTTGTGTGTAGGTGTGAAGAAAAAAATGGGAGGTAGGTTTGTGAGAATTTTGAAGGACCAATGGAAGTGATATAAAGGGACCATTATTTTCAATGTTCAACAGAATAGAGTTGTGTGGAATACTTTTTTTTGGGGGTGAATCTTGTCATCTGGCCACAAAAAAAGAGCCTTGTGGTAAAGCTACAAAAATTTTTAGCAAAATTTGCCATATTTTGAGGAAATCTGTCCACATTTAGAGATTGCAAAGGTCGCCAGTACAAAGCGAGATTTGAAAAAAAATCTACTTTGCTGCCAAATTACGTGAATTTTGAGGTTTTCAATCGCCAGAAGTGAAAAAAAAGAAAAATCGTCAGATTTCTTTATTTGGTTTTCAGTTCCCGAGACGTTCTCACTTGATGTTCTTTTGCAGTGATGAAAGCGAGAACTCTGTTCACCTCGTAGTTCCCGACATGTTCCCACCGGATGTTCTCGTACCGTGATGAAAGGGAGAACTCTATTCCGCTGGAAGTTCCTGAGCTGTTCTGACCTGATGTTCGTCTGCAGTGAAGAAAGCGAGAACTCTGCTCCACTGGAAGTTCCCGAGATGTTCCCATCTTTGTCTCTCTGGCAGAAAAAGCTGTGTTTTGTCGAGAGCGGAAAACAACGGTCGTTGGGTGTTTGCGGGGAGCTATCCAAGCACGATTGCCCATCTCTCGCTCTCGTCTTCTTCGCCATGGCGATGGCAACCACTGCTAGATCTGCAGCTCGGCTACTTCGTATGAAAGCGTCATCGGTTCAACGCTCTTCCCGTACTTTTGCATCAGGTATCTCCCTCCCGCCGTCTGAAGTACTTTTGTAAGCTAGTCACGGCGTGAGCTAGCTAGGGTCGAAGAATACGTGCTTGATTACATGACCGCGGAGTCGGAAGGGTTTACTTAAGAACAGAAATCGATGTAGCGCTCAGACTTGGATCATGCAATAACTTGATTCAACATGTCGATGTCATCCTCTGAAAATCGCCGTCGCTCCAGGGTCGTGGCGCTGGATCTGTGCGGCTCGTTTAGAAGTTGAAGATATAAGAGAGCAGAGAGACGCAGAGAGATCTCTATCTAGAACTGGTCGCTAAAAGGCCGCTTTTAGGTCTTTCCAGAAGGTGAAGGATGTAGCTAGCTGGATCTGGCCTCTGAAACCTGGTCCAGTCTGCTCGCCGCGGTTCTTGCTTGCTGGAGTATCGAAATATAGGCAATAGTTTCCCAGGCAAAAACCGTCAGGTTTTAGGAAGTGGCTGCGTTATCGTGCAGCTTGGTAGATTGTTTACCTCAATTGAAGAGCTGCAACTTCCAGAACAGTCTCGGTCAGAAAAGTTTTGTTGTAACGTTAAAGCTTTCATTGAAGGATACACGCTTCGCCAGTCACATTGAATGCAGATGTCCACGTAGTTTAGGGTTTTGGATTCATCATGATCCGGGTTAGGTTTATAAAAACCCAAATGGCAGTGGGAGTGGCAGTGGATTGTGGAGGGGGAGAGAGAGTGTGAGATGTTTAGTCCAAGCCCTAGAAATGGTCAAAGATGGTGAAACTATGTGTAATAATATAGAATGTGTTGTGAAAATTCTCAATTGTGTCTTGTATGAATGAGAAAAATGATTCAAGGTGATAGGTATTGTAGGTTTGCCTTTTGTCAAATGGAATGATAAGATCTAGCATATGTTTTTTTTCTCCCCTGCTGTTTTTCTCTGTGTTTTTCCCTTTTTATGTTGTTAGTTGCTAGTCAAAATGATTCTCTTGTAATTTCTTGGATCTTGCTGTGAGATAAAGTTCTCAAGGTTTATTCTGTGACATTTTTGACAAACACTCTCAACCATACTATGCAGGTATTGAAATGATTAGAATGCCTCATGTTCATTCCAATATTTCAATTACTGTGAAGCTGGGGGTTATCAATAGTCGATTTTACAGGTTCTTGAGGCTTTGTAGTTGTAAGAAGTTTTTTGTCTTTCAGATGGTCAGTCTTGTTGTCCTTCTGAAGATAAAAGGCTACCCTTTAAAAATTCTTCTAAAGAGAGCTAGAGGGTTGCTTAAAAAAGAAAATTCCCTTTTTGGAATTTCAGCTTTTGGAGTTTTCAGAATGATTTTGTTTAGAGTCTTGTAAGTGGGGAGCTTCTTGTAAGCCCACTTGTTCTTTGTTTTTTCCCTGCTATCCTTTCCTTTTAAGTTCTGCTTTTCCCTTTCTTTAATTCTGTTTTTTGTTGTCCTTGTGTTGTGGTCTGTTGCTAGCCAGTAGTATGGCTGAGGCTTCCCATTTCTTCTGGATTTGCAGCAGAAACTTGGTTTGCAGGTTGGTGCATTTCACTGGCCTGTATCCACTGTAGGGAGCTGATGAATTCAGTGGGAAAGTTGTGGTAGATAAGTCACTATCATACACAAATTACTACTGTTGATGGCCCCTGAACAAGTGTGAGACTGGCACTTTTTTTCATTCCCATGTTTTTTGTTTGTTTTTGTCTTTCCTAGTTTGTAGCTTTCTGTGGCTTCTTGAAGAAGTGTTAACCTTGCTGTGGTTTTTTTTTCCCCCTTCTTGTGAGAATGGAAATTTCTCTATTCTTATGAAAGATATATGTTAGTTGCTAGTCAGCATCATGGGTGAGTCTTGAAACTGTTGCTTCCAGGCTTGTGACAGGAACTCCCTATGCAGGCTAGTGGTTACAGTGACCTATACCCACTGTAGTGAGCTGATGAAGTCAGTGGGTAAGTTGTGATAGATAAGTCGCTATCATGCATGTTACTGTTGATTGTCCCTGAACAAGTGAGAGACTGTCTGTTTCGTCTTTTGTTCATACTGCTAGAACTTTACTTTTCTTTGTTTTGGTTCTATCCTTCTGCATTTTTCCTTCTTTCTGGTTGTGCAAGTCCTTATTTGGAAGTCTTTCTTTGACTTCACAAGGAAATGTCATAACCTTGTTCTGGCTTTCCTAATCATGAGTACCAAGATTTCTCACTTCTCATGAGAGTTATTATTTCTGGTATTCATTCACTATTTCTTCAGGTTGCAGCATGCACGTTGGTTGGTGTTGCATTCAACCAAGTCAACAGTGGTTCATGTTGCATTCTTACTTGGAAAGGTCTAGAATTCTAGACCTGATTCTTGAAGTGGCTAGTTTCACCTCAGTTTCTGATGCTGTACGTGTGTATGTGTACTGGGTTGAAACTTGGTGTGCAAACACAGATGCTCATGAACATGGACCAAAAAGAGTGCCACTTTGGGAAGACCCCATGAACCCAGGCAGGTGGAAGGAAGAGCATGTAAGCTTCTTCTTCTGTCCCTCTCAAATGCTTAGATTGTATGTGTCCACTTTTCACTTTCTAAAGCAATCATTTCTCTAAGTCTGGTGACTGTAAGGAGAAACTTTACCTGTGGTGCCCGGTTTGAGAAAACGGTAAATGAGCAAGTGAGGACATTCTTCCCCCCAGATCTTACTGAGATGATCACTGTAGATATGAAGTAGGTCAAAATCATGCACTATCTTAATGGTTCTTGATGTTTTTTGTTTGCAGTAGGTGAAATGTACTAAACATTGAGTGGTAGGTGTTATAGGATCTGCTAAGATTTTGAATTACATGCCAAGCCACCACTATGTTTGAGCACTAATAGGTGGAGTGGGGTTGCAGTCTGTGTTTGTGTCACTTGCAGACTGAGGATTGCTCTTCTATGGTGGCTACAAGTTTGAGCACTAATAGCACAAGTGGTGGGTTGCAGTTTGTGTTTGTGTCACTTGCAGGCTGGGGAGTGCTCATTTATGGTGGCTACAAGTTGTTTGCTGGTGGGTCCAAGGAGAAAAAGGACACAGCTCCTGCTAAGTCTTCTGCTTCTACTCCTGCTCATCACTGAGGCCGATGCCTTCTCCATGGCATCATGTCAGGTACCTCTGAATGGTCATAGGATGTTGTTTCTAGCTAATTCTTGCTGGCGCTATTCTCAGAGAGGCTTTGCAATAACTGTTAAGGTGGTGTGCATGGAGAATGTCACACATGAGCAGTGAGTTCTCATATATGTCAATGTGAATTGGAGTGCTTCCTGTGTTTCACAGAAACATTGTGCACTCCCCATAAATCTCTTGTTTGACTCCCACTTTTTTCTGTCAAGGTTTTGTAGGTGAGGTGACAAAGACCAGGTTGCATTCATCAGATTCATCTTTGGTCTAATCATATGTAGCAAGTACATACAAGTGTAGAGCACTCTCCTTACTGATGATGTTTAATCCTTGCTGAGAATGGTAAACTTTCGTGCACAGTTTGCCTCAATTGTTTGGAGCAGGTTTGTGAGACACTATTCCTGCAAATTCTGTTGCAATTTTCAAGGGGGGGAGCAAGGGGTCTTTGCGAAATCTTTTTTCATTTTCTTAGTCTTGACATCTCTGCAATTGGCAAATGAGGATGCTGTTTATTTCTTGGCTGCTGCAAGTCAAGAAAGCACATCGCTTTTTGTGCAAATCACATAGTTATGTCTGCCTCTGCACAAAAAGAGCTGCTAATGTGGATTTGATTGCTCAATCTGCAGCAGTGTTTTTCTGAATTTTGAATGGAATGAAGTGCTTGATGAAGCAAAAGGTGCTGGTAATAAGAGATGATGGAACGTGGTTGATGAAGCAACAAGTGGTAGTATTAATTAGAGTTGATGAAAGCTAGCAAAAGACTAGATTCAGCTTCTCAACTCAGTTGGCAGGTTATGAGGGGGACTTGAGATCTTAACAAGAGGTTTTTAGCAATGAGCAATGTTCCTCACTTCATAACAGGAGTTAACAAACAAATACAATAAAAAATGGAATGTTCATGTGTTGTATGTCTGCCCGGAGCAGCAATTGGGAGCCTATTCTATACCATATGCTTCTGTGTGCCCAAAAGAATAATTGTGAAGTGGGTAGCAAATGAAGAATAAGTTTTCAAAGGCTGGCTGCACTTGTTAAGATGCAACATTCTGAAGGTCCTCTTTCCTTGGAACCTGAGTGTTGGGTTTAGCTTTTTCTATTCCTGCACCTAGATGATGAGTAATCCAACAATGCAGGCTGCAACTACTACTAATGTGCAGCATTGTGAAGGCCTTCCCTTGTAATAATACTGGCTGAGAGTTGTGTTCAGCTTTTTCTTTTCCTGTACCTAAATGATGAGTAGTCCAACAACTCTTGTTGCACCTACTAAGGTGCAATATTGTCAAGGCCTTCCATTGTAATATCAAAGCCTGAGAGCCGGGTTCAGATTTTTCTAGATGATGAATGATCCAACTCATTAGGCAGGGGTTATGTGAGGTGAATGCAGCCAATCATCTGCAGAGTTGTAATACATTCAATAACTCCTAGCGGTGAATCTAAGCCTGCACTTTGAAAGCTAATGAATTCCTAAAGCATAAAACCTACATTAGGCAGGTACACCTGTGAGGGTCCTTGCTTTGTCAGGATTTTGTCCAATTTTGGTTATTTGGTTCTGTGCCATCTCCACACCATTTTGAATGATGGTACATTGAGAGCAGCAGCTGTGTGGAAGGCCTTCCAAAGTTGGCTGATATCGAAGACCTGCCTCAACTCTTCAAGTGTTTTGGCATGTTTCCACATTGTCAACAATGCCCTTGTATATTTGTGTGTTGAAGAATGAATTACGAGTTGGCAACCTGCCAATGCTCTGTCCTGTGTGCAGGACTGTCTCCAGGAGAATAATGTGTTCAGATTGTAAAGATGAAGGAGATGACAATCAAAGTTGAAGAGGTTCGAGTTGGAAGAAACTACCACCCAGTTTCTTAGTTTTCTGTAGACTTCATAGCTCTACCTTCATCTCGCCTGCTTGCATTTGACCTGTTTCATCACCAGTAAAGAGAGCTCTCTTCAAGGTCAGACCTTGATATTGAAGCACACAATAGTGCTTCAATACATGGTACTGTGCATTCTCTAAAACTGAAAACTGAATGGTTGAGGGATGATGTCAAAAGGTCCAAGGAGGAGGGTATTATGAGAGAAGAACAATACAATTTGATTCTTGTGGAAGCATGCTCAGTCTGCCTTGCAAAAAGCCCATGTTCACCACACTCTGCAGCTCTCCTTCCCATCCACTTGATAACTGTACCATTCAACTCTCTACAAAATGTTAGTAAATTGAATCAAGGGTTCAGTACTCTGCACCACCACCATTATAAGTAAAATTGTGCATCCAGATCATGTGGGGCCTTTGCTTGCATTTTACCTGTGAGAGATTGTCTCCAAAAGCATCCAAAGAAGACAGTGGTGCAATGACAGGAGCACTCATGGTTCTTCCAAGGCTGGCTTCAGCTGAGGATTCTAGTGGTGTGAAGTCTAGGCCTGAATGTCCAACTGTCTGCAGATTGTGCACTTGTTGCTGCTGAGATTGTGGATGATGATGCCCATATGACATAGTGGTGGTGTTAGGGCCCATCATCATTGATGCTGTTGAACCCTGCATCTGCAGCTTGCAAAAATAATTTAAAAAGAATAAAAAGAAACTGTGAATACTTACAGCTCTACATACTTTTGGAAGTGCAAAGGCATGTCCTGGATGTGATTTGGGTGAAGTTTGTGACATTCTTCCTTCTTTTTCTTTCACAACACTTGAGAGTTGTCATTCTGAACATGTTCAGTAAAGCTCTGAAGTCTACCGAAAAACCCTAAGAAGTTGGATTGTGTGCCAGTGACAATCCAGTAAACCTTTCCTACCTGTTTGCAGAGAAAATCATCGACGGTGCAATCAATTCCTGGGTTCACAGCTGCAAGCTTCATGGATAGAAACTGCAAAACCATAAATCTGTTATTTCTCGACACCATATCTGTTGAGTGAGATGGAGCATCCAGGAAGTCTATATATATTTTTCTGACATAACTGCTAGAACTGTTGGTATTCTTGGTATTGCAATTCCTTGAGAAGGGACATAAAGGAAACAAGCAGCAAGGGAGAAGAGGAGGTCTGGATACCTCGATTTGTCGTTGAAGAGATTGGACATAATTGATGATTTCATCAAGCATCACCGCCTTTCCTGTAACCTGAAGGACAAAGAGTGAGTGTCAGAGTCACGAAAGCTTAGAAAGAGTGATCGAGTGAGGAATCAAGGAGTCTACAATCTTAGGTCTCCACTTTCTTGAAGAAAAGAAAGTTTCCGAGAACAGCCAGTGGAAGAAGTAGACATGATCCGCTTATGAAGAAGAAAGACATGATGATGAGAGAAAAAAAGAAGTCTGGATTATGGAACAAGAGGCACGCGCGGAAACCAAGAAGCAACAAGAGAGCGAGCTGGTGGCGGAGCAGAAAAGCTGGTCCTGGAGAAAAAAAAGAAAACCTTGCTGCAGCCTGGCACAAGATCTTGAAGATACTTCATACGCTCGCTTATTTTTTCTCTACGAACCTGTTACAACAATTTCCGCGAAACAACAACATTTTAAATGCTTCCGAAGAATGCGTGACTCGACTCGACGACGACAATCAAGCTCCACAGCCTAAAGTAGCAAACTCTTTAACAAAGAAAGAAGAAGGATTTTGGTTACAAAGTTTTTACTCTCTCGGCGAGGCTGTGACTGTCGGTGGCTTGACCCCTTCTTGCGCGCACATGAATGTAGTCTTGCTTAGGCGGTGCTGGTGGTTCGGGGGGTTTACAGGGGCTCTCTTGCTTCTGCATCGGCAGCGGACTAGACTCTCCTGAATACGACTCGCTCAAGGTTCGATCTACAGTCCGTAGCAGCTTCGCATCCACCTCCCTTGCAGCGCTGCTTTCCCCGCTGCTTCTCTGACGCTTCACATTCGTGTCATCGCCGCCGCCGCCGCCTGCTGTAGCAGCAGCCTGCAACAACAGTTGACGGGTGCAGCCAGCAGCACATGCTCAGTTCAATGCGTTTAGTACTTACGGGAGTTGTTATGAATTGCAGATCATATTCTTGTTTGCACAAGAAGAATCTACCTGTGCGGCGGCGTTTCTCCCGCCGGCTGTCTCCTTGCTATACAACAACTCGTCAGCCTGCTGGATCACTAAAAGCTTCCGCTTTCCCGTGATGCAGGCGTCCCGGTCGCCACAAGCTTGCTGGGAGCTCGCTGCGGTGGATGAGTGTCGGAATCCATGATCAGCTGCTTCATCATCAGTAGTGTCATTGGCTCCGCGACGCCTACCAATTTCAGTTGCTCCAGATTCAAAGGTTTCCATTGCTGCGGCGGCATGAGGACTCATGTCCTCTCGACCACTAATTCCAATAGTTTGTAGGCTCTTCTTCATCTTCATGTCGTTGCGCTGCATGACAGGAGACTTAGACTCAACCATTTCTCCTCGTCCTGCTACATCAGGACTCTTGGATTGCACCACCGAGCTGCTGCCTGCGCCATGTGAGGTTCTCCTGGCACTGGTGATAATGCTAGATGGTGCGAGTTTTGCAAGTCTGGAGCAACTGGAAGACCTGGAGAGCTTTCCGTCGACGACATTGTCGCATCCTGCATCTGCTGCTATAATCGATCTGCTGCCGCGAGCTGGTTTAACGCCATCAGGGCCTAGAGCGTATGGAGTCTGTGAGTTATAGGTGTTGCCATTGCTGCTACTGAAGGATGAGAATTTTGCAGCCCTCTCAGCAAACCCTGGATCTGATGAGAACTGTGCCAAGCAATGGGAGGTGGCAAGGTCAGCAGCTGCAGCCCCAGCTTGCTGCAACGCCGCAAGAACACCTGACGAAGCTGAAGCACCCACGAGCGAACCCATCATCGACCTGAAGTTCATTGTATGATCCATGCAGGTACTCCAACTACAGTTCCCCCTCGTCAGTAGTAGCCCTGATCCGAGGCGCTGAGGACTTGCTCCCGACGTGTATGACGAATCAAGCGGTGGCATAACGGCGCTGTTGGGAGTCCCATATCCATCTATGGAAGCTGTCTCCGGCGCAAAAAAATGCATATCAGCAGCCTGCAGTTTTAAGCTTTGCCAGCCAGCTGAAGGAGACACGGACGGGACGTTGTTTCCGCTTGGGTCCTCATCATCCATTGTGATCTCCATCCACAACTGCATTCTTTCTTCTCTCGCACCAGCTAGCTAGTCGCTAACTCACCCTCAATCACATTGTCGACGTAGCTAGCTAGCTGCCTGCTGCAGTTTCTCTATTTTTTGACTTCCAAGAAATGTCCCCATGACGGTCAGCATCTTCAGGTATAAAATTTCCATTCATGAGGACTAACTCTAGGAAGATCAATTAAGAAAACTTCCAGGAGGACGACAAGCTCTATAACCTTGACGTGCAGCTGCGCATAATTTTCTGTACTAGTCGTTGTTACAGCGCTCTTCTAAAGCGTAGTCGAAGGGATATGAGTGATCTAGTAGTGCTGATGCAGGAGGCCGGCCACTGTACCTTTTCTCCAGTCTAGAAGCTATGACAACACTAATATGAGCTCAGTAGCAACGAAGCTGCTAGCTACCTCTTCTGCAACAATGAACAACACCCAACATGAGCGCCTCTTCAAGTCAACGACAAATGTCGAAGAGTAAACTCATGCAGACTCTGAGGCCCCAGCAGCTAATTGATCTTTTCTCTCTGTCCCTGCTACAAACTGATTGCTTCTTTTTTTGGGGCATTCAATCTCCCTCGCGGATTACCCACCCGGCTTTACGCAAGCCGCCCAACCTGCGATATACACACTGAATGAATGAAGGAATGAATGAGCTGTAGTAGTAAGTCTGCTTTATTATTACGTGAGCTTGAAGTCAGCTGCTGCTGCAGCGAATGCCAAAATTGTTGGATAATAATATTGCTATCCAAGATTGATTCATTATATTCGCAGCAAAATCAGCAGCAGCAGACGACGATCACCCAGCTACTGCCAGCTTCACTAGATACATCAGATCACCAACACACAGTTGCACAAAAGTCTTGTGAACCCGTACAGCAGCTACTACTACTACTACTACTACTACTTCTTCTTCTTCTTCCGGATCACTTGAACCCAGGATGAGCAATAGAGTGGCAAGATGCTTTATACTAAAGCGCCGGAATGCAGATCATGAGGAAACGCCGCATGCTTGATGTAAGTACTTACATCGGGCGATGTAGGTACTCTTGGTGCCACCCCAGCTGACAAAACCCAAGAGGCTTCTTCACGCAGAGAGAGAGAGAGAGAGAGAGAGAGAGAGGCACCTAGAGTACGTAACTACGGTTGCCGAGACACTCTGTTTTGGCCGCGGTGGTGGTGGTGTGGCCGTTGGGAGAGCCACCCTGCCTGCCTGCCTGCCGTGTAAGTAAGTAATTCGTTCTTCTGCCGCTATCACCATCGCGCCAGAGAGCTGGTGGATCCAACGGCGCGGAGTGACCATCGCGCGAATTCCGGTTGGTCTGCAAATATGTACACAAAACGCAACCACGGCGCAACTGTCAACTAAAATTTCCACCACTCTATTTCTCGTTTAGACTAGTCTATTTCTCTCGTCTAGCTAGCTAAGAGGAGAGGTTGTTTCTGTATAGGATAGTGGAAGCCCTAGAGCAGGGGTGTTTTTTTTTTGGCGATTTTTTTGGGGAACTGGCGATTTTTATTTTTATTTCAAATCGGCGAAAATTTTGTTTTTTTGGGTTTTTTAGTTGTCAAAATCCCCCCTCAAACGTCACTAGATTCTATCCTGAGTTGCAACAGGTAGCTCAAAATATAGAAGGATTAGATTTTTTTTACTTTCAAATTTTCTTATCACCAAATCTGGCTAAATTGTCTTATGGATGACTGGCCTTCAACTACATCACAAAAATGGAAAAAAAAAAACCCCTGCCCTAACTCTCTTCAATGTTTTGAGGTCCCACTCATGGGCAGTAGTAGCCTGAGCACTCGGACCAAAACGGGGATCTAAACATATATTCATCCATCTTTTTCTTTCTTCGTCAATGAAAAAATCAGAGTACCAACCTTACACATTGTAAGAATTTTTCCACTGTGTAAGATGCCTGGCAAATATTCCGCCTGACAAGGGACCTCCAAATACAAAGCAAAACATTTGCATGTTCTTTAGGTGAAGCCCAGTAGAGCCTTAGGCCATAGGCTTTACATGAAACTCAGCAGAGGTGTGAGCATTTTGTTTCCCAAAATGCCCTGAGGGTTATTACACTCTACAGTGCACTCTCTACATACACTACAAAGATCTGAGTAGCTCTTTACATCCTCATCACCCAGTGAATGTCAGAGTGAAGGAACATCCAACCAGTGCGCTGTCCTTTGGAAGCTTGTTATGACTGACTGGTGGATGCAGTACAAAGTTGACATTGGTAATTTAACCTTCACAATATAGAGGGCCTTTACATAGGTAGGTAGGAAGGATAAGATGTGGTTACTAGGTGTTTAGATGCATGTAGATAGTTAGTGCAAAGGTGAGCACTAGGTGGTAGGATCTACAAGTAGGTATACAATTTTCACTTCACCATATCTATAAAGGCTGTTTCATTATTTTTTTGGGTGAAGTAGGAAGGATGATTTGGAGAATTTGAATTATGTGCTCATGTACTTCTTCTGCAACAAGTTTGTTTGTTCCAAGTTGTGTATAGGCATCTTTCAAGAGGCAATGGAAGTGCACCAAATTGGAATTTCATTAACTATTTTAAAGGTATGACATGGGCCCTAAAATGTAATGGAATGTGAGCAAAGATGATGACATCTGAATGTTGTGCTTGTTTTGATACATGAATCTAATTTTTTTTAAAAATTGTTGTTGGTATGGATGTGCAAATTGAAGATGTTGTCATGTGCACATTGTTTAGATGTCGATATCAAGCATTTGGTTAGGTTAGTTTCTTTCCACTTCTCATTTTGAACATTTAATAACCTCACCTACAATAGTACCACCTAAACCCCTTGCCCCAACTACACATTCTATTTTCATTTAGTTAAGTGCTTCCAAACTAAGTATGAGGTTTATAACCACATTGTAATGACAAGCACAATGTCAAATGGTTTTTATTATATGGAATTATTCATTTCTAAACTTTAACACTACCATATGTTTTTAAAAAATTAATGGATAGTTTTTTTTTTTATACAACGCCACATCAATGACCTATGTTTTGATATGTTTAATTAATGAACCATACTTCCATCCATTTATATGATGGGAATATTTTGTAGATACCTCCATAATGAACTTTATCCTTATCCCTTATCCCTTTTATATTGTGTTGTAAGCAAAAGGGAACACACAAGGACACATTAATTAGGTAGGTTAACCTCTTTTGTTTGTCTCATCTACATACACAAATAAGGTTTTTATCAACTTGTATATAATTCATTTAGTTTTGATTTTTTCTACCTTATAGTAAAAAAAAATCTTGTCCATTCTAACTATGTATGTGATTAAAGTGTGACTATTGTTCAAATCAATTCATTTTGCAATGATACTTGTAATAATCTTATGTGTCACCATAGTTACAAGTGTTCATACTTACATATGCATTTATGTTATGAAAAATTCAAATTTTAATCATATATACAACTATAATTTGTGACTATCACAAGTTTAGATGAAAAATTTAATAAAAAGTGAGCATATGTCATTCATTATTGGTGGCATCCATTGATGGTTAACAACTAGAGGTATTTGTAACTACATATGGCAAGGTGGTTTGGTCATGTAGATGACATGTGACATTTTTACTATTGCAATTGAATGTGTACAAGTTCATTTGTTGGCTTGTAGGTAGATTAAAAAATGTTATTAATACATAGTAAATAGGCTAGGCTTGGTAGGTTATGAGGCAATGTTAGGCTAAAAGGCTAGGTTAGGTGGGCATGATAGGGTAGGCAAGGGTAGGCACCTATTACCTACCTACCAATTTTTACCTAAGTAGGTGGGTAGGTAAGCAAACCATCTACCTAGGTTAAGGAGGCCATTTACTTAAACCATGTAGGCCATTACGTAGGTAGATAAAGAGAAATGGTTGGTAGGTCAGTAGGTATGTTATTTATCTAGGTTGGGTAGGCCATCTACTTAGGGTAGGTAGGCCATTACCCAACTACCTACCTAAAAATTACTTACATATTATCTACCTTACTAGATATCCACATAACTAATCTATATAAATAAATAAGTTGATAAAATTTATCACAATATAATTATTTAGTGCAATAGTTAAAGACTTGCTTTATCATTTTGATAGTGAAACATTTAAATCTTTATACTTGCATTGTAAGGGTTAACTTAGGTTAGGCTAAGTAAATTATGCTAAGTTAAACCAAATACATTAAACTAGGTAGGCTAAATTAAGATAGGTAAGCCTAGTAAGCTAGGCTAGCATGGGTAGGATAGGCACTTATTATATACCTACCTATTATTTTACCTAGGTTGATTAAGGTAGGCACCTATTACTTACTTGCCCATATTTTCATTTAAACCTAAGTAAGTAGGTAACTAGGTTAGGCTAGGTTAGCTAAAACACTTGGCATCATGTGATTATCCATAAGGTAGTTGCAAATGTGGTCACAAATGTAGTTGCAAAATTGAGTTTTATGTAAATCATATAGATTTACATCATAATTATGTTCATCTCTAGTAATGAATGAAAAAATGAATTATATTAATTGTCGTGATGTGTAATGTTGTGACATATAGTGTCATAAGGGTGTAAATCCATAGTAAATTCTATTGAACAAAAATACTAAAACTAGTCAAAGGTAAAAACTAATCAACCAAAAAAATATTCACGCACATATATATACAATACACAAGAGGAGGTTAAGATGAAATTTTCATGTATTAGATTGTAAAGAAGGAAAGAAAATGTAGTGTATGTAAACGGTGGTCATGCAATAGCCGTTGTGAACATTTAGAAATCCAGTCTGACTATGGAGGAAACTTTCCTTTACAAAGGAATTCTAGAAAAACTAACAAGAGAAGAGAAAAACTTGGTTTTTTATATAGTCGCCAACAAGTTGAAACCCTAAAACACTTAATAGCGTACACTAATCTAAGAATGTACATTAACCCTAAAAGGCATGAATGCCATGCCCGTAATCGGCCGTCATGTATGAGGCCATGCATACAAGCATGACATATCAAGGGTTTTGGACTTCCATGTCACATGATGTTTTTTGTGACTAGTTGTTTAATGGCACTTGTTTCATGTGACTAGAACATTTTGTGATCATAAATATTCATTACAACAAAAAATTTGTTGTACATTGAGTCATTAGTTTCCAAATACTTTTTGGTGTTACTCAACACACAAAAAGTAACAATTTGCTAAGCTTTCTTTCCTCAATGAATCATTTTATGTCTTGAAAGTTGTAGAAAAAATAGAGCCATGAACAAAATAAACAATTTTATGGCATCAATCGTTACATGCAAGCTTTCAATTACATAATACATCTTTTAATTCAAGTTGTTTTTATGTATTTGTTTTGTAAGCTTACATTTGATAACCAAGTGTTGGTATTGTTATTATTGGCTTGGTATAATCTCTACAAGATTATTGAACAATAGAAATACACAAAAAAAATTTCATATGCAACAACAAAAAAATTAATTTTCTAATCCATATTTTAAATTCTCAGTCCTGTCCTATTCATTTAATAATTTTTATACGTCCTATGTGCATTGATTAACTTATGAATGATTCACAAACTATGCAAATGAATTGTATTTGTTGATTACCATTGTCTATTGCACACTTGGCTTGTATAACAAGCAATGATGATCAACAAGTACGATCCAAATGAACTTCTTTTGTGTTTTAAAGAGATAGTCTAATTCACAATTGGTTTTTGCATGGAGAATGACATGTTTTAAGATTTATTCTTCATACTATTTGGTAACAACACAAAAATTATTGTGTTCAAGCTTTTGTCATGTTGTTTTGCCTCACCTCATGTCTAGTAGCCCCTTGTACTTAAATGTGAAAAAAAAAAGTAGCCTTTTGAACCTAAGACATTCCTTGGGTTCTCACTTCTCACCACAAGGTTATGAACAAAGACTACTTCACTAAGCCATTTCTAGAGTTAAATAATTTTTTTTTAACCAATCAAAATTGTCAGCCCAAATACAGATTTAACACCTTGGAATATCACAGTTCAAGAAGCACATGGTAGCCATCCACCTTACTTGGAGAAATTGAAAAAAATACCTCACTGATTGCTAAATTGTAAAACTCAAAAGAAAAAAAAAAAGGAAAAAAAGGGAAAAAAAAATAGTGCATGATTTGGGGGGGGAGGCTCCTAAAATGGAGAAGAGGCCAAACAGCCAAAGACATGATGTAGGCAGTAACATGACGAGTGCAAGTATGTCGTAGAGCTGAAAATGGAATTTGTCAGTTGGAAGCAAAATCTGGATGCTGCACAACATGTTACCTATTATGCAGTTCAAAAAGGGCTAGGCTAATTGGCGCCATTGAAATCATGGGATGGCGAATATAGCATTGAGAATCTATGCTGCAGGCTCTACTACTAAAAGTGGCTCTCGACAGCATTCAACCAAACACACACAGCCAGTGCTTGTTTGTTTCCTTGACCTCTGTTGAGCTACTTTTAGTGGCCTCCTTGGGTGAATGAATCAGCACCTACACTTGTTCCATAGTAAAAACCCAAAAACCTCAAAATTATTTTGGGTTGTTTCTAAACTTTGTAAACATCCTCTAACTAAGTCAGGTTCTCTGGGATCCAAATTTAACTTTTCTCGGGTTAAATGTAAGCTCAAACTGCCTCCTCACCTAACAAGGTGGGGGAGGTACCAGTGTACGTGTTGGTAGACCTTGGTGCAAAGAATGATAGTGGTAGTATTTGAGGGCCAGGGTGAACCAGCACCAACACTGGTACCATTACCTTCTTGAGTGAGGCTTTCCAGTGGCCATATTGAACCCAGGAAATGTTGAAATTTAGACTCAGAGTTCCTAATTTAGTCTTTGGATGAGATAATTACCATGGTGGGATGCAATCTCAAAATAATTTGGGATTTTATCATGGTCTCAGTGTAGCTGCTGGTTCATCCAAGGCGTATTTGAGAAGGGGTCACCTTCAGGCTCAATATTTGACTAAGATTACACTTCAGATTACATTATTAAAGATATAAGTAATAACTTATATTAGCTAACAAAACAAAAAAAATTGCAGCTAAGATTGCACAAGAAAGAAATAAAACTAATTACTGAAAAGAAATGAAGTATCATAACCACTTGTCTTGGCAAGTTTTTCAAAATCGAAAAAAAATCCATGAAGGAATGTTGTCATTCGAGGTTTTTTCTGCCATTTTTCACACAAAAAGAGAAATTTGTTAGATTTAGACCTAGGTACTACCTAGAGCACTAGATCACTAGCAATAGCAAAGAATCTAAAAAAAGTTTACAGTCCATTCAAATGCCTCTCAATTTTATTATCATGGTGACTTTTAGGTTTGCCTTAATTCAATTTTTTTTGAAATGCTGAATTTTTTAGAATTTTTTTTTAAATGTCAAAATTTAAAGAAATTACAAGGAAAGAAAAATGCAAAAATTGATGGAAACCTAGAAGCTCTTGCTTAATGCTAGTCTGCCATTACAGAGCAAGTATCCAACAATTGACAACCTTTTTTAATCCTATAATTTGGTGGAACATTATGTCTCCCCATTTTTGCTAAAAAAAGAAATAAATTTTGTTGTAAAAGTCTCTATATTTTAGAGGTTTTAGATCCTAAAACACCTGCCAAAGAAGATTCCTATATTTATTGCCAAATTTCCATAAATTATTATTTTTATTACTGAAGTGGATTTTGAAAAATAAAATAATTATTCTGCACTCAAGCGCCAAAGTTGAAAATGTACTATGAATTTTATATATATATAATTATTTTTTGTGATCCTCCTCAATGAGGTTACTTCGTAAATCTCACCCAAAAAAAAATTCAGATCATATTATTCATCTCCTATTACATGATTCTTGAGCTTTAAGTTCTAGCCTTCTAAGATAGGTCTATGTTCCTAGGTATATTTTAAATAGATGTGCTTGAAAATCACCTATTTCGCACCATCAGGTTCAAGTTAGTTTTAGCACTGAAGTGTTTGTAGACCCAAGTGAATACATAATTGTTACCTAGACGCATGGCTTGAAAAATCATCAAAGTTTTTCAACAACCTATTCTGGGATGTAGGCTAAACTCTTATGTAGGAAATAGGCTAGGGGAAACCTAATGAAATCTCTCCAGGTACTCAGCAAAGATGCACAATACAATTGTCGTCAATATATATATAGAGCCAAATTTGATGGGTTTCATGCATGCATAGTTTGTGTAGTTTTTACACTATAACGAATTTTACCCATGATAGCTATGGATGGGCTTAACTTGCAACTTCATTGGCAACTCCAGCATCAGACCACATTGCAATCATTTGAGTACGAACATATTGAACCACCGCTATGAAATGTTTGGCAAGGGATAAAGAATGATTTGCTGGGATAGGGGCCACAATTGTGGGTATGTCAGTACCTCTGTGAGACAATTTTGTGACAAGATTGAATTTTTGTCATATTCTAAAATGAAAATCAAGGTGTCCTTCATTCCAAACAAGTCATGGTTCTGGAAGAATAATGCTAGTCCTGACATGCCTGTGAACAAGAAGAACTCAAAGGAGATGGGGATGAAGAAGAGGCACCTGTCTTTTGGCAAGTTTGTTTCATGATTCTTGTCCATAAGCCATTGTCTCTTGTGTATCCCTCCCCATGTTCCAAAAAGGATAAAAGGTGTGGTGACCATATAGAAGGGACTACCATAAGGGCCATTTCTCTACCTAGCCCAATTTATGGATGGTAATGAGTGTGCAAGCTCAAAACATAAAAGTAAATAGGTATATGAAAGTTAGTAGAGGATATATATAGATGAGACAATTGTGTTTCAATGAGGAAAAGAGAAAAGTCATTTTATTTGGAGTAAAGAATTTGAAAAACTATAGCTCTCATAGCAGTATTTTTTTGGTGTGATGTAGCTGTAATGTGATGAACCATAAGCTGACTTAGCCAAATTTGGCGATTTAAAAAATAAACCTTGAGGAAAAAAATTCCATGTCCTTTTTTCTAGCTACTTTTTTGAACTATGTATAGAAATTGGTGTTTTCTTAAGTGTGTTTAAAAGAAATTTTTAGAAAAAAATTTCCAAATAAATCATTGAATCAAGTTTGCAGGAAATCCCTAAAATTTCCCAATAGTGCCGAATTTCACACACCGCAAAAAGGTTGTCTTTTAGTACTGTAGTAACCTAGCAGGTTTGGCACTAAATAATTATGAGAAAAACCAAATTCTGGACTTTGGAGAAATTGTTAATGTGTACTTAACAAAAAAAAATACAACTTAATAATTTCTCAATAGTTATGCTGGAATCTTAGGAGAAAACATATTAAATATTCAGCATCAAAGTGAGGGATGTGGTAGGGTACAATGGTATTCAGTATCTTTATTTGGAACTTAACCCAACTCATCAGCTCCATGGTTCTAGTTGCAGTCATAGTGAAGAAGGTGCTTGATGAGAGGCTGAAATGAGCAAAACGGTGTCCTGTATTCACTTTAGATGCTCATGGATGCAGAGCAATGATGCTATCGTTGGTGTGATTTGGAATTGTGCTTTTACATGACAATCTGTTGTGCAAGATCCAGTCTCATCTCCCCCCAAATGAAAATTGTCTTGACTTGCAATGCCGTTGTACATCTAGAGTGCTATAATTCTTTCTAGTTAGTGGAGTCCCCTGAGTGTTGTGCACTCAGTGCATGCATCTACTTGTTCTTAAGTCCTAGTCACAAGGGTGAACCCTAATGTATATAGCTTTTATGAATATGGAAAAAACCATCACACAAGACTCTGGCCATGACGAAAAGACTGGGGCCAGCTTGAAGTTGCCTGCAAGGTGACCATATTTTCTTTGGGAAAGGAGGAGTTGCTCACAAAGGTGACTGATGGGCCATTTTGCGAGGCTTCTGATGTTCCATTTGCTCTACTTATTCTATGTAAGATGTAGGTGTTGTCTTTACAATGGAATATGGATCTTACAGGTTTCATTTACGGCCTCAGCTAAAATCAGCTCAAATTCCATATCTAAAGCACCAGTCATGGATTTAGCGGGCAAGTTCATGGGATCTTCAATCTTGTAAGGAATCATTGAAGTAACAAGTTCCTATTGTTACTAGAATCCAAAGTTAATCTCATGTCCAAAATTATGTTGGGTATAAATGAGGTAAGATGAAGGCTTTTAAATGGAGTAGAACATATAGTATGGTGACACATTTAAACCCCACACTTTTTTGAAAAATGGAATTAATTAAGTTTTCTTGCATAACTCTCCAGCTGCAATGGAAGACATTTTTTTAATTGTCGCACAACCTTTCACCAATTAATTTCTGATACAACAACTTGCTTTTCTTGCACTAATAATGATGAATGAAAACCTAGAAATATAGTCCATGGGAATTGCTCCACCAGAAACTTTTCAACATGGCCATGATATAATTTTATTACTTTCTTGCAAAAGGTCTTCCTGCAAAGGGTCTGGACAATTAAATTCTCCTGTAGCCATAAAAAATAATTGATATTGTGTGGGTTTTAATGTGTCACTACACTATATGTCTACTATGTAGAATTCAATGGAATCCTTTATGAGGTGTCTTTCAGATTGAAGGATTCACTGAATTATTGCCCTTCCTGTTTGAAGGAGGACTAAATTTTTGCTATGAATTAGAACTCTAACATCCCTTTCAAGGAAAAACAAGGCTTCACTTTAAAGCCTTGGTTCTGAGTTCTGATCATCCAAAATTCCAAAATTTTGTCAGTCATGTTTGATGTTTGATATTGGCATGGAGAATGACATTTATATCCAATGGGCTGCCACAAGCTTTGCACATGTAAGTAGAAAACAGTCCATGCAAAAATATGCCTTTTGGATACATACAGTTCAACGTACTGTTTTACTTCATTAAATTCTAGAAGAACCACCTTAAGGGATAGCTCTAGAAGTCTCAAATGTACAACATAGCACAAAAGTACCATGGGAAAATCACTTGAGATATGGAATGACAGGACTATATAGACTACAAATGACAAACCCATCATATTGCATGGTTAAACCTACATCCAGTTCATGCTCCTCCAAAGTACAGGTAACCACTGTTGGCCAAACTGAACCAGCACCCACCAGCACACCAACCACTCGATGCCCACTATGACTCAGTTGTGGATGAACCTCAACTGAGTTAACATCTGGTTTCACTTTGGTATCCTATTATCTATTTCCTGTGACACATAGAATTAGATTTTGGCTTCCAATGTGAAAGACAAACTATGTAAATGCATCTCACATGACTAGTTAGCAAGTTTTTGACCATGATTTATTTACCTACTGGCACAATGCTGCAGAGGGATTGCAGCACTAGGTATGGATTCCAAGCTAGTTTATACCAGTGGTTTCCTGACAGGTACTATTAACTTCCTTGTTGCAGATACAAGTATTTTTTGTTTATCCAAATTTAAATGTGAGAGAAATCTTAAAAATTGCCTTTTGCATAAGCTTTTGACCTTTCACACAATATTACAATCATATAATGTCAAATTGGAATTCCTACTATTTTATGTCTGGTTGTTTGTTTCTTTGTTTTGTCATGTTAAGATCTGCCAAACCAGTGGAGCTCTTGTTGTGTTCTTGGTATTGCTGGAAAGATCTTGAAAAGTATGGGTGCACAGAGGTGATTTCATAATGTTTAAACATACAGTACATGAGTTATTGACTTTTCATTAAAAAATCAAATTTTAACTATATAGGGAAATGGGGGGTGCGTTCTTCCTCCTATTCCTAAGTCCTGGATGCTTACAGGTACACTGTTATGGGGGTTCATAAGATTTAGACCTGTGGTCCAGGAGTTATTAAGTTTTGAGTTTTTTTTGTTATTGCAATTCAAAAAAAATAAATAATCAGTTCTTTTCTTTTGGGGGGGGGGGGAGAAGGGGGATTGGATTTTACACAAACATGAAACTATGTTGTACTACATGTGCTCAATGGCATAGGCCACAGTAGAAGGAATGAAAGAAGAGTACTTGTAATATCATAATAGGCTACTAAGTTCGGGAATTTGATGTCAAATATTTAATATATTGTGCTTGTTCACAGTTGGGGTTCTAAAAATAATAACAAAGAGCCTAAGGAGTTTTTAATATTATTTTTAATAAATAATATTTATATAAAAAAATTTAAGTGAGAAAACTGAATAGTCCAAAATAAGATAATTCATGTAATAATGATGATTTTGCTTATAAATATATAGATGCAATTGTGCATCAATATTGGGACATGACAAATTTTTAAATGCAAAAAATTCATGGAAAGTATGAAGGAGGCCAATTTCCCAGGTCAAATAAGGAGGCAACATATTAAACTCAAGGCAAGGATGATGTACTATGAACTACTTCCTTGAATTCCAGACTTGAAGTGAAGCTTTAAATAGTCTGGAATTGGATGACAAATGTTGATATGTCAATTTTCATTAAACCCCCTGATTAGTAACTGAAGCCTGAACTATGTACTTGATATTGACATGGGAGAGGATCACACTTGGCTCTCTTCACTTTAATCTTAATTTTATGATGAAGTTTGTTATATGAATTTCTTTTTGTTCCATACTTTTCAGTTTAATCTCCATTCTTACTAAGTTTGTGAGATGCATGAAGGTGTAGTGCTTTGACTCCACAAAAATCTCGTAAATTGGGCTCATGGCACCATAACAGTGCATGCCTTTGTCCACCAGACCAATGGCTGCCAATTGTCTTCTTTGGAGAAGCTTTTTGCTTGATGACCTTGGTCCTTTGCCACTTTCCTCACATTTCATTTGTCCATCTTACTTACATGCAGTGTTTTTTTTTGGGAGTGAGTTTTCACTTATTTCAACAAAAAAGTCTGAGAAAATTTGGAAATATGTGTTTTTCTAGTGTAATTTCAATCAATTTTGCTATTCTAGGGGAATTTTTTGCCAAAATTTCAACATCACAAACATGAAAAAAAAAACACTACTTACATGATCATTTTTCTTTAATTTTTGGGCATGCAAAAAGCAGCTTAATGGCAATTCTGAAAGAGGGGGTTAAAAGCTGTCACCACCACTGTGTCACAAGTTTTGACTCTCTAGGGACCCATGATCTAGTATGGAAAATTAAGAGTGCCTTACTTTATTGTAAAGGGATGTCAATATTTTCAATATTTTGCCTGCTGCAGGAGGAGCATCATCACGATGGGTCCTCCCTAGTTGTGTGTCCAGAACTGCAAAATAAAAAAGTTTCATGGTTCTCCACACAACCTCATCAGCACCACCCGCAGCACAAGCACCTTTCTAAGTTGCATGTTAAATAGGAGGACATCTGAGCTGTTTCCCAAATTAACGTCAATCCATTACAATCAACAGCTTTCCATGGACGAAAGCAAAGTTCCTTTGGACTGCCAACTCAGCCTCCCTTCAATATGGACCCAATTTCTCTTTCTTTTGGCATGATGAGAGTGTGTGGGCTGCCAGCACAAGTGTGCTAGACGTCCCTATATTGCTTGACTCAAGACAATTGGCGAAGTCCTCATTGGTAAATCGATCCTACCTATTTTGAACCATAGAAGGGGTTTCAGCCAGCCGATTCCATACCTCCTCACTGGATGAGGCTAGTGAGGATTGTGCGCTGTAACCTCTCACTTGGCTCAAGGCCCTCAGAAGGGCCAGTGTGAACTTACAATTGAAAAGAAAACTTGATCTCATAAGTAGTATTTTCCAACTATAGTGACTCATTTTTAAATCCGTTTTAGGATTTTTGATAGCCTATTTTTTATAGGCCAAAAATGTAAACTTGTGTATTTGTAAAATTATTCATCTTTCCATAAATAAAGGAGACATGACCATATAATATAGCCTAGGCTACAATCTGTGCGAATAATCTTCTCTTCATTTCGCAAAATCATGATATGAAGAACTTTGCCATTTTTGTTAGTTGTTGGTGTATTGAAAAATCCATAAAACTTTCATATGATGTTGAAATTTTTTGGAGGACCTTATTTTGAATTGCAAACCAAGGTTCAAATTTTTGAAAAGTTCATGCAAGTTATTTCATTACAAATTTTAATCATATTGGATCCATTTCCAATTTTATAAAAATTGTGACCTTACATTTGGTTTTGAATTTTAAATCTCCCATTTTACGTAAAAGTTTTGGTTTCAAATGATTCCATTATTTTATCACACTAAATTATACAAAAATTGTAAAATTGAGTCCCTTTTCATAAAATTAAAAAAACATTTGACAATAAACAAAGTGTTATCCATGAGGGTGTAAAAAAATGACACCATGATGTCCAAAAATGGACATTTTAACTTGCAAACACCTTAGGTATGTGTTAATGGGTTATTGGATCACTTTTTTTTTGTTTTGCAAATCCCATGCTTTACACATACGTGTACATGGGATTGAAAATTTGGTCCATTTTCAACTTACATGGGACTGAATTTACAATTTACATAGATTGAAAATTTAGTCCCATGTTCAATTTACATGCAACTAAAATTGGGACCAAAGTTACAATTTAGATGGATTGAAGTTTTAGTCCCATGTTCAATTTTGGTCCCAATTTGAATCACATGTAAATTAAACATTTTTTTACCTAATATAATTTTTTCAATTAATTTTATTGAATTAATTTTATTACCTTGTATTTTATTTAGTGAAATGTAAATAATAATTATAATATATGATTTTACTACAATATAGTGAGATTCTCATATGCTTTAATGCCAAAATTGACATGTCAATTGTGACATCGATGTGATAGTTAACGTGAAATATGTTTGAACAATGATCAAGGTTAAGAACATAGAGCACATGATAAGCAACTTGCATATTCTCTTCCATCAATTTGCCCATTGCTAACAACAAGAAATTTTGTATGGCCCATTAGTGTGAGGGGGATTCAAACCTCAATCATCAAGACCTTGGCCATTGCAATTCACACCCCTACCTGCACCCATACCCTAGTTAAATAACATGAAAAAACCAAAACAAAACAAAATTTGAAAAGTGAACAATGTAATGAGTATTAACAACCAAGGGTTTTTGTTTCAAGGCCACATCATAACAAGATTGCACACACACAAACAAACTTTGCACAAAGCACAAAGACTTTGAAAACAAGACACACACCAAAATCAAAACATGTCTTCCTCAGATGTGATTATGTACCTCCAAGGTTATGTACAAGTCATGTGAGACATTGCACATTGCTTCCAAAATTCATCTCTCTATGATCGAATCACCAAAAAAACCCATAGAAAGGATAAAGCATATCAACATTGGATTGTGTATGTAGAAACGTTTTTTTGCACATTGTCGTTGCAACTTCCACAACTTCATGAAAACAAGAAACCAAATGGACCTTGCACCTGATGAAATAGTGAGTCGATTCAACAACAATCCAACTTCTAAGTTCCAAAGCACTTTGCATCACAAATGGCACAATTAAAGCATAATCACAACTTACAAGTTTAATGTTGTACCTTTCGTGGGCACCCATTTGGGGTTGAGCTTGCATTTTGAACACACAAAGCATGTTGTTGAAAACCTCTAAAATCTATTTTCACATCCTTCAAGATTCAATATTCAACCCCCCAAACATTCATTTCAAAACCTAAGCCCTTAATGACCAAAATTCATCCTACTAAAGCTATGAACATAGAAAGTTTGACAATCATTGTGTAAGCAATTTGTAAATTCTAAGCTTGCAATGTAATTGGTGATGGCAAGCACCTCCAGTTGAGTGGATGTAGGATTAAGTGTGATGAGAGGGTAATATGGAAATCTAGTTTGTGATGGCAATAACCTAGTTTCTCACCATTGATTCTCAACAAAAGTTCCAAATTTGATAGACCCAATTCTTGAAAGGCCTTTGCAAGGGTTTTTTCTTTGTTGCCAATTGATGAAATTTCACCATAAAAAACACTAGCAACAATCATTTGTAAGATTATTTAGTCAAAATTTGGCTATAAGTGAAATGTGAAAGTAACATCATTTAAGCATCATGCAAGCTTCTATATTGTTAGTTGCTAGCTAGAATTTGGCAGGTTTTGTTTTTTTTTTTTTTAAACTTTGAGATTGGGTTGAGTAGAAATCCCCAAAAAACCACTTTATTTGCATTTTGCAAAGTTTAAAGAACCAGTGAAATTTTGGCCCCAAAAAATACACACCATACACAAAAGGACTCACATGTCTTGCCGTTTGCACACATTGAAATTAAATGTATTCTTTAAAAGTACAATGTGACAACGAATTTTCTTGTGACAAAATTTCCTATTATGCAAGAATTCATTCAGGAAAAACTTGGCAAAATGCATTTTCTAAGTACATCATAAAATATGTTTTTCTAGCAAAAATTCGCCACTTTGGCAAAATAAAATAATTGGGAGAAAAAAAGAGGGAAAAAAAAACTGTTATGTAGCGGTGATTTATTTTTTTTGGCAGATATTTGCCAAATTTTGACCTGAGAAATCTGATTTCGACCTACACAAAGAATTTTTCATTGTCAGATTCAAAAAAAATCCAATTGCTACGTTTTTATAATAGATTCCAAGAGTTAGTCGAGAACAGAAGGATCCTTCCTTCCATTTTTTGGCCTTGCCTTGGTAGGCAAGGATATTGTGTTTAGATTCATTATAGAGTATAGTAGTAGGCTTAATGGATATTGGCCCCTAGGTAGTAGGTCTATTTTTATATGAGGATTTTTGAAAGATGATATTTTGGCTTGTGTTGAAACTTGAGATTAGTTATAGAGTTATGATATCTGGAAGGATTTTGGTTTCTTGTAGAGGATTTTTTTGAAGATTATATTTTTGCATGGTGAAAATATTTGAATTTTCATAATTCTTCTTTTGCCTTAAGATACTTTTTTATGTAAATGGCAAGACCACAGTGCGACATGGCCCTTGTTTTACTTTCATATCTGGTTAAAGTCAAATTTGACTCATTTTCTTCTAAATGATTGCCCCTTTGGCTACCTACATCACAAAATTGGAAAAAGTAAAAAATAAAATCCACTGCTCAGTAAGGGAAGAGAGAGAGAGAGAATGCAAACTTTATACTTTATACAAGGGGCTTTTTTCTCTCTCTTCCATATGCATATTGCACCCATTTCAACAGAAGAGCAGAGTTTATGCAGATCACCGGGACTCCCGTGACTTAAAGTACTTCTCCACCAGAATCCATCATAGAAATGATGAACTCACCACCTCATGGACAGCTATTCAAAAAAAAAAGTGAGGACTGGGGAGACTTGAGATTTGTCCTCTTGGCTGCTGATCTCATAAGAGGTAGCATACGACTTTCATCTGGAAGTTGCTGGACTCTTCTTCCAATATTTGTGCTTGCAAGTCATTGAAGAGGACTCAAGCACTCGAATCCCTTTTTGCTTCTTTATTATTGTTTTGCTTCTTTAAGATTTGGGCATCAAATATTTTGACTCGAACTTGACGGAACATGTAAATGACATCTAAAGTACTATGTGTGCATATGATGGATAGGCGTTCTTCATAGAAGTGCATGCATCTAGATGAAAATTGTGACTCAATAATACATAATATTCCCTTCTTCACAGAAATGCATGTATCTAGATGAAAATTGTGACTCAATCTATCTATGGAGGTAGTTTGGTTTGTTTTGTTTTGTTTTGTTTTGTAGTTGTGAGATCCACCAAATGGGGATGCTTCAGATCGTGTTCTTGGTGTCTTTGGAAAGCTCTCAACGAGGACGGGTGCATGGGCTTTGTTCCATGATGTTTGGACATGCAGTGCAAAAGTTTTTGAATATTGGATGATTTCTTCACTGAAAATTAAATTAAATCGTTGCTGAAAATTTTGGAGAATTGGAATGTGCCTTTGTTGTTTGTTGGAAAGATCTTGATGAGCAGGATTTAATGGAATTTATTTGGTAAGATTTGGATTGAGAATGTGGGAGATATTGATTTTTAAGTGGTTTCTGCTGCTGAAAATTCAAATAAATTCCAAAAACAGGTTTTGGAAGGAAAAATCAGTTGAGGACGTGGCAACACTTGGGCCAACAGCACAGGCCACACTAGTAATACATAATATTCCCTTCTTCTCAGATGCCGCTGATCTTGGAATTGTGGGAAAAAGTAGCCACCATCTTGTGCAGTCTGGGATGGATTGGTCTCCATGCAGGCTACATATGGCCACCCTCGTATCAGTCCTTCTTGAGAAAGGCATTATCATGAATTCTGAGCAGTGATTTTTTTATGGTGAATTTTTTGCATTTTGAGAAAAAAAATTTGAAAAAAAATTTCTGTCATAAATTCCCTGTTTTATAGGGAAAAAATCATCCAAAACAATTGCCAAAATCCACCACAATTGCCTACAATATGTAAGGGTGCTTAAGATTGTCTACTTTCATATTTTGAATATAACCAAATATTGCTAAATATACTCATGGATGATTGTCACTTGAACAACATCACAAATTTGGAAGAAAAAAAACCACTGATCATGGCATGCCTCCCAAAAACAAAAATCCCAAAATGATGCACCACAGGCTGGTCCTAGTAAGGAATTACTTGGTTGTGGGCAATCTGAGATATACTGACTGAACTAGTAGTCCATGCATTGTCAGACTAAGAGTTGATGTTTCATTTTATTGTTTCCTTTCATATCACTTTTGGCAATGAAATCAAAGATTGGCCCAAGATTTTAAATAGAAAGGATCCACCCCACTACTCAAATACGAATTGTTGATTTCTATTTTACGACATCAACTTTTGCTTTTCCTCCCTCACATTTGTTGTGATGAACTCAACATAGGGCTTCTCACAAATGAAGAAGAAGAGCAAGTAGAGCAGTGTTTTCTTTCTTTTTTTCTGTTTTTTTCTTTTGAAAAATTTTCATCAAATTTCAACAAAAAATATGTGACTTGTACCTCTCCCAAAGAAATGATGCTAAAAAAGAAGATGAAATTTGCCTAAAACATCCCCGACAAAGTGTAAGAAATCACCTTGTAGAGCTAGTTATTGAAGAGACAGCCACATTAAGCTCTCCAGTCTTTTTTATGATAGTCATATTCTTAGATAAGTCCACTGCTTATTTACCTCCTCCTCTTTTGCATCAATTGGGTTGGTCCACCCCTCCCTATGTGTGCTAAAATATATTGGATCCCAATGCTCTTAAAACAAAACTTTATACATCATTGAAGATAATTGCCCCAATTAATTTGTTCTCAAAGTCATTTAACCAATTATTTGTGCTCTTATAAGACTGGTGTTGCCAAACAAGCATCTTCTTAGAAATTCAAATTGCCTTATGAACTAGCTCACTCATTTGGAAAAACAAAAGCTTGAAATAGAAAAGTGCACAATGGACTTCGGTTGTTTAATTCATGATGCAAATTGACATAAGCAACCAAAATAAATGCATCAAGTCTTTGCTCATTGAATTGTTACTTAATACTCACAAGTGTACTCATCACACTCATTGCATAGCAGAAGACCTCCTTCCATACTAATCAAATTTGAACAAAAAGCCATCATCTAACCCATTGCTAGAGACCAAAAGCATTCATATAATACATCTTAGCATGCTGAGTCTACCATCACAATCATCTGATGATAGTTTGTAAATGCATGATAGAAACTTCAATGGGGAAATTCAAGTTCTCATAAGACATAATATACTGACACAATTATGCATCAATGCTCTTCTTTCTCATTTTTTTTCAATTTCTTGGAAGTGGAAAAAAAAACTATTGAAAAAGCAAGTTTTTTCAAGTTTTTCTCAAAGAGGATTTCACAATCTAGCCAAAATGAACCTTAAAAGGATCCTTGCAATACCAAAGTACATACATTTGAAACAATGCCAAGTTCCTAACATCAAATATTATAAGGAAATATAGATATGCAACAGCTTGAAGTACAAGAAAAACTATGATAAAAAATATCTTTTGTATTTGCTATTGGGATTGCTGTTTGTAATTTTGGGTGTTGTATCGATCATGTTTGTTTTAAATTAAACAGCATAGCATTGCAAAGATTTGTAGAGATCTTTTCAGGACATGGTGAATGCCCACATTTCTATATCAAGGTGAGAACCACCAAATTTTATGCACTGATCATTAAAAGAAAGCAAACATATAAAGAAATCTAAAGATGCCTATCATAATTTGACTTTGCCAAAAATGAACAACATGAAGAATTTGCACATAATGTTGCCATCAACATCCAATGTTCAAAAGATCATCATGTGTGAAGGTGAATCAAAATGTGAACATGGGCCTTTTTGTGAAGAACTAATAATTCCAACAAACACTAAACCAAATCGCCCAAGGAAATTAACAAAGGATTATTCTTAAGAGTTTGGTTTCATTGAAGTTGTGTGGTTGGTTAACAACATTTAATTTTTTTGCTATTTGTTTATTATAGAGAAATAGTTATATGTATTTATTGTAATATCTTATGGTCAAAATTATATTTTTCATTTCAATCAATGGAAATGGTGCTCAAAGATTTTATCACAATTTCTATATATTAAAAATCAAAATAATAGTAATATTTTCAAAAAATAACAAATTAATTTAAAGAAATATTTACATATAATTGATTAATATGAAAAGAAGTAAAAACTAGGTGTCAAATAACCATTTTTTATTTAGCCACCCAACATTAAACATGTATTTAATTTATTTTTTACTTTTAAAAGGTAAAAAAATAACAATAAACAATTTGGAGCCTAAAAATAACCATAAACATCATGGATTGAAAAAGATTTGATTAAGAACCATAATGCCATTAGTTGCATCACAATCTTTTAAAAATTGAGAGAGTGATGAATTAAAACTTAGAGCCACCCACAAGATCAAAATGTTTTTACAGAAGACTTGGATGAAAATTCGGTGGCCACCTTGTGAAGCACAACCCTTTTAAGGAGTGAGAAAGAATTGAATTAGAACCCGGTGGCCACCCACATGATCATAATATTTATACAAATTCAAATAAACTTGAATGAAAATCTGGTGCCCATCAAGTGGATCACAAACCTTTTTAGGAGTGAGAATTTTTTTTTTAAAAATTTAATGTAGAACATTGAAATGATTAATAGGTGAAAAATTGTGAATTCAAATAAATAAAATTCATATACATACATTAAGTTTTTATCAAATGTTTATGTCATTTGAATAAAAAACTAGAAATATTGAATTTACAAGTTTGCAAACTCTAAGAATGAATTTTTTACAACTTACTAACATATTTTTAAGGCATCCATCATTGTCCCACAATTAGGGATGCAATTACATCAACATTGTTTCAAAACAAAATCCAATTGGACAACATTGTTTTCATTACAAGAAATCTTGTACTATGTAGCTATTCAATTTGTGACTGCTTTCAACTATCCATCATTTGCAACTTTGTTTAATAATTTTACAGCTAATAATCATCTTTTTAATATTCTTATTATTTTTGTGACTATGGTACAACTACTAAATTTTACATCCTTCCATATTGACTAACATTTTGGGTTGTTCATCCAAGAATAGACCCTTATGTTCATTTAGTTGCAATTTTAGTTATAACTTGGTTATTTTTTGTGGTGTGGTCATATTATTACCAAAAAGGAGGGGATGACTTAAACAAGAAACCCTTTATGTTTGTTTCATGGTACCAATGTTAAGTTTATTATGGCCACTACAACAAGTTATTTATTACAACGATTACAAACAATATCATACTCCTATCTTTGATTATGTCCAAACCACAAACTAAGGATTTCACATCCACAGAAAATGTTTGACACTAGGTTTGCATCACATGTGTCACCACTCTTTCCAAAGAAATCTATGCCCATAGATCAATCATCAGTTAGTAGAATGGTACAGCTGCAAATCCCTTCTTGCACACTCCCAACATTGTTCTTTAAGATCCTTGACAATGCAAATCCTATTGCCATGATCCTTCTCTTGAAGACCCTTCTTATCTTTGTAACCAACAAACATATAAGGTTTTTCCCAATTGCACATTAAAGACTTCTTCTTGCCAGGCCTATGCATTTTGATTTTGTTTTCTAATTCAAAGTTATCAAAGGTCTACAGCCCCTTATGAGCAGCATATGTCTTCTTTTGTTTCTTTTGAGCATGTTTTACATTCTTAAACAATGATCTATGCACAACAACAATGAGTTGCATCTTCTAAACCATTTGCTCTGTTGTCACTTCTGGACTTGAAAACTCATCAAAAACATCACAAAGCCCATTGAAGTTGTTACCAATAATTAGCCTTGGTGTACATCTTGTCAGCACCATAAAAGGTGAATACTTTGTGCTGGTTTGAATACCACAACAATACCCAAAAAGTATCCGAGGTAACAGTAAGTCCCAACTCTTTATATTTGCAATAGCCATGATTGTCAAACCTTGTTTAATAGTTTTGATGAGATGTTCAACCATGCCATTGCATTGAAGCCAAGCAGGAGCATTAAACTAATGGGTGATGCCAGAATTCTGGCATGTTTCAACAAAAAAATTCATCCATTCAATCCCATTATCTGTCAAAATGTACTTAAGTACCCCATATCTACACATCACTTCATCTTCCAAAAATTTGGAGGCAATTAGAGCATCATGTTCTTTGACAAGTTGTGCCTCACACCATTTGGAATAATGGTCAATTTCCACAAGTACATACTTATTACCAATAATAGTCTAAGGTAATGGTCCAACAATATCAAAAGCAACATGATAAAACAAATCACAAATTGGAATATTTTTCATCTCTTCAATACCAGATCTCATGTTCCCAAATTATTTAACCATTTAACATTTCTCACAACTTTTGACAAATGTCTTGATTTACTTAGTTCTATCATGCCAAAAAAATCGTTTTTTTATCTCAACCAATGTTCTCATTTCACAAAAATGCCCAATCTCTTAATGGACCTTCTCAATCAAGCTCTTCCTTTTTGTAGGTTTAGGAATTATCAGATTTTGAAAGAACAAATTATCTTCTAACCAATGATACCGCATTACTCACTTCTTAGCCTTGTCTATGTTGGCATCATCATAAACACCAACTTCTAGGTGTTCACCAATGAGTAGCAACATTATTACTTTGTCATCCCAAATGTCCATTTGCTTTAGCTACTCATCTTGACACAACTCATCAATTCCAAAGCCTTTACCTTTCTGTTTTTGTTTGGCTTAATCCACCATAATTTGCACCTCAACAACCATCCTTTGATAATTTTCATGGTTCATTTGTTGCAATTCTTCCTTTGATAAATATTCTACATTATGCTCCTCATCTCCCACCTGATGTAGTTCTTCATTAGTTGTTTCTTCACCAACAAGCTATAGGGTAAACAAAGTAATGAGAGCCTCATTTGTGGATTATCACCAAAATGTGGTGATGCAAATTTTGCTCTAACTTCATGTTCCATTACATCACATCCAAAATCCTCATCTTCCTTTGTTGTATTGACTAGGTTCCTACTCAATGCATCAATGTTCAAATGTTGACTACCGATTCGGTGAACAATTTTAAACTAAAAATTTTGTAACATGGCAATCCAGTGCCCTCTTTGACCTTATGCATTTGAGACCATAACTAACCATTCTAGTGGCTTATGATCCGTTTGTAATAAAAACAAAGTCTAGTGGAGACATTACCTAAAATGCATTATGTCCCAAATAAAAACGTAACATTCTCCCTCCATAAGGTGATAGCGACGATGTATAAATGATAAGCCTTTGCTAGCATAAGCAATGAACTGTTCATGTCTTCCAATTTTTTGTGACAGTATAGCTCCCACACCCCATATTGACCAATCCACATCTAGAGTGAATGGCTTACTAAAATTTGGTCTGATCAAGATGGGTAATTCCACTAGTTTCATTTTCAATTCAACAAAAGCCGCTTGATAGATGGGTGTCCAAACAAACTTGCAATCCTTCTTCATTAGAGCAAAAAATGGCTTTGTAATATTTGCATACCATGCAATAGACCTTTTGTAATATCTAATTAATCCTAGGAATCCCCTAACATTAGTCATAGTCTTAGGTGTAATGAAACTTTTAACTATTGTTACCTTTTTGGGATTTGGTTAAGACTTAGTATAATCCACCGCATGTCCTAGGAAAGTAATGATTTTAGATCCAAAGCAGCATTTCCCTAGGTTTAACCTGAGATTCACCTCTGCCAACTTGTGCAGAACTAATTGAATTGATGCAAGTGTTCACCCCATGTGTTGTTATGTTTGTTGACATCGTCAACAAACACCTTCAAAAATTGACTAGTTTACTTTTTAAAAATATCAGCCATAGTATGCAAGAATGTGCTTGTGGCATTCTTCAACTCAAAAGGCATCACATTCCACTCATACAAACCGGATTTGGTGATCACAAATTTTTTTTTCACATCATCAAAAGCCATGGGTATTTACCAAAAACTGAACTGTAAATCTAGTGCATAAAACCATTAAAACTTCCTAATTGATTCAAAATATCCTCATTAGAGGCATGGGAAAAGAATTTCATTTTGTCTAAAAATTCGAAGGACAATAATCCCCACATAACCTTTAGCTACCATCTTTCTTCATTGGTAAGGTAACCCAACATGCATACTCAAATGCGTTCTTACACATTTCCTCCAAATCCACTAATGCATGTATCTGCCTGTTGACCTCTGCTTCTTCCCAGTATGACAATCTTCTAGGAGTCATTCAGTAAAAAGGTAGTTCTTGTGTGTCAATGGAATGTTCTCCCATAAAACACCACCCCAATTCACCTTTATGCCATGTAAACACCCCTTGAAATTCCTCTAGTAAATCCCACAACTGTTTTTGTTGTACTTCATCCAAAGATTTGTCCAACCTTATTTTGGCTTTGATCTAGCTCCACCTATCCTCTTCCCTTGTTAGCTCATTAATAAGTTGAACTGGATACAAATGAACTCTTGGTTCAATGTTGTGATTTAGTTTATGGTGCATCCAATCATCTTCATCTGTTGCTACACATTTAAACCAATCTACATAGTCATCATCTTTAGTCAATTGTCTTTCCATAATGTCCTTATTTGTTCTTGCAAAATTAGGTTAAAATTTTGCGTGGTTGTCTCCTTATCAATAACCATATCCATCCCATGGTCTTTTAGTTCTTCTATCTGATTTTCCATATTATGCAAGACCTTTTGTGGGTGATCCTTTACTTTTTCTTGAGATTCCATCATCTCATCATTAGAAGAAGCCTCATTATGCAAACCATCATGGTTTGATGATTGATTTAAATTTGTCCAGTCGCTCAATTTTATTCGTTCCATCTTCATATTAAGTAATTCACTCTTGGCTTTTTCTTATGCCGACCTCTCCATCACCTACAACATGTTCACCACATTCAAAGGTAACACCTCTACCTCCATCCCTTTTCCATCGCACACCTATATGACATTCTTTTCTACATCAACAACTGCTCTGATTTTCATAAGAAAATCCAAACCCAATAACAAATCATAACCATCTATGTCAACTACCAAAAACACCATCTAACAAGTGATTCCCCCAACCCTAACTAAAAGATTAGTAATTTTCCCAAGTGCTTGAGTCACCATCCCAAAAGGAGTCTTTAAGTTTCATGGCCAATCACTAAGTGCATGATGCCGAACTCTCTCACCATGCTAGCTACCATGACTGACATGGACACTCCTATATCTACTAGACCTTCAATCAAGGTTTAATTGATTTCCACTCCCAAATGCAACGTCTTGCTTCAATGTGTCCTGTTAACACTCACTTTCTTAATTGCAGGGGTTTGATGAATAGTGGCCATTTGGTGGTTATGGTTTTCAACATCTTTCCTCTTCCTTGCTAGTTTTACCAGGCCTTTTAGGTATTCCAACTCCCTTGGAATAATGAATATAGTTTCCATAGGAGTCAAAGAGACTTTCCCTTTGATGAAATGTGATAATATTTTAGACTTAATTAAAACCTTAGTTCTCATAATAACCTCCATGTGTTCATCTTCTACTAACCCTTCTTCCTGAACTTTTATCATATTTGTAAACACATGTAATCTCCTCTTTGGCATTTTGATCCCAGAAAACACATGTTTTTCCTCTCCACAAATGCAATTCAATTCTAACAGAATTGTTTGTTCATCATTAACAAAGACTTCAAGAAAGTTTGTGGTGGCTACAAGACCCTTTGCAGACTTTTTCCAACACCTATCTTTCGTATGTCCCAAACCAAAACAAAATGAACACTTTAGACCGCAATTTTTAGTCTTATGCCCACCTCCACACTTGGCACATTTTGGCCTTTTGTCAATCGATTTAAGGCATACTTAGGCCACATGTTCTTCTAAGTGGCATAATTGATAACGGTTGTTGTTGGTGGAGAAATTTGTACTAAATCCTGCCTTGCCATCACTTCCTTTTCTAAAAAAGTTAATTAAAGTTTCATTTAAAGCCAACAATTGTCAGGTTCTCCAAATCCCATTTCATCCTGCTCCTCCTTCATAGGATCATAGGGAGTTTCCCCAAGTTCTCCCAACATTCGCTCAATTTCAACAACTGCAACAATTATTTCGTCAATGTTAATGTAAATCCTAACAACGCATAATTTTCAAATTTATGGCCTCAGCTTGGCCATGAACCTTTGATGTTGTTCTGCATCCTAGATTTGTCCTTACTAAAAAAGTTTATCCAACCTCTCATAGTATTTTTGTCCCTCTCTTTGGGCTCCTATTTGATAACATCCAACTTGATGTGAATGTCATCAACATCTATGTTGCCATACTTTTACATTATCCAAGTGTGCAACTCGATCCAATTAGCTAGAGTCGGGTTTAATTTCTTGAACCACTCCTTGGCTCTACCTTTTAGGTTTAACTTGGCAATCTTAAATAGCTTGTCAACATTTAAATCTCTGACCTTTGCTGCCATGGTTAACCACTATGCCCAATCATTTACATCTTCATGATCACAACCCCAAAACAACCTGTCCATACCCTATGGGTTGGTCATTGGAAATCAATTGCTTTATGACTCAAAGGATTATTTGTTTTAAGTTTCAACTATAGGAACTTCCTCTTCCTTTTCAAAGTCTATTGCTCTTTTTCTATTGTTGTCAATTATGATATTATAATTTGCATCACTTTTTCCTACATACCTCCAACACAGTAGATGTGTGCAGCTTGTCCTATGTGTGATATCCTCAAGAAGCGGTCTCCAATCTTGATCCTATCATCTATCTCTAGCATATAGAATTGGACATAACATCTTGGAATGGTGATGTCCGATGGAATCCAAAGGTTTCCAACTCTTGGAATTGATTTGATCTTCTCCCTTTCCAACTTTTGATTCTCAAGATGACTCAAAGGGCCAAGGGCTAACGAAGTAGAACTTGGTTTCACTAGATTTGACAAGGCCCCACTACCATCCATCAGACTGGACCCTTATTTTTAACCACATAGCAACTTGAGTGCAGAACCCCAAACGCCGGATGCTCACATCTAGATCTCCTGCTTCAACAACAACAAGATCAAATCCAACAATGTTGATAATCGCAAAGCTTGTAATTCTTAAAATAACAACACCAACCACTAGCTGTTCTCTTAAAAGTCAACTTCATAAAAAACAGAAATACTTAATCTTTTGGCTCATAATGCATACTATGCCTATGTAATCTACCACAAGCTTGTAAGGTTTATGTCTTTAAATTCTCATCCAAAACACCAACGGGATACTATCTTATCAAACAAATAAGCTTGGTTGATCTCTTTCATGTACTGGATTTTGAAGTATAATCTTAAATGGTAGTAAAACGAAATATTATTCATCTGTAGAATCAAGCTACCATCAAAACTCCAAACTGTCATTTTGACAAGCTTTCCAACTAATCAAACGAGCCCTCAATCCAATATTTTCCACCTTCAAAATTCTATCTCTAACACAAAATATATCTTCAACACCTAGAATGTAAAATCTAACAAAATGGTTTGGTGAGATGGGAGCAATAGGGATCCAAATATCACTTAGCCTTGGTACTTGTCCTTGTCTCTCTAATTTGTAAGTTGAAACCCTTTGTAAGGTAGGACATGAAGTATACTACCTTCTAAATTTAGCAATTGATGCCCTGTCTCTCGCTCCATGTTGCATCTTCACCCAAATTTGTGCCCTAGTCCAAAATCCACTATGCATTAGTTTTACAGCAATGTCACCGACTTGAGCTTCATGAGGACTTATTTCGATAATGGTAACAACTCCAAAACTCGACTATTGCAAAATTAAGGCCCCAATTTGTGGTGCTCCTAGTGATATGGGAAAATCAAAACCATTAACTACCTGCTCTTCATAAGTTTCTTGAGTTTCCACCACTAATTGTTTTTCACTAGACTTTAACATATTAACTTACCATATCCATCATCATAATATGTTATCTTAATCATCTTATCTTTATAATGACCGTAATGTTCTGATACCAAAAAAGAGGGGATGACCTAAATGAGAACCCTTTATGTTTGTTTCATGGTACCAATGTTAAGCGTACTATAGCCATTGCAGCAAATTATTTATTACAACGGTTACAAACAATATTCCTTTCCTTGACTATGTCCAAACCACAAACTAAGGACTTCAAGGGATAAGAATGTTCATGGATTCCTTTCAAGAGCCCACTAGTCTCGTGGATGTTTATAAGTGAATACTGACATTATGCACCCATACCCTTTCCACTAGAATCACTTAGGAAAAGATTGAATAGAAAGATGAATTGATCCCAAAAATTTAGCTCTTCCTTAATGCCCATCTCAGTCCTGAAATCCTTTTCTTTCCAAAGTTCCAATAAATGAGTAAGTACTTTCTTTCCCAAACTTAGCTAAACTAATAAGTTCACTCAAAATTCCCAAATCGCAAGCAAACCACAAGGACCATTTAAAAACCTCTGGACATTATCATCATCTCCCCTAATCTAGTCTCTACTCTTAACATTACTTAATCCTTCTCCTTTTCTAAAGACTACAGTGCAGTGGAAAACAATAACTTCAAGCCAAAAGGGGATAAGAACATAGAGGCATTCCTCCTTTCTAACTTCACAAAAATCCACACACACAATTATCTACTTTCTAATTGTAATTCCAAAAAAATCCTTCATTGAAGACCCGAACCCTCATGTTTATATCTCCTCAACTTTCCTTTCCTCCATCCAATCTCCATGCAACATGACCTACATTTTTCATTCAAGAGCCAACTCACTTGTAACAACAAACCCGCTCCATCACCAAAGCCAACACAAAAGTTCATCTTCATTGAATTACAAACTTCAAACACCATAAACCTATAAACAAAAAAAGAAAACACCAAAACACAAAAATAAACAACAAATAGTGGATTTTCAACACCTTCAAAATTCATGATGAACAATTGTCTAGTATCTTGGCATCTTGTGTCATCATGAATTAGGGTTGTTTCTTTCCTTTCATACACATCAATAGAAAATGTTGGACACTAGGTTTGCATCATAGTACATCTTATGTACATTAAAGTGTTTTGGACTACATTAAAAATATATTTAACATGTACTCAAAATACATAAACCATATATTAAAACCTATTTAACACATTTAAATATATTTAGCCTATATTCACTGCATATTATGAACATATTTAAATACACAATTCCATCTTGATTTTATATTATGGTTTGTTAATGAATATATCATGTTTATCTTAATCTATAATTAAATTATAGTGGCAACATCATATTATGATGACAAAATCTTAATGTCAAACCAACTTTCATTATTCATAAAATAATACCTTCAAGTTTTTTATTACATAATGTAAACTGTAGAATAATAAATAATGAAGTAAAATATTAATTCATTATTTAATAATTTAATACCAAATAATAAATTTAAAATTAAAATTAAAATTCATAATTTAATCTGATTATTTAACCAATTATATATATATATATATATTCATTTCAAACAACTAATCAAGCTACAAACTATAAATAACTAATGAATAAGTTAATTACCAATTAGTTCGTTTTTCATTAAATTATCTGATCATTAATATTTACTAATCAAGACTTATGGTAAATAAAAAAATAGTTAATTAATAAGAAACCATTTAGCTTATAAAAAATTAATTAAAATTTCACAAATTCAATTATCTAGTCATTATTAATGATTAATTAAATTAATTTCCTATTTAATTCATAAGTTCAGAATTAATAATAATTTTTTATTAATCAGTTTGGAATTTATTGAAAGTAAATGGAAACTTTAATTAGTAATTAATTAATACTTAATTAATATTCAGTTAATTATCTGATACTTTGTGTCTACTAATCAAGAGTTATGGTAAATAGATAATAAGTATTATTTAATTGATATTTATGTAGATTATAAACATATTTCACAAATTCAATTATCTAGTTATTATTATGATTAATTGAATTGATTTCTTATTTAGTTCATAAATTCAGAATCAATAAATCAAATGTTTTTTAATATTTAATTAATATTCAATGAATTACTTGATAAATCTAAATTCTAATCAAGAATTATAGTTAATAATTAAACTAACTAATAGTTAAAATTAAACATTCAATATTTATTCTTGTTTAATAATTTGAGTGACGATGATTTCATCAAAGTTGGTTTAGGTGGGGTGGGCTAAAGTTGTAGGTCGTACAAAAAGATAATTCAAACTGCAAATTTACTAGAAGTCAATTCCAAACCAGATTTTTTTTTAAATAAACATTTTACAAGTTGTAATGTTTCAAAATATCCCTATGGATCCTAAGATATTGAGAGAGAAACAAATCTCTTTATTTTTTTCAATGTCTTTTGGAATCTTTGTGTCCTTTCAAATTTAAAAAAAAATCTTTTTGTTTTTCCAATTTCATACAAATGTAAATTTGTGTTATTTCATTTGAATATGTTGGGATTGTTTCAAGAGATTAATATGTTTTTTTTCTTTGAAATTAAGCTAGTTTCCAATAAAACAATTTCCCTTAAATACTTAACTCAAGGGTTTAATCCCCACTTGCTTAATTGGTTTAATGTTTATCCATCTTAATTGCTTCCAAAATTTCAATGAATTAAAACAATGGTGGTTGATCAAATTTCCCTATGGACGATAATTAGGAAATACAATTTGAATCCTATATATATCTGAAAATAGCAAAATTTTCAAATGTAAACCTTTTTTTTTTTTTTTTTGTCATTTCATTGTCACTGGTAGTGTGTAGCAGCACAAAGCCCAAGTTAATTATATTATATAGTCAATCAATTATTAATTTATCTATTTATTTAGTTGATAACTAAAATTTTAAAAGTTAAGTGTGAAAAAAATTATTATCAATAAATAATTGATTAAATTTAGAATGAAAATAATTACCAATTCATTAATTTAATAAAAATAATTAAATATTTTTGACAAATTATGATTATGAATAAATTGATTAATTTTTTAAAAATATGAAACAAAAGTGAATGTTATTCCTAGAATTAATTAATGAAAAAATGGTAAGTAATTATAGGTAGGTAGGTAGGTACTTAATTAGTGATTAATTAATGAATTAGCTAGTGAACTAGTTAGTTAATTAGTTTCATATTTACCTATTTAGTTATATAGTTATATAGTTTGCAAAATAAAAAAAAACACAAAACATATGGGGGTCCAACCATGCTATAAGGAGCCACACCTACCCTTTTCGACCACTACTTTTTTATTGTTTTTAAAAGAATATTTTAAAAATCTTTTTAATATGTATTTCAAAAAAACATTAATTTTTATTTTTAAAATCTTGATACTATTGTGTTAAAGTTTGTACTAAAAAAATCCCAATATATGTCATAATTTTCTTTTTTTAAAATTGTGTTTTTAGTGTCAAAACTATTTTTAAACAATGGTTAGAAGTCTTTAAAAATGTAAATTGCATATTTATTACTCATTAGATTGATTCCAAATTTTTATGATATGTACATAATGTATTCACAATAACATCTTTTTAAAATTATTTTATTTTGATTTTTGATTTTTTTTTATTATCCAAAATTCAAAAAATTAAGTAGTGGTTACAATTGTTAATGGTACATGTTAGTATGACTACACCCATGGGAGAATATTTCTAGTTGCAACTCAATTTGAAACTAAGGGGCAACTAGAAAATTTAACCCATATGTTTTGTCCTTCAATTTCATCTTGGAAACTATATAACAAACGTGACTTCTTTTATGTATCCACATTAAAAAACATGGGCCATTGGGGATGAGCTCAAAAAAGCTTAACCTTAAAGCAAAACATAAAATGAAATAATAATATTTACATGTTTATTTTTTAGCCTACCTACCTTCTTACTTAACTATTTATCTAGGCAACTAAATTTGTGACTAAATGAACATAAGGGCCAATTCTTGAATGAAAAACCCAAAAAACTAGTCAATATGGAAAGATATACAATTTAGTAGGCACACGATAGTTGCATAAATAATAAGAATATTAAAAAGATGGTTATTAGTTGTAAAAGTGATAAAACATAGTCATAAATGATAAATAGTCACATATAATTACAAATTAGATGGTTACATAAGACAAGATTTCTTATAGTGAACATTTTTCCAACACTAATAAAAATCTTGTCATTTGTAACTAATCACTATGCAATTGGCTGTCGTTTACAACTATATCAGTCATGTTTACAACTACAAATTTGGTACTGTATAATTTTTGTGGCATACATTTGTGTGTGCAACTAACATGCAACTAAATGTGTACAACATGGACACATGTCATAAAAATAATGGCCTAAACTAATACATATTTAAATTAGTATACTTAATATATCTACATAGACTATGTATAATAATATTATGTACCTCCAGTATTAAGGTTAAACCTATGCTAACTTAAGTTAGCTTAAACTAACCATGGATAAATTAAATTATGTTAAACTAATTATGGCTAAATTAATTTAGGCTAAAATAAATTCAACTAAATTAATTATGGCTAAACTAATTCAATTAGACTAAATTAAGCTAAATTCAATTAGGTTAAAACTAATAATGGCTAAATTAATTATAGTTAAACCAAATTAAGATAAATTAATTATGGTTTAACTAAATTAACCTAATGTAAATTAGGCTAACATTAACTATGGTTAAATTAAGTTAGCTAAATTAACCATGACTAAATTAAATTAAATTAGGTTAAAACTAACCATGGTTGAATTAAATTAAGCTAAATTATTTATGGCTAAATTAAATTAGATTAAATGAAATATGGCTAAACTAACTATGGTTAAACTAAGTTAGGCCAAACTAATTATGGCTAACCTAAATTACTAATTTAAGCTAGGTAATAATATTAAAATAATATTTTCATAATAAGTAATCATAGTTATTAAAAAATCCTATAATCATCTTTGAAGTGCAAAGGAAAAGGAGTAATGAAAAATTAACAAGAAAAAAAAAAACTTTTCAAGTTACAAAATGTTTCTGTTTTCTTTTTTCTTCTCTTTGGACCCCTCTTACTTTCAAACCTCATAACTTTCTTATTTCTTAATTGTTTTAAGAAAATTTAAATGTTATAGGAGAACCACCTAAATTTTTACAAATCATCTTGAAACTTTAATAGTAATAGAACAACATAAAAGGAAAATTTTGGGTGTTTAAGAACCAACCTTTGTAATGTTCAATGGTTTGTTTTGTTTGAGTTCTTGACCCCCTTCACTTTGGGGGCCATGCCTTTCTCAATTCTAATCTGTTTTCAATAATTTTTAGTGTGTTAAATGTGCCAAGAGGAGGATTTCAACTTTTGTTTGGACACCAGAAGCAACAGATCTCTCCCCAAGCCATTCTACCTTAATATAGTTGTTCCACTTAATGTGTAACTAAGTTGGTTCATGAGGTTTGCAATGGAATTTTTTATCCCATATCTTTTGGCTTCCAATCCAATTTTGGATAGTATATAACTAGGTTCAATAGCCTTGTATTAACAAAATACCAAGTGTCATTGGGGATAAATGAAAAAATAAATGGTTAAACTTAAAAATAAAATCGAAATATTTTAAACCTACATACATAGCCTAAGTTTAACTACCTTTTCACCCTATTTACATATGTAGGTAAATATTTACCTAATAGGGTGTAATAATTACCTACCTACTTAAGCACCATGTGTCAACATCTTATTAACCTTAAATTGGAAGATTTAGATTTCATTAACTAATATTTTAAAATAAGTGGGCTTTAATTGCCACATGTCACCATATAATTGTTGTTTAAAATTGGACATGTGTCAAAATGTCAATGAATGTTCCATGGTGTGCCACATGTCATCATCCTAGTGGCAAAAATTTTAACAATTGAGATTAATCCAATGAATTTTTAATTTTGAAAACACAAAAAAAATTTAAATGACATGTGTCCGTAAGTAATTCGTCCAATTTTTAAACACATGTCATAATTTGATTAGTTGCATTGTAATTACAAAGAGAGTTACATATAAGGTGCAATTACATTTAAATTAGTATGTATGGATGAATACATATATTACAACCGTATATACATGTTACATACGTAGTGTTGCATGCAACTAAATGTCATGTGCAACTTGTTTTAGGCAATTACACAAAATTGTAGTTGGACATGTTACATGTAACTAAATTTCAGTTGTAAATGATAATTGCAAAACCCATAATTTCTACCAGTGTGAAATCCATCACTAGCATAACGACATCCTAATTTCCCCCATTCCATCGATTCTCCAATGAATCAAATGAAAGATCTTCATCTAGAGACATCACATCAATTCTCGAAAATGTGCCTATTTATCCCTCACCGTTAAGCATACACTCATGTTTAGTTCGTTGATGCCCATGCTCCTCAATGATAACTTTTCATTTTAAATCATCAATGGTAACCACATCGTCATCTCTAATGTCTTCCATTTCTAAATCATTCAAACATCTAGGATTTTCCTTTGATGGTTTGACATTAGTTAAATCCAATGAAAAAGATGATGGACATTCCTCCACCCCTACAAAGTACAAGGCAAGCAATAGTAAAATTTAAAAAGCAACAAATCAATGGAACAATGTAAAAAAAACGATCAAATGGTTGCCTAAAACCCATAGACTATTAAGGACAACAAATGCAATGAACACAAATTAATAATTGCAAGCAAACAAAAAATCTTGGGGCACTTAATTTTCTGCCATAAGGAAAATTGCAAAAAATGTGGTCAAACCAAACACTATGCAATAACCAATGCAAAATTGAATCAAGTTGCCACCCCCTACCCAAGGATTAAGAGTTCAATGACAAGGTGTTCAATTAAGCGATTGCCCAAAACTCAACAATGAGGGATTCAACAAAAGCAATAGCCAAGCGGTTGCCCAATTCTCAACATTGAAACTTCAAGAATGACACTTATCAAGCGATCACCCAATTCTAGGCTTTATGATCATGAGGATTGTTGATCATCAGGTGGATGCTCGATTCCAAGCTATGAAAAGTGTAGACAAAATAAAAATTGAATGACCAAATGATTAATAACAAAAGTGCAATGGGTGGCCATTTAATTTTCTTCGTTAACAATTTTAATTTTCAACAATTGGAACGAGGCCCAATTCATACAACATGATTGAATAGATGTGAATGTGGTGAATTGTTTAAAAGACATGATTATGAAAGGCAAAAATTGCATAGTTAGTATTATTGATGTAAATACATGACCTGTTTCCAATTTTCAATGATATAAATACAATTCATATGAAAAATCAATGCATCTTTATAATTGTTTTCCTAACAAAAGTAGGTTCCATTTTTCTTTTTCACAACGTTCATATGTATAGGGTGAATCAAGTCAAACATTTGTTCACAAACATTTTACACAAGATGTTCATTTAAATTGTGATATCCCTATTAACATTGAAACTAAAACCAATGATTATGGCTCCTGTATTTGGTTGCAATTTTCTATCATTGAAGTTACCTTCGTGTTCCAAATCATCATTTGACACACTACTAAGAAACATGACTCCAATTCACTAACCCATTTCGCTAGGAGGCTTTAAAAATGAAATAGGTTCACTAGCTAGTGTTTTAGCTTAGTGTAATTTCACCATGGGTGAAATCATTTACACCTAATTCACTAAGGTTCATTTTTTTATTATTCAAAAAAATTATAAATTAATAGAAATATAATATTTATTGACTATAAATATTTGTTAATTTATTAAGAAATTTGGTATTCGTACAACTTTTATAAATGTTATAGTTTGTATTAAATTGATTTTTATGAATGAAAACCCTTTCCAAAAATTTAGATGAACATATTTTTCAAAATAAACTTCAATAAAATTTACAATATTAGAAATATTCTATATGTGTAAATTAATAATTAATTTTTAAAAATATAATGTTTGTATTGTACATCATGTTAATACTTTATATAACATTACACATTATTTTTAAATAATATTATTATGTGTTTAATAACTTAAATATTTCACATTTAAGTCAATCATTAAATAACCATAATTAGTATAATAATAAATATATAATTTATATTGATTAAATATATGTTTAAAATGTGGGGAGATGTAATATAATATAGTATATCATTATCAACAATCAAATATTTGGAAAAAAATCAAAGTTTTTTTAATGCATTTATTCACAAATGATGTTATTTGAAAAAAAATCTTCAAAACATATTGTTGAAATGTATTAAATAACAAAAATAAATGCATTTTCAGTCAAATTATTTCATTTTCATTTTCTTAAAATATTTTTATCTATGAAATCTTGGAATATATCTATATATAATGAAATTTTTAATTTTTAATTTGGACAAAGAATGAAACAAATAATAATGATTAAAGAAAAAAAAACTTCAAAAGACCATTGTTGAAATGCATTAAATCACAAGTTTCAAATGCATTTTCAGTCAAATTAAATAGTAATTTTTTTCTTAAAACTTTGAAAGATGTGTATTGAAAAAAGTTTCTAAAATGAAGTTAAAGTTTTTCATTTGGACAATATATGAGAAAGATAATAATGGTGAAAAAAAAGGAAAACACTTCAAGCTTTTACATCATTGTTGAAATGTATTAAATTGCAAGATTCAAATGCATTTTCAATAAAATTAAATGGTTATTTTTTCTTTAAAGTATTAAACATGTGTACACCTTGAAAAAAATGTATAGATTGAAGTTTAATTTTTTTCATTGGGACATAGTATGAAAAAGATAATAATAGTTAAAGTTGGCTTTTACAAAACATTTGGAGTAAACAACATATTAAATATAATCATCACCTCATATGTTTCAAATCAAATGAGGTGGTTGGATGGTGAAGGCAATGGATTCAAATCTTGATAAAAACTTCCATGTGTTCAATGGTGTATGTTGACCAAATAGTCAACATCCTACATTGACTATATGTTTATAAATAACATTTTTATTGAGAAAATAAATTGAAAATTTTGACTTAATATTAAATAAAATATTTAAATTTTCAAAAAATAATTTAGTTATAATCCCATGTGGCAATATTTAATTTGATTAATTCTTAGTGAATTTGCCTATCCATTCCAACCTATCATTGATCACTAGGCATTTTGGTGAATTCACTAATTTTCTAATATAACAAATTAGTGGTAATTTCACATAAATGGTTAAAATGAAACTCCTAGTGAATTAAGGATACATCCCTACCAGTGACATTAGAGGACATTCCCTTCCTAGTTGCAAGTGTAATTGATGGATCAACAACCATGGGATTAAATACATGTGGCTTTTGCTCTATGCCTTTTGTGAACCTCTTAAGGGTCTCATGCCACTCCAAGGACTAAGAATTGTGTTGCAATCCTTCTAATATATTTTACTCAAAACTTCTAATAATGTCATCCTCTTCCTCATCATTTCTTTCTTCACCTTCACCTTAATCTTCATCTTCATCTTCTTCATCTCCATCACCACCCCTAATATCACCTTCATCATCATTTTAAAGTACCATTCTAGAGAGCACTTTCAAGGAGATGGTTGTAGCCTTCTCGCCTTTCAATGCCCAACCAAAAAATAATAGCTCCAAAATTTTTGAACTCCAACCTTTCAAAGCTCCAAATATGGAAATCATAATTCAAAACCACCTCGTGATACAATAGGCTACAATGTCAATAGAAAAATAATAGTGGCCATGGGAATACACATTCAAATGATTCATAGTGATTATTTAACATAATATTAAGCAAATAGATTGTAACTTGTTAGGTGCATGATGGTTTGAATGTACAACTATGTTTGAGAGCATGGAGCTTCTATAAGGAAGCTAGGACTAACTATGAACATTCTTAATGCCTTCACTAACATGCACCCTCTCCATTCAAAGGTTTGGAATAAATGTTTACACCATGCGGACAAGAATCTTCCTTATGTACTTTGAAGCCAAAAAAATTGAAAGAAGAAGCACAAGGCAAGATGATGTTGACATCCTCCATAGAAGCCCACACTATAAAACACAACTTCCTTATCCTCCCCTCATCCACAAAAATTGAAAAACACAAATACATATGACATAAATGTGTCATCTGGCCATTGAAAATAACACTTATAGGAAGAAAAACAAAACCATTCATTAGAGGTTTTAACACACCAATGAGGCATATTGATCCTTGTGAAAGCAAAACAAATTTTGATATTTGTCAAAAAGCTCATTGAACCTCCAACCACAAAGGTTTCAAAAAGATTGTAAATATTGGATTAATGAGTAAAGATACAAGTGACAAAGATATAGAGAGATACTTGAAATTATAATACATTTCAAGAACCTAGAGTTGAAGATGCATTTGTCATAGTTTTTGTGGTGGTAGATTTAATGCAATGCCTTCCAAGGGAGTTAAACCCTTGTCTGAAAAATGTGTTATTTGGCCATTGAAAATAACACTTATAGGAAGAAAAACAAAACCATTCATTAGAGGTTTTGACACACCAATGAGGCATATTGATCCTTGTGAAAGCAAAAAAAATTCACATGCACTATTCTTAAGCTAAACTTGCATATTTAAACTTCACCATTTAAATTCAACTTGGCTAAGTTTAGTTACTTTCAAGTATTTTAGTTTAAAAATGGCTAAACCCGATGAATTTTGGCGAAACATGGCTTAGCTTGGTTTAACTTGGCTAAAGTTGTATACTTTAATAAACTTGGCTAAAACATGACTAATTTTGGCTAAACTTGGTTTAATTTAACTAAAGTAGGCTAAAGATGGTTATATTTTTGTTAAACTTGGGTAATTTGGGTTAAACTTGACTAAACTTGGTTAAATTTGAATACTTTGAATACTTTTGGCTAAACTTAATTAAATTTCATTAAAATTGGTTTAACTTGATCAAACTTGGTTAAAGTAAGGTACTTTAGTTAATTTTCCCTAAGTTTTACTAAATTTGAATAAAATCGGTTTAATTTGGCTAAACTAATGTACTTTAGTTAAAATTGGTTAAATTTAATTAAACATGGGTGCTTTCATTAATTTTGGCTAAAAAAATTATATTTTGTTAATTTTTTTTAACTTCGTTAAATTTGGTTAAACTTGGACACTTTCACTAATTTTGAATTAAATTTGTTTAACTTGAATAAACTAAAGTATTTTAACTAATTTTGGTAAAACTTGGTTTATCTTGGTTTAACGTAGTTAAAATTTTTTACTTTAATTTATTTTGGCTAAATTTGGCTTAAATAAGGTACTTAAAATTTTTCGGCTAAACTTGATTAAAATTGGTTAGACTTGGTTTAAATAGGTTTAAATTGATTAAACTAGGTAAATTAATTAATTTAGGTTATATTTGGATACTTGAATTAAAATTTTAAAAATAGGTTATTTTTGCTTTAAATTAGTTACTTTAAATAAATTTGGATAAATTTAACTTTCAAGTCGGTTATAGTTGGTTAACTTGGTTAAACTAAACCTATTTTATAAAACCTAAAACCTTAAGCTATACATTTTTAACTCAAGTGTAACCAAGTTAAAATCAATTTAAACCAAAATTAACCAAGTTTAGTTTAAATTAATTTAACCAAGTTTAACCAAGATTACCAAATTTATTTAAAGTGACCAAGTTGAGCCAAAATTAGCCAAGTTGAATTGAAGTACCTAAATTTAACCAAATTAAACCATGTTTAACCAAAATTCGCCAAATTGAGTTTAGGTACCCAAGTTTAGCCAAAATCAACCATGTTGAATTTAAATACCCAAGTTTAACCAAGTTTAGCTAAGTATGGGAAAATTAGCATAAGATTAGTTTAAAGTTTAACCTAACCTACCTACTTATTATGCATCCACCTACATACATACATGTTTATTTATTATGCCAAGTCATTTATGACATGACTAATGTTAGTCACATTAAAGTAAATTGTTACACCATTTTGGCATGTAACAAGTTGTGTCACTTACGGCATGACTAAAACTAATCACACTTTAATAGGTAATAACAACATGTTAACATGGCTAATCCATGTAGAACTAATGTTGTTTGATTTGATTTAAATTATTAATCAACTTAGTCAAATAAGACATGCCTATTTCAAAGGGGGGACAAAAAGGACAAAAAGTACCCCTTTTAGTCATTTCAAATTAATAACTCGGCAACTTAGCCATTGTAGGCAAGATTTTGGGGGCAAAAAAACCATGTTTTGTTGTAGTGTATGAGAATAGATCGGATTTAGAACTTATGAATTTGTTTAAATGCAAGAGGTAAAATTCATAAAGACTCCATGTAAGTTGCCTTTTCATAGAGCTACTCCAAATTCTATAATTCCAACCCATACTAAAATTGTATTTCATTCCAATTTGTGATGCCAGTGTGGAATGGAAACATCGACAAAATAAAAAAGTTTGAACACTAGTACAAAAGTGAGGTGTAATTCACTAACCTAAATCACTATGAAACCTTTAAAATGAAATAAATTCATTGCACCTTAGTGATTTCACCTTAGTTAAAGTTATTTATCTATAGGGTCATTATGTAAACATCATGTTTAATTGAATAATTCGTTATTATAATTTATTATGATAAATAGGTTTATATATTTTTATGTTGTTGTTTTAAATACCTTAAACTACTTTAAGTTACACCTTATGTTATTTTAGGCTACTCTAAGTTATTTTAAGTTATACCCTAAATTATTATACCTTACATTATACCTTAAATTATTATAAGTTATTATAATTTAAAGTATCATATGTTATATTTTAACTTATTAGAGGCTTTCTACCTTGGGTTATTTTAAGCTAAACTATTTAATTAGCCTTAAACTATACTTGAAGTTATTTTACTTTAAGCTATTATATGTTATCTCAAGTTATATCTTAAGTTATTCAAGTTCATTATTGATTCAATGTTATTATAGGCTATTTTATCCTTAAGTATAATAACTTAAATTGAAATAACATAAGGTAGAATAATTAAAAATAACCAATAATAGTTTTGGTAAAATAACTTAAAATAACCAAAAATAATTTGTGATATAATGTCATAAAATAACCAAAAATAGCCCATGATAAAATAGCCAATAATAACCCAAGGTAAAATAATTTATAATATCAAAGCACAACCAATAATAACCTACAATAAAATAATTTAAAATAGCCAATAATAACCTATGATAGAATAGTAAAAAATAGCCTCTGGTAAATATTCTAGAATAGCCAGCAATAACCTATGATAAAATAACCAAGATAAATAACTTATAATAACCAAAAATATCTTATAGTGAAATATAACCAATAATGGCAAGTATTATAAAATAATTTAAAATAACCAACAATAGTTTATAATAAAATAATTCAAGATAAAATAACTTAAAATAGTCAACAATAGCCTATGATAGAATAGCCAATAATAGCCTATGATATAACAACCAATAATAACTCATGGTAAATAACTTTAAATAACTAATTGCCTATGATAAGTCCAAAATTAATTTATGATAAAATAATCAATTATAGCCTATGGTAGAATAACCAACAATGGCCTACGATAAAATAGCCTACAATAAAATAACCAATAATATCCTATGATAAAATATGCAAAAAATAACCTTTGGTAAAAATAACCTAAAATATACAACAATAGCCTATGATAAAATTGCTAAAAATTGTCAAAAATAGCTTAAGGTAAAAAAGAATGTACATAATAATGTGTAATAACAAAAAAATTATCATTTATTTAAATAGTGGTTCAATGGTTAAAGACTTACTTTTTAAACATGGAGGTGAAAAGAGGTGAAAGGTTCAAACCTTCACATTTGCACCCAAGGTTGGTGGGCTAGGTGTTTAGGTGGGTTAAGTTCTTCATTTAGGTTAGGTAACCTAATGAAGGTTATTAGGTGCCTAACCTAGTTCATAATTTATTATTAGTGAATTTATTATTGATGATTTAATTATTAGTGAATTTGATTCACTATTGGTGAATTCACCTATTTATAACAATTAGTTTTCATTTATTAAGGGGTTAACCATTTTCACCATGGTAAATTTATTCAATTTCACTCAAAATCTAATAAAACACATAATGAACTTGGATGCATATTGGTGTAGTATGAACATACATCCTAACAATTGAATCTAGATTAGTTATTAGATGATTTTTCAATTTGGATTTCATGAAAATGGTGGTAAAAAATTTCAACACTCCTTAAAATAGTTCAAAAATTGCAAGTTCAACAAGTTTGAAGTATTCAAAAACATTATTTCTCAAAATCACATTAGAAACAAACCTTTTCCACATTAAAATTGTTGGATTGCAATCATGTGGGGGTTTCATGTTAACCTCATTGCACTGCAAGAAATCATGGTTTATTTGACTAAAAAATTAGGCCAAAAATTAGTCATTTGGTCAATTTGACCACTTGGTCATATTGGACAAGTCGATTTGAACACATCCAAATTAAACATACATTAGATAGCCAAAAAAGTATAATTAAAAAATGACCCAAATTTTAAATAATAAAAATATAATAAATAAAAAGTATTTACTTACCCACCCACCCATGACCTACCTACCCACCATGGCCTCCTACCTACCTATCCACAACCAACCTATGTAATATACATATACACACGTGTATAAATTATATACACAAACATACATATTTCACATAGTATATGTTGGGAAAGGGGGTTGAACTTTGGTCTCCTTGGCTCCAAACCAATGTTTTGGCCACAAAACCATCACACCACATTGTAAAACAATATGATACCAAATGCATTTAACATGTTTCCTTAAATTTTAATTAATTTTTTTGTCAATGTGCATAATAAGATTTGAATTTCAAATTTCATAAGTACGTAAGTAGGTACCTAATTAGGTAGATAGGTAGGTGTACATGCCTACCTACCTATGTTTTTAGATGTATGTACTTATACTTATGTAAAATATAAGTAGGTTTGTAGGTAAATATGTAGGTAGGTAGATAGGTAGGACATATTTAGGTAAATAGGTAGGTATGACATAGGTAGGTATATATTAAATAAATAAGTAGGTAGGTAGCCTAATAGGCATAGCAAGTAGGTTAGTTAACCAAATTAATGTGGCTATTTAATTTGGCTGATTTGACTAAGCCATCGGCATTTTAATTGACCATTTAAAAAATTTGTCCCTCTTGACTAGATTTATAATTAATAATTGGTCAAATGGTCACTTTAATAATAAAAAACCAATCAAAAGAACCATGTGTTTTTTATACCCCATGCTTTTAGTTAAAGTAGACATCTTTTTGGTTAGTGTGAACATTTTACTCAAGTTGAACCTTTTGAAAATCCATGATTTTTTATAATGTTGTGGATTGCATGGTGGTCATAAAGAAATTAGATTATTGTTCAAGTAAAACATGATATGGTAAGGGCACATGTGATTTGCCATATGGTTGAGTTGGCTTGCGATAATATTGATGTAAAAATGTTTTGGAATTGGTCATGTGAAAAATGTTGCTCAAGGTCCACATAAAAGTTGTAGAAATCAACTTGAATTTGCTTCATCCTTACCATAAAATCACAAATGAAGCAATTTATGTTTTGAACAAGTATGCTCAAACTTTGCACTCCCCCCAACATTGGCAATACACACATTAATCCCATCACATATTGTTCATAATTAATGGCAACAATTAGATTAGTAGGAAGATTATCAAACATTTTCATAACAAGAGACTTATATTCACATAATATTCATTTAGAAAAATCCACCATTGAAATCCACCATGTTTAAATATTTTTCTAAATTTTCAAACCCCTTAATTCAATTACCTCAGCCAATTTGGTGCATTCCAAGTGTTTTTTTTGGAAATTAATTATAGTAAGTGTACATAGAAAAAATTAAAATTTCAATCTTTGCAACAAATGTTTTAAATGATAAAGTCTAGAAAACAAGATTACATAATGTGCCATATAATGAAACCCTAGAAGGAAAGGGTAGTGCTTGCTAATCAACTGGACAATCACACCAGTTTTCAATCCTTGGAAGATTATTACACCATCAACCTCAAACCACACCATTTTGTTAACAAGGCTAATTTTTGACATCCCACCAAAATAACAAGAAAACAAATAATTACAGTAATAAGGTTTTAGATGTATCTCCATCAATAATTCTTTAAAGATTCAAAAGAATTGGCACCCTATGCCAATTATCAACAACATAAATGTGAATAGAATTTTAGGAATGGTGGTCCAAAATGGTAACCTCATCACAACTTATTGAAATGAATATGGCATGTTGGACCAACAATACAATTTGCTTCAAGATGACATTGTGCATGTGGCAATTGCCATATCTTAACCACTTGAATATGTTCAATGTTTCTTGGGTGTATGGTGTATTATTAAGAAGTCAAATAGACCTTTCCTATGTTCAAAATTAATCATGGGTCTACCATGCTTCAACATATGGAAAGTTGCCACAAATTAGACAATTTTCAAGAACTAGTGCTTTCCTTTTTCCTATGTGCTTTTGCAAACCATCCAAATTTAGGGTTTAAATTTTTTTTCCTTACCTTCAACCATGGAACAAACCTTGCAACATCACCATGTGGAACTTGCTTACATGAGCTACCATGGATTCAACCAAGGAAATGAACAACCCATTATTATTTGAATAGCCTTTTAATATCCACCTTTTTCCCTTTTCTTTGTTGGTTTTCTAGAAGTGGGATCTTGAGTAACAAAAGTTGATGCATAGAAGTTGATCCTTTCTCTCTGCTTGAAGAACCAAATAAACCAAAGTTGCCAAGCTCAACAAAACTTGAAACGCCCTTGAAGCACCCATAAATGGTTTTGGTCAATCCATCATGGGTGTTACTTGTAACTAATCAATTTGATGATCCAAAAATATAACTAAAACTTGGCAAATTAAACAAACCAAAACCAAATGTAGACCCAAAAAAAGAGGTCACATTTGATGAAAAATGCGTTGTTTAATCAAATGTCGCAACCTCATAATGAAAACTTTCGGTGTAAGCAACAATGGATCCAAGTAACCTTTTTTTTTGTTTTTAGAAAATGCCCACATGGCTATAAGAACCATGGACTCCATCTTCCAAGTGATGATGTTTTTTTAAATATTATTTAAAAGAGGTGGCACTCATATGCTGAAAAATGCAAGATTTGTGTGTTGCAAATGAAGGGCAATGGCTATCAAAGGGAATTTGAAACATGCCAATAATGATGACATTCAACATTTTAAAACAAACTTAAGGCTATTGTTTAGATTTTAAATGTGTTTAAATTTAAGATGTGATGTTACCAATTCCATTGCCTTGTGAGTGAAGAGCAAATTAGTTATCACACAATTTTCATTGAAAAAAACTTTCATTGTAAATAAAGTGTCAAAACCAAGACCACAAATTTCTAGGTCCTCAAATGCAAGACGTTCATTAATTATAATAAGATGATGGAAACAAAAGGCCTAGGACAATAAAGAACATGAAGCTACTGCCACAATGAGCAAAGTCATAAAAATATGCAAGGCAACAACTGCCCTACTGTAAAAATCTTTACAAAAATGTCATCTACTATCAGGGCCTAGGATGGGCAAAATCATATAAGTATGCAACTTAGGCAACAACTAGGCTACTCAAAAAATGTTAGGAATTAATGTCATCTACATAAGAATACTGTAACAATTAGCTATTCCAATCCAAACATCAAATGTGATAGCGTACATAAAACTCTCTAAAGTAATAAAAACATTTCTCATCTTCTACATTTCCTAGAACATGGAATATGGCCATCTTTGCAAGCTTAAGATACTCAGGGAAATAATGCATGAGAACCCAAAATGCATCAATTGTCCTCCAAATTTGGTTCAATGGATTCGAATCAAAAAGTGGCTCCATGGTAACCTTATAGTTATTTTTCATACACAACTTGAACATCCTTTGTTATGCATCCAGCCCCCAACAATCAAACAATGGTGCAACCAACGAACTTAAGCTTCCAAACCCCAAAAGTTTTGGTTCATAGTACCAACCTTTCAATACTTCCAAATGCTTGGTAAAACTATCATCACAGTTGGGTTATAGCTAGTATTGTGGATATACAATGCCCATGGCATTAAGTAAGGCACATTGGGGAAAACAATTGTCCAACTCTTTGATTGATTGGGTAGTTGCAGCTACAAACTAACAAAGACAATTGAAAAAAAAAAAGTTATAAGCAACAACACACATTTAAAGTAAGCAAGGTAGCTACACCCACGAACCAACAAAGGGAAATTTAAAAAAGAAAGATGCAACACATATTGAAAGAAAACAAAGCCCCAAATTGAAATTTGTGTTTGAATCAAAACAAAACCTCAAACTCAAAACACATCAACACAAATAAATAAAAAATAGGGTTAAAAAGTTACATGAACATTCTAACTTCACCTATGAAATCAAACTTTGAAAAGAATCTTGAATCATAATTGTCCCAACTTTCAACATTAGGTCATTATGCATGGCCCAAAGTTTATCACCATTCACAATGAAGGTAAACTACTCATTAAAATCATTAAAATTTGCTACCCATTTCATGTGGATGTGGTCATGGCTACAATCTAGTAGACCTTTTAATGCCTATAACTCATCTTGGAAAATGATTAATTGTCATCATTGTATAAATAATAGAATTGCCCATGGCATATTTTTATTGTAGCCATTAGAACACATATGAAGACATCATGATGTTGTGCAAATTGCACAAGAGAGTCAATGCTTTCCAACAAAGGTATGATGTGGCACATGTTTCCAATATGCAATAAGGATTAGCAAGTAAGGAAAAATTAACCTTCAAATGCAACCAAACCATCAATTAAAAAATGCAAAAAAGATTGCAACAAATGACATACAATGCAAGAAACATATAAAAGTTTAGCGTCTACTAGAAAGTTATCTTAGTAGCTTGGTTGTGGTTGTTATCCATAGACATCTTGGCTAGAAGTGGCATGTATGTTAACAAAATTCTCCTTAGAAGATCCAAGAGAAATAACAATAAGTTTTCATGTTGTTGAACATTTTAAGCCCTTTTGTTTCCATCATGTGAGTAAGCTTAATGAACTCAAGGTGCCTCTTTGGGTTGCGAACAAAATATGCATGGTAGTTCTATACCAAATCTTCAATGCTACTAATTATTCCCAAGGTAAACAATGTCTTGAATGCAAGATTACATCTATGAGCCATGGAATGAACCCCAATGGAAAAAGGTGCATAGTTTGTGTTTATTTACTTAATGACCCCAATTTTAATACCTTGGAATGTACTTACCCCATCAACCCCAAAACAAAGTAGTCTTTCAGCTACAGTAGCAAAATTCAAGCTTCCACTATTATGTAAGGCCTCCATTATGACAATGGTGAGGTTGTTAGCTCTTGCTCCATCAATAACTTTTTGAAGAGAAATCATCATGGGAAATTTCACCAAATTTTACATCACATAAGTGTTTATAGAAATCCAACTCTTGTTATCAATAATGTTCACCTCATCACATGTCAAAGCCACATAGTCAGAAGCAAAAACAATCCCCAAATTTTTGTTAATCATTTGGGCATACATGAACTTAGCCATAACTTAACTAGAAAAGTCAAACTAGTGCATTTTAGGGTTCTTAGGCACACCAAAGAAAGAGTAGAGATATTTCTTCTTATCATATTCCACCATAGGATGGCTAGCTTCCCAGATTTGAAACAAGTTTGCAAATTGGATTTTCTTCCTCTCAAGCTCCAAATGGGTGTTCTTATTGACCTGTTATAAAACATTGGTAGGTGCTTTAGTAAAAAACAAAGTTTGGTTTTGCTTATGTTTGCAAAACTTTCTATTGTACCATTCACCTTTCTTGACATTGAGCTTTAACAAATCTTTTTTTGCTTTTCTCCTACCTTCATGTTTCATCAAAGTATCCCACTTGGGAACAAGTAAACAAGGTTTCTTGTCAATTGTGGTGTAGACCTTGCATCTCACATTATGAAGCACCACATTAGTAGCTAGAACACTTTCAGCCCAAGGGAGCTTCGCAACCCATTCAAGCAAAAATTTCCTTGAGTGATCATATGATTTTTTCAACTTTTGAAGTGGACACATACGTAGCGAATTAGGGTTTAACCCCATATCAAATAAGACACTCAAGATGACCACATTTTCAGAGGAAGTAACTAGAGAGTCAACATGGATGTTGCCATTTGAGCTAGGTTGCACATATGATGGAAACAAAGGGATTGTTGAATCAAACGATGTAACAACTTAAAGATTTAAAACTAAAGAAATAGAAGCACGAGAAGGACCACTAGGTTCAAGTGAATAGGAAATGGCAAAGGTGAAAATAACATCAATTGCAACTGGAAAAGGAAATGCAACATTTGATAGTGTAGGAAATCATAATCCACCAAGACTTGAATGTGAAAATTTTAATGAGCCACCACCATCAAAAGACAAGGGCATTGAAAGGTAAAAACACACTACATTAGACCGAAATCGACAACTCAAAGTCCATTTTTAAAATCCAAATTTAGTGATTCTCTTAAAAAACATTTAAATGGTGTTGAAGTTCACATTTTTGTCCATCTTCAAGTTCATAGCACCATAATTTACACCTTTTTTAAAAACCTTTAAAAATATGGGCCTTGAAAAAATCAATTTAAATATCGAAATGGACTTTACAAATTTTTAATTTTAAATCTTAAAATTTTTGAAAAACTTTTTCTTACTTGATTTTTTCATCTTAAGTGTTATGGTACTTCAATGTGTGGTGGTAATAAGTTGTAGGTTTAGTTTCCAACCCCGCTAGCAAAAAAAAACCATAATGATAGTTTTTTTTGGCGGTTTGGACTATGACATTGGATGTATCATCCTTTATAAAGTCCACATTAGATTGAACATTTATCCTTTTGATAATTTCTTTTTTGGGTTTAAAAGATTAAAATGTAGGTTTTGATTTTTCATTTCACTTTTGTTAAGTTTCTTGAGTATATTTGAACACAAGGCAACAATACTTGATTGACATCCAAAAAAATCCAAAAAGTGAATGCCAAACCTTAAATCAAATCTCCTCTAGTGGACAGTGCACACATGACACGCATAGTAACAAGGAACTTGGAAGCTTAAAAAGTCCATCTATAACTATTAGGATAGATAGAAAATGAATACTAAACCTTAAATCAAATCTTTTCCTAGTGCACGGTGTACACAACAAGAAAAACACACAAGAAATTGCTAGAATTGAATTATAAACAAGAGATTTCTTACTTCTTTCAAATGAAAAGTAGTCTTTCCAACTTGAACAAAAAATCACAATCTTGCTCAAGGACTCCTACTTTTCATTTTGCGCCAACATTCATTCACAATGTAAACAATTTTGAACACATTCAACATCATTGTAGCGTGCAAAATGAGAACCTTGGCTGGATGTTCACAAATGTTCACCTTAAAAATCAAAACCTTGAAGTCTGAGATCTATTCCTTAGTAGTAGTATCAAGCTCTAGAGTAATGCAGCAAGCAACAATGAGGTGACAGGTGACAAGGAGGCAATGAGTTCTGCTCACACAAATGAAACTATGGCGATCAGTAATCGAGTTTCAACAAACTAGATGGTGACACAAAACCCTAAACCCTATTCGACAAATGAGATGAGTTGGCTAAATTCTATAGCAAGGATGGGACAAGATGGCAATATTCTATGGTGGTGATGTGACACACTAACAATATCCTATGATGATGTTGGGAGAACATGGTGATGGTAATCGATGGTGGATTGAAACATCACATCGACATCGTTCACCGCAACATGGCTCCAATGCCAGATGCCTTTAAGGTTTTCTGGCTACTCATGATTGTTTTTCCCTTTTTTTTTTACCATATGCATGTCGCCCTACAAAATGTTATAGTGCTTTTTGGCAAATTTTCACCAAACAAAAAAGGACTGGATCCAAGCTGTGTGTTGCACAGGTGGCATCCTACTGCTTACCTGGCAACAAATTGTTTTAGTCCAATTTTTTGTTAAAGGGCTTTCACCAGCCACTTTTTTTTTTTGCATTTTGGCAAATTTTCGCCACCAAGAAAAAAAACGCTGACAAGAACATGCATACAAACAGGTTCTGGCACCTACTTTGGTTCCTGGTTTTTGGCTTTTGGCAGGTTCCTAGTTTCACTTTTTGGTTGCTTCTTGGTTCGTGTTCCCATTGTATTCTTTTTCAAAATATAAAACTGGCAGTCTGGTTACCCAGAAACAAGACCAAGAATCAAAATTAAAACCAGCCAACAATGATTTTGACTTATCCAAAGGATTTTCCTAGAAAAAATGGCCGGAATATTCCAGGTTTTGAAATTCTTTTTTCCAAATTGCCAAATTTTATGAGCCTTTAGTAGGTAGCCAAGAATACAAAAGAACTATTTTCAGAAAAATAAACTTTCATATTTGCTATGTAGCCAAATTTGGCTACATTTGTTTTTCACAGTCATGACTTTGGCTACATCACAAGATTGGGAAAGAAGAACAGTGACAAAAACCCTCCTGCTGTCACACACTGTTGTTCCCTATCTTTGGGCAATTGCACTTGGGTTCTTATGTGTGTAGTAAATGGTAATTGTAAGGTGTGCAATAGAGTGGGGTAAGAGGACTTCAGATTTTTAGGTGCAATGAAATTCCAGTGAGGAGTAATTGAAACTGGTATATGGGGGATTTTTGGAATCCTTTGCATGGTCATCCACGGACCATTCCAAAGACAATTTCATAAATAATTACCTCATTTTCAAGCTTACTAATTTCATTTTTTTTCTTAATAACAACTTTCTTTTCTTATTAATTTTCATAATAATTATCTCCCACCTTTCTTAATAACTACCTCACTCTTTTTCCCTATCCACCAACATGAATATAAAAAAACAAATTAACATGTGTCTTTTCATGTCCATGAGATGTATATTAAATTAAATTAAATTTGACTTTGACATAAATAATGATGAATTATTCAAAACCATATGAAAACATGAGGGGGGAAAAAAAAAAGTTGATCGTCCCTAGTGCACAGCAGTGTGGGGCTCAAATCTGTAACCATAGGGTGAAAGTAACATGAAAAATTCAAATTAAATCAATTAGTTGTAGGTCACAATTTTCACAATGGGATCATATTTCCACATTCTGAAATTTGGGTTGAATGGTCAACATAGGTAAGTGTTGTGTACCAGTGTTCTTGTGCCGTTACCTGATTGGTCGGTTAGAACTTTCAGTTTCAGTTCCAATTAGTAAAAGCTGAACTGAAACCAGGTCTTGTTTCTAGAACGAAGAATTGGAACTGGGTTCAAAACTGGATTTGGTTCTGGAACTGGAACCGAACCGAGACCTGATTCTGAAACCAGGATCAAAAATTTGTGAAAATAGTTTTTTTTCTGGGGGGGGGAAAGTCTGGAACTGAGGATTAACCAGCGGTCCTTTCACACCAAGTTACCCAGAACTGGAACTGGGTTTGATTTCCAGAATCGAAACCAAACTGGAACCTGAACTTTTATTTTTTCAAAAACAGGACCCAATGTTCCTTTTTTGTGTAACCTCAAACTGGAACTACTCTAAATTTTTCATAAAACCTCCGGACACACTTTGAGGTCCGGTTTGTACAGTTTGAGCCATCTAGGGTAGCTGACCCTATTTTGGCACAAATTTTGAAAAGTTCTCATGAACCAAAATATTTCTTCGTGAAATCTGGTATACAGCAGTGTTGGGTGGATTGGTTGGTGGAAGCCTTTTTAATTAAAAAAATTTGGGGTTGCAAAATTGGTCTGTCTATGGCTTGTTTGTGTGTAGGTGTACAGAACAAATGTTATGGACAATGAAATTGTTGGATCTGGTGGTCTGAATTATTTTTATTTTTCTTAGTTATCTCGAGTGAACTAACAGTCAATAAAGTTATCCGGAAAGTCAGGAAAAGTCGGCACCGGAACCCCTTGTTTGGTCACATACGGGACGAGATTTCAAAAAACAGTGAAAAAAAAAGCACACTGATCTTAAACGGAGCTCAACAGGGACTGAAACTCAGATTAGGACCACATTTGCTGCTAATCTGAGTTCGGCCTGTCCCTTTTTTCTTTCCTGAGCGCCTTCAACCAATCACTGCTGCTGCTATGTGTACTGTATCTATAAATGCTATCGAGCCTCGTGCATTTAATCCTGAGTCTGAGCATTTCATACCGTTATTTAATAAAATTTCATGACTTTGCGGACAACAGTCAAGAGGGGATGAAGTATCAAATGAGGAGTGCAACTCAGGCCCAACTAGGCACGACTTTACGGATAACTTTAATGTGTAACTGCTATTTTCTAGACTTCATTTTATTTTACTCTTGCCTTTATTTTCTTTAAGTCTATTTCTGTGTTGCTTTCTCCAATTTTGCGATTGGACAATTTAACCAGATTCGGCTATTCAAAAAATGAAAGTAAAAATTGTTTTAGCATTCTTCTACATTTTTGGCGACCTAGCATTAGGATTTTTTGGGTCAATTGTGTGATATTGAAAACGTCGAGAATTTACACACAAAAATCGAAAAATTAGTGGAATTTACTCTAGGGAAAAAATAATTCCTCCTTTTTTTTTGTTGCAAAAATGCCAAAAAAATTCAGGAAAAAAAAATACTGGCCAGTACCTACTACAACTTCCTGCTAAATCTGTTCAGTTTTAAATTTTTAAAAAAATAATTTTGGAAATCTGGCGACTAAAAGACCCCACCCAAAAACACTTATTTTTCGCCATATTGGAAAATACATATAAAAATCGCCATCCGGCGAAAATTCGCCAAAGAAAAAAAAAACTCTATTTTTCAAACGGAGATGGAGACGGGTTCGGCACTAGGGTTTGACAAAAAACTTTTGCGAAATTTTCGAGTCGTGTTTGTTTAGGAAAAATCGGGGCATTCATTTGAACCTTAGGAGATTGTTGAGAATTTGGGGCTCTTGGGGATAATTCTTCTTCTTCTTCTTCTGATCCTGTTTTTCTCTTGTTCGGCAGCTTCTTCAGTAATCTTGTTCCTAGTTTCTAGTCTCTCTGGTTTCTCAAGCATTTTTGTCTCCAGATATATTATTATTTGAACGGATTACTAGTGTCATCGGCTGCTACGTAGATCGCCAAAATCCCTTTGTGGTAACAGACTCATCAAGTGTGGGAAAAGCTTTAGGGTTTCATAGATTTAGGGTGTCTTTGAATTTCAAAGGAGGATATATTGTTGTTGTGGGATTTCGATCTTTTGGTTGCTGTGATTGAAATTGTCGGAAGACATTCAGATGTCAACGCACTGGCGGTGGCAGCAGCAACACTGATTCTCCGGCAGCAGCTGTCTTGAATTCTCAAGACTTCAACTTCCATCTTGAGAATATGGACGGTAGGTTGAATTGAGGTTTCACTTATTGTTTGGATTTTTTATTTTATTTTTAACAACGAATTGAAGATCATGTGTGTGGAAGAGACTGTCATTCTTTTGTTGTTTTATGAAGGTTGGAGTTGTGGCTTGCTAAGATTCTTCTCATAGTTGCACAAAGAGACAGCTGCAATTCATGACTTTGTAGGACTGGCAAAAGCAGCAGTAATTACCAAACACAGGGGCCTTCAAAGGTTCTTTTAATGATGAGTATCACTCCAGTTGAGGAAAAATGATGAGCAGTGCCAGTCACAACAATCATGTGGTTGAATTGACCAACTTGTGCACTGTTTTTTTTCTGAAGCTTTCTTATGTTGCCAGCCTAGAAGACGTGAGGCATTTGACAAGGTGATGTCAACATGATTTGGAAGCCAGGATTACCTGGGGCTGTTATTGATCCAAAGAGAGGAAGATTTCTAGTGATATGCTGAGAACTGAAACAAGCAGCAAATAACTCAGCATGTTGCGATCAAGATATGTGATTGTGCTCCTCACATTTGTGACCATTGGCATGGCTGTTGGTAAGTCCCAGCTCTTCCCTTTTCAGGAAGTTTGTGCAAGACTCTGTTATCTATATTTTCAGCTTAGGACCTTTACTCATTGACTTCCAGTCTGGTAACAGCAATAGTGAAAAGAAGTTGTTCTCAGGGCAGATGGATATGCCAATGGCAGGTGCTCTACTACAACTTGCCTTCCTCAAGCAACTGGAAGAAAGCAGTAGTATGTTTCCTTCAGAACCTTCAAGATTAAGCATCTTCTTGTGGCAAGCTTGCTAGTTCATATTTTACTGAAGGTTCATTGTTTTCTGCTGATACCCTTGTGATTGCCATCAAGATTGAGGACTGCTCAACAGAGTCACAACTTGTACCATTGTATTATGTCACTCAGAGTTTGGTGTGTATTGACAGGATCAGAGATAGATATATTTCACCAAATGGATCAAGGCTCCTCTCTCAATAAAAGCACAGGCTTTCCATCTGGTGAGCAAAAGACTGACAATCTGGTTTGGTGTGATTTCAGATTAGAAGATTATTGTCCCTGGTTTTCTTGTTGCCATTATCTGTTTGGCCAGGCAGTTAGAAGTACAGTGAGGAATTTGGAAATGAAAACTGTGAGGGTCATCAAATTCTTCAAAGACTCATTTTTGAAGTTAGGAGTCTAATGTATTTGTTGGCATGCTCTATTTGTACAGTATACTCAATATGGAAAAATGATGAAAATGCAAGGATACTTCGAATTGGAATGGTGGGTGAGATCTCCCTGCTGCTCTCTGTTTAGATTCTGTAAATGACTGGTTCAAGAAGGCTGAACAAGATTGTTTGACCACTGTGTGATTCTGCCTCATTTCTTACTCAATTCAGCTTTACTTTGACATCCAATGGTTTAGTCCAGATTAGCATTTCAACACACTAAATACTACTATTTGTTTGTTCATACTGACAAGATCAGAGTTATGGTTTTGCTGTTTTGGAGAGCGCAGGTCAAGCAGGAGATGCTTAACTGGCAACCAAGGATCATCCTCTTCCACAACTTTCTCAGTGCTGATGTATTGTGCTTCATTCAAAGCTCATGTGCCTCTGATGGATGTCATGTGTCCTCTATAGTTGCTGTTAACTCTTTGGTACAATTAGGGAGCTTCTGAATTTTGAAAAAATATGTGTCATTCCTTAAGACCAGAACTATGCCTGGCCCACCTCTGGTTATGCCATCTCATTCTCTTTCTCTTTGATACCCTTGATCTGGCCTCTCTTCCTTTTGATTAGACTAAGTGGTCAATGGGCACTATCTTCTGAGTATGGTCTAGTTCAGTAAGAAAAATAAGTTTGGAAGTCTCTATGAACTTGTTTCCAGTTGAAGACATGTGCAACTGGGAAGGTCTCAAGCGGTGAATTGAAAGGCCTCCTTTCCCTTAACAGCGTTCATCTGAAATTGAAACTTAGGAGGGGATGTCTGCCTTGAAAACTGAAACAGACACAGAGGGGAAGGCAGAATCTGATTGTAGGGCACTACAGGGACAATCTGAACTTTTTCATGCCATGTCCAGGTCACAGTGTGCAATTGAAGGCCCTTTTCAAAAGCATCAAAGAACTTGTCCCTGCTCTTCTTTGTGCCACATTTGCAAGTCTTGAGGTTGAACCTAAAGCCATAGCTTTGCTGGGGTGTAATATTGGGTAAATTCTTATGTGAGAGTTTTTCTAGAATTCCTTGAAGCTCATGTAACCTCTTTGTATCAAAGAAACAAATCTGGTTTGAGCCACTCCCATGGTAGTTCAGTCACCTTCCCCAACCTGTCTTTGGTCTTCCCCAAACTCCTCTTTCTTTGACCAGAGTGGGCATGACTGCTATGCCCACAAGGCGAAGTGCAGTCTTATGAGTAGAGTCTATTTTATGTAATGCCAATTGGTTTTCGAATGATAAATGGCTGCAGGAGTGTGATCATTTGATTAATTTAGCACGGCCAAAGCTTGCAAAGTCAACAGTTGTGGACACAAACACAGGCAAGGCATGTATTCCCATGACTGTTTTGTGTTCTTGTTTTGTGTGTACAGTTTTTTTATGCATATCTTGCCTGGCTTGGCCCCCACTTACAGACCTCAAATCATTTGTGGAATTCAGAATTTGGTGTTTTGTTTCATTATTGCAGTTGTGGCATGTAAAAATGAGTAAAGCTAACTTCAATGAATTAATGAGGTCATTCAGCCTGTCATTTTATAATTTAATAGTCTGCCAGTTAGCTGGTGAGCAATCCTGGTGAGCACATGTTCTGAACAAGTACTTACTACAGGGGATTGAGAGTAAGGTGCGGACAAGCACAGGCATGTTCCTCACCTTTGTTGACCGAAAGCATAAAGTTATTGAGGTATGGATGTCAATTGGGCTTTGAGGTCCACACAAGCATGAATGATTAATATTATTGTAAAACCCATCATGCATGCAAGCATGTGACCCACATCCACCCATTCTGTAAATTGGACTGTAAAATTGGAATACAGATTAGGCAGATTTGCTGACTGAAATCCTTTGTATTTCATCTCTTTGATTTTGTTTTTCTTTAGGCAATCGAGACACGTATTTCAGTCTATGCAATGGTCCCAGTTGAGAATGGAGAGCTACTTCAGGTCTTGCGGTATGTTCTGGGCACAGGGGAATGTCTTTTGTACATATGTAGTATTTTGAATCATTGCAGGTGGAATGCTGTTGTTCTCATCAAATTGATTTGAATGGCTGTGCAGGTATGAACCTGGCCAGTACTACAAAGCACATCATGACTATTTTGCTGATGAGGTATTTTTTGCATCAAACCTATCCATGTCTCGCTTCCTGGACCTTGCAATCAGAAAAAACAAATTGTAACTGCTTCACTGAGTCAACTTTTGATTTTCTGTTTGTTTCAGTTCAACTTAAAGAGAGGTGGGCAGAGAGTTGCCACCATGCTCATGTATCTATCAGATGGTGTGGAAGGTGGTGAAACCTTTTTTCCATCGGTGCGGACTTTTTCTATCATCTATCTTTGAATGCACGCACTTTAGAACAGCTGAACATTTTTCCATTTGCCTCCATGATTGGTCTTGAAGTTTATCAATCAAGACCTCAAATTCTAGTTAGTGAAACAAAAGTCTCACGTGGCTGTAGTTTCTGTTGGCTTCACTTCTAGACTTTTTATAGGAGCATTCTGAATCCTGCAGGTTGGAGATAAGGAGTGTAGCTGTGGTGGTGAGATGAAAAGAGGCATCTGTGTGAAGCCAAAGAGGGGTGATGCCATTCTCTTCTGGAGTGTGGTGGGTGTCACTTGCCCCTCATCTGCAGATCCACCTCATTTCAGTCTTGGAAAATATTGAAGGGTGTAATTGAATGTTGTCAGACTTCTGTCAGAATCCAAAACTTTGCCATGTCTTGTCAGAAACAATCTTCCTGTTCTTTTTTTCGTGAATCAAAAGCAGTCTGTGGATGAGGACATTGCTCTGGTACAAAAGATGTAGGATTTCATTTGAAAGTGTGATGGTTGGGTGGTGGCATGTGTAGAAGCTGGATGGATCAAAAGACCCTTTAAGCCTCCATGGTGGGTGCAAAGTTTTGGCGGGAGAAAAGTGGTCATCTACCAAGTGGATGCGACAAGAAGCTTTTACCTGAGTGACACAATGGGATCAGTACAGTGAGGCACAAGGGAAGGCACCTGTGTACCAGGATATATTGTAGCAAGCCAGCACTCTCCTTCAGAATTAACAGTTTTTTAGCAGATAAATTGGACTAGAGGCATGCAAGGTGCTGCAGGATTGTATCCCAGTTGGTACAGTTGATAAAATAATCTGGACCATTCCCCCAAACATGGTTCAGGGTTTTCTTAGCTGTCACATTCTGGAGCATGGACCTGAGCTATACTATTTTCTATTCTACTTTCACAGATTTCATAATTGAGAGAATTTTGGAATGTATGAAGCAGGCATTAGATCCATCTTTTGGCAAATGTGTATCCATTTGGTGTAATTGGTATGTTCTACACATAATGATGAAATATGACTAAATATGTCCTCCAGAACAGTGAATTGACACATAATCACCTTGTATTTTCATTTGAGTTGCCAAAGAACTGCTTACTAGGAGTGTAAAGAATGCTTTGATCTCTACAGAACTGGGAACAGTTGTCATTTGAACAATTTTGCAGGAAGACTCCCTGTGAACTCCAGCAGAAGGCAAAAGCATAATAGTGTTGCAAAAGTGAAAAATAATTTGAAGCATACTTCAGAGTTATTGGTATCAGGCTTTAAGCTGTTCCTCATGAGAAATTCTTTCTCCATATTGTTTGAGCTCTGATCTGTACTAGCCAGACACAAAGCATCTGCAATTCCTGTTGAGGAATTCTGTCTTCATATTATTTAAACTCTTGTGTGTACCAGCTAGAAACAAAGCACCTGCAGCCTGCTATTTCCCCTCTTGCACTCCTCTCCCAACTCCTCCACCAGCTTCTTAAATGTCTGAAACATGCCAGTAATCTGGCAGAATAATGCAAACCTTCAGTAGATGAGAATTCCGACTTCAAAATACACATCTGTTGCTGGCTAAGTGTGTGGTAAAGTATGCAGCAATCTTAAGTGCTTTTCATATGTAGGACATTTGTCCAGCAAAATGTCCTACATATCCAAATTGATCCAGCAACATGCAATGCTCCTCATCTCAACCAAAATTGAATTGCTTTCCTCTTCTTCAGCAAGGCATTTTTCAAGCATACGGAGCATGCACCATATGTTATCCATTGCCAGCTGCTTTGTAGGTCAAGATGTAGGACAAATAGTTTAAAAAGAGGCATTTCATGCGCCAACTTAGTATCTTAACATCATATTGTAAGTTAAGGTTATTTTACTCTCAATAAGAAGAGAATTTACCCAAGACATTATTTTTCTTTTGGTGATGGACGTCCTTGATTGGTGTCCCCCCCACAAAAAAACCCCACTTTGGCAGACTCCTAAAATAGAACCTGTTTTGGAACAGCTTATGGATGGTCACCTCACCCACAACACAAAATTGAAAAAAAAAAACTACTGGGCAGGGCATGAATTGTTGGGACATACCTATTAAGCCTGGGGTCAGATTCCACATTAACAAAACTAATAATTATTATTTTTAAAAATCAATTATTTTTTATAAATTTGAATTTATTTTTCCATGATCTACTATGATATTTTCATATGAGGAGTGAAATCATTCATGTTTTTAGCCTGTAATAATTATGATGATTTTCAACACCTCGGCTTCATATTTTCACCAAAAATTGTTCCACAATTTCAAGGATTATTTACTGACAAAACTGAACCTAGGGTAAAGCAAGGTAACGTAGTTGTTTTTAAATTAGTTGTGGGTTCATCCAAAGCTCTGAAACATTTCTTGTGTGACAGGCTCTGTTGATTGGCCTGTCACAAAAAGAAAATGCTTAAATCTGAGTTACAGTGCCTGCTGCCTGATAGCCGGGTTACCTTTAGACATACAAAATGAGAGCTGGACATTATATAGTTATTCTCAAGTTTCAACTGTCAAAATTCTGAAGTACTTAAATTGTGGATACTGAACACCAAGCTTGCAATGATTTTTCTATCACAAAATTTCATTCTTCTGTGAATTTGTGTGAGAAAGGATTTGCAAAACCCAAGTTCTTTGTAGTATGAAATGTACTTCTAAAACAAAACCTCACCACTTTTGTGGAGTCCAATGACTTTCTTCTGGTGAATTTTCAGAAAGTTTCAACCTCAAAAATTAAAAAAGAATATTTGACACAAATTCCTTGATTTGAAGAAGAAAGTTCCTAATTTTTTCCTGAGAAAATTTCAGCATACTCTGACATATTTTTAAAAGTGGGACAGTTTTTAACAAACATGTCCTAAATTAATATGCAAAGAACGGGTAGAGTTTTCTAATGTATGGATAGTGCATTTCCCTTAGTAAAATTTCTGCCTAGATAGAGGAGACGCCTTCTACATAAGGTACCTGCTCTTCAATCACAACCGTTTGTTTTGAACCTCAATTTCTATTGGATCTTTATGCCAGGTATTGACCAGCGTTGGGCGGGTATCACAAATACTCATGAGCATCACCTGGGTATCATCTGGGCATCTCAAACCCCTCAGGGTATCACCATGAGTGATACTCTGACTGAAAACTGGACCACCGGTTCTCATTTGTGTGAAAACCAAATGGTGAAAACCAGCTTGGAAAAAAAAACAAAAACACTAAGAACTGGGTAAGGTCTGACCCCTTACAGGAGGTAGGGTCTCAAGGGGCATCCAATGTAGATTTAGGGTTAGGTTGGAGGCACCACATTCCAACGGCTACCTCCTGTAAACCTTTTAAATTTATTATAAAAGGGATGTTGCTCCTCTTTGTTTTCCTCTTGGATGTTTTCCTCATTGAGTCTCGAGTTTTGTGAGTTGAGGGAGTTTTTTATTTCGAATTTTGTTAAAGTTTTTTCTCCCGATTATTGCTTAGTTTCTTTTGTCACCTTCACATCTTACTTTGTCTTCATGTCTCACTTTGCTTTCATGCCCTAATGTTGCCTTCACACCTTTCTACTACATTTGCACCTTGCTAAAGTTGCCTTCGTGCTTGTTATTACTATCATAGGTGTCACCTTTGTGCCTTTACACCTTGTTCCTGTTTTTGTGCCTTGTTATGTTTTCATGCCTTGCTACTATTTTTGTGCTTGTTACTACCTTCACACATGCTACCCTTACATTTTTACACCTTGTTATTGCCTGCATGCCTTGTACCTTGCTGTTGTTTTCACAAGTGTTGACCTCACACTTTTACACCTTGTTGCTACCTTTGCACCTTGCACCTTGATGTTAACTTCACGCTTGTTGCTACCTTTGCACCTTGTTGCTACTTTCGCTTGTGTTGTTGCCTTTGCGGGTGTTGCTGGTTTTGTGCCTTGCTGCTACTTTTGCGTTTGTTGCTACTTATGTGCTTGTTGCTACCTTCATGTGTGTTGCCCTCACGCCTTGTTACTACCTTTGCACCTTGTGCCTTGCTTTGCCATTTCAAGTACCTATTGCCACCCCCCCCATTTATTGCTTCATTGCTTTGTTGTTGCCTTTGCGCCTTGCTACCTTGTGCCTTATGTCTAAATAGGTATTCCTTCCCAAATTTCTTGTGCAAGTGGAGGAGCTTGGAACAATCAACATCCTTGAGTTAGGGCTAAGGTAAGAGTTGTTTTTCACTAGCTTTAAAGATTTATTTATTTATTTATTTTCCATTGTGTTTTGTTTTCTATAGGGAGAACTTGTTTTGTTTTAGATTTATATGATTTTTGTAATGCATTTTAAAAAAAAATTGAATCTATGTTTTTGTTTGATTATTTGCAAGATTAAAATTCAAGCCATTTTTGAAAACAACAACCCTTAAACCTTTTGTATCATGATGAGAGAAAAAGTGAGTGATTTTTTTATTACATACACCTTAAACCCCATTGTTTGTAAACGCCTTTTTTTGAACTTTACATCTTTAAACCCATTGTTTATAAATGTTTTTTTAATTCTCTTTCTTTCTTGTCCTTTGGTAATAAGTATTATTTATTTTGTTCATTCTAAATAGAGATTGTAAGTTGGGGATTTATCTTTTGCATTATTTATGGACATACTCTTGTGAAAATTGTTAATGGAATAATCATCTACAAATGAAAATATGATAAGTGGGAATAATGAAACAATTGAAGTGTTTATGAATGATGTATTTTTGAAAGACAAATTTGAGGATAATGCAAGTGTGCAAACTTAAACAAGAAGGAATCCAGAAGATGCCTTTAAAGAATTAATGAAAAAATTGCATGCTCAAAGAAGATGTTGAACACCCCATGGAAGAACATCTTTGTGTTGGAGTTTCTATTATATTAATGATAATGCAAAAGTGGATCTAAAAAATATACAAATGATGCATTGCATTCTTTGTTATCAAACTTTTGTATGTGGAATAAATCTAATAACTTAAATGAGGAAAGGATTGATTTTTTGTTACAAGACTTATGGAATAACATGTGGATGCAAATCACATGTTTATTGCAAAAAATTTCAAAGAAGAAATGAACAATTTGCTAAAAGAAAAAGAAGAAAGACAACCATCAAAGCAAAGAACAAATTTGTCTAGTGGGTCAATCTCTAAAAAAATTCATGTGACGGATTCCTTCAAAAAGGAAGATGTACTGCAAGAATAATTCCTAGAGGACCTTGGTTTGCTAATTGTTAATAACAATTTACCAATTCAATTTGTGGAAAGTGTTTGGCTAAAACTTTTGATGATGCACTTATGTCCAAAATTAAACTTTCCTTCCAAAAAATAATTTTCACAAGAGATATTGCTAAGGTTAGTGGAAAAAACAAATCAAATGTATGTTCTTCCTACTTTGGTAAAATGTCATTTTGCAACAACGGGCTTTGACCTATGGATGTTCAAAAGAACTTATGATGTATTTGCATTAGTTATTTATTTTTTAGGTAGTGATTGGCAACCAAAGCATGTGACTATTGGCTTGTTTAAAGGAATAGAAACCACAAGTCAAGCCTTAGCCAAAAATCTAATAGAATTGTTAGACAAGTATGGTTTACGAAAAAATTTATGTCAAGGATGAAGGTTCTAATTTCAATGCAATGACTATTGCATTGAAATTGGTTGTTAGTTATGAATCTCTTAGGTTAGAAAAGAGTTTTTAGGGTACTTGCTTTGGGCATGTTTTCTCAAAGGCATGTCGATATGGAACAATAAAAAAAAAGATCATGCAAAAATCAAATTTGTGCAAGCATATTTGCAAAAGTGCATCACTTGGCCTAAGAAGTTTGGAAAAAGTAGATAGGGATGGAACAAGGCTTGTGTGAAAATTGGAATTTGATCCAAAAATTGAATACTTTAATGAAACTAGATAGTTTTTTAGTTGTCAATATTGTGTGAATTATTTACAATTTTTGAACTTCTAAATTTGATAGGATAACTAAACATTTTACTATTGGTTGTTTTGTAGATTTGTTAGCAAAAGAATTACGTTTCAAAAAGTGTTGCAATTTTGTTATGCCATTATGCTTTGTTATAATAAACAAACTGCTATGATAGTCATTAATCGAACACATCCACCTTTGACTTAGCAAATTTCTCAAACTATTGTGCATTGTCTTTTTCCAATTGTTTCAAACATGTGTTCTTAACCAATCTCATGGTGATTGGCTTATTAGTGATGCTTTACATTCTACCATTTCCATGAATTTGAAATTGAAGGAGGAAAATCAAATTGTTGTTTCATTTGAAAGTCTTATGGATGATGATTCAATTGTTATTGGTGAATTAACTTTATTACCTTCTAACATTAGAAGGGAGGTAATCAATATTCTAGATTTTTTCCTTTCATTTTTAAAGATTTATGATAGTAGAAAAACCCATAATATGATTTTTGATGTTAGACCTTAGGTTTAAAAGCCTTCATATATTATCTTCATTTGTTGGAAAGGAGCAAGGTGTTGCTTTTGTTGAGGAATACGATAGAAAATCCTTATATCCTATGTTGGTCAAATGTCATGAACATTCGCATCCTTTGGTAAGGTTAAATAAGAATTTTGTTAATTAGGATTTTTTTATCAGGATTGCAGTTTGGATATTTTTAGGTAAATGGTAAGTGTACAAGTGAACCAAAAAAAAACTTGTCAAGATGGAATTTCTAATTTTTAGGAAATTTCAATTAGATGTCAAGGTGAATGCATGGTACAGTGGTTCAATAACAGCAAAAATTACATTCTTTATAAATCCATACAAGATTTTTTTAAATGATTCAAATGGACATGGTTGTTATTTTTAAAATATTATTATTCTAATATATGAATAATACATGTTCAATCATTTACAAACCTTCTCAAATCTATGTGAAAATTTGTATTTAATGTAATTAATGTAAATTTTTAATTTGGAAATCCTAAAAGGAAAACTCACAAAATCCAAAGGAATAATGCCCCATCTAAAACTTTCAAAAAATATGTTTTTAGGACAAAGAAATTGAAAAACAAAAAAAAATTGCAACTCATATGGACTTATGAAAATATGGTCAAATTTTAACCATTCAAAGGTCCTTGACTATTTAATGGTTAAAATTTTCAAAAAAAAGATTATTCATATGAATTTATCATCATGTATTACATTATATATTGGGTCCCAATAACAAATTTGGAATGTGAATCAATATTATTTTTTCCATTTTGTGATGTTCTAATCAGATGACCAATCCATATTTTTCAATTTCAAAAGTCCATTACTACTAACAAATGAATTTTTTGTCAATAAATAACCACACAATTCTCTATCATAATGAAATTGTTAATTTAGATTCAAGTCCCAATGAGTAGATTTAAGGATATATTAATTAGCATATGCATTTGAATAAAAGGTACCCAAGGAAAAAACACCATTTTGTCACAAAAGTGAGCCACCATAGCTTGCATTTACCCGTCAAGGACATCAAATGTCCTTTTCAATGGTGGCATAAACATGAAACAATGTTTCTTGTAATTGGATTTTTAGCTAAGTAGATTTTGAATGTTGTTGGATTTCAAATTGAAAAGAAAGGATTTTTCCTTGGTTGGAATTCAACTAACTTTAGAAGATTGTCATTTGCAAACTGAAAATTTAAAGAAGTTGATATTTGTTAACAAAAACTGGCCTAATGATCTTAGAATAGGATGTAAATCTCCATCTAATATTATAAAATTCCTTGAAATGGATATAGATTTAAAAGAGGAGTTTTAAAAGTTTGAAGGTGGATTTAAAAGGGATGAAGTTGTTGAACTATAAAAGTGCAACAAATAAATTGATTGGTTTTTTAAAAATAATTATAACATTGCTTGTTTTTTTATTATTAAAAATAAAATAAAATATTTTTAAAAAATTAATTTTAAAAAATGAATAAGTAATACCCAATTTGTGAACCTTAATAGAAAAGAACCAACTATTCTTAAATTATTGAGAATTGGCATTGTGAAAACCAATTTAAATTTGTAAGAAAAAATATTGAAGCCCTTGCTTAACATTTTTTTTATAAAAATGAAAACTAAACCATGTTGTAAATTATTTTGTGAAAACTAGAACCAGTGAGTATCATTAAAATTGTGATACCTACCCAACATTGGTACTGACCTTTAAGGGGGTTGTTCTAGGAATTCAAGTCCCATGCTTTGGCTTTTGCCTCTCACACCAGGCCCTCATTTCTAGAATGGTCCTTACAAGTGTTATGCACATAAGTGTAAATGTATATCATTTACATGTACACATTTAAAGTTTTTACACTTACATTATTGAACATGTTTTTTTATTTATACTTACCCTTGCATGGTGTGTATGCATATATATTAAAACATAAATTAAAAGTTGTCATTTTTCTTTTTTTCTTTTTTAGGATTCAAGATGATGATTAGGGAAATGAAGTTGGTTTAACAAAGAAAGAAGGGAAAAAGGGCCTCAAAAAGAACAAATGTTAGGCATGAGGAACAAAGGAGGTAGGTAAGAGAGAAAAGAAAGTTAGGTATAGAATATAAAGGAATGATATTTGTCACTAGTTCTTTCCGTTGTGGCATTGTGAGTTCCCCCATGTTATTATCCTTTGTCTAAGTTGTTTGTAGGTGTAACTAATGGTGTTGTTGTCATTTTGCAATTTTTTGCATTGTTGCAAGCTCCAATAATGAATAATTTTAGGTGAACTTTGTGCACCTTATTTGTTACATTCTTTATTATTTTATCATCCCTTTTTTTATGATTGTTTGCAACTCCCTTCATTTTGGTCTTGTGTAGTAAGTGTTAGGGTTTATGGTGAGTTCCTTCATGTTGTTCCTCTTCATTTACATTTTTGACAAGGGTAGATGGTGATGTTACAATATCTTTTAATTCTTAACATTGTTACAAGCTTCATCAACACATTGTCGCAAATGAACTTCTTGCACTTTATTCCTCACCTTTTTTTTGTCATTTTATATTCTTTTTTCTTATGATTATTTTGTGATTCCCTTCATTATGAACTTACATATTAGGGTTTAAGGTTTATAATGAGGTCCTTCATGTTGCTCCTTTTCATTTACATTTTTGCAAGTATAAATGGTCATGTTATGGTCATGTTGCAACTTCTAGCATTGTTGCAAGCTTCATTAACACCCTATTTGGAATGAGCTTCTTACATTTTAATCCTTACCTTTTTTGTCAATTTGCATTTTATTTTTTTAGTTGTTTTGCAACTCTTTTCATTATGGTCTTGCATAGCAAAATTTGAGGTTTATGGTGGTCTCCTTCATGTTTATCTTTGACATTTACATTTCTTACAAGTGTAGGTGATGGTGTTGTGGTCATCATGCAATTCCTAGCATTGTTACAAGCTTCATCAGCCCTTTAATTCCAAATGAGCTCCACCCCTTGTCATCTTGTACATGTTTTCACTATGGTCTTGCCTTGTTTAAAATATCACAATTGTTAATGATATGTGGGAAATGCAATACCTTTTTTTTTTTGCAAATCATAATTTCCAAGGATAGTGCAAAATGCAATACCCTCATTTTTATATAGACCATAATCTCTAGGGACATACAAAATGCAATGCCTTCATTTTTTACAAACCAAAATCTCTCATGTGTCACAACCCTAGCCTTGGGCTCGCGACCAAGGCAAAGGCTGGTAAAGGTGCAGGCCAAAAGTGAAACTTGGGAGTCACATTTCATGCTCCCAGGAGTGTAGGAGAATGTGAGGGAATGAACACCCACACTCCCAAGTGAGCTCCCACTTTGGGAATTGGAGTCCCAATGGACTTCCAAATCTTCAGAGGGTAATTGCAAGGGCCAAAACTCATTGGATTAAAAAAATTCCTTATATCATTGGAAAGCTCTTGGAACGTAGATATTTGAAATGGGCTTGCATGACCCATTTGGGCAGTTAAAACATAAGTTATGGCCAAAACAAGGGTCGGGAGTCAAATTGCCAATTTGATTCCCGACCACTAAAACTCAGGAATCGCCCTAATTTCCTTGCGTGCAGGTGGTGTGTCACATACCGTTGGAAAAATATTGACAAGGGTTAAAACTTTTCTTTAGACCTCACCTCAATCAGAGGTTTGCACACAAATTTATGAGCCTCCAAAGTCATGGGAGTCTTAATTTAGGGAATTTCGGGACTTCAACTTGGGAGTCTCAGAACAAAATGACATTTGGGTGATGGCCCCATGGCGAGGCATAGAGAATAATATAAGGGGGAAGGTGATGGCTTCCCCCAAGTCCGGGTCATGATGAATCTTGTGAGTTTGTGTTTGCCCGTGGTTCGTCTGTGCACCAAAAATGCTCCAATTACGCACTAACCAACTTGTTGTTTGGTTTATGCAAGTTCGTGTGACTAATTGAATTGTTTGTCACTCTTCCTAGTCCCCATCCTAGAGCTCTAGCACACCCTTCTACCCCAAAAGTGCTATGAGCCAAGGAGCATGCCCTAACTCCTTATCCTTTCGTTGTTCTCACCTTACATTCACATTTGAGTTTATCAAGGAGCTTGGGAATGCGCCACCATGGTAGTGGGAGGTGCAATTACCCCATTTTGTTATAAACCTTAAATTTTTGTGGGAGAACGAACACAATACCACAATATTTTGCACAAATGTATATTCCATTTCCTCTTTGTATTCTATTTATATAGACAACATTTTGATTGTGGTTTATAAATGATTCATTTTAAAATAATGGAAATGAAAGAAAAAAATTATGATTCATCTTGGGGTTTCATTTGTAAGTTATGGCATGTGTGTTAAGGTATTCAGACTTGGATGTTTCATTATGGGAAATTTGGAAAATAACTTGAACATAGAATTTGATTCAAGTTTTGAATTGAATTCAAATTGTGGGCCAAGTTTGGAATGGGTTTTTAGGCATAGATTCAAGTTTTCGGCCAAGTTTGGATCTAGTTCTTGAAACCCAAATTGACAATTCTATTCACAAAAAAAGCCAAGACTTAAACTTGTTCAAATTAAATGTTTTTTTGGTGACCTAAAACCAAATCTACCACCAAAAAATCCATTTTTTAAACCCATAGGCTTTATCCAATATTTTGCCAAGCCTAGGTCATAAAGTAATATTTTTGATGTCATTAAAGTTTCAACGTCCACAACCTAGTCAATGGATTCACCAAAAACATTTAATGAAAATATTTATTTGAGTGTTTTCTATATATTTCTAAAGTTAGATGGGTATAGTAAAGTGAAGGTGTGACATTCTTAATGATAAATTTGGCCAATTGCTGGAAAAATCTTTGCTAATGGGTTTCAATTCAAAACAAGTTTCCAATCTTTGGGTTGATTCAATAACACCCATTCCCATTTTACATGGACACATGTTGTAGCAACTCGTGCATTCCCATATAGAATGCATTCCATTTTTTGGGGGTCTATTAAATGGTGGTCTAATGGTTTGGTATTAAGAAATATGTTATTGAAACAAAGAACAAATGGAAGTGTGCCTTTATTTTGTGGTGTTTTGGGGACATAGATGTGCCATGATCTCCAGAAATTTCTTTGTTTCATGGTTAATAGTGGAATCTAGGGGTGGGTGGTATGATGCATGCATGAGTGGCATTTGGTCATAATGAATTAACAAATTGTGGGCCAATTTTTGAAAATGAAAGGAGACATTACCCCCTAGAAATATTTGGATAGTGGATGTTTGCATATTAATAGTATATGTTCCAAATATGATTATTTGTGAGTCTTTATGGATTATTAGGTGCCTTCCAAATTACTAGAGGAAAAACATTAACAAACAAAAAAGCAAATAAGTTATTCCTTATGATCTCAAGGTACTAGTGGGGTTCAAAACACCACAGTGAATGTTAAATGTTATTTACTCTTGATGGTCAAACCAAAGTTGCATGGGTAGAAATTCACACAACCACCAAAACCGAAGTGCAATGAATGTTGTGACATGTAGTGTCATGATGTTTGGTGTCATAAGGTGTGAATCCATAGTAAACTCTAATAAACAAAAAGACTAAAACCAGTCAAAGGTAAAAACTAATCAACCAAAAAGAGATGCACGCACATATATATACAATGCACAAGAGGAGGCTGAGATGAAATTCTCATGTATCCCCCCCCCACATTTGAGCTAGGAAAAACGTGGCATGGTCTCAATAGAAATCAAGGTGCTATAAGAAAACATGATGAACAATACCAAATGTCGGCGGGAACTTGAGTGAGCTCCGACTTGAAGTAGAATAGATGATATCCACCATTATAATTATCGCAAAGCAGCATCTGATCGGCATCGTCTATCCTCTGACATACATGACATGGATAGTCAAGTGGAGGAATCCAAGTCGATGTGAAGATGGTAGGATCCAAGTTCAGTAGGTGGTAGGGTGCACAATTTTTGGAATGATCCCGAATTGTGCGTTCATTAGCTCCTTACAACTCTAACACACCTGAAGGCATAATCGCCTTAATCCTCAAGATAGTGCGACTAGAAGAAGTGTTTAGAGTATCATTAGGTTGTCGCTAAAGATTCACAAAGTCACCAACATCAAATTGTCTCACCTTAAGTTTGTAATTGCCACCTTGTGTGTGTGCATACCGTGAGGTGTCTTGATGTTGTGTAATGGACAAGTTCTCCATGGCCGTGTTGAAAGCTTCCTGAGCCTCATCACTCCATGTCCAAGTAACATCCTTCTTTAACAATGCATAGAAAGGATGAACAATAGTACTAAAGTCTTGGACATAAATTGTGTAGTAATCACATAATCCGATGAAGCTCTTCAAAGTGTGAACATTAGTAGGATTCGGCATCTCCAAAATGACTATTACTTTGGCCCAATGAGCCATAATACCATTTGGCAAAATTCTGTGTCCAAGGTAGACTATTGAGGTGATAGCAAACTCACACTTTTAAAGATGAATCTTCATATTGACTTTGTGAAACCTCTTGACTAACTCCTCAAAATGAGCCAAATGTTGCAAGAGTCCTTTGTTATGCACTGGGACGTCATCTATGTAGCACTTCAAGAAATTTGCCCCTTCGAAAACCTGATCCATGATTCGTTGAAAGAAAACAAGTGGATTCTTTAATCCAAAAGGCATCATAAACCATTCCCACAACTTATTACTTCCATGGAATGTTGTTTTCTTGCGATCCTTCACAGCAAAGCCTTGCCTTAAATCCACAATTGTGAAGATGTTTCAATCTCCAATGTTATCAAACAATTCTTCAGGGATGGGCATAGGGTACCTGTCCTGAGGTGTAACTAGGTTTAAAGGTTTATAATCCCCGCACATCCTTTTTTTAGTGCATATCTAGCTGAATCTTTTTTTGTTGGCATTACTATAATGATTATGAAATCAAAACTTGATGGCTGAATGAGACCAATCTCATGGAGCTCTTTGCATTTTTCATCTACTAGTTCCCACTCATGCTTACTCAACCTATGCCTCCTCTGATAGATGGGTGTCTCATCTATAAGGTCTATAGAGAATTACATGGTTTTACACTTACCTAAATCTTTCATTGAGAATGCGAACACATTCTCATACTTAATTAGCAAGTTTGTGACCTGGTTTCTCTCCTTCTTGGTGAATTGGTTCCCCATAATGAAAGGGTATTTGGAAACACATGGAATGGAGTTGGAAAGTGTGTTTGAAGAACCTGGTGTATTAGGTTTTCCACTATCTAACTACGTAGATTCGTAGAAGGTTGTAATTGTTTTTCCAGAAATTGATGTACCTCCAGGTGTATCAGAAACAACTTGAGTCAAATTACATGGTACTTCCTCCCCCCCAACACCAAGAGTGAAGTGTAGAGTGTTGAAGATAGGCAAGTGTACTTGGTCGGGGTGCCATGTAATCACATCGGCAAAACTGCAAGCTGATTGAATCAATGTTAGTGTGTGTACATTTGAAAGAGTACACAAGTTACCAACAACCATGTAAGGGAGTTTAGGTCCATGCCTTTCCCCAGTAGAACGTTATGCTCCAATCTAGTCACCTTGGTGTGACTAATAGTGCTAGTTTGGAACCCCATAACCTTTTCTCTTTCTTTTGGGCTTGGTTCATCCCAAGTGGCTGAAGCATGACGATACACCAGGCCTAGTCCATCTCCCTAAAAGGTGTGTGTTCATGGGAAGGAAACAAAGGTGGGCCAAACACCTTTTGGTTTTTCTATTGTGTTCGCAAGAAACCAAGGAGGTTTCTTTTGCCTTGTAGTTGATTGACAGGAGCTTTGATCATCCAATATGTGAGAAACTTATAGGTTGGGGTCTCTGATGGTGTATCTCAGAACCAACTACAGAACTGAGAGTGATGCAAGGTTAATCCACCAATTGCGCAGTCGGTACGCATAGGAACTGCATTGTGCCGCATCGAATAGGAATGGTTCTCCAAGGTAATGTTTGACCAATGTGTAGTGCTTTTGGATTTTTTTCCTCTAGTCAAGCTGAAAAAGGGTGTTCTCAATTACATAACGAAGCATAGGAAAAATGGATTGAACTTAACTGATCAATCGTACCATGTCTGTGAAGAAACTAGATCTTATGTGATTCAAGCCTTCTCTAAATCCAGCCGCTAAAAATCCTTGACACTCCCAACTTGAAATGATGAGGTCCATGAGGCCAAGTAATTATATATGCTCCTTATGAATTAGTTATATGTCAGAAGGCAAGAAAGTGAATGACACGCTCCCAAGTCCCTAGTTAGCCCCAAGTTGGGGCTAAGTCACTCAAATTATGGAAGTATGGGGGACTCGGGGCACACTCCTAGCTTCCAGCACTAAAGGGGGTGAGAGGGGTGTGCTGAAAGCTCCGGGATTAGACTAGGAAGAGGGACAAGCTACGTAATTATTCGATCCTGCATCCAAATCCAACCAACAAGTTGGTTAGCACTCATTTTGCACATTTTTAGTGTTAAGACAAGCCACGGGCAACCTTGGACTCATTTGACTCACTACGGCCTGGACTCGGGGGAAGCCACCACCTTCCCCCATATAATATTCTCTGCAGCTCTCCGTCGCACTTGCATCCAAATGGCTCTTTTTCTCGGGACTCCCAAAGTGGAGTCCCAAAACTGTCTTGGTTTGGACTCCCGGGACTTTGGCCGTTCATAACTTCTCGCCCCAAGCTCGGATCGGGACGTGGTCTAAAGCAAAATTATAGCTTTCCTTGAGAGCTTTCCAACAATGTGTCGCACTTCACCTGCACGCACCGGAATTGGGTCGATTCCCAACTTTTAGTGGTCGAGAGTCAAATTGCCAATTTGACTCCCGGCCCTTTTTTCGACCATAACTTGTGCTACAGATGTCCAAATGGCTCATGCAAGGCCATTTTGGACATTTACACTTCAAGACCTTTCCAACGATATAAAGAATGTTTTAGTGCAAGGTGTTTTGACCCTTGCAATTGCGCTCTGAGTTTTCAGGAGTCCCGGAGGACTCCTAAGTCCCATTTTCGGGAATGTGAGTGGCGACCTCACACTTCCCTTAAAGTGGGGTTGCGATAGTGAAATTGGCCTTCCATGCAGTGGTCGCAAACTATTGTGGAAATCTGGCTATGAGCTCCATCATTCTCGATGCCACCACTTGTATTGTAATAGGATTAATGTCTACGTAGAAAATACCTTCGAACCACCATCCCTAATTATAGTAAGGTTTTGAGACCTGTACCAATACCACCAAAGAGCTCTAGTAATGTAATCACCTTCTTAGGCAGTGATTAATTGACAAAGTACTGGCTTAATTAGTTCGCCATGGCTCTCCATGTTCTCAAAACTAAACAGAGCTTTGACCAAGGGCTTGTGGGCTACTTTGAACCTCTGTAAAACCTCTAGTTTGTGTTAAATGTCCGTAGGAACCACCCTCAAGCTTTCAGTAGCTTGAGCGTAAGCTGTTTCCTCTTCATCTCCTTTTATCCACTCTTGGTTAGCTTGTTGGATGTAGGAAATGGTGTGTGCTTCCTTGAACATACAATGGTGAACCATTGAACTATGGTTCCCATATAAATCAAGGGGTATGTGTCCCAGGTGGTGGCAATCAGTTTCCCAATCCATTTGGTAGTACTCATGCTCGAACTAGTTGTCAATTGTGAAACCTGGTGGAAACAGGGCTTCTTGCCCAATGAGCACATTGTAATTGGTGGCATTGGTGACTAAACATTTTACCTGTAGGCAAAGCTCCTAATCTGTACCTTCATTGAAGTTAAGTGCAATAAAATCTGAACTCTCCCCAAGTACCTCCTCTATTCTCCCACTAACGATGTGATTTGTCACATAAATTTCCGTAGTTTGGAGTTAAGCATGCCCATCTTCTTTGCGAATTGAATTACAAGAATCACTAGTTGGGCACCTATATCAAGAAATACCACTCTAGGTGTATGTCCTCCCGCTTGGATTGTTAACTCAATATTATTGATAATGGCAACTATGGTGGCGATGGACATTCTCTCACTAGGCACCACCTTCGCAAGTTGGGCCATCAATGATTCAAGTTCGTTTTGCAGAGTTTGAACTTGAGTGGCATGGGTTTGAAGCACCTCCCTCTTGTTAACATTGTGCTCCTTCTTCTCAGCATTTTTACTAGAATTGCCCTTGGTGGGGAAAGCTTGAGTGGAAGGCTGAGGTGATTTAGCTTTTGGTTAAGGGGCAGTGGAAGATGTTGGTAGATTTTGTCGTGGTAATTGGAATTGCTTCCATTCCGGGAACTTGGCAAAACAAACAACTTTTTGATGTCCTTTTTTCCCACAATAATCACAAAAGAAATCCTCGAAAGGAATGTTACATTCATTAGCTTTGTGGGCAGGATTGCCACAGTAGTTACAAGAAGGTAGGATGGGTGTAGCCGAGTGCACCGTTTTAGCCCTTGAAGAAGAATATGATGATCTCGTTGGCGAAGTTGGTGGAGGTTGAGGCCGAACATGATGGAGGCCTCATAATATTAGCCTCATAATGTGCATGAGCCAATTCTAGCTTTTCAGAAATGTTGTACACATCCAGCAAAGTGTACAAATCTCCAAATTCTGCAAAAACCTATTGCAAAACCTACACATGGAGTGTCAGAGTACTTTCTAATGAACGAAGATACCGATGGGTAACTTCCAGGTCTGTGATACTTTAAGTATCTTCTTTAAGCTTGAAAAGCTTCTTGTAGAGCATCTTGAGGGTTTCATCCTTCTGCTGAAAGAAGGTGGCGAGCTGTAGATTTTTTTCAAAACTCTTGACTAAAAATTCTAGTTCAAGAACTCGAAAAAATTCCCCCACTGGATTAGCAAAAACTGGTGCATCGATGGTGGGAGGAATGTTTGCGGTAGCATCATTGAGTTGTTAAGGAGACAAGTTTACTGAAGTAGGTATCGGATTTAAATTATTAGGCATAATCCCATGATGTGTAATGGCTGTTTACAATGAAACTTGAGAGGCAGTGGCGATGGCTATGGCATAAGCTAGATTAGGGATCTGGGTGACACCCAAAATCTTTGAAGAATGTTGCTCATAAACATCTAATGCTTCATAGTGCACATAATGGGCCGTTGTTTGAATGCAAACGCCTCGGTGTAATTAGAACATACTTGAACTCCAATTCACAAACTATAGTTGAGAAAGTTGTTTTGAATTCCCTTAAAGAAATGGTACCTGGCCTTCCATTAAACTTCTCAATTCTCCTAGAGGAACTATTGCCCTCCATGGTGTATATGGGTGTACAGGTCATGGCTTATAACGGAATATACAGTGATGGTGTGAAAGCCAATGCGGTAGTAGATGTACCCCACTTATTAACCTCTCTAAATGAACTTTGATGTACCGTTATGTAATGTAACTTGAACCTAAATTCATGGTAGGAGTTGTAGTGGATGATGGTGGTGTTGTAGATGATTGATGGTACCATCGTGAAGATCATGAGCTTAAAGAAATCGGCTCAAATGATTGTGTGTTACTTCGTAGCTAATACCTTAGCTCTGGCTAAGTGGTAGTGCTCTCATCATCCGAGGACATCATGTTGTCCCATGCCCCAAAATTTTGTAACAATATAGAACACTAGCTACAAAGTTCTAACATAACATACGATTTGAAAAATGCGGTGCATCGATAGGGATGAACAGCGACGAATGGACGTTTGTGGACGGATGTCAATGGATGGATGTCTGTGGAAAGACGTCGGTGGATGGAACTATAATGGACGTCAGATAGAACGGTGACGAACGTCAAATGAAACTACAATAGAACTACAACAGACGTCGAACGAAACGATGATGGACATTAAACATAATAAAAACGGAATGGGCGGATGGACGGTGATTACACTGGCAATGGCGCTGCAAAGTGATCGCATCCATGAGCTCTGTAGCAATGGCGTGCAAAAGAAAAGAGAGAATTTTTTTTTTCCTCTTCTTCTTCTTCTTCTTCTTCTAGAGCTACTACATGGGCTACTCACTACATGACTACAAGCTCAAAAACACACAAGAATGCATAGCCCAAATGCTAACTTCAAAACCCATGTGCAAAGAAAGCAAGTGTATGTGGGTTTGCATCACCTAGTGCAGATTTTGTATTGCAATCAAACTTTATGTGTGTGTGTGTGTGCGCGTGCTCCCAAGACCTAAAGCTGGCAGTAAAACAAGCTTTCGAGCTGCTTGCTCCTTCCTCCCTCCGAAGCTCTGGAACTCAGAATTTCACAACTTGTAGTTTGTTTTAGGTGTCCCTTCTCCCTCGCTTTCATTGTTGCTAGTTATTATTGTTGTTGTTCTTGTTGTAGCTGTAGTACAAAAGTAGAAAAAGAAAAAGAAGTAACAAAAACTCAAGAACACAAGAAACTAGTAAGCAAAAGAAACCCAAGAAACTCAAAGCCAGGAAAAATCTGTCACTTTCAACATTAAGTGATAAAAAGTAGTTATTCTAAAATTAAATTGAAAAGAAGGAAAGAAAATGTAGTGTATGTAAACAATGGCCATGCAATAGCCACCGTGAGCATCTAGAAATCCAGTTTGACTATGGAGGAAATTTTCCCTTACAAAGGAATTCTAGAAAAAATTGACAAGAGAAGGGAAGAGCTTGGCCTTTTATATAGCCATCAACAAAGTTGAAACCCTAAACAAGCCATAACCCTAAAACACCCAATAGCGTACAATAACCTAAGAACATACATTAACCTTAAGAGCGTACATTAACCCTAAAGGCATGATTGGCATGCCTATAACTAGTCATCATGTATAGGGGCCATGCATACAGGCATGACATGAACTTCATTTAATTTATGTAAAGGACATGCTCATTTTTGTTTATGTTTTGATAGCTTTTGTTTTTGCTTGTGTAGGGGCCAAATTCTTTTGTTATCACTTTGTGCATTAACAAAGATTGAGTCCTTGTGGGGGGAAGGATTTTTAAGTTTGTTAATTATGTCTACCATTGGATGAAGAAAAGATGTTTAAAGTTTGGAATAAACAACCAATGGAAATTTGAGTACTTCATATTGCAATCATTAGAAGATTAAACATCGAATTAACACTTCCTCAAAACTTTCGCCATGAGAACCAATAAAGTCACAACAAAGTTAGTTGTATGCCAAAAGGTTGACAAGTCTTTTTACTTTTGACCTCAAAGTTTGAAAACCCTTGAATTGGCAAGCTTATGGTTTTTACAAGTGTCATTTTAAGCCTTATTTGATTATTGCAACCAAAACCTTGTTAAGGTGTTTTTTTTTCTCTTTCACCATCTCCAAAGGTGATGAAAAATTGTAGAATTGTTATACATTGAACTTTTATCTTTCTTAAAATCTTTGTGTGCATGTACCATTCAGGTCATTAGGTCACAATTTCAAATCAAAATCTTCCACTAATTCATGAATTCCAAAACTCGATCATATTTCATTGAAGGTTTTCTATTTTTTCTATCTTTTGATTTTGGCCTCTTTTCCTTTAAATTAGTGGGATTCAAGTTCATTTTTTTTTAAGAAACATCATTTTTTTGGTGAAACCTTTCAAGTTTTTGAAAACATGAATCAAAATATTGTTGCAAATTTGAGTTTCTAAAAGGTTGTTGCCATTTGATTTACAAGTCTTTAATTCCCAATTCTTTATTAGTTGTTAGGTAAAAAAAGGAAAATGGATCTCAAAATGAATTTCTTAAGGATTTGTACATCTTTTTGTGGAATGAAAAGACCAAACAATCAAATGTTCTTAACTCATTTGAATTTAAGCGTGTTAGACACTTGCAACATCTCTCTTGATGCTTCATTGATCCTTTGCTATTGGTGTTGCATGAAAAACACAATTTAGATTATTATTTGTGCAACCATGGCTGAAGGTAATGGTAACATCCACTTGTTACCATCTAACACCAATCGGGATGAAAGTAGGACCTTATTTGACAATACAATTGCAACTATTATGTTTTAAAGTTAGTGTTAAATCCAAAAGATGATTCAATTTAACAAACATTGGTTTCCTAACTTCAACAAAATGAAAAAAACCACTCTACCCAAAACTAGATTACTTTGAACTAGGTTTTTTTTGTGATCAATTATGGTAGCAAGGTTGATGTGAATGTGAGATAAAAGATGCATTGCATCATGTGTCATTCTAATGGAAACAATCCCATTCAATGCAGCATAATTGGGAAGATTGGATTGATCACCTATGACAAGGACAATGAAACTATTTCAATGAAAAAACATGTAAACAATTGTCACCTTCACGAGCTGAAAAAGTGGAATGTAATGGTAGAAGTTACTAAGAGCTTTGAAAGTGTTCACCCGACATGTAAGAGAAAGACAAATTCAACCCCTTCTTCCATCACATCATTCTTCAATTATAAAAATGGCCCAATTCAATGGGCATTCTTGGAAAACTTAACACTTTATATAGCCAAAGGTCACCACCCTCTATTAATAATTGAGGACTTGTGGTTGAAACAATTGGTGTTAAGGCCATGTGGGAAGGTTGTTTTCACATCTAAACACCAATTGCTTAATGATCCCCCAACCATGTTACCTCACAAAATTGAAAGAGCAGAATCGACAAAATATCTAATAAAAAACTAATGTCCAGAACCATCACACGAAAGACAAAAGGGAAGGCCAAAAAAAGGCCAAAAGACATGTAGCTCGCAGGAACCAAAAAAGGGTGAAAGCTAGTCTTTTTCATGGTAGGAAACTATTTTACCCACAACCCCTCTAATGTCGCCTACATGCAAATTGTGAGATCTAAGACTAATAAGAGGTCTAGAACAAACATCTCCCACCAATGCAATCTTCCTTTCTATAACAAAGACAAAAGCACATTAAAGAGCAATATTAACATGTTGCTTAAAAAATTGAATACAAAAAGACAAGGATAAATGACCTTTCAATCATCTATCATGGAAAAAACAAACACACTCCTTGATGAAACAATCCATATCACACTTGGGTGTGCTTTACACCTCCATGGCCATCAAAATAAAATGGTGCCCCTCATGAAACCTTCTATAATTGCAGATTTTAGCAATGGCACTAAGTTCCATAACTACATTTGTTGGTTGATTAATGACACTCATAGTCATTGTGTTTCGTGTTGGGTCAATAACCGCCACATTGGCAACAAAGATGTGATTTTCACAAGTCATGAAAAGATTGGCTCGTAATGAAATTCCTGAGGCATACCATTGTTCTTTTCATATAGTGTGCCCACACTTTCAAGCGAGGGCATACATGACATTTTTAATGGCGTCATGTGTGACTATTCATTGACCTGCAAACAAACAATGTGTTAGATGTGTGCCAAAGACATATAACTCATGTTCATACTCATGCATGATAAGATTAGATGCTTAGAGCTGAATCAAATCAAAACGAAAATGCAACATTAAAATAAAAATAAAATGTGCAATACAAAATGAACAGATAGATAACTTAGCAATCAACCATAACCCCACCCTCTTGCCCAAAACCCTTTTCTTTTTTTTTCAACAATTAACTATTACTTGGGGGCAAAAAATTGACTACCCATTTGTCAGTGGCAGGTACGATATGCGGCATGTAAGTAAGTATGTAGCTAATAATGATGGAATTCAAAGTCTTTGGGAAGCTGGATTTAATATTGTTCATCCAAAGAAGGGAGGCCGAGGAGGACTTGGCGCTTTAGACATGTCCAAATGGGCAGCACGGACTCTGCTTCTTTACCCGGTTGCCTCTCTCTGGGACTGTGAACTGTGAACTAGCCAAGTTCACTTCTTCCTTCACCTTCATCTCCTCTTGCACTTGCTGGATGGCAATGGGAGAGTAGGCCTACACACACAAGCAAGAAGAAAACAAATGTACACACGCGCGCGCATGTGATGGGAGCTCAAGAATAATGGGCTCGAATTTTGGAAACCGTTGTTAGGCTGCAGGGGCTTTTTGGGAAAAAAAATGTTGTGCAAGGGGGGCCTCTAAGAGATCTGTGTGAGGCGGCTTCTTCGTCGTCGTCGTCTTCTTCTTCTTCTTCACTTGGCTTGTAGTTTTCTTCTGGATGAGACGGCGGATTAGAGAGAGAATGAATAGATCACGGCCTCGGCCGGGAGGACTGCCGCGGTTGTCTTGGTCGTCATTATCCCTTTCAGCCGCCAGGAAATCCAAGTCCAGAATCTGGTGGTTTCTTGCGGCCGGTAGCCTCGTCTTTTTGTTGCTGCTCGCTTCTGTGACAGTTGTGCAACTGAAGTCAGGTGGTACAACAGCCGGCGGGCTTCAGCACGAGGGCGACGATGAAGTCAGTCAGACTGCGTACAGACACGACCGACAGTTTGGAAATGGAAGAAGAAATGCGGCCCGTGAACACATGGGGACGACGAGAAACTCAGGGAGCAAGGACAGAAGAGAAGGATCGGCGCGAACCCTGAAGAAATCTACCATCCGGGAAGATCTTCAGCGAGCCTTGGAGAAGAAGAAGAAGAGCCCTTTCATCTGGAGCCATGCATTAGGTATGAAAAAGAAAATGTTTAGAAAGCTTGACAAATCTGGAGTAGCAGCAGCAGAATGTGTCTCATGCTCCAACCCTGATGATGCAACTGCCCAGGCAGCTTTGCACCAGCTGCGAGGTTTCAAGGAGCTTGTTGGAATGCTCAAGGAGCAGGAGTACAACAGTGATGATGAGCCAGAGGATGTGAATGTCCAACAGAATCTTGAGGAGGTTTTGGAGATTGAGGATACTTTCCAGAAACCGGTGAAGAAGGCAAATGGTATGTACATTTCGATTCCAATGCTGCAAGATCCTGATACACTGCCTGGCTCTTGGATGACCAAAAGTGATAAAGCTGTTTTGAGAGCTATGAGAAGCAATGGTTATGGCAGAGGCTTTGATGTCTCAAACTCGACTGCATGGCCACATTCTTCAAAAACTACAGAAGATGAAGCAGCACGAATCTCTGAACTTGGAGTTGGATCCCAGGAAAAAGAAATCAACAACAATGGTAACAAGAAACAACAATGGGGCTTCTTTCAAGGCTTCTTAAAGCCATCATATTCATTCTCTCAATTCATGGATCAGTTTCTGCATCAAGAGGTTTGTGCTCAGCGGGTGTTTATGGCCTGGACTACTCCCGCCTCATCTTTTACTACTCGTCATCAGTGTGCACTGGAGACCCTGCTCCATTTTCACCCAAATGCATGCATTGTTGTGTTCTCAGAATCAATTGAGTTCAACTTCTTTGAGACCTTCATTGAAGAAAGGTGGGATTTCTCACCCTTTACTGTGTTGCCATCTACATTTCCTGCAAACAGCAGCCTGGTCTTCTCTGTGTCAATCATACAACTTTCCTTGTTCAGAGGGAGAACTAGGGTTTATGGTCAGAGGTAGAAGGTTTACACTGTGTAGAGCTTGCAGAGAGACATGGCCCTTGCTGGAGACATAGAGATTCTTCCATTTGTGGTACTGGAGTCTTCCCCTGACAGTCTGAGCTTTGTGCAGGTACAAAGTGGCAGTTGTACGGCCAAATCTGGAGGAGCTTCTTGCTGGCACTCCTACTCTTGAGTTTGCATCTATGTTGTCTGAATGGCGCAAAACTAAGCTATTTTATATCCACTATACAGAACTTCTACGCTTGGCTGCCATCTACAAGTCAGTGTCAGAACAGCCCTGATACTTGTGTTCTTTTTCATGACAGCTTTCTGATGTTATTTTGCATCTGGAGAATGACTCTGTGTTTGAATCTGATTGTTTTGTCTCCAACTCTTCAACTGTCATTGCAATCCTTTTCCTGAGTGTGCATGCAATTGTTACTCACTGCTGTATATCTCATATGTTTCATGGAGCTTGATGTACATAGGAATTTGTGCAGGTATGGAGGAGTATACTTGGATATGGATGTGATTTTGTCAAAGCCCTTGCATACATTGCATAATACTGTGGGGTCAGATTTTTCTGAAGGGGCTGTGATACACCTCAATGGTGCATTTATGTTCTTCAGTAGATCCAGGTCAGGCTGTTCAGGATTTGTCCTAACACACAACATTGCACGATGAATCAGCATATGTGGTTTGAAGTTTATGGAACTGTGGTGCTTGAACTCAGTTGGGTTTTGCTTGGTTATCTGCTGCAGCCCATTCCTGAGGGAGTGTTTGAAAGAATTTGCGGCAACATATGACAATAAGTCACTAGTGTGGAATGGAGCAGAGTTGTTGACCCGTGTGGCAAACCGCACCATTAAAGAGGATGGCACAAGAAGATGGCAGGATGAGCCACAACTTTTGGACATCCAGCCCCCATTTTCATTTTTCCCACTCAGTGCAAGTAATATATCAAGGTATCTTACTTCTCCATTCTGCAATCCTGTATCAACAAAAAGTGTAATACAATTCCCCAGATGTAATTTGAAAATGTTCTGTTTTTCTCTTGCAGGTATTACATACAACCAGTGGACAGACAGCAGCAGGAAGAGCAAGAAGAGTTGTTGAGCAAGATTCACCTTGAGTCCTATGGAACCCATCTATGGAATGGTTTGACAGCACAACTCATCCCTGAGCATGGAAGTCTTGTCCATACAATTTTGAACCAACATTGTGTACATGCCAGCGGTGTATAAGTTCACTCTATGAATTAGAATGATCTTTGGATCCAAATTAGCTTTAGCAATATGCAAACAAATAGACATGTAAAGTAGTAAGGAATATCCCTGAGACAATTTTCTCTCACCTGTTGGAGTTGACTTGTAGACACAGGCTTTACTTGGGATGCATACTTTGCTTGGAGAGGTTGGAGTTTTCACTGCTGTTTGCAGGTTGATAAATCTCAAATCAGATTTCTCAGAATCCCACATTAGAAGTAATGATGGGGACATTTTGCAAAGACTGCATTCTCCTGGAACTAGACCACCATTCCAAGATATGTGGGAAATTCCTGAATGCTATGAGTAAGCTAATTACTTGCATTTGGTTGGTCACAATGATCCCAACCAGCATTGCATGTACTGCAAGAAGCTGTTGGCAGGGGGTCCAAAGTTTATTGACTTTGGATCATCAAAGTGGATGGACAACCATACTGTCTGTGTCAATGTTATCTCACAATTTGATGACAAGCAGACATCTGGATTAGTACCCATTCCAGGGAGGAGCATTACTGGGAGGGTGAAGGGTGAAGCACATGCTGGCTGTCAGAGATTCCATTGACTCATGACTTCCAGGTATATATACCATACATTTCATCTGTTGGATTGTTGGCCTAGTTCTCAGTGAACAGTCCAGTAAACATAAATGTTATTTTGGTTTGACTTTGTATTGCAATTCCCCAAGCATGTTATGAGTTTGGCTGTACATGCATTGGTATTGAGAACTGAGTTAGTAACATGGTGTTTTCTTTCATATCTCAGAGGCACTTCATAAGTGGGTACCCCTTTGTTCTGAAAAAGTAGTGGTGCAGTACTTCCCTCAACAGTGTTAATCAAATTATGCAGAATTTGGGTTCCACTAGCATGGTCAGGTAGTGCGGACACTTACAGAGATTGTGTTGTTGTGTCTATTTCAATCATGTCCATGACAAAAATTGCTCACATTCTAAGCAATTTTCGACATGACACAAGTTAAGCAACAAACTTAATTGCATGTTGGAAACAACTAACATTTGGCGATTAACATAAAAGTTTTGAACTTGTATCCATGGCAACAATTCATCATGGCTTGAATTCCATCACTATGTTGGCTATAAGAAGTTCCATTGTTCATCAGATTGGCATCACAATGGTTTGTTTCTTGAATTTTGCAAAAACCAGAATCCCAAAATTGCTAAGCTTTTAAATCTCAAAACTTCAAAATGTCAACTTCCTCAAAATGTATTTGATTGGGACATTCTAAAGTTTTATCCTATAGCCCTCAAATATTATACAGCTTTCCAACTTGTGACGAGTTTTCAATTGAATATCATTTCATCTCCTAAATGATGTTCTATATGAAAAAAATAAATTCATCTTGTCATGATCATCAAATTGTAGCTCACATTGAGGACTTTCTGACGGTCCAAAGGTCACTTGATTTAAACAAAATTTGATCCTCCAAACTTTGCCCCAAATTTCTCAAATGCCATGAGCCTCAACTCCCAAAGTGGTTACAATTCTCAAAGTGGGGAATGCATGTGGGAGGCATGAGAATTCTTCCATTGCATTCTCACACACTTCCCACTCATTTTAAAAGTGTGTTTGAATCATACCATGCCCTTGCCTCATTCCACATCCTTTTATCCAACCTTTGTTAGAAACCCAAGGTTAGGGTCATGACAATATTATTTGCATTTAGTGTATTGATTCAATTTAATGTTGCATAATGCTTTGTGCCTGTAGTGTTGCATTATCATTCATGTGTTGTCCTTACTTCAATGCATTCGTGGGATGTGTTTCAGTGTTTCAAAATTAATACCTTCATTTTATTTGGTTTTATCTAATATTCATTTATATTTTGTGTGCACTTTTATGTAATGCAATCATTTAGGTTTTTCATGGTTTGTATTTAGTGTATTCATTATATTCAAATTTTTCCCCTTTTTTGGGTTCTACATTGTGCTATATGTATTGTGCATTATTCTTAACCATCAATGTTTTTTATTTCAATTTTCCAAACTCCATTTTGAGTGTATGACATGTTTTGTGTTTTCAAATAATGTTTTAGTATGTTGACTTTATTCACTTCAATGTGTTGTTTAAATTTTCATGTGGAGAGTATTGTTGTGTCACATGTGTGTTATCTTTTTAAAATTGTTTTCATCTTGTTTAAAACTTGGTGTATTTTATCACTAATTTTTTGGTAACATCCCTCCCTTATTTAGGATAAACAACTAAATAAGTACAAAGAAGCTCGCCATATTGACAAAAATAACACATATCCACATTTTTAGAAACATCACACTGAAACCACAAATACATTGCATTCAACCCATGAATGAAATAAATTTTGTTGGAAAAGACAAGGGAAATGGATGCAACATTAAATTGAACCAATCCAATGCCTCTTTCTTGGGTGATCATTTGGATATGACTTATAAATTTAGACATGCTCTTACTATTTCTGAAATTAATGTTTGATCGTTACAATTGGCATTAATTGTAGATGTGTTTTAACTATTATAAAACTTGGGCTTTGCACTATTTCACACTACCAATGACAATTAACTATTTATGTTTATTATAGTAGCTTTGAACATAAATTTGGATAGTTTTTATTTGCAACCCATATAGGTGTGGTGGTGTTTGGGGATAGGTAGGTAGATTAAAATTGGACAAGTAACTAATTTCAAAACTGGTTCAGATTTGAACATGATGTAGAACTTTTGAATTCTTGTTGTTTTATTTTCAAATGGAGTTTTAGAGGGAAATGGGGCAACATTTTTTTTTTGCTCTACTTTATTGTGTATCACTTTTTCTTCGCAAGTTTGTGTGTTTCAAGAACACTGATTTTGTGTGATGGAACATGTAAAAATTATGTTGAAAAAAACTAGTAGGAATTAAAGATTTTAATAACTAAAGCTTGTCAATACTTACAAGTAAAGGACTTGTCAAGACTGCTAGTCATAAAGTTGTTAGTACTTCTAAAAACCTATAATTAAAAACATCATTTTGATACATGTTTTGATAGTATTTGCATAGAATTAAAATTAGTACTTATCATTTGGTGACCATCCTAGGAATTGGATTTGGGGAATTTTGTTTGTTTTTTTGTTTTTTGTCAAGATTCAAAAGTGTTGTGTGCAGGTTCATGTTCTAATTGTTTTTATAAACGTAAGAACCAAATTTCATTGTTGATTACAAGAATTGTTGAATTACTTTGTAAACCAAGCTTAGGATTTGGTATCTAAGTGGTAATTTATGTAAGGAATTCAATCTACAACTAGTTGAACAAACTAGTTTGGGAATACATTGTATACAGTTTGTCTAGAATGGTAATCAAACACTTACAAAGGCAATTGGAATAAACAAATGATCAAAATGCACATGGTTTAGAAGCAATGTAGGTGGAAAATAACAATAGGGAAGTTGCAAACACTCTTGGAAGAGTGCATTGAAATAATCTTGTTGTACCAAGATGTGAAACAAGACTTGTCAAAGATTAGGGATTTTATGTAGCTGAAAATTATTAGTGTGAAATGCAATTAGTAAGTAGTAGATCAATGTAGCATTACCCACAAAACGTTCTTACAAGGGTAGAAAACAATATGGTGGGAGTGTACTAAGAAGGGGAAGAACCTATTGAAATTGTGTTTTAGGAATTTAAGTCTCCATGGCAACAAAATGTAATCAAGTGGTTGCAAATTCAACTGAAACAAACACCCCGATCAATAGGATAGGTATTTGTTGGTTTGGAAATTTTACTAAGCCAAAAAAAAACAAGGAGGACGAAGGTTCCTTTTGGACTAGCTATTAATCTGAAATATTTTCAAGGTGAACCACATGTTCGGTGGTATTCAATGAATGAAAATGGGCTGCATGATGCAAATATGGTGGTAGGAGTACCAAAAGTGCATGTTTTTAACACTGAAACATATTTAGTGAATCCACCACACAAATTGTGCAACAACCATTGGTTGGATTGGCACAAACGATTAATCAAGTAATACAATTACCACAAGGAAAATTAAGCCTAATGGCAAAAGTGCTAGTTACTTTTTCCACTAGTTTTAGTGATCTTGAACTTTTACATTGGACTCCTAAAGTGATGTATGTAACTATGTTTTCAAAAAGGTTCCAACTATGGTCTATTTTAAACCAATTAAAGCTCTTGATTGGGAACAATGTACCTTCTACAAGCATGAAAGACATTTTTTACAAACATGTCCATTCATACAAGATAATTTGCAATAGATGATAACAAACCACCTAATGGACCAATTTACCAACTACGTGGTCATGCATGACGAACCATCAACAATAAAAATATTGAAATTGGTATAAGTTATCAAAGTGGGCATTGAACAATTTTTTCAACTTGAGGAGGTTGTTTATCTGAACTCTATTACACCACAAGTGGGTGGCAGATTAAATGTTTTCCCACAAGAACTGGTGAATCTAATATTAATATTTTCACAACCTGATGCACAAATAACTTGATCAATACATGCCGGATCTTCCTACATTTTATGGAATGCTCAAACCAATGAAATAAAAAGGTCATAGTCGAATTGAAATGTGTAGCCAAAAGTTTTAAGATACCAATAAGGGGAATACCATTATCAATAGTAGAGGTATTCAATCAAAATGGATGATAATGGTTGATGAAGATGGACACAAACAAATGTTCAATCTTGATCTAGGTGGTGTCACATGGACATTGAATCCAGGCAATGATTTTGAGGGTTCGCATCAAACTATCTAGTGTACCACAAGGATACCTACCATGTATCCAAGTATGATGCATGTACCAGTTCAAAGTGGGGCTATTCCCAACGTAACAACAAAGATACTTAGAATAAGACTTGGCTATAGCCTAATTAGTAATGGTCAACCAGTTACACATGTACTCACACACCATGCAATACTTGAACTAGCTAGGGGGAATAATCTTCCAATGCCTACATGGACAATATTGGTGATAGGAAGTTTTACATCAACAAAGGCTACGAGGCAACATACCAAGAAATAACTTCCTTATCCACCATTTGTTAAAGATAAAGATCTTAATGCTTGTGTATGGGTGGTCATAATAGTAATGCAAGCGAATGGTGAAATGAAAAATGAAGACATTGTTAACCTATTCATATTCAATTTACATGACACAATTTCATAATGGAATCAAAATCTCCTTGTAAAACGTTCCAACTATGCTTTTGTAAAATTGGAACATGCATTTTGCAAATAGTTCAAATTTGTGGAGAACAATGAACATGTATACATGTAGCTAAAGACATTCAAATAAGACCACACAAAGAGAATGGGGGTTTATTATGAACACTTGATGAATTTGGCCAATGAAACAATTGATAGTTTTTTTACTATAGTGTTCAAATTCGGATTTCAACCATACCTAAGGATTGCTATAACATGTATGTAATGAGCTAACGTATAGTAGCACAAAGATGTTGCAATAACATGTGAAAAAGGCATCTCTAAGGCGGGTCCAAATTCTTTAAGGTGTACCACTAAAGACAAAAAGGACCTAGTCTTTAATGAAGTCCTTTTTTGTTTTATATTCTAATCCCCATCAATATTAATGAATCAAATATTTTATAAATACTATTTTTTTTACCATTATAATTCTAAATCCCATCAATCTCCTTCATTTTTACATGGTCAAATAGGACTATGTAAAGGAGTATAGAAAAGGTTAACATCGTGACAATATTTTAATATTCTTTAAAGAATTTGGACCTAGACAAAAGGCTATATCAATTGATTTCTAACAAATTGGAATGCTACTTACACTAGATTATTTGATGTGGAGGTACACGCTAAAATATTTGTTGCATCAAAGCCATGTATAGTAAGGAATGCACTAGTAAGGACCATTGAGGAAATATTTTAGGACATAAGCAAGCAAATGATGGAAACTGAGTATATACTATGGACTTGGAGTGATTGTTGAAAATAGCTTTTGGTTTAAAACAATATTTGTGACAAGATGAAATTAGTTTAAAACATAGTGGTGCCAAAACTAGTTTTAGAATAACGTATTGAATGTAATGAAATAGCAATGGAAATGTAGGTCTTGTTACAATAACAATAGATAATCACATGGCAGTGATATGAATATATGTGGGTAAAAAAATAATGAAAGATGCAATGTCAAATGGTGGATTTAAAATTAACATCATTATAAAGCAACTTCACAATAAGTTAGGGTTACCAAAACCCAAACCTACATATGACTTGAACATGGCCAATCAATTAACCACTATTAAACCAATAGATTTAATCCAGAACATGAGGATTCTAGTGCATGGGATACCATATGTAAGGACTTTTATCATATTGTAAAACGTGAGTGCAGTAGATGCCTAGGTAGATTATGGTTACAAGATGCCAAAGTCTCACATGATTAAGGAAACAACTTGGTAACCATCCAAGGAAATGGTATAGTCAAAATGATTGTTGTGACCAAACATTTGGGGAATGACACTAAACAATTGGAGGTGCTAATGTGTTACAATTTCCAACATATAATCACATATGATGAGGAGGATGTTATATTCACAATAAAATTAGAGTTTTTTTCCATCGGTCCTATTATATTACCAAAAGATGCTAGAATACTAATTGAGTCACAAGTGGAATTGGATGTTATTCCCCAAACAGTTAGCTCAATCCCAAGCACTAATGTAACATGTACTTTAAAGTTAGTAGGAATTCAACTTGTAGTAAGTTTGGAGGACATGGTGTACCCATAAATTTATCCTCACCATACTATTGGTGATATACAAATGGATGAAACACATGTTCAGAAGTGGGTGCAAGAGATGTAGGTAAGATGGACGTTGATAGCGGAAGAAGATTTCATCAAATTGAACATGAACACCATTGACTAGCCATAATAGGTAAAGATTAACGCACAATTGACAATGACACAAACAAGTTCTATAAAAATTGTTTTATAAGATTTCAAGGATGTATTTGCATGGACCTAAATAGGATCCTTCTTGAATTAACACAACATAAAATTATGTTAAACACGACAATTCCACTAGTTCATCAAATCAAGTACCACATGAGGGTGTAGTCACAATTAAACAAGCCAAAAAAGGTGTTAGATGATGAAAAAAAATAGTCAAAATTGAAGAAATATTTATGCTTTTCCATTTAAAACCATGACAATCATGGCAAGTTGTTCCTTTTTCATTCATATGAATGTCAAGGAATTCAAATAAAAAATCCATTTGATAAAATTTTAAGTTTAAGTTTCGATTAGGACCTTTGAAAGTGCATCTATTGCGTCAAAAGGAATCAATTTTGTAAAGGACTATCAAAAGTACTCATATAATAAAACAAAATTGATGGGAATTTTTTTTTAATAAGATAAAAACTTATTAACCACATTCGAAAAGAGCTCATACCTTAAAATATGTGAAATTTTAAAACTTTAAAAATTCAAAAAACTTTCCAAAATTGATCAAAAAATTTAGAACTTCAAAAGTCCTTTATCACATATAAATGGAGTACATGATGTGTTAAGAAAAGTTTAACTTTTTATACAAGAAAACATAAAAATTAAGAAAATCAATTTTTGGTTACGATTTGAAATTGTTATCATTTTTAAAGACCAAACATTATATTTACAAGGAATCAACACATTTTCAAAAATTCATATTTATTCAAAAATTATAAACAAAAAAAATGTCATGTGCTTGAACAATTATAAGCACTTATTATAACACTTTTCAAAAACAATTGTTCAAACATTCATTTGTATGAAAGAGTTATTTTTGGGCATGTAGTCTTTTTGTAAAGTAACATCATTAGTTCATTGTATTTCATTTACACCCATGAACCCAAACTATGTTGTTGTAATTAAACATGACATTGACAAGTTGTTAGGGACATGTTTTATACAATTGGTTTAGGAGGTGACATAGCTTTCTCCAATTGTAACAATGCCAAAAAAATGGGAAATTGCATATCTGCATAAATTTTCATAAGTTAATATTACAATGAAAAACGATCTATACCCATTACCATTTACTAGTGAGATGTTTAAAACTGTGGTTGGACATGAAGCATACTCATTCTTGGATGGTTATCCCAAGTATTAACAAATATCCATTGCATTGGGGGAAAATTACAAAATTGCTTCCATAACAAATTGGTGAACGTTCATGTGGCTGGCAATGCCATCTGGAGTGAAGAATGGACTTCCTACATACTAGCTAATAGTAAGTTGGGCATTTAAAGAATACCTTGATCAATTCATGAAGATTTTTCTAGATGACCACTATTTATAATGATATGGACACACACCTGTCCAAGCTAAAACTATGCTTCTTCAAATGCAGGGAATATGGTATCAGCCTAGACCTTGAAAAATGTATTCATGGTATTTTAAAGAATGATCTTGGGATTCATAGTTTCCAAGGAAGGGAAATTACTGGATCCCATAGAGATATAGGCATTAGTGAACATGTATGTTAGTTCCCACCAACCCATAGTAGATACATGTGTTCAATGACATGGCACAATTTTATCAATATTTCATTAAGGACTTTGCTTTCATAATGACACCTATAACAAGGCTAATGTGGAAGACCAAATCATTTATGTGAACAATTGAATGTCAACAAACATGGGAATTCATCAAGAAGTGATACATTGAAGTTCCAATACTAGTTTCACCTAACTGACAGCTTGGATTACGTGTCCATACATGTGTTTTTTTTGCTAGCAATGGGGGTTATGTTGGTTCAAAACCAAATAGGTAAACTTGATCAATCAGTAGTTTACATTTCTAGGTTATTGAACACAATAAAACAAAACTATACCACAACATAACATCAAAAGGCTTTAGCAATGGTGTTTGTGTTGCATAAGTTTTGACATACATGTTGGGAGGCAAGTTCGTGTTCTATTTTGATCACATGGCATTAGTGTACCTATTCAATAAGCCATAGGTGTCTAGGAGAATTGCTAAATTGTTTTTATTATTCCTAGATTTATATAATTTTAAGGTAATGTACAAACATGGTAAGAAACATGTGGTCACAAATGCACTATCTAGATTGTTAAATATTTAGAAACTTGTAGTGTTCCGAATCAAACCATAGATGCTTCATTGTTTATAGTCCACCCTACATGGTTACAAGAAGTAACTAATTATTTAACAAAAAGTTAATTTCCAAAAAATCTTTTAGTAGCCTAAATACAAAAGATTTTTCGGTGGGCAAAGCCTTTACAATATAAAAGTGTATTGCACATGTAGGGATAGGACAATCGGTTATACCATTGTCTAACAACCTTAGAAATATTTGTTAGATTACAAGAATTACATGAAGGGGTTGGAGGTGGACATTTTGCTTCAAATATCACAACTAGAAACTATAAAGTGATTAATACCATGACTTTTGTGTATCACCAAAAGCTTTTATGTCAATTTCCCTACACTATGAACTTGAAATTTCCTAAGCAACAAATGCATTTCTCCAATTCTTATATCTTAGGGTTTACATTACAACATTCTTCCAATATCATTTTTCTAAAGTGATATCACCTTGAAACAAAACAAAACAATGTGTTGGTAAATTGGATTGTGAATAGACCAATAGTTTGAACACTAAGTTGTTAACATTTCATAATGTTAAAACATTAACATTTAGAAATTACAAACATTGGGAACATGAACATTGAAATAATAACAATTGTAGCATTACAACATTAACAACTTGGGTTATGCATTGTTGTGAAAAAACCTATTAGTCAACCCTATTAACAATGACCAACTAATGGCAAAAAATGAGTTATTTTGTGAAAATTAAGTCTTATTTCAATGAAAATATTGAATGACATTCCATGCAACTTGAATTGAATTGAGTTCAAATTCCTAAATTGAATTGAACACAATATTCTTTTGTTATATATTTGGCAAGGTTAATATTTTTATTGAAATTTCAATTGAATCAAACCAAACTCAATTCAAACCAACTAAATTCAATTTGGTTTCAAGTCAAATTATCAAATTGAATTGAATTGAATTGAATTATTTTCATAATTTGGCTGAATTTAGCCAAATTATATAAATTCAATTATGAAAAGGCACCTATTAATTTGCCTTTTCATATCCATGTAGGTGGGTTGGTGTTCAAAAAGTGAAGTAGTTAGGTTTGAAACCTCATAATTGTCAAGTTTGATAACCATCAAGTAGGATGATTTATGAAACTTGAAGTTGTCTTACTGAAACCAATTCTAACGAATCATTGTCATTGAAATTTGAACACTAAAACATTCAACTATAAATGGAAACATATTTAAAGTTGTCAAGGATGGGTGTCTAATGAAATATAAATATATAGATGTGTGTATATATATTTGAGGTGACTTTGGATCAAAAAATCCACTCATTTTGGGGGCATGGGCTTATTAAGCAATCATAATATATTGAGCCAAGTTTGGAATGGCAAAGGTAATTTTGGCTATGTTGGTAATACTAGTTGCATAACATTGGCAATTGGATTTATGATCTAGTACTAGCATGTAGTTTTGGATTGCTACTAGACAATGTCCATATATAGGGATTAAAAACTACTTACTATTATAATTAGTTGACAAATCTAAGACCACTTGAGTTGTGACACATGTCAAGTTATCATGATTTGATGTGAGCTCTAACTTCACAAAGAAGTTAAACCTAAGTATGAGGAATTGAAGAGGAAATGAGAAGGGAGAGTTTGTTTTAAGCATGATGGTGGTGACTTTTTGGGAGGTGTTGTGGACAAAGGACAACATGGAGTTGATGGAATTGTTTTGGAGGCGAAATGGGAGGAATAGAACTAGTTCTTTTATGATGGTAGAGTATTATAGTTTTTTTTTGACCATTTTAAATGAGTAAAACATGGACACTTGGGATCTTTTGGAGCAGGAAACCAAGCCAATATGGGCAAGGGGATGACATCATATGGTATACGTAATCTAGGAGAGAATGTGAGTAGGAAGGCGAAACTTGGTTGAAGTTTTTTCTTGGCATTTGAGTGAACTTTTGAACTCTGGGATTTTAGGGGTTTGGGGATTGTTGTATGGTGTTCTTTATTTTGGCTAAAGTAAATCACGGGGAGGATGGTTGTGGGCATGTGATGTCAATAGGGTAGAAAGTTGGTTGTGAAGATATGTGAGTTGTGTTATTGATGAAAATATGAGATCACTTATTGGGGTGGAGTTAAGGTAGGGTTGAAAATATTGAAGGGTAAGCTTGGCAATGGCTGAAATTTTAAACAATTTTTATTGAAATGGATATGAGGAATAAGCTTTTTTTCTACAAACCTTTGTAATGTGGATAGATTTTGATGAAAAATTGGACATGAATTAAATTAAAATTGTATAGCTAATTAATTTCTTGTAATTTGGCCATCTCTTAAATTCAATGATTCATCAAAGTTGGTTTAGGTAGGACACCTTTAGTTTTCATAAGTCAAAGTCAGCTTTTGGAAAATTCCAAAATGGAATTTGTTTAACCCATTCCTGAGTAAAGAGACATGGAAAAATGTCTTTTCGAATGTGTAGTTTAAGTTTCTTTTCCAACACCATATTCATGAACAAATTTTCAATACCTTGCCCACCAATTTACGTCTCAATTCTTTGCAATTGAATTCAAATTGAATTGAATTGAATTTGAATCCAATTAAATTAAATCTAATTTTGATTCAGTTCAAATTTCATTCAAGTTGCATGCACTGTCATTGATGTTTTCATTTGAATGGAATTTAGTTTCCAAAAACATTGATTTGTTTTTCATTAATTAATCAATTGATTGTTATTAATAGTGTGTAGTAGCATGGGGCCAAGTATTTTGTTAGTTTTAGGAATTTGATGGTGAATGGACATTGAAATAATGTTTAAGTCTACTAAAATTACATGTCCAACGTGCCAATTAATAATCTTTTTGTAAATTGAAACAAACAGAATGAATGGTCAAAATATTTTTGGCCTTCAAAGGGATTGAGCTCTTATAAATATAAATAAATTGGCTTAATTGACAAGATTTCATAGGGTTCCAACCTAAAAAAGGAGAGAGACAAAAGCCTTCAAATGTGAAAATTTTAGATTTTGAAAGGGGCATATATTATCCACAAGATTGAAAAAGTTATGCATAACTACCTAAATTCTGAAAGATATGAGAAATTTGACATCAACCACAAAACATGTCAACAATGCCTTGCAATAAACAAAATTGGGGGGGAAGGGATACAAGTGTTGTGTTGTGATACAATTCACATGAACAACATGTATGCCCTCCCCCCAAAACAATTTATGAGTTGCACCATCCTCCCATAAGCTCACAAGTTGCCCCTCCACTCCTTCTCTCTCTTTCTACCTCATCTTCCTTTTCTTTTTCTATTTTTTTTCATTTTGGCTTCCTGCTCAATCCCTCTTGTTTGGCCATTTCTCTCCCTCTTTTTTCTTGCATTTGAACTCTATCTTCATATATTTCTCTTTCATAAACATTCCTCCTCTTTCACTTGCCGTGGTAGGTGTCTTGCAAACCTTACAGAAGAAATGACCTTAGACAAGGACAAAAGAAGACCCAAATGAAATTTCATTTGAGTAACATGAAAAAAATAAAAATGGAATAAAGTAAACAGAAGGGACAAATTCTATTTACACTTTTTTGGAGAATTGATGAAACTTCCATTCATATGGCCCACCGTTCAAAGAACCTTATTAAATCATCTTAAATATTAGTTGTTGCACACAAATTTAACATGCTAATTCATATTCTTATCTGACTATTTTTCCATCTCAAATGTTTCACCTACAATGCCTTAATTAGTATTTTCACACATTGTCCTTCCCACTACAAGTTAAGATGTCAACACCAGCCCTGGGGTATATACTCAATGTCCATGCCATTATGAGTTAAGTGATTGCCTCGTGTGTTTGTTCTTTTTACCCTGACCAAAAGCCCATACACATGGGTTTTTTCTTCCCTTCCCTTTATAAGGGCTTTCTGCAAGAGCGACCCACTCTTATCCTAACCAATCAACCAAACAAGGTTCCCCCCCCTTAATCCACAATAAACACTACACATGGTAAGTACTAAGAATGGGTGGGATGAGTTTGGGTTGAGGGTTACCCCACCATACCTGTGGTTCTTCCTTGGCTACCTCTTGCTTCTGCTACCTGTCTACCACCTTCACCTGAATAGGGTCCAATCTCTTCCCACACCAACCAGGAGCTCTGCTTCCCTATGACCTTAACTCCAGGCCCCTCTTACCTCAACTTGGGTCCACTCTTTACACTGACCAAGGTTCATTCCTACTCTAACTAAGGTTTGTTTTACACCCTCCTTAACTTGGGTTCAGTCCTACCTCCTCACTATGGGTCTGTTAAGCTTATACTGATATTTGGGTTTGTTTAAGTACCTTAGAAGGGTCTATTCCTACCCCTAACTGGGGGCTTTCTTACCCCTACATGATTCTTTTCTTATCCTGCCCTTACCTCCAAATCTACAAACCTTTTCCTTCAATCCTCAAAAAAGTGTTAGGCATTTTGGAGCTCAACAATAAAACTGCACAAGTTTGTAGAACTTGTGATCCAACCTTGGAACTCTTGGCCACATAGAACTGTGTCCAAACTCCAAACTTGTGATCCAACCTTGAACTCTTTGTCTGCAGAGAGCTGTATGCACTCATTTGTGGACCTCAAGGTCCATGCATTAAAATCAATCCCACCTCTATGTAATATTCATGTCCAATGCCAATTATGCATGCTCAAAAATTAATATGTCACCAATTGCACTTTCCATGACCCAAAACTAGTAAATTGGTAAGGAGTTTGATTCCAGAAACCATTACCATGTGCTATAGAATACACCTTGGAACAAAAATCTTCAAACCATCCTTGGACCTTCTCAGTAGTGGTGTACCAAACACAAGTGAAATTCCCAACTTAGTTGGCAAAACGTACTACACAAGTGAAATTCCCAACTTAGTTCGCAACATGTACAACACAAGTGAAATTACCAACTTAATTGCCAAAACAAAATCAAATACACCAAAATTTTCATACCTTCAAATCCAAGTAGTGATGGTATGGTTGTCCATACTGCAACCCTTACCACCTCTTTGAAGAATTATACCCTTTCCAGATCTGCAAACCATTCCACAAATGAGGTAAAAACTTCATAAAGAAATGATGATCTGCAATAATTTCCACCAATGAGGTAAAAGGTCCATGAATTAAAGAGATGATTGCAGGGCAAGGCAGCACATCATGAACTGTATTCGTATGTGGGACCTGATGTCTAGATACACTGCATATGGGCAACCAGATGGACAAATGATCAACCAGCCCTGTATTTCTTCTAGAACCATGAAGGTTCACAGAATTGAGATGATGATGAGTCCAAAAAGCAAGACAATTTATAACTGACACAAGAACAAAAGCTCAATAGCTCACTACAGAACCAGAGACAAAAGCAAGGATGGTGCTCTCAGAAGCTTGTTTTGAGCTTGAAATTCTTAACTATTGAAAACAGTCCAGAACATAAATGGTGTCAAAAAGTTGACATAGAAAGTGTTCTACTGTACTAAAAAAAATGCTATCCACCTATTCCTTCTATTTGTCACCAACATGTGTGGAGGTTCCCCCATGTCCCTACTTAGAAAGAGCATGGGCTAATGAAGCAGGCAAGAGAATGACTCTGAATAATTGTTGAATTAAGAAAACTCTCAAAATGCCACCCACAGTATGTGCATAGCCAAATTGTGCTCTAAGGAGGTTGACTCAAAAAATGGAGTGCAAGGACTGTTAGACTTCTCATGAGTAGTCTCATGCTGTTTTTGCACAAAGAAAACAAAGAATAATGTATCGACAACTAGCTTGTCACATTTTCACCAAAAGTGCTGTTGCACTTTGGAGCTCTGGTGGCTCAACAGAAAATTGCCAGAACTCCCTGCTCAATTGAATCAACAAAGAACTCCAAAAAGGCTGTTTATTTGCTGTTCAGGTCCAAGCTCATCACCTGGCCTCTGGCTTATTAAGCTCATCATCAATACCACCAGCACTAAAGATCCCTTGTAGATCAGGTCCATAAACATGACCCATCTTGGTGCGCTTTGTTTCAAGGTACCGTCGATTTTCTTTAGTGACTGGAGAGATAACAGGTATTCGGTGGGTAATTGCCAAGCCATAACCTCTGAGGCCTGAGTACTTAGCTGGGTTGTTGGTCATCAGATTCATGGTCTTGACCCCCAAATCCAGCAAAATCTGCTACACACAACAGGTAGTCAGCATGCAACATCTATCTGCATTTCCACATCAGCAATTCATACACCTTTTTTAGGGTTTAAAGCACAGATTAAACTCAACAACAGGTGGTTCAGCAATTCATAATTCTTCCTGATGGATACAGCCTCTTATGACCAAAAATATCATTCCTTACAAACCACAATATTGTTTGACCCATCATGGAGAACAGAATTTAAAACTGCCACAATACTACAGGAAGCACTAGTAGAGAAAGGAAGATGCATCTCATTGTACACAATATTACAATTTCTTTTGCACAGTTCCTCCCTGGTGTCCATCCACAGCATACCTGAGCACCAATGCCATACTCTCGTGAGTCAATGGGCAGTCCAAGGTCCACATTGGCCTCCACTGTGTCACGACCTGCATCTTGCAAATTGTAGGCTTGAAGTTTGTGTCCAAGACCAATACCACGACCCTCATGTCCACGTAGGTAGACAACAACCCCTCTACCCTTGTCATTAACACGGGCCATTGCTTCTGCCAACTGGGTGCCACAGTCGCAGCGAGCTGAGCCAAAAATATCCCCTGTCAGGCACTCAGAATGCACTCTCACCAACACATCCATTCCATTGCCAATATTGCCCTGTGAGCATCCCCATACAAATGAGTTAAGCATACACCATGATAAAAATCACCATGTAACATCTTCCAACCAAAAGACTTCCTTGATCTCAATGATGATCAGGATATGAGAATTCTGCTATTCTATCTTGAATTGCAATGATTGTAAATTTGCAAAAATCTGCCCTGTTGAATCCAATCTCCAAGTGTTCTCAGGACACACTAGTCAAGATTGTCCTCACATAAAGTATAAGCTTTGACAAAATTGCCAGCAGACTGCAAAGCCAACAGCAACACAACTGACTCCTCTGCTGTTCAGGTAATAGTACATGTAAGGTTAAGCAAAGGTCAAAATGAACACCTTGACCAAGGCAAGATGTTCTATGCCATCAAGCTCTGAGCGATAACTATACGCTTGAAAGCTGCCCCATGTGGTGGGTAGCCGTGCCACTGCTGTCCTTGTCACCAGTTTAGCCCTCTTTCGCTTATATCTGTATAATTGCACAAGACAACACTCAGTTTCCCTGTATAAAACTGTCACATTTCCTCCAGTACTTCCCCCAGTACACATTCCATCAACCAAATATAGTTCAAATGGAACAAAACGAAATGGCAGTGGGACACAAAACATCACCTTATCAGGTCAGCAATAGAAATCAGAGGACAATCATAAGCCTTCGCAAACTTCTGCAGATCTGGCAAGCGTGACATGCTGCCATCCTTATTGACCAACTCACATAGTACTCCTACTGGTGCAAAACCTGCCATGACTGCTAAATCAACTGATGCTTCTGTGTGCCCAGCTCTCTTTAGCACACCACCTGTCCACACAAACGAAAGTTAGCTTCTTACAGTTCAAGCAAACAATTTGTAAAATTCATTGTCAAGCTGACTGACAAATCTTTGCTACTCAAAAGGCCTACCTGCAATGTTAGACCAGTGATTAGTTTGAACAGAATAGTGAGGGAAGTGGGTAGGCAAGGGATTTCCAGCTAGGAAACTGTACAAAATGCTACTGACCAATACAAATAGACAGTAGAAAGTGAACCAAGCCTTTCAATTGTAGTATGGTAAAATATACCAAAAAGAAAAATTGGCCTAACCGAGTGATGAGATTGCATCCTGATGCCATGCTCCAAAACTTTCATACCTTCTCGATATCTTAATGGGAAGACATGTCCAGGTCTCCGAAAATGATTGGGCTTTGAATCTGAAGAAGCTAAGGCCTTGACTGTTAAGCAGCGATCCTTGGCTGACACACCTGTGGATGTTCCAGCCTTTACATCCTGCATTCACATCCACATCCTGTCATACACATCATCATGAAGAAAAGCAGCATCCTGTTTATAAGCAAGTATGCAACAGGCTAAACAAGTCATAAAAATTCAGTGGTCTATACAGTGTTGTATAGCACAGAATGAAGGAAGGTCAACCATCCTGGGTTTCAACTCCTGTCACAATCCAGCAGCTAGTAATTGTTTTGTTCCCATTTCAAAGGAGCTAATATGTCACAGTTAAAAGCAAACATAGTGCAATACGCTCCCTTTCCCTTTCAAATTGTGGTTGGGGAGCAACCACAATTGCAAATAGTGCATACAGAAAGTTGAGTAATTACCACTGTCACTGTAAAGGCAGTAAGAAGTGCTTCCTCGTTGTCCTTATCAGGAACCATTAAAGGTATCTGAAGACGGTCAAGAATCTCCCCCTTCACACCAGCACACACAATACCTGTGGTGTGTTGTACAAAGAAAGCCATAGCCTCTGGTGTCATCACTTCAGCTGCCATTATAAGGTCACCTTCATTCTCTCTGTCTTCATCATCCACCACCACCACAACCTGCTCCAGCCAGACAAAGTTGTCTATCAGCTCAGGGAGATACATAACAACACAGCGAAGGATTTCTCTTGAAATGGATACAACAGAGTGAATACCAGAGTCTGCAACTGCCAGGTCCTACAAGAGATGGATACAACAGAAAAGAATACCAGAGTCCCAAGAACCATGTCTGCATCTGCCAGATCCTACATCAACAATCAGACATTAATAGATGTTGGAAAGTAGGAAACCCACTTTGCCTTGCTTAATGGCCTCCACAGCCTCGCTAATCGATGAAAAGCCAGCTGAAGGGGAGTCTGGGTCACACTCTTGATCGCTCAAAAACAACTGATCTGCCACTGGAGTAGTTTCTCCTAGTAGTGCTCGGATATTCTCACTTTGTGCAAGCTTGGTTGCATCCACAAGCACTTCATTTGTTGCACCGTTACTGACTGCACCATTGCCTACTGCACACCTAACCAACACTCTGGAGGTTGTTGACTTTGATCTCCAGCCCTGGCTCTGCTTTGCTGCTACGAAAACCACACCTCTGTGAGGTAGAGATGAACCCTAAAACCACAAAACACAGGATCAACCTCTGATGACATGACACGTCCAACTAGATTTTGTAATGGTTAAAGTGGAGAACCAGCTGATTCGCAATTTCCACTCACCAGGGGAATCCCATCCCTTCATTTCCCACAATGAAAATTCTGGAAAATTTCAAGTCAACTTGAATTGGAAACTTAGCTCCCACACTCCGGGCTTTTAAAGCTCTTACTGAGCAATGTTAGTTCATTTAGATTTTCCTGCAAACCATAAAAAAGCCTGGACCTGGCTAAAGGACAGGCAAAGGTAGCTCTAGCTTATGCTGTTCCCAAGGAAAACTAATTCCTCTTCTGCAAATGACATTTTTTGTGTCATGAAGGCAACAAGAGGACCTGTTCTGCAAATCTAAAGAACAATTCTGCACACAATTCACTCGGAATTTTCTCCTCTCTGTCACCTCCACAATCTGGCCATCACTCAATTGTTGCCGGTTCAAAAGGCCATAGTTGTAGATGCCACGTACATCTTTTGAACAGAAATTAGCCTGTGGCAAGACCACGAGGGAGCTCGAGGGGCCCTTGCGGAAAGATTTGTTGAAATTGCGCCCTACGACCGCATGACCGCCTGTGTTTCATACACATATCCCTTTAAAGCTACATCCAAACAAAATCCCCGAGCCTCTTGACCTCGGGCGCACACATAATCCAGACCCCAGAAAAATCCATCAAACCTTCTTTCACTTTTCTATATCCATGAATCATCACGTTTCAATCCCAAAAACCATAAATTTTCGTTATTAAAAAAACGAATTGCACACGTTCCACAACAGCCTTCCTACTGAACCGAAAACAAACGCATTTAGAGAAAACAAAACCTGAAGTACCGCAGTGGAAGCTGTCGCTGGTACGAACGACATGCCCCGCATGCTGGGCTGGTCTAACCAAACATGCGGCAACGTCCATAGCTTCTTCTTCTACTTTGTTCTCCTACTCACTTACTCCTCCTCCTCCTTTCAGGCGGCAAATCTTCCCGCAATTGGAAACAAAGGCCCAAAAGAAAAACCAAAAACACACACACTCAAGGAAGCAGAAAACAACCAAACTGAAAAATGCAAAAGTAGAGAACGAAGCCAGATAAAGAGGATGGATTCTTTCACCCCTCCGTCGCCCCTACCTGTGTCAGCATGTGGCGAGGAAGAAAGGAAGGAAGTTCCTACAGATATGTACCCAGGGCACAAAACCCTAAATCCTGGTGCTGGCGTCAAACTTGTGGTGTGCGAGGTCGCAACTGCGCATGTCACGCCTGGCGCAGTCCGGACGACGCGGACGTCTACTCTCCGCTGCAACCCCCACGTCACGTCCGTGCGACTTCCTCTCAACGGATGGCGTCAACAATGCCTACGCAAATTCATGTACCTAATTAGAGCATACCCAACGGCGGCAGTAAATCGGGCTGTAAAAACACGGTGAATTCTCTTGGGGCGTGGAATTCGCAGTGCCCTAGAATAGCACCTGTAGCAGGAAATGACTGTTTCTCAGCAGTAAATGATTGTTTCTCATTGGTCAAGTACACTGATTGGCTCATGTGGTGAGAGTTAAATAGTTTCTACAATGCATCTTTCCACGCTCGGATGGGGATGGGGGGCGAGCTACACAGTGCACACTCGATGCGCTAAATACTACTGGTAGAGGGTTGCCACTGGGCATGCTGGTGAGGGCCATTGGGAGGCCCAAGCAGAGATTTGGGTCGCCGTGAGCCGGGTCTATACATTGGCCCTTTTGTAAGGACCCGACAGAGGTTGTGTGACCTTGAACTTAGCCTAACCAATGGACGTCAAAATCTGCGTGGTCTTTTGAAAAGTGTAGTTGTAGGTTGGCTTTCGCAGCCTATTAGGCTATTACCGTAGTAGAATTTGCTTTAGTGGTAGGTAATGCCCTCCAATGGGAACACTACCAGAATTCGACACTGCCCTTGGCTGCCCCTCAGCCTCGGTGGATGTCAAATTCTGGTGACACCCCTGTCAGCATGCTTTTCTGTGTGTAAGGGCCCGCCACGTGCATGAAGATAAAATGGCAGGCCCTTATGAAATGTGTAAGAGCCCTCCCAAATAATTTAAATGACCTCCCCTGTTAGGAGGGAATCTTATGGATTTAATGCGCCCTCCAAGTCCACTGGGAAATGTCTTACATGTATTATTTACAGGGGAAGGGTCTCTAGGCAGAGCCTTCACCTACGTGAAGCACAGCTACTTTTTTTCCATCATGTTTGCTTCTTTCCACCATAAAGACACCCTAAAGGTCAGTCATATTCTACTATATTTGTAGATTTTAGCATTTTGAGGTATATGTAAATTTTTACCTTCTTTGAATAATAAAAATGATTTTTTTGAATTTTCCATGCATTCAACAGAAGCATTTTTTTTTAATCTCCATTTATTAAATTTTATTACCTTTGAAAAAATAAAATAAAATTTGGTCATACATCCAGCAGAGAGCATATGTTTCATCTCTGGTGAAAAGGAAAAAGAGAAGAATGAGAAAAGAAAAAAGAAAGAAAAAGGAAAGAAAAAAAAGAAAAAGATGAGAAGAGGTGGGGAGAGGAACTTTCATCTGGAACTTCCACCAGATGGAAGTTCTTGCGAGTCGGAAGTTTCTTTGCCGGGCTGTCAATGAAATTGGATTTCTCATGGCAGGTGAGGGACCAAAACATACACAGGAAAAACAGTAGCGGTGCTTTACTTAAGGGCGCAGGGCAACTTACCCTCCTTAAGTTTCTGTCAACAAAGGAGGCACCTAAGAATGCAGGTTCCCCAAATTTTGTGGAACCAAAAAAATGTAAGGTGCGTCTCTCCTCTCAAACAAAATGACAGATATCCATTTTACAAGCAAAATTCTAGTGGTTCTTTGCACCTACCTGGTAAGGACCTCAAAGGGGGTGGTTTTGAGAATGCAGGTCCTTGCTCAGCTCCAGTTTTGTGCCCAACCTTCAGAATGACCCACTCTTGATCCTTACCTTACATGCCATGAACTTTGCAAACTATTTGTTACACCTCACAATGTTCTAATGTTCTATGTGATTGCCATATGCATTTGAAAAGAGCAATTGACCCTAAGAAGCTTAGGATGAAAGCCCAAATCTCTCCAGCTGCCACTCCAAAGAGTGTTTGAACATCGAAGCCTAAGTAATCTTAGGGTCATTTGCACTCTTCTTATTTGGGGGCATTTTTGGCCTTCCAAAACTAACCGGTCAACCAACTGGCATTTTGAGTCTTTGTACATATTATACAATGGAACTGGCCCCCACTTACAAGTGCACATATAGCAGTATCTTACCAGCTTCTGCACAAATTATATTATTTTTAGAAATGTCAAAATATTCCAATTTTACTTTACTCAAAGAACAAGTTTTTGTGAAGGAAAATGAAAAGTCTTTTCAATTATTATGACATATTCCTTTTTGAAATGGAATCTTCAAATATTCAAAATTAGTTAATTATTCAGCAGACATGTGCTGAAGTAGCCACCACGGTAGTTGTTATTGCATGTAGTACAGATTCATCTGTTTCTCAAAAAAAGATGGATGATGCCCAGACACACTTTGGACCTGTGTTATGCACATTTTGGGCTTGTAATGGACAGTAGGATAATCAGGTTATTCAGACATTCCAACAGAAAAATGTCTTGAATAATATCTGTCCAATAGAAACATATAGTATTGCCCAATATATTTGAGTGTCAAATGTCCCACATATGGAAAGCATTTAAGATCGCTGCTGTGTACACACTTTGCCAGCAAAAGCTGTGTATTCCAAGTTGCAATTCTCATTTACTGACTATTTGCATCATTCTGCCAGATTACTGGCATGTTTGAGACATGTAAAGAAGCTAGTGGAGGCCAGCTGGTCGATGGGCTTCATGTGGTGGAGGTCAGCAAGAGGGGAAAGAGGAGGTTCCAGCTTTCTAGAGCCGATACAGCCCAGAGTTCAAACAATATGGAGACAGAATTTCTCAACAGGAATTGCAGATGCTTTGTTTCTAGCTGATACAGACCAAAGTTCAAACAATATGGAGAAAGAATTTCTCAGCAGGAATTACAGATGCTTTGTTTCTAGCTGGTACAGGCCAGTGTTGGGGCGGGTCTCAGAAAAGAGGTGAGAACCGGTCAGGGTTTCAAGCTGGTTCTCACCTTCAATATCTCAGGTCTCGTCAAGGGTGATACTTTTTTGAAGCCCATTCAGAGGGTCTCACTGATTGAGAACTGTTTGTTTGAAACCTTTTCATTTTTAAAAAAAATTGATACCTTGTCAAGGTATTATAAATTAACAAAGTCAGGGCGTTAGGTGTTAGTACTCACTAAGTTAGTGCTAGGTAGTAGGTAGGGTTAGATTTTTAAAATAAAAATTAGGGTTCCAGGTGTTGCAGAGGCAGAGTCACCCCTAACCCCTAACCTTTTCTTCTCTCTCTCCTCACCCTCCTTGAAAATAAGGAGAGTGTTGAGTGTGCTTTAGGTTTAAAGTTATTTTTTGTTTTCTTTCATTTGTGTTGTTATTTAGGTTTTACTTGCATTCCTTTTTCATTGCATTTTGCATTGCTTCCTTGTTCTGCTTTGTTGGTGCTTTTTGGTGCCTCCTTTTGTGCTTTGTTGGTGGTCGTCAACACTCCCTTACTGTGTTTTGTTGGTGCTCATAGTGTTTTGTTGGTGGTTGTCAGCATTTCCTTGTTGTGTTTTATTAATGTTCATTAATGTCCTTGTTATGTTATATTGGTGTTGGGGTTCTTTTGTTGGGCTCTGTTAGTTTTGTCAACACCCCATTTTTACATTCTTTTGATGCTTGTTAGCGCCCCTTTTTTACACTTTTTTGGTGCTCATCAATGCCCCTTTGATGCATTTTATTGGTGCTCATCAATGCCCCTTTGATGCATTCTATTGGTGCTCATCAACGCC
>Ga0116229_10000033_pt1 | contig 115134 bp, 71 predicted proteins | sample S1TSphgellanicum_3_FD_87313 | JGI IMG/M metagenome (GOLD analysis project Ga0116229, IMG submission 87313) | Host-associated microbial communities from peat moss isolated from Minnesota, USA - S1T2_Fc - Sphagnum magellanicum MG | ecosystem: Host-associated > Plants > Peat moss > Unclassified...
TAAACCCTAAACCCTATAAAACATGGCAAAAGCTAAAAAGTCATGGCATCAAAACATATGGGAAGAAGCTCTCACTTGGAATCACATTGAATGCAAAAGGGGAATTAGCAATACCCACGGACCAAAGAGTAACTTGAAGGTTAAACCTTCCGGCGAGAGTAGGTACAAATTGGAGCATTTGTTGTTTCCCGTCCGGATTTAAGCTGATATTTATAGGTGTCGTCGGCAAGGTGCGACTATCTCCGTAATTTTGCACAACTAATCCCACAAAATAGGAATCAAGTGTAACTATAATGTTTCCATACAGATCCATCACGGTCACGCATAAGGTAGCTTGTGTTCCCGCTTTATAAGTGCTTATTCCATATAACCATTGCCATTTACATGATGCTGCACTAGCCGGACCTATACATCAAGAAAATATGTTACTACACAAACTTCATTCTTTCTAGAATATTTATACATATAATTTTATGCATACCCTAGTTCAATATTTACCCTAGTTTAAAACTTTGCCCTAACTCACAGCTTCTTTGAAAAAGGAAGCAAGGAGCTTCATACCTTCATGATAATATCTAATTCAAGGTAAGAAATTGTAATGTGTTATGAGGATGTTGTACCGGGGCTCACAGTGAATGGAAGTGGGGAGCCCGAAAGGTCTTGAGTTAAAGTTCCAACATGCAAAGAAAAGCTTCCAATTTGTGTAAACACCATTAGATATAAGATGTGACCAACTTGAACATCGAGTTGCTTTGTTATGTTTTGTACAGCAATATGTTGTCCCAACACTATCACCGCAATGTCATAGCTAAAGTCTGCGTTTATGGGATATACCATAACATCATATTGTACGATTGATAATATGGCTTGTTGCCCGGCCTAGACATGAGACATCCACCACAACATTATAGTCAAATTTCTCAAGCTTGAGCCCTCAACCCTAAACTTTAGTTGAAATCACAAGAAGTATCATCAACCCTTGATGAATTCTCAAGGTTTTTTGAACTCTAAACCCTAAGCCTATGTGAGAATTGAATCCAATCATGTACCAATTATTTGAAAAGGAACATACACCCTTTGTGAGTGAAGCCCAACAAGTACTGAGCATTTAATTTTACCATTAATGTAATATTTTCATGGATGTACCATGATCTACCATTTTTGTTTTCCAAAATGATACTTCAAAATTAATCTTGTTTATAATATGTGATGTACATATATGGTAATTTGAATTTTGTATTAGATTCAAGATGACTTTAGAATGATGGGTTTTTCATCTTCAATTAAAACTTTGTAATCACATGCATATGCTTTAAACTTTAAACCCACTATTGAAGAATAGTTACAACTGTGAATAATGTAAGTAAACATAATCAAACCAAATCATTTTGTGCATGATGAGCTTGATGGTAACCGTCTTACTACAAATGAACTCACACCATTTTTCCATTTTGCATATGATCTATATATTGATACAGCACCTATCAAAACACCCAAAAATCTCCATCAAATAAAGAAACAATGTCACAAACATTTAGAGAATGCATTTGAATGTTATCAAACATGTGCAAAACTTAGGTGCACATTTACAAATGAGTCATTTTGGTAATCAAACATGTGGGAATTGGATAAATATGACCATTCCCATTTGAGGAAATGATCCTTAACTTCATGGATATTGCTTTTCTTTTTGTGATTAGTTCACAAAATACTAAACTTTTCATCAACACAAAAGCAAAGCTTATGTTAACATTTACATTGCAAAAGTTAGCATAATCAAACTCACTAACCTGGAAGGACGGTGAAAGCCATGGGTCCATTTAAGGGAATAAGACCACCACTTGAAATATTGAACATAAATTTACCAACCTGAGTTGGAGTAAAATCAATATTGTAAATGCCCGCCACAAGATCAAAAGTTACACATGATGATGGAAGGGTATTTGACGCACTATTTGGCATTGGAGGATTGCTTGTGATCACAACATTCCATGTGTATGTCATGTCGGTATTCCTTCCTGTTAGAGCATTCACCTAACCAATTTTTCCAAAGAGTCACATGTTTGCATAGTAATTAAATCAATCAATTGAACACACTTCAAATTCAAGAAATCGTACTTTTTTTTTTCTTTTAATTTTAATTTACAAGTTCATTCAAAGAAAAAATTGTAATTAAATGTCCAATAGAAGTGCTTGCCAAGTGTACAAACCCAAAAATTCAATCTCAACCACATCATTGTTGTTTTTTCAAATTCATGAAGTAGGTGCATTAGCTAGGATCCTCATCATTAATTAGCAGTAAATGGCGACTATCTTAATGGACTAATAGATTTGTTTTGGAATCCTGCCTAGTTTTGACGACCTACAAGAACACATTGTCTAAATATGGTGACTTTTAAGTTTTTTTGGTCAAGATATGGCGATTTTTTTTTTTAAATCCCAAAAATCCCTTTGTTGGATTCATCAACCATTTTTTTTTGTTGCCAGGTTGTGAAAATTCGCCCACAAAAGAACATTGAATGACATATATGACATCCAATTGACATCTATTTGAAGATTAAAAGACAAATTCATATTGTCAGTGATTAAGAATATGCATTAACATAAGTTTCAAAAAATTCAACCAAAAATTGGAGTTGTAGTTGAAGCATTTCTAACCCACAAAACATTCTAGTAGGTAAGTTGTTTGAAATAGATGTTGTTGATGCATGCTATGAAAATAATTTGACAAAATTTCACATGTCATAGTGACTAATGCCAAGAAATTTAACATGATATTTTTCAAAATACACCTATGATGCAAACACCTATGATGTGAACATTATCAATATCAAATTTATACATTGACGGAAGTATATTTGAGCAAGCCTCATCCTACAACATTAGTGATTAAAACATGATTCATTTTCATTTGACCTAAAAAGCACATAGAAAGAATTATTTACCATATTTCCATAAGCATCCATAAGTTGAACAAAAAAATTTGCATCACTTCCAACCATATATGTTTGAGTCGTAGAACGAGAAGAAAGTACACTTTTTGTTATCACAACATTTCCTACCCACATAAGTACCACAAGAATAATTTTTGAATCTATTGTAATAGTACAAATATATCTCCTATAGAAGAATTTCAAATCCATCCAATTGATAACAGAATGGCTTGCAATGGAATAAACATTGAAAAAACACACATTTGCATAGTTGACACCCATTATACAAGAATGTGCATATTAAATAATCATAAAACATCATTTCAACATTACAAATTACCACATGGGTAACCAATACATTACACCAAACAAAAGATCTTTCAAACATGACATTTGGGTCACTTGAAGTAGACAAAACCATCCATGAAATCAATTTTGATAAAAAAAAATTGCTACAAGTTAAGCCTCACCAAGAACACAATTAAAGTAAGAACTCATTTTTTTGTTGGTTATATTAAGGATGTGTATTTTAAATAAAATGAGGAAACCCATTATTATGCAAAATTCATGAATGTTTTCATTACCTTGTTGGATGGTATTGAACATGAAATTTGTGTAACATGATGGTGTGTGAAATGAAAATGTTCATGTACCAGCAACAACAACTAATTCGGGTTCCTTTCCCGCACCATAACGAGAATATGGGAGTGGGCCAGCTATGATGAGTTTGAGAGTAAAATGGTGTGCAATCAACACTTGGAAAGGTTGAACTGCTTGGCATGATCCTAATCTAGTTGAACCAAAACGGAAAGTTGACACCATGCATTTTGCCATTGTGGTGATCACATTTCCAGCATACACTTCAATTCCAAACATTTGGTCTCCAAGGTAGTAGAAACAACTTGGACATTGGCGACTACAAAGATACTTCATGTTGATACATGACTAATCCATGTTTGCAAAACCAAAGATGCAAAAGTGTGAGTTGCCATAATAATTTCCCTTATGAAAATACTACAATGACTTTCAATTCAAATGATATATTACATTATAATTAGGGTTCACATGGATCCAAATGTATTAGCAACCTTCAATTTACTAAGTATTGTATTCAAATTATTTCATGGAAAATTCATTTGTTTCCATGACATTAATTGACAATTGAAGTTCATGACAACCAATTTTGATGAAAGTTCTAAATTATTTTAGGTCTGTCATTGATAATACTATAGGATTAAAAATTTTCAAAATAAAGAATCAAATGTTCAATGCACCTGACTTTCGCAACCACTTTGCATAGCAACAAGATTAAATTTAAGTATCGCACCTACTCGCAATTCAAGAGGCCCAGTTGGAGTTGCAAAATTTGAACAAATTTGACTTGGATTATCGGTTTGTGCTTCTACATAAAATTAATCATTTAATCATTTAATGGCCTAAGATTGCACATGATATTGATCTTTTTAATGATTATTTTGCAATTGTAACATTTTACATAAATAACTTTGGTTATTATTTCTTGGAGTTCATTGTGTCAAAGTTTTCAAAATGCAAGTGTTAACACATACCTATCATGTTGATGAAATGTAGCTGAATTGCAAAAATCATAACAATGTAGCAATAATATGTACAAGAAGTCATGATTGTAATTTGAAAAAGTAAATAATAACAACCATTCAACCTCCTTTGTGGACCTTTCCTTTTTCATATCAATATTTTTTGAATTTTCTTGAGGTAAGCAACATTTGTTTCACTTAGAGTGGCAATTTCAAGGCCTTTCCTATGATTGATCCACATGCTTGTGAAACCATTATTTGATGCATATAAATAAATTTGTAGCAAATTTCAATGATGTTTTCAATTTTGATAGTTTTGACATAATATTCCAATGTGAAGAGGTTTTAATGAAAATTTGCTTATGATCACCAACCTAATTAACTATTTCACCTCTTCCAAAAACTCTGTGAGTTTCATTACCATTGTAATTAAGGATCATTGAATGTTGTAAAGTCCACTTGAACCCACTAGGTTTGCAAGCAAACAAAGTGAAATTCATTTCTTTGACCTAATCTTAAAAGGACATGGACAAAGAACTATTGATTTCTTTTCATGTGTAATTTTAAATAAAATGAATGCCTCTTCACATTGCAATAGGTCACCATTTTTCAACTCACCACTGATTTTGTTGCAAAGTTTAGATTTTCATATATTTATCAATGTCATTGTATGTAAACAAATATTAACATCAATTAAAAATTAGGTAGAAACCACAACACAAATCAAAGCAAAAGTAGACAATAAAACATTTGAAAAAATCATTCACTTCCTATAATATATTAAATATCTATGACTAGTGATTTCCATGATATATTCCCAAGGGAAAACCTCCTTCCATATGGATGATTTTAACTCCTTTATTTATTTATTCAAATAAAACCGTATTTTTCAACTTTGGGAAAAAAAATCAACTTATTGATAATCAATTGCAATGCATCCAAGACCAATTGGTGAACTTGTGCAAAAACATGGGTATGGCCTTCGCTTCTCAACATGCAAAATAGTTGGGTGATGTATGTGATGATGACGTCTTCAATAGGATAATCAACTTTGAAGAAGTCATTATTTATATATTTTATGAAACATGTGAAATAAAGGGGCATTTTTTTGTATGTTATAGAATAGTAAAATAATATGTCAAAAATGATTTTGAAAATCATATTTAAATATATTTTCATAATACATTATAAGCACCTTTATATTTACATTTAATTAAATTATGAATTATTTCCAAATATTTGCACTTTTTTTTTTTGCATGTTATTTGAAAAAATGGAAATGACTTCCCCTAATAATCAACATCAAATCAATGCCTATCAATATAACACCTCATAATGTTTGTGAGTAGTTTTTCAAAATATATTGACAAAATCTAAGCACTAAATTAGTAATGAGTTTCACAAGATTAAACTAATCAAATTATACAATACTCCCTAACTTTTGAAAAAAATTACGAAAAAAAATCATGCAAAAATCACCAAATATGAGGTTTAACATATAGCAATGAAAGGCTACAAGGCATAGCAATGGCCAAAGGCTCTATTTCCATGAAAATAAAGCATGAAAAATGGGGAAAAAACAAATTATGCAATTTTTTAAAAACAAGGTAAATGAAATATGCTTACAATCAATCAATTGATTTGTCATGGTAGAAAATCAAAATCACGCATGCAACATATTCAAGCTTTGATTCAATGTCCTCCAAAGTAAAGAGTATGCATGTGTATTTATACAAGAGCACCAAAAACCAAATTCAACTTTACACAAGATAACCAACATGCATTTAACTAATCAAAATGAAATAATTACTTACATTCCTAACAAAGGTCATAATTTGCAAGAGCATTTTGTGGTTATGGTCAAAGGAGGTAAAACTAAAGATTTGTCAAGTGTAAAATATCTAGAAAATGATGAGAAAAAAAAGGAGGTGTGAGGTAAACTAGTACTTCCCACTTTTGATGCTTTTAAGTGAACATGCTTATGTGTTTTCTACACTTGGTGATGTGGATTGCAAGATCAAATGGAAGATAAATATTTTTAATTTGGTTTTCTTGTGTTTGTAATTCAATGTGCATGTGTAAATTGATTGAATCCAAGAAATGAACATGAACTTTATACAATTGCAAGGCAATGTAGGTATAACTACATGATATAACTAGATTATAGAATTGTGTAACTCAAGGCCAACCATCAAGGCTTGATTCATTAAAGCTCAACTTTCATAAAATAATGTTGATGGAGCTAATTTTTTTAATAGTTCAAGTATTACAAGTCTTTCCCATGTTCACCAAATTTCATGAAAGTCCAATGGTGGAACTTTAGGATTTAAGCACTTGATCATCTTGGGGTCTAATTATACCCCCCTTGCACATTTCAACACACAAGCCTTACATTTAAGGTCCAAATGGGCTGAAATTTGTAGGTAAGTTTTTAACTTACCAAATGGGAGTTTTAAAATAATAAAAGAAAGGGTAAAGGTGGCTTGCCAAAGGTGTTGGCATTTGTCATTATATCCCTCGCTCATTCTTCCACTTGATACACCTTGCTCCTAGTTTCGATTGTGCTGAAATTTGGTGGTCACATGGCCTAGTTAATGTTCTAAAATTGTTTCAAGTTTGGAAGAAAACCAATGGTGGATCTAAAAGAAATCTATGTTCAAGTTAATAATCTAGAAAGAAGTAAAAGGTTGATCCCCCCTTCACTTGAACACCACCAATATCTATGGATGTTCAACTTTTTATTTAGCGCTTTCTCTCTTTTCCTTTCACATACAAGCAACATCTTTCCCCTTCACACACACATATTTTGTTTTATTTTTCGATATATGTCCCCAAGTCTTTCCTTGGAGCTCCTTGCCCTCCAAAAAGTGGTTTTCTTTTGACTGATGAGAGTGAAAGGAAATATTTCTCACCATTCCACTAATCATAATGAATGGATGACCTCACACCCAATGAAAGTTCACAATTATGCATGTCTTTCATCCTCATCTTGATCAACATCTCCAAGATTTTGGATGAAGAGACCCCACCACAATTGAAGTGAAGGATTTCTTTTATTTTCTCCCTAGGCTAATTATGATGTTACTTTGTCTATGGTAATTATTAAGTACTTAAAGGATTTTTAATGATATGGGAAATCATTTGAAACTTGATCAACATGTTAAATGCTTTTGAGCCACATGGATCTCAAGATGCATCGCCACATGAGGAACACCCAACATCTCCTCTGACTTTGAACTTGATGCAACTTTGCATGTGTAAAGAAATGCAAGGTGAACGATGAGTGTGCCTTTAGTTGGAGTTTGAACATAACTTTAAACCATGACACTTTTGGTTGGGGGCCAATATTGCACGTTTTCTTGTTAGTGCTTAAAGTTGAAACTTTCATGAAAGAAAAACTAAAAATCCTTTACAACAATGTCTATCAAAGTGATGAAGCTATTGTCTTGGTGTGGTCAACATAGCCTAGAGTTGGACATTATAAGTGGTTGTGCAATCTAATAATTCAAGTCCCAACTATTTGCTTGTATTGTTTGTCACATCCTAGAATTCTTCTTATAGATCAAATGAAGTAGCTTGAGCTACAAATTAAAAAGTTTATGATATGGCTAGTTTTTAAGGAACTTGTATGCAATGCTTTTGGATCATTTCCAAATAAAATTTAGTACTAAGCTTGGCATTTGGTCATTGGTTTTTTGGAAATAAACAAGGTTTGGATCGCTCCTAACTACTATGTCATGTTTCCATCAACATAACCCAAAAGGGTGTAGGCATGGTCAAGTAAACAAAAAAAGTAGTTTGCCCAAAATGTAGTAAAAAAATGACAAATTTTTTGATAAAAACACATGAAAGTAGATTAAAAATTTGTGTGAGTAAAAATATGAAAAAACATGGCCCTCCGTTTATTTTATGGTAAGTTGAATACAAAAATTGAAAAACTTTGGTATCATAAATAAGGTGAGAAGTAGATTTGAACTTGATAAAGTCAATTTGGTGTTCAAACCTACTTTTACATTATAAATTTTATGTATTATGATAATATGCATAATTTTATAGTACACTAGTATTTTTTAAGGTCTTCATCACTTGAAAGTAGAAAACGTTCAATATTTCATCTACTTGCAACTCATTTCGTAAGATCAGACACTTTTTGCAAGAATATGCAAATTTATAAAATCTACTTAAATTTTCATGAAAATGTTCATATTTCAAATTTATAATATTAAAGTAAAAGTTTAGCTTCATATTAATCATTGAATAAAATAGTATTTCTATTTTCAATGCATCAAAAAAAAAATTTGTCTATTTGTAATTTTTTGTGACAAGGAACATTTTTCATCTACTCGACCATGCCAACACCCAAAAGATATTTACCTTTCATTTTATGAGGTTGGGGCCCAATTTAAAAGTCTAATTGATTAACACAAGGACTACACATCTAAGGAAAAAACATTTTATACCTATGTAGAAGTAGCATGGTCATCCTAAATTAACTTGATTCACACATATGTGGACTATGAAATACTTAACATTTCAACCACTAAGATGGATGTCAAACTTAAAGGATAATTAAAACCTTGATTTTATAACTAATTATACATAATCGAATCAACAACATTGAAATATGATTATCATTCAAACTTGGTGATACTAGAAGGTTCACAAGAGGGATTTGAACCTTTGATAGTTTTAAAAATTATGCTAGTTTTCAACGCGAGAACCATAAAACACTCAACCATTTCTCCCATAAATATGTTTTTATATCTTAGGTGAGATTAAGGGAAAAAGGCAAATAAGTGATGTTGGTTGATAGATTTCTTGCCCCACCATCATTCATTCATCTTTTCATTCAATAAGGCATCAAACTTTTTAATGGTATTTCTAAAACCAACTTTTCATGCTTGTACAATTGCTTTGTTTACTATTATCTTCACTCAAGAATATTGTGCATTGGTGAAAATATCAAATGGCATCCAAGGTGATTTCTCATGTTCAAAAGTATAAAACATTTACATTTTTCTAATAAACATCCCACTACTTCCTATCATTTTGTTTAAACATGGTACATTACATATCAAAATGCAAGTTGTAAAGTAAAAATTAAACCAATGAACTAAAACAAAAGAAAAAAAATTACATTAAACCAATATCTTGTTGAAAGGCATAAGTTGTTATTTTATTTTGTAATTGAAGAATGAATAAGCTAACATATTCACAAGGCCTTCACAATGCCTCCACTTTTTAATAAATCTATTATCTATTGAAATGTTAGAAAACCTTATAATCACCTTCACTCATTGAATCCATTTTGGGTCCAAATTTTAGCATGTTCCTCAACTTCTTTTGTTAATAACTTCCCAATTCTTTATCATCCACATCAAGGCTAAATTGAAACTTTGAACAATTATTGACAATTTGATTTAGAGATTTGCATTTAATAACATATTGAAAATGTGATCACAATTTTCAATTGCAAGTGAGTTTGAATGAAGGTCCATTTGGGTCCTTTTGGACAAATTTCATACCTAAAGCTTTGATGAAACACCTTGAATGACTAGAATAGTCATGAACATCAATAATAAATTTGAACTTTCCATTTCAACAAAGTCGTTCCCACACATTCTAAACGCTAAAAACTAGGCCAAATTTTCCTCTTGATCATGATATTCAATTGTTATATTTCTAGGATTTTTTTCAAGCTTTGATTTAAGAGTTATTTTGGCATTTTTTCAAATTTAAATATAATAGTTACATACATGTAAACAATAATATTAAATGTATGGTGTTTACGTGTTGTTGACAATTACAAAAATGCCAATAAGCAATCATATGCATACATAGTTATAATGAGATTACAAAACATTGTGTAAAGGAAATTTGAATAAGACGACATGGACAAAAGAAACATGAAATTAATGGTCAAAATATTGGCAAACAAAAGAGAACCTCTTTGCCAAGGTATTTGCAATCATAGAAAGAAGTGAGATTGTCACCCTAGTAGCTCCAACAATGTCACTAGGAAAAACATGACTTCAAAATCAATGTGCACATAGATGTTTAAAGTGACCAAAAAAGACAATGACACGTGTTAACAAAGCACTATATGAAAATGATAAAAATTCAAGAAATCAAAATTGTCACATTGGCACATGGAAACACCTTATTCATTATTTTTTGAGTCTTAAATGATGTAAAAAAGGAGAATAGTCAACAATGGTCATGAATAGAAAAACATGTCATGTTGAATACCAATGTTGTTTGTAACAAAAAAAGTCAACAAATAACTATGCTTACACAACTATAATGAAAACACAAAACAATGTCCATCAATGAAAATTTCACAAAACCAACACAACATAGTCATAATTGATTTTTAAAAAGGTTGAACAATTAACAACATTTCATTAGCACTAATGTCATCACACAAAACAAGGTGATCAAACAAGGTAACAATAAAAAAAAGATGCATAAAGTTAGCGGTTAAAGAATTGGTAAATTGTAAAATTGAAAAAAAAAGGTTAATATCAATGTTTTTTGGTTATACCTTTAAATCTAAATAGAATACAAATAGTATCCATATATCAATTTTACTATATCCTAATATTCATTTTTGTCACTATCCACCATGATCCATATTTGATTATATTTCCTATAAATGTTAACCGATTTTTATGGATATTTGACATATATCCTTAACATCTAAATTCATATATGTTGTTTAGTGATATTATGTTTTCCAAATATGGATAATGATTGTATACATATTAGTTATTTGGATATTATGAGTAAGGTTAATGGGAACAATTGAATAAACTCCCATTTGTTAGGGTTTAAGGTTTTGAAACAACAAAGGATAACAATGATTTCACTTAACATCATTCTGGTGGTCTATTGTTTTTTTCCCTTTGTGTTGTTTTGTTGTCCATGTGTGTGGTGTGGAATGCAAAGGCCATTGTTGTCCTTGTGATTATTCATTCATCATGCTCCCCTACTACATAAGTAAGAGGTCTTTCTCATCACACTCCTTTTTTGCATCATCATATTTTCTTCCTTTAGTGTTATTTTGTCATGTAAATGCATCGTAATGTTATTTTCAAGACCTTTTGTTGCACATTTTCATCTAACCATCCCACCCCCTGCTTTTTTGTTGCATAAGTCTTTTGTGGTTTCCTTTTTGTGATTTATTGTTGTGCATTGCCTTTGTTTTCTCTTATTGTTTGGAACTCCAACTTTTGTGTTCTTTTATTACACAAATAACATATTTTTCACTTCTATTGTGCATCACCATGGTCTTGGATCTTTGTTTTGATTTGGTATATTGGGATGTCCTTTTGTTGTGTGTCATTGTGATGGTTTTGTTTTCCCCTGATGTTGCTTTGTTTTTGCAAATGTGTTGCGGTGTTTTTCTTTCAATCAATTGTTACACATTGCTTTTGTTTTCATTTGTTGCATAGAAATTCAATACATCGTACCACTATTGTCTTGTTGTGCTTTTCTACTACGTAGGTAAAAAAATTTCATGTCATATTCCTTTGTTGTGCATCACCATGATCTGGCCTATTGTGGTGTCCTTTTACTAGAGTTTTTCAAATCTTTTGATGGATGGCATGTTCACAATATGATGGTTATCATGTTGGTTCCACATTTCCAAGCTTTGTGTTTTGTGGAAAACTTGGTGGAACATGGGGATGTAATCTTGTTGACATTTGATTATGATGTCAAGGTTGTTATTCCTCTTTTGATGGTGTGATATGATCAATTGAAACCTATTGATAATGCATCTAATGTTGTAATAGTTGATGCTACTAAACTAGATCTTGAAAAAAAAGTTTGGTTTGGGGGGTTCAATTGAATTAAAATGTTACTTGATCATAATTTCCATCACAAAATTACCTTCAAGGGAAAATTATTAAAAGTTAATCCTTGAACAAAATTCCAATGAAAATATATGTTAATGGGAAATTATTTAGTTTAATTAGCTTAGTAAACATCTTAGTAATTTCTTAGTTATTAATAATAAGTTTATAGTCTCCTATTTTTATTAAAAGATGAAGTTGCTTGGGTAGTTAGTCTTTGATAATAAGGTGATTGGCATGATTTTGCCAATTAATTAGGAATTTGTGAAGGAGATTAGGATACAAGCCTACTTTGTAATAGGGGATGAGATGTTTTTTTGGCGTATGAACAAAGGAAAATTTATGTGGGTGAAGGTTTCTTTCATTTTTTCCTCATTTTCTCTTGCGTGGGTTTTCATCCCTTCATTTTTTATTGTTGATTTTTGGGCTTTAGGAGGACGACTAATGGTGAAGGAGATTGTATTTGATGTTGGAAGAAAAATACATTGCGTTCCATGGAAATACAAAAAGGTTTTTTATTTTTGTTTTATTTTGTTTTGCCTTGACTTCTTGGTATAAGGAAAACATTAAGTATTGTTTGATATAAAAGATCATATTTTTTATTCTTATATATATATAATTTTATTTTTATACTTGGATATTGAATATGGTTATATTGTAATTACAATAAGAATACAATAACAACTATAATATGAAGGTAACATTATAAGGGTGGCAATTTTTGGAAGGTGAAAGCAATAGGTTTGCCATGGATTAGAAGGTTACAAAGGTACTATGAAGTAGTTGGAAGGTAATTACCTTCCAACCCCCACCTTGAAGTTCTAAAAATTGTTTGGAATTTTTTTTTTTGTTTTCTTTATTTATTGTTTAGAAGTTAGGATTGCCTTCCATTGGATAGACCTTTGGGTAAATGATTTTTCATTTTTTCATTTGTTTTTACCCAACAACCTTCATCTTATATGAATTTAGGTTATCAAGGTCCCATGGTTAACAAATAATCTTTTTGGACATTAGTCATTGGAAAATTATGTTTCTTTAAAAGGCCCTCTATTCCTTCATTTCATTTACAAATCCATTAGTTTGGTGGCACATTCATGAGAACTAGTTTCCAAATGTGGGTGTCTTTGCAAAATATTTTTTTTGAATATTTGGTTCACAAATATATAAAAATTGAACATGTGTTTAGTCTTGTTAAGGTGTTGATAACTTTAAGGTGTTGTTGTTTGTAGGCATTATTACAAAATGTGGGTGCAATTCATTAGTCCTCGTTCGTTAGACTAATGAATTCACTACTTCTTCATTGGTCCCTGTTCACTACAACCAGTGAATTCACTCAAAATCCATGAAATCACTTGGCGTACAAGGACACCTTTTGTTCTAGCAAGGTGGAGAATATAGATTATATTATCATTATGGGGAATAATTGGCCTAATGACCCATGTGCCAATTACATGTTAAATTTAAAATTGAAACAATACTAGAAAATGGAAGAATTTTTGACAAAACCAACTTCAATAGAACTTTTCGATAAGGAAGGCAATGGGTTGACCCCCCTTGCTCTCTCATGGTACAATCCTGCTTCCTTAAAAAAAAAAAGGAAGTCTGAAATATATAAATTCCCAATTTTTTTTGTTTATCATTCCCCTCCCATTTCTTTTTATAATCACATCATGTAGTGGAATAACCTTTTTGTAATAAATGAAAGAATTTTTTTTGATTTTTTTAGTTATTTAAAAAAAATTATGACTTGATTGAAGAACACAACTTTAAAAAAAAATTACAAGTTGAAATGATTGATTTTTTTGAAGTTGGGGTGGGTTTGTGTGGGGTGTGGTTAAGGTAGGGAACCTATGTTACAATTGGGCAAGTTCTTCATAAAACTTGGGATCAATTTTACCATATTTTACTTTGTTTTGGATTTTGTCCATGTTGGTTGTGCTCCAGGAAGCTAGGTTATGCTCTTCTAATTTTTTTTTAAACAACATAATTAGAAATTTGATATGCATAACCTTTTTACATAGATGTCATGTTTTGAAAATTGAGAATTAGCTTATTCATAACCCACAAAGGAATTTTTAAGAAAATGAATGTGAATTGGTTAGTGTAGGAAATTATAATTTTTTTGAAATACATATCTTTCCATTTTAAGGGTTTAGGCTTGAACCCTAAACCTTTAAACCCCAACCCTAAAAAAAATTGAACTCCATAAAATATGTCTAAAAATTTATAATTAGTGAACATTTGTTGATATATTCATTTGCAACACACATAGAAGTTGAATAACAACTACAAAACTTGGGAAAATGGCATATATCTTGAGCCTTACAAGATTTTCCATACTTTTTCATTTGGCCTCATGATATGCACTTCAAATCCACAAACATTCTTAAGATATATCTTTTGTTGTACACGCTGATTTGCATATGGCTTTTTTTGCATCTCATGAAAATCATTATGTTGTGGCATGTGTCAGGAACATGCCATTGTACATGGTTTGTTGCCCAATTGAAAATTTTGGCTCATTCAAAGTGGTCACATGCATCTCATTAGGCACAATAAAAAAGAAGAAAACCTTATATATATTTATACAATCTACGAAGAAAGGTAGTTTGTTTGTTTTGATTTGTTTGTACTTATGAGATCCACCAAACTAGGATGCTTGAGATCGCTTTCTTGGTCTCTTTGGAAAGTTCTTGATGACAGGGGTGCATGGGCTTGGTTCCAAGACATTTGGACTTGTAGTGCAAAAGTTCTTGAATATTGAATGTTTTTTCACTGAAAATTTAATTAAATCATAGCTGAAAATTTTGGAAGAATTGGAATGTGCCTTTGGTGTTGTTGGAAATAACTTGATGAGTCAGATTTAATGAAATTTATTTGGTAAGATTTGGATTCAAAATGTGGGAAATACTAATTTTTAAATAATTTTTACTACTGAAAATTCAAATAAATTCCCAAAAACTAGGTTTTGGAAGGAAAAATCAGTTGAGGAGATGGTAACACTTGGGCCAACAGCACATGCCACAATAGTAAATATAAACAAGGATGGAAATCCATCCACAAAAAATACAAGACATGCCAAAGCAAATGTAAACAGATGAGAGAAAAATCAAAAAAATCAAAACAATAGTAATGAAGTAGAAGACCGAATGTTAAAAGGGCATTCTTTGCCACAAATCAATTAGTAATGGAGGTGAACTAGCTGGTATGTGTGGAAGAAATGAAGAACTATGATTAAACATGGTAGCTCGTTAAAATATTGCGATGATTTGCGAATGTTGGAAGGCTATCAACATTTGTTGTATATAATAAGATATAAGCATTAAAGGTACCAAGGAGGTCTATTGATAGTGAGTTATACTAGCATATACACACAAAAAAAAAAGAATCAAAATGAGGACATAGACAACCATAACTTCTATGACAAGAGGAATGAAATCATCTTTTGGTGTTCACTCTATGTAGGATCATGTTTTGTTTTGAATGACAATTATTGCTGCATGTGTTGTCATTGTCAAAGCATGTTACACCAAATCTATACAAGTCGAATTGACAATGACAATGTCTACCAAGGTTCGAAAAGCATCTTTGGTGATGACAATATCCATTGATCTCCATATACAATGGGAGAAAAGGTGAGAAACCACTCTCCATACATGAGCTCTACTCTCCCCCGCAATAGTTGGTGATGGAAATTCCCAGCGATGGAAATATCCAACATGTTCCACAATACATAAAGAGTTCCATGTGGCCTTTTCTGGCATTTTTTAAAGTCACATAACCAAGCAGAATGGAGAGGTCCTATTGGGTCTATCAGATTTGATCCAATTATCCACAAGACCATTCTGCAAAGTCTACCTAACCATTATGCAATTAGTTTCCAGAATATGAGAGAAAACCTAAGCAATAGAGAAAGTTAGGGTTTAGGGTTTCTTTGCGACATAGTTTCGAAAAGGTGAGATTAGGGTTCAGGGTTTCTCGTGACATTGCTTCCAAAAGGGTGTGACTAGGTTTTAGGGTTTTTTGCGACATAATTTTGAAGAGGTACGAGGAGGGTTTCTTGGGACACAGTTCAAGACAGTGTGAGTAGGGTTTCTTGGGACACAGTTCAAGAAAGTGTGAGTAGGGTTTAGGGTTTCTCGTGACATAGCTTCCAGAAAGCGCGATTAGGGTTTGGGGTTTTCTCGCGAAATTGGAGCAGTCGGTTCTCTCGCAACTCCCTCGAGTTTTCGTCTTTCCACAGCATGGTGTTCTTGGAGCTTAGCGTGGAGTGTTCTTGGAGCCGAGTGTGGAATTTGAAGCAGAAGGAGTTACGTGAAGTCGGGACCCGGTGTCGTCGACGATAGGAGGAGGGATTCTACGTGCAAGAGAGACGTTTTGAGAGGGAGCTGCAGGTTTTTTTCTTTTGGAGCAAGGCGGGGAAGCAACATGGCGAAGCATCATCCGGATCTGATTATGTGCCGGAAGCCGCCAGGGATTGCAATAGGGAGGCTGTGCGAGAAGCATGACGGGCATTGCGTGATTTGTGACTCTTATGTGAGGCCATGCACTCTGGTGAGAGTGTGCGATGAGTGCAACTACGGCTCATTCCAAGGCAGGTGTGTCATATGCGGAGGTTTGGGAATCTCCGATGCTTACTACTGCAAAGAGTGTACGCAGCAAGAGAAAGACCGGGACGGCTGCCCTAAGATTGTGAACCTCGGAAGCGCTAAAACGGACTTGTTCTATGAACGAAAAAAATACGGCTTCAAGAAAAGATAGTCCTCCGTTGTTGCAACGGAATTTCGAGCATTCAGAAGGCCTATTCTTCACCTACAGTAGCGGTCTTGTCTGCTAAGGACATCTTTCCATTAGGTTGTTGTGATCACAGATTCTCTGATCACTGATCACATAAGCCTAATGGCCAGAGACCCTTATTCGCTTAGCCACAAGTTGTCTGGTCTCTGCTGGTGATTGACAGAGTGTTTTAGAGCCCATGTGTTCGTCTTAGGTCTGGCCATGCAATCAGCACATACCATGAATTCCTGTAGTCTCATCATGCCTGTCCAAGTCCAGTTGACGATGAATTTTCAACCAACTCTTGCAATAGTGTATTGCAAATCATCCACCTTACATAAGCTTTAGGGGTTTGTTACGAAGGTTGTGATTTGGAATAGTTTGTTATTGTTGCCGATTCTGATTATGTGTTTAAATTCATGATTTGTGTTTCTCTCCAGAGTTAGTCAACATCATGAATGAGTAGGTACTGTTGCTGTTGCCTGTTGTGGCTCTAAATGAAGCAGAAAAGTCCAGGAGATATATTTCTGTATTTAATCATTTGCTCCAAGATTTTGCACTTACAGCAGTCATGAGCTGATGAAGTTGGGATTCTTGGCTGCTAGTGGCTCCTATCCATAGTGAAGAAGGTGATGTTCTGACACCTTGTGGGTGATACTCAGAAGGCTGGTATGATCATTCTTTTTTTTGTTGTTTTTTTCAGGGTTTTGCTGGAGCTGACACACTAACTGGCCTTCAAAGTGTCCCCAACTGTCATTGTGGAGTTCTCTGCTGTTCCATTAGATACAATTGTGTCTATATCACTGTGGTGGCAATTTGAACGTCAGAGGCTTTGTTTACTGGATGTCCTAGTTGCTTGATGTACAAGCAAGGCAAGCCTGCTTGTTTGTCAACTTACAACATCGGTCTCTTGCTTCACCTCAAATCTTGAATTCTACAATTGGAAGCTCAAGCCCTTGATTTTATGACACAAAGTTGAGCTGTGATAGGCTGTAGATTACCACAGTGATTCTTGGAATATTAGAAGGAGAAAGGAGTTCTCAACTCGATCAAATTGGCTTCAAGAGAATGGGCGGGCTGCCAATTCTCTTGTAGAAAATTGACAACAATAGACCTGGTGTCCACCAGGTCGTTCGACACAAGGGACTGCAAGGCTGTATCGAAAACAATGGCAGGATCGATTCTCAAAATTGGGATTTCTTCTGTCACAAGCAATTTCATCAGTCCTTCATGATTGAAGGAGCTGTGAGATCACCATCAAGTCACTTCCCCTATTGTGTCAGAGCTCTCTTATTTTGATGTAGGTTCCGAATTCTCCAAAAGTATGTTTGCCTATCTGTACTCGATCAATTCCTCTTGTGGATGATCACCAGTGTGGCTTCATCAAAAAGTTCCAAAAAAACCCCTGCTTACAAGCATATAGCAAAGAAAGTGTAAAATAATAATTTATTTAACAACATTGATCACAAATTTCCTTAAAAGAGAAAGTGATAGATTTTGAGACTTGCAAGGATAATATGATCAAGTGCTCAATTTCAGTTTCAATTGAGAGGGTTAATATGATGCTTCTTCATGCCCACTAAGGTGCACTTGGCAAAATCAGCTGTCAATGGCCCTGTTCTGCAGTGTTAAAAGCACAGGTATACATAAAAAATAAGTTTCTGGTAAATAAGCACCTGGTGAAGGAACTGAATAGAGGAACAATAACTTCAGTCTCATTTTCTCTGCATGTCCAAGATATTATCTGGATTTCCCAAGAGAGAAGGGGATATCAGAGCATTTCAGTACCACCTACTTTGTCCTTGGTTTTGCAAAAGGTGGAAAGAGAAGAAGAGAATCCAAGTTGTGCAAGCTAGTATGGATGCATTATGACTTCTGACATATGCCAGGTGGTGATCTTCCGAACGGTGATGGGAGTTGTGCCATTGTTGAAGAGATAGAGGTTTGCTAGGTTGTGGGCGGCAACTGTTGGATACACACGCGAAGTGATCACCAAGCGCCCACCTTGCACAAAGCTTTCCACTACAAACTGGTCCACCTAATTAATAGAACACACACAAAACCCGTTATGCTATAAACTTGCCAAAAAAGCAACAAAGGGTTTTAGTTCAAATGTAAAATGCTGAGAGAGACACACACACTGTAGCATGATGCCAGCCTGAGGGAGGCAGTAACAATGGAACAGGGAAGAGACTCTCAATCACACCACACTACAAGAGAAAGTGATTTTTCTCACGCAATTGTACTAAGTGCCATAACTTAATGTCAAGTTGTAATTGCTATGTAATGTATGCCACAATAAACACCACATATTGTACATTTTAATGGATGAAACCACAAAGCTTACCTCACACATTTGTCATGAGCTGCGACCTTTTGTTGAGAAAAGCCACTTTCTCTTGTAGTGCCAACTTCTGAAGCTAGTGACATATTGTAATGTTTTAGTTCTAATTTCTGTTTTCTCTAGTGTGAAGGTAGAGAGTCTCACAAGTATACGGAGTGACAGGAAATCTTCTGTGGGCAACACTTTGACAGGACTGCCATACACAGGGAGACCAACATCAGGCAGCAAAGATGACCTGCAGATTACAAGCAGACACAGCATTAGTTCCTTTTTTTCTTTGACTCTTTAGACAATTATCAACAATGTAAGCCTAACATTTTCCAATTTCCATATACCAAGTAGATTCTTCACGTGGTATGAAAAAACTGCAAGAATTTGACTAACAGCAGATAGAGAAATGGGGAGGCGGAGCAGCAGTTTCTTGAGATTCTTTCTTCAAGAAATCGTACCTGCTTGCATCACTGCAAAACCTTGTGATCCATTCACCCTTGCCAGAGCGACCAATGTAAAAGAATTCAGCTGTTTGTTCCTGGAAGTTCTCATCAGTTAAGACAAGCAAACCAAAGGGGCCGAAGATGCCACGATGTGCAGACCCACCCTGACTGCAATTGAATTCATCATTCATGCTGTACTTGGCTTCATCTGTAAAGGCCCCAGCCATGGATACATCTGGGTAATCGAAAACAACCTCCACATCCAGCTGCACAAAACTCATTCAATCAATTATACAACTTCAAAATGCCACAAAGGTGCACAGTTGGTTGGGTATAGTGGAAAACTAGGGTTCAGAAATTCCTGGTTAGGTTTCATGTACAGTCTCAAATTTACAATAATATTTCCTTACTGCAAGTCCTCATGAAGCCTGCAGCCCATTCACAGTCACTGCTGATTATATCCAGAATTGCTCTCAATATTTCCCAGCATGAATTGCTTCCACCATCATCCCATCAATGCTTGATGTCTGTATACTATTCTTCCCCATCATCAGTTTTCACCATCCATTCTTTTTCAGTCCATGGAACTTACCTGACTGCCTGCAGTACCATCCACTTTCACCAGAGCACTTGCATCAAGCTTCAACCCTGTCTGCACCTGCTCGTTTGTCCGCAATGATTCAACTTCCTCAATGGGCCACTGGATGAGGTTGACACCTGTTTTGCTATCAACTGCAACTGTCCGAGGAATCGACTGCAAAAGTGGAAGGCAGACACAATGAGATAACCAATGATTTATAAGAATTCTAAGTGAAAACTGCATAGAAAGTTATACCACAGCATCTCCAGTGGTGCTCAGTATGTGAGCCTGCAAAAATATTTCTCACATGCAAGTTTAGTTCTTTACTTTTTCCCAGCCCCACCCATAAAACTAAAACTGGGACTGCAAATAGGTGGGAGACTACTAATAGCAACCCACCTGGACCAATCAAACTATCTAGCCAATCAACAGCAGGTGTTAGGGTTTGCTATGCCTTTTACCACCCTCAGCACAGTGTGCAAAATTGATGGGCCAAAATCATTTGCTGAGCCAGACCAGCATGCTATTGACTTGTCTTCATCCAATTTTAATTTGCAGGGTCACATACTGAGCACAGATGGAGTTGCTCTTACAGACAGATGCAAGGGAGCAATACAAGTACAGTTCAACTTACTAGAAAACCTGCCCAGCCCCTCTCTATTGCCATTGCCGTAGTTTCGCTTTCATTCACCCATGATAGCACAATGCGCCGCTGCTTCACTGGGTCGAAAAATGAGTCACTTGCATAGGACCGCCCACAGTCATAGCAAAAGGATTCAAATGCAGTATTATCCAGCTCTGGGTTGTCAGGGGTAAATGTATGAGCTGCATAAGAGCCCAATGTGTAGGCATCATGCTGTGAATTGAAAAGGCTTGTTTTGAGGACATATTTATGAGAGCTGTTGTGAGCTGGAAGGGTTGAGCTCTGTGGTATACTATCAAAACCTACAGGGTAGAAATCAACACACTCCCACATTCCGGTTTCTGGCAATGTAAACAATGGCTTGTCTACCTGCTCCCAGTGCCTCAGATCTTTGCTCTTGAACAAGAAGGCAGCTCCGGTAGTATTGGTGTCTCCTATCACTGAGCCCACTGTGAAAACCCAACTGCCATCCTCCTCCTGCCAAGCAGATGTTGGATCTCTGAATGTCAAAGGATCAACAACTACTGCTGGTCTTCTGACAATAGGATTTTGAGGCACTTTCACCCACTTTCTGAGAAGTGGGTCTGAGGGATCTGCTGGTACTGCCATATTTTGCGTCTCCTCCAAAGTCTGGTTCATCTTACCTAGTAACCCCAATTGATGCCACAGAGAAAGAGAGAGAGAGGAAAAAAAAAAAACCCCCCTTCAGCTCTCTCAAACAAATGGGTTATAACATTTGCACATGATATGGAGGATTGCCATACATAGCAACTGCAAGAGGACCAATAAAGAAACCCTAATTGTACACAAATCCAGAAACTATGAACAGAAATCCAGATGGGAACGGCCACGCCTCCTTGATGCTTAAAATTGTTGTTCAAAGTCCAAAAAGGATTCTAGCAAAAGTCTTGAGGACACTCAAACTAGAATTGGGGACAACAGATCATGACTGTGGATAATCACAAAATAATTACATCAGGCTCAGAATCCACCATTGTGAGCTAGTCCTAGAAACAATCACAGCATTCATGATGCATATGCTCCAGATAGTGACCAGTAGAAATTGTTGGAAATTGCACATCACCTGTGTAGATAATGAAAGGGACGCCATTAGGGCCGATGGTACTGGAGCCTGACCACACTCCCATGGCATCATACTGTTGGTCAGGTTCCAAAGCAACTTCCAAATAGAGCCAGTGAATGAGATCTTTGGAGACAGCATGGGCCCAAGACATGTTCACACCCCATAGTGGCATAGATTGGTTGTACTGGTGGAACAAATGGTAGTAGCCCATGTAATACATAGGACCTGCAAAAAACTCCAATAATTATAGGCTCCTAGGAAGGAAGGAAGGAAGGAAGGGCGCATCATCAACTTACATAAAGCCACAAATTTTAGCTGAAGAACTGATGGCAGACTAGAGAATGTTATAATCACCATCACGTGTTTGTGTTGCAATTACACCAGAAACTGCAACAGTAGTACTAGTGAGCAGAAGATCTAAACAATGGATAGCAAAGTTTAGCAACTGATATTCTGAGGGTCAACTGCATCATGGAGAAGTTGGTTATAGGAAGTTGTTGCAAGCACCCACCATTAGGGTCTGAAGATGATGAATTGATTACATTTTGCAATGACCCCAAGTCGATCATGCATGTCAATCACACAGCAGACAAAACAAACAATTAGCTAGCATCCATGTCAAAAAATGGGTTGTTGCATGATCAAGTGTGCCTTGACTGCATGATACCAAAGCAGATAGAGATCATCATGGCCAAAGTTCAAACACACACATGTTGAGAAACACATGCTGCTGCTCCTCATGGAGTGAGTCCTCACCATTCATCCAATTCTTTTGAGGCTGGTAATGGAACAAAGTCCTACTCAGCAGCTGTTGTGGCAAAGCTACATGATCAGCACCACCTGCTGCTGTACTAGTGTGAAGAAAGATCCCTGGCACAGACCAGGCGCTGCTGGGATCTGCTGCAATATTGAAGAGATTAAACAAGCTACTGGGTGCTAGTGTGCAGTCTCTTAGAACATGTCCAAGCTCACTGCGCCTGTGTATGTTCATCACTACTGTCCCAAATAGCAATAAGATTGCTACAAAACATGAGCCACAGATTGCCAACAGACACGAAGAATTAGACGATGCTTTTCTTCTCCCTATGAATGATCTCTGCAACCTCCTTCCCTGCTGATCATTGCAGTAGTGCTTAATATTTGCAGAGGCAGAGTGAAGGGATAATCCCATATATTCAATGTCTTCCCCCATTAACTTCTCCTTTGTTGATGATCCCATATTCATAAGCCAAAGCAGTCTAGCTACATTCAAGAATTCTTACAAGCACCACAATTCTTGAGGAGACTCGTTCTTGGACTTGTTGTGCAATGTTTTTGCAACAACAAACTTGAGCTTCATATCTTACTCTTCCCTAACTAGTTAGTGCTCAGTACAACTAGTCCAATGGCAGCTCTTTTGTCTTAGGACCTCTTGTCTTAGGTCTTCTTTGTTAAAGTTGATTGTCATTTCATAGCCATGAGTCCTCTTTGCATAGGGTTTTTATCTGATTTTTGTTGATTGTTTGTTTTTGTTTTTTCTTTGAGTTGTGTCTACTTGTGTTCTCATTTGCCTTGTACTTTTGATGGATGGGTTTCTATCCTTGATTTTGATTTACAAGGTTTTCCTTTTTTTTCAATGCATAATGGACTAGTTCGTGCTCACACAACTGGGAAGGGTTTTTAGGACCTAGGCCTAGGTTTCAGATTCCGACAAGTGGCATTTAACCTCCCTTTCACTTTGGATGTTGGTCCTCTCTTCATGTTCCTCCCTTTCTCTTCTGGATTGGTGTCTTTTTTTAAAGTAAGGTCGTGGTTTCCTAATGCATAATCCTCGACAATTATATTCCAGCAACTGAAATTGCCCAAAGCCCCAGACAGCAGCCACAGTGAACCAGCACCCATCAGTGCACCATCAAGGATGGATGATAAGTGAGCAAGAAACAGTTTTCTGTTTGGGTTCCAGTTCCCTAGCTAACCATGGTGGTTAGCTCAGTTGCTTTTTTTAATATCTACCAACTAGGTAGGTAGTAAAAAAAGCTCTTCTTCCTTACTATGTATAAACTATCTACTTACGTAAGTACCTAGTCCCTTATTTTGTTACCTATTTGTCTATATGTTAGACCTACTTCTTATAGACTGGGTTACCACGATGAAATCAGGTAGTAACTCAGTTGAGGATCATCCACAACTGAGTCATAACGGGCATCCAGTGGATGGTGCATTGGTGGGTGCTGGTTCACTTTGGCCCCAGGCAGCTATAAACTAGCTCAGAATATACCTATACTAATAGGATTGCTTTGTTTCATTGGACCCTCGACTCTCAAGGGTTGCAAATTGGCCTCCCAAGTTGATAAGAAGCCTTTTTCTGCCTTGGGGCCAAGTGAGGGCCATAAAGTGGTAGATTAAAAAAAAAAAAAAATCTTTTTCAGCCTTGACTCCAAGTGTAAAGCCCTTGGGGCTGATTTTAGTGATTGCACCAATAGGAATGCTTGATTTGAGTTCAACCTTGACTTTGACTCCTAGTGTAAAGTGGGCCTTGGATGAAGTTAGGAGCTCACTTTTCTTTACACTGCAGCAACTTTTTGTTGGGCTTGCCTACCAAGGCAAGGATAATGTGTTTAGATTCATTATAGAGTATACTAGCTTAAGGGATTTTGGCCCATAGGTAGTAGGTCTATTTTTATATGAGGATTTTCTTAAGATGATATTTTGGCTTGTGTTGAAACTTGAGGTTAGTTATAGAGTTATGATATCTTGAAGGATTTTTGAGATGTTCTTGAAGATTATATTTTTGCATGGTGAAATATTTGAATTTCCATAATTCTTCTTTTGCCTTAAGATAATTTTTAATGTAAATGGCAAGGCCACAGTGTGATACAGCCCTTGTTTTTCATTTTCACAATGTTGCACTAGTGGTGATCATCCCAAAAAGAAGGATTTAAAGTTCATAGCTACAAGGCATTGATTACAAAACTCTCAAAACAATGGAAAATCTGGCAGAAAAACCTGACTTAACACTAAGAACCTGTCTAAATGTTACAAAACTCTTTTTAGGGTGTGATCAAATTTGGTGAAATTTTCAAGAATCTTTGAAAGCATATTCTTCTTTTAACTCTTTTGGGTGGGTGCAATTTTGCCCCAGTTTGCCAGAAACTTAACAAGGCCTAGTATTGTGCAGTAATAACTAGTACCAATAAGCTTGAGATTCTTACCACATGTGGCTGCAGCTTTTTTAGGCCCAAGAAGAGCGAAGAAGTCCAGAGCATACAAGCAGCTTCTTGAGCCCTTTTTGCATGGGGTCTTTACCTATTTTTGTTAATTCTTTGCTTTTGTTTTTTCTTTGGGTTGTGTGTACTTGTGTTCTCATTTGCCTTGTACTTTTGATGGATGAGTTCCCATCCTTGATTTTTATTGACAGGGTTTTTCATCTTAAGTCAAACCTGCAAGCAACCCGCAAGCAGCAGTATTATAGTCCAAAGGTCCAGATCTTTAAAGAAAAAAAGGGATCCTGGTTGGTGGTGCTAATTTAGTAGAGTCTGATATTATGGTCTGATTTTGGCCTGCATTGCAGCATCAAAGATGGGAATTATCTTCATAGTCATCCCTCAAGCTTTCTTTTCTCTCCCTCACCTCTCTCTCCCACTGACAGAAAATTCCTGCACACCCTAAGATTGACATCTGCAGTAGCAACACCTCAGGAGTTTTTCTTTCAAAGTAGATCTATGAGTGGGCAACTCAAGAAATTCAAAGGTATAAATGTGGCTGATTTAATTAATTTTAAATCAAAAATTAGCAAAAAAAGGGAAAAAAAAAAAACACTCAGCACAACTAGCTGCAGGTGTCTGTGTATGTACTCAAACAACTTTTGCTTCTCTTCATTTGCTGCTACTACTGTTCCTTGAGTCGCTTCTGATGATGCCAGTAGGTAGCTAGCAGCTGTGGCGAGTGCGAGACACCATAATAGCCACATTGAGCTTTGTCCAGTAGTGACTAGTCTAAGATATTACCACCACAAATTACTTTTGTGCACAACAACTTTTGCAGCGGAAAATTGTGTGTGCGGCAAATTGCAATGTGTAAAGTGAATCTTTAGGATTAAAAGAAGCAATAATCGACAATGGTACAAATTTTCATTAGCTACAGTAAAATTTAAGTGCTTTTCCTTATGATGAGGAAAGTGGATGGCTGTGAATGAACTTGGGTCTATTGTTGAATTGTACCCTACAGACCAGGCAAACTTTCCAATCAACCGTCAGCTGCTGAAGCTCCATACAGACCCCCAAATTTCACACGAGCAATTCTCATGCTCGAATATCCCCATAGACTCCTCCACATGCTGTAATAGCCTAGAGGGTTTGGCACTAAAAATAACTCAAAAACAGCTACAGTGAACCAGCACTCACCAGCGCACCATGAAGGATGGATGGATTATAAGTAATCAGGAAACGGTTTTCTGGTAAGTTCCAGTTCCCTAGCTATCTAACCATGGTTGTTAGCTCAGTTGATTGTTTTTTAACTGTCTACCTGCAAGTGGGTTGTTAATAGGTTGGTAGTAAAAACAGCTATTACCTATGTGAAAACTATTGACCTATTTCCCTACCTGTCTGCCTGTGTATAGGACTTAAGTTCTTACAGAATGGGTTAGCAAGATGAAACCAGATATTAACTCTCTGTTGAGGTTCATCCACAACTCAGTCAATGTAGGGACATTCAGTGGATCGAGTGATGGTGGGTGCTCGTTCACATTGGCCCTCATTGTCCCTCAAAAGCTACACATCAGCAACAAAGTGCACCGCATGTAAGTTATGTATTTTGTGCACCCATTTATTTTGGTTCAGGCTAAAGTATTTGCAGTGTGTTTTTTTTCCAGTTTTCTGATACAAGCATTTTTTTCAATGGCTAAAAGATCTTCAACATGCAACACCAAAAGAAAAGGATATTCTCTCACCATTCTTGGAGTATTTAGGTGGGTATTTTCCAGAGAGTGTTTCTCTTTCAGTCCTGAGGTTGACAATTTGACACAAAAAATCAATACTCAAATAAGGTACTGAAAAAGTGCGCCGGTGTATTCTGGGTCAGGCTTTCAGTGTTTGTTTCCTACTAATTTTTATTTTGTGAAAGTGGCAAATTTTTGCTGACAAAACATATTTTTACACAGAAAGAACACGTTTTTACAACATGAAGTTTACTTAGCCTCCTAGGTGGAATGTGTTGCCATACCATAGTACCAAAAGGTTCTATAGTCTACAAAAATAAATTTGCTTTCAATTTGTGTGATGTATTGCAAGTGATAATCACCCCTAACAAAATTTAACAAAATTTGGCTCTAAGGTAGATACGAAAATGAAAAGATATATGGTAGTATCTTGGTGAGTCAAATAATTAATAGATTTTGAGAATTCACTATCAAAAGTTTTCTGTTGTTTTTTTGGATGGACTGTTTACATGAACTTGTATTATATATTGAAGAGGGTCAGGGTTTGAGTCTGTCCATAAAAATTTGAATTATCTGACATAATAAACTAATTTTTTTGAAAAATTCAAATTAAAAAAAAATTGTGCCAAATTTGCCAAGGTAGTATGATAATCATCCTTGCACATTTTTAAAATACCTGCTGGAACATACGTAGAGATCTGTGATGTGTATTCATTTATTTGAAATCTGTGTGATTTTTGGGCAATCCCTCAATTAGAAATCCTTTGAATAAGTCAAAATCAGATCTTTCATGTTGAAAATTTGAAAAGTTTCACGGCAAAACACTTCTGGTCTGTTGTCTATAATTGCCAACTCCACAGGTTTTCAGGCACCCTTAAATGGCCACATAATTGGTTTATGAACCCTTAATTGGTTATGTAGGTAACTCAAAGCACTTGCCCCTAGTCTAGTGTGGTGTTTTCTTTCTTGGGGTGAATTTTTGTATTTTTTCAACTTGAAAAATGTGATTTCTACAAATCCAAAGGAATTTTATGAAACAAATGTCACTAATAGTCAGATTTCCGATTTTTTCTAAGTCACCATATTTTTTCAACAGGTTCCAGCAGGTAGCCAAAATATAAAAGGATTCTTAAATCTTTTTACTTTCATATCCAATATATAGCCTTATTTGGCTAAATCATGGATGGTCACCAGTTTGGCTACATCACAAAGTTCCCAAGTTGCTTTACGGCCAACTACACCTTTTTTTTTTCTTTTTTTATAATGAACACTTCCATCTTAGACAATAAATTAGGATCTACATAGGACCCTACTCCCATAACAATAGTCACAGAACCTTCTAACAATGTTTCTGGGTTTTTCACTTGGGAAGCCCATGCATCTCTTGTGGGATTTTTTCAACATCCCATCTTGTATGACACAAACAACCCAAAACAAAGTTGCAACCCCCACCTTCTAACCTTCTCATCCCTTCTCCTACCTATGCATGTAAAAAGTGATTGTCCACTCTCCATGTGGACAGTGGACAATCACTTTGCACGTTGCACATTATTTTTTTCCTTTCCCTCCCCCCAAAAAAATTCTTACCCTTCCCCTACCTCCACAAAGAAAAAAAAGGAAAACCTCATTAGTAGCCCACCCATTGGTTGGATGAAATTCCTATTCATATAATTGTCCCTCCCCATTTGCAACCTCAGCTAATACCCCCATATCAACTTGGGGTACTTAACCCCACCCTCCCCCTCCCCCTACCACCAAAACTTAAAAGAAAAAAAAATCAAGGCACTTTGAGTGCATGCTGAGCCTTCACATTGGCTGCATGAAATTTCTATTTCCAAAACTGTTCATCACCATTTTTGGCCTGGGCTAATACCCCCATTATAAACTAAACTGGGGGTACATATTTATTAGCAACAATTGGTTGTAAAGCATGGTGTCATTTGCTTTCAACAAGTGGCTCATTCACCTAAAAGGCTTCACCTCTTATCACAAGTTCAAACCAGCTAAAGTTAAAATAGGAAATGTTCCATGACGCTTCCCCAAAAAATTGCTCCTTCAAATATCAATGGATGCCCACCTTTCAGCTCCCCAGAAATTATGGGCTGCCTGGCTTTGTTCCTGGCCTCGGGATCCATGTAATCATATTTGCATAGTAACAAAAGATTTTTTCCTTAAAACAAGCAAAATTGAAAACAGAAGACAAAAAATAAAGGGACAAAAAACAATTGTACTTGGCATATGAGACTTTGAATCTCCGTTAGAAAGTCTTATGTCTTACTCAATGGGCACCAAGGCTTCAACCGTTCTACTAATTGCAATACTTGTTTTGGTCTTGCTTGTTATTGTTCAGAGAATGTGATTTTTCTCACACAAAAAGTTGTGGCTCATGACACAGGTGAGGTAAACTTTGTGGTTTCATCCATTACAATGTACAATCTGTAGTGTTTGTTGTGGGATATGTTATATCAAAATGACAATTTGACATTAGGTAATGGCACATATTACATTTGCACCATGTGTGTCAATACTTAACATCAAATTGTAATTTTAATGTAATATATTATCCGACAATATATATCACATATTGTACATTGTAATGGATTTATTATACCTAAATCAATTATGGTGAGGTTCTGAGGACTATCTACTACGTGGAGAGAATTGTTTGCAACTTCAGTTCAACCCACAATAATAATTATACATTGACGCTCTCATTCTGATGGAATAAAGGAGTTGTGGACACAAAGATATGAAATGAATACTTTAGTAAGAAAATTAAAATTTTAGAAAAGGAGGGCATGAGGAGCAGTGTTTTTTAAGGAGTGAATTTTCATTAGTTTTGAATGTATATTGATAAACTTTTAATTTGGCGAGAACTAGGTTGAAATAAAGTCTCAACTCTCAACTCTGTGTATTGCTTACAATGGTTATGAAACAAACCTAGAATGAAAATAAACTTGTGTCTACATGATTGCAAACCATGAAATAATATGCTATGTTGTATATGGTGTTTCAGATAGAAAGTTAGTATGAAGAAACACATGTGCTATATTTTGCATGCAAATGATTTAATGGGGGTTTTATTAGATCTTTCAGCACCTTGGATCTAGAATGTAATAGGATGGCAATATATGTGGTTTTGCCAAATTATATGGCTTGATTTGTGTTTAATTAATGGTCCAACATTTGATATGCAATGGTTTCCCCTATCATGTGAATAGGTAGGTATGTAGGTACTAGGTCATTCTTGGTTGGCAAGTCAATCTTGTCTCCTTTTAGTTTTTCAGTGCAAATTGTAATGTGAATAAATAAAGAAATTACAGCTAAACATATATTAATTAGATTTTTATCATGATTTAGATATGTATATTAGAGGCAATAATATATATATATATACACACACACATAGATCTTTCAGTTCAATTTTTAAAATTTAAAAATTAATGTCATTTGATCTATTTTAATGTGCTAGGTTAGATTGAACTACATGGAACTGCAACATTAACAATTGAATGAAGGAATGAGGAATTGTGCTAGTTGCTTTTATCATGTTGATAAAAAAGTTATACATTAGTGAAGTGGTGTCATGCTGAGTGTCTATAACAAGAGAGCTCGTCCAAAATTTGGCTCATCATGTTCCTTGGTGGACTAGGTCTGTTCCACACTATGTGATTTTCATCGGAAGACTTGTTTCTGGTAGGTGGGCATCCCAAGCTGTAAAACGAACCCAGGTGGATCCCGATTACAACTGCTTGTGGCCATGGGTCCCCATTACAACATGGAACCCGAGTACTACATGGTTCTGTGTCTAAATTTCAAACAATCCTAAAAAATTATTCAATAATACCAGTAGGTTAGATACATATTTTTTGCTTGTGTTCTATGCTGAAATTTTCAAAAGAATGTAACAAATATGCTTTGCTTATCTCACATATTGATGTCTTTTTTTCCATAGCCTATTGTCACACCTGTATGTGCGTTTTTCAGAACCTAATTTGCGACAAGGTTTCAATGTTGTTACGATGTAAAACACAAGCCATTTTGTCTCATGCCTTCATCGATTTCAAGGAATTTGATACATTGATTCTTGAATCTTTCCAACAATTTTCAGGCACATTTGTTCCACTTGAATGACTCTTTTATGATGCGATTTTTTCAGCAAATAAAAAATTTCAATACAACAATTACAATAAGAAAGAAGTGTGACTTCCAAACTTTTTTGGAAGCTATTTTATGATGTTTTCCCTACAAATTTCAATTGTCTCAAAATCCCAAAATGATGAAACATATGCATATAGCAAGTATCAACCATACATATTTGAGTTCCACACAGTTGCAATGAAATCTACCAGCCTGAGAGATGTCTTTCAGCTTTCATCCCACATTCTTTGCAAGGCCTAATTGACTTTCAGCAAGCCCTGCTTGAAGGGTGCCAACCACCTCAATTCTTGGAAAATCCCAGAGAATGACAATGTAATCATTGAACAGATGTATCTAGAGAAGAAAGAAACCAGGAAAACTCAATCTAATAATTTGCACAAATCTTCAAGATGAATTAGACACATTTCATCTTCAAACATTTCAGCACTTACATGTTAGCTCAGTTGTGATGGTGATCATTGATTACCTTTCAAGCCTTTCATAAATTCAACAACTTGAAGCCCAGATGAGGGGTATAGATTTTTCCCATACAAATTGAAATCTTTGTGGGGTGTAGTTTTGACCTGAGTATATATGATTTCCTGCATGCTCATCCAATATACCATCAAAGCAGAAGTGTACACTGGAATTACAATGAGAGATCTGGTAGCAATTTAAGTCCAAATGGTGCCAAACTAAGTCTGAAAACAAACAAGTCTTACAAAATTTTGTTTGCAGAGTTGTTTGAAGATGGGAAGAAGCATTGGTTGCACAGAAGTGCTTAAATTCCAAAAATGAAAACTAGTAGGGGACTGGAATCAGAGGTTTTCTTTAAAGGCTCCAGACAACACTAATATTAGTACAATTGTTTCATGAACATCGTGACATTCCCAATCCTTGACCAATGTTAGACATCTAGTTTGAATGAATTTCTAAATCAGTTCACACTGGAGATACGGTTGAACTAAAGAGCATTTACAAGTAGATTTTGTTGATACCAATGCTACATTTTCATTAAATTTTTTTTTCCAAGCAGACAATTTAGTCAGATGATCAAGTTCACCAAATTCGCATCAGATGATCATGTCCTACTGCACATATAATCCCAACAATTCGAGCTTCAAACTCAAATTTTAGTGAATTTCTAAACAACCTAAACTAATTCAGAATTCTTATTTCCTTTGAGTACCATCAGTTGCTCATGTCTGCTTTTAGTTTGCTTTTGAGGCCGATGCCACTACAAGAAAATGCCTCTTCTTCATATTAAGTAAAATCTTCCTCAGGGAATTGTATAATTTTAGTAGTGTAATTTATCATATGTTGTAATATGGAACATAAATGTTTCTGGTGACATATCAGTGATGAAAATGAGAAAGTGTGAGCTTACTTTTGACTGAACTAGGTGCAATATTTTAATAACAGTTGCAAGAGGCTATCTCCAATATGGATCAGGTTTTATACTTGGCATGGATATCCCCCGGTTATTTACCAATGTCACAACCAGTGTTGGGAGGTTCTCTCTTTTTGGAACCTAAAACTGGTGGGTAAGGGTAGGGTTATATGTGTACTCTTGAACGGCAGTTCTAAAAAATCAAAGAACAGGTTCTGAGCCTTGACCGTTCTCAAAAATCATTTCAAACTGGTTTTGACCCTTAACTGGGGTTCTTACAAAAATCAGACACCCGAGTCGAAGAACCTACCCAAAACCTCTGATTCTTTTCTGGTTCTTTCATGAAGCCCACTGGTTCTTCAAAAAGAATTGAAAACGTAGAACCACCAGTTCTTTGCTGGTTCTTTGAAAAATTTGAAAACCTGGAACTGAGGTTCTTTGATTCTGATTGTTTTTTAAAAACCAGAGCCAGATGTTACTAACAAAATCCAAGAAGACCCCACTCCTTCAAAATGCACAAGGAATTGATGAATAAGTTAATCTAGTAGGTTCTCTTGGCACTTCTTAAGTGAGTAACATGACCAGAACTGGCCACAAACACTAACACCTGAGACTACTTTGTCTTTCACATACTTGTCTTTCACATAACCATCAAAGCAAAACATGCTCAAATGACAGCCTTCTAACAGGGTTCTTTGGAATAAAATGAGATTCGATCATCACGTCTCAAGCTTATATTGAATAGGCTCTTTTCAAAGAACCTGACTTTTCTATTAGATAACCATCAAAGTAAACATGTGCAAATGATTGCCTCCAGTAGGTTATTTGGATTAAGATGGGAGTTGATCACCACCTCCAGAGGTTAAATCAAACTTTTGGTCTATTCTTGAAAGCACCAATGTGACAAAGAGATATGGAATTAGGGTTTCTGTGTGAAGAGATTGTTCACTGTTGTTGTCTTGATGCTGGAAATTACCTTTTATCTTGTCATATTGTCATGCACATGAGCATGTCTAATGAGGAGGTTTTATGTTGATGATAACTATGCTTTTAAGAAGGAGCGAAAGATTAGGGATTAGTGTCATGTTCTTTGTTTTCTTTTCTGTGTGGTGGAGAATGGTATGAGGATGGAGCTGGATAGTGGCGCAAGACTACAAGAGGTGTTAGGAAATCCCAACTAAGGCTCTTTGGTTTTGGTGTTTTGAAATTGCTCATGCTTTGATTTGTGGACTTGGTGTTTAGACTGTGTTGCTTGGTGTGAATTTGAGTTTGGGATAAATGCTTGTAAGTTACAGTTGATGTTTTGTTGACTCCAAAATTCCAATGCGCTGGAGTTAGAAACAAAATGTTAGTCTTGAGTAGGTCTTTAGAGGTAGATGATGGAAGGGATGAAAGGTTCTAGAGGATTTGATGGTTGGTCAATAATGGAATTCACCACTCAAATTTGATATATTTGAATTGAGCCTTCGTCATTGCTGGGGAATGGTTGAGTACCTTGACATTGGGAGCTCCAAGTAGTTGTTCATTCCTTCATGGGAAGGTTGGGTGTTTACTGGGACATTTTTTGAAGTTCTGTCAATGAAGGGATCACAACTGGTTAACACCTTCTTCAACCCTTATTAGCTTCTGACTCGGAAATCAATTGTTTTTTAATTAATTTGTGAAAATCCACTACCAATAACCAAGATAGCCGTAGAGAGGGGATCTAAAGTGTTTTGATCCATCATTTGCCTTAGTTTAAGCTTTGCATTGCATAGGGATGCTGTGATTTTGATAGTTAAGATTCCAATTGAAACAAGTGTGATACATTACAGTTTGTGAGTTGATGGTAGGATCTTTGTGAAACTTAAGGTGACCTTTCTTTTAGGTTACACCAAAACCTTTGATTTGAACACCATTTGAATAATTGACCAACAATGGTTCACACCTACTTCCAAATCCAAATGAAGATCTTTTGAATGCTTTGTAGATTCTTCCACCTCTATTGATTTTCAAAAAGAATTCCTAGTCCATTGAATTGTGGTACATAAATTGAATGAATGATAGATATTGGAACATTTTTTTGGAAAAATGTTTGAAGATTTTAACTTCAAATTGAAGTGGATTTGGGATTTTTTTTTCATAGCACATTAAAATTAATTTGGATCAATTTAGATGCCACAAATATTTCCCCCTAAAATGAAACAAATAGTTCATACAACTATAATGATAAGCATCAACTCGAATTCATGTTACCTTTCAATTTTTTTCTATGACATTCTAATCAAGTTGGTGTTATTGTGTATATCTTTTCAAATTAAAAATTATGAAGAAGAAAAATTATGTTAAGGATAAATTTATTAAACTATTGTAAAGTTTGATTACTAGAACAATGAATATTGTTTTGTTAATTGAGCATAACAAAATAAGCTAAATGGGGATTTTGGAATTTCAAATCTATATTTCTTTTAACATAATGTAGTATAAAATTAATAGCCCCATTGGTTGTGACTTCTCAAAATGGGACTCATGGCCACCTTGGAAAGGCCAAATTCACCAATAAAGGCAAGCTAGATTTTAGCTAAAAATATAGGTCCAAATTTTTTTAAGGTGTACCAAAATCTTGTCACAACATTAACATTTACTATCTTTTTTACTTAGTCTTTTTTTACCATGTAAAGTCACATTTATGGATGATTATGATGGAATCTAAAATTGTAATGGTCTAAAATATAGTCCTTCTGATATTTTGACAACTTTTGATTCATTAAATTTTATGGGGATCAAAATATAGAGTAAAAAAGGACTGCAGTAAGGATTAAATTTTTTTCGTCCTATGTGGTATACCTTAAAGGATTTTCACCTTATAATGAAATGTTATCATGAACAAAGTTATCGAGTCAATGACCACCAATGGTTATGTGTGAACATGGGGTAAACCTTGGGGTGCTCAGGGCAATCATAATATCTATTTTTAATACCTTGACATAACTTTTGAAACATATTGTTGGGTTCTTGTTTAAATCAATGTTGTCCGATTCTAGTTTATGGAAAAAACCTCAAGTTACAATCCAAGGAATTTCTTTTAATTTGATAGAACCTTAGGTCTAGTTTAGAACACGGATCTTCACATTTCTAGACTTCTGATTTTCAATTCTCTAAAAAAAAATCTTAAGCAAGTTCAATTCCAAATTAGATTTGGTTGTACCTATTTAAGAAGCAAATGCAAGTTACACTTAGTCAATATGGATCTCATGTAGTGGCATTTTACAATGTGTATGTAATTCAAATGAGGCAAATGCATTTAAAAATCAAAGTTATCAATTTAAAGACATAGTTTGAAATTATTTATGTGAAATATTTTTTTAAAAAATTTATGATATCTAGAATTTAAAAAAGTTATGGACATTTAAAGTGAACATTAGGTTCTACAACTAACTATATATATATACATATGAATTTCAAAATGGTACAATCATTGATGTTATGATTGCTAAGGACTTTAATTAAATAATATATCAATGAAAACATGTTTTAAAAAATGTACAACTCATTCAACAATTAAACACCTAGAATGAATTTATGTGTAAAAAAAGCCTATTTTGAAGGAAGAAAAAACCCCCCTTCACTCTTTACAACAATAAAGTATTAGTTTAGCTTGTGCCTTTTGCTAAAATGTGAACACATTTTTTATTTTTCACATTCTCAAAATTAAAATTTTCAAAATTTGGCAATGTGAACACATTGAGTGCTCAATTGATTGTTCCTTCCAAACCCAATGTTTGCAATTTGTTTGATTTTCCATCAACAAAATCTACTCAAAAAAAATATTTTCCACACATTAGTTATGAAATTTGTGAAATAAACTCTATTAAAATTAATGCATCAAGGGCTTTTCAACAACACCAAGAACACCCCCAAATTCCAATACAATTTTTAGTTCCAATTTTATTAAATTTTCATTGAGAAAATGGTTCAATAATCAATAGTTTCCACATTGTAGTTCCAAACAATCTTAAACAAAGTCAATACACCCCTACTCATTGAGAGCTTTCCAAAGATACCAAGAGTGTGGCATGAAGCACCATGGTTTGGGAGATTTTAGCATGACAAAATAAAACAAAATGCTTTGCTTCATAGATAGATGTGGGCAAGGGCATTGCTAAAATTGAGTTGTGCTTGGGCATCCCCTCATGTGGGCCCTTATTTTAGTAATGCCCTTGTTCTCAAGCTTTACCTTACATTAACATCATATTTAACCCCACCCCGAAATAAAAAGAAAAATAACAATAATTTGATTACATATAAATATTCAATTGATGATTTGATTATTAGGGTTGAAACCAAATAATATTCCCAGGCCTTTTTCTTTTTTAAAATCACAACAATAGAAATTTTTTTTCATGTTTATCCATTGCATGACAAAGTATATGGCCTTAAGTTTTGATCAGAATAAAAAAATGTGGGAATTGTCACAAATTTATATTCCTAATTGTCATGGCCCCTTTAAGAATCATGTTCTTGAACTTTGGAAATTAATAATTAAATTATATCTACTCAATTAATTACCCCAAAAATAATTCAAACATGATAACATCTAAAATACCTTTAAAAATTTATATAAATAAAAAGCCAACCTTGTTTCAAAAATATTCCTAACCAAAACAAAAAAATAAAATCATTGTTACATTTTAAAAACTTTTTGAAAATGCAATGAATAAGAACATCAAAATTCAAAATATGTCTCATATCATTAAACTTTCAGATTTTATCCAACATGGTCAATGTATTTAACAAATGTTTTTATTAAAAACCCTTCTTTAAGTGTTTATTATATTTTTTCAAAGTTCAATGGGCCTAAAAAAATGAAGGTGTGATATTCTTAATCATACTTTCAACCACTTTGAAAACATTTATATAGATTTTTTTCCATAAAAATACACCCATTTCTAATAGTGGAGAATGTGGAAGTTCCAAAATATGGATTGGTTTCATGACTTAATAAATGTTATTAAAAACAAATATTGGTTTTGAATTTCATTTTGAATGATACGTCATGACTATAAATATGTTTTGTACTATGAAATAAAAAACCCATTCATGAGAAACTTCTTTTGAAACCTTAATGAAAGTCTAAGTTAAATTGTTAGAATTGAATCTTAGTATTGTAAAGCTTTTTAAGTTGTGAAAATTTAGAAACAAAACAAATTATCTTTTGAAAGGTGCATGTTCTTGAAAATCTTATGTAGATCCCATTGTTGACATCAATTTTATTTTCTAGACTACATCCACCATAATTTATGTACATTTTGAAGCAGGTTTGTGACGATTTGCAAGTGGAAAAACATTTAGTTGTGAAAGATTGTAATAATAAAATTGTAAGATGTTACAACCACTGAATAGTGTGGACTAACTTGTATGGCACTTGGATGGTATGTTACATTCTACTAAAGAGTCATTATATAGTGTGTAAAATTTAAAGGGGTAAAAATATCGTCAAAAGAACCACCTAAGTGAATGGACATTCATTAAAACTACATTTTTTTACGTTCGAAAAATCACAAAGGAAGTATAATAGTTTGGATTGTCATAACGATTTTCGGAATATTTTCTATTAATTGCAAAGTTTACATGCTCAAAGCTTGACACAAATCAAAAATGTTTTTGCATGTTCAAAGCCCTCAAAGTTCCTTGAAAATGGATTGTTTTTGTTTTTTTCAAACGTCATTTGTTATACTAAATGTGCATGATTCCTTTTGAAAATTGGAGAGAATTTTGATATTGATGATTAGAAGGGCAAAAAAATTGAACTAATGATTTTCTTTTATAACCCATTTGAGCACATTTGGCTCAAAAGTGTTTTTGACAATAAAAATTGTGGATAATTTTGAAAATGTGGTTTTAATAAAAGTTGTTCATATTTATGTAATAAAGGGCATGAATGGATAATATACATGATATGAAATCAATTTGTAATCAAAATGTATTTATATCTAATATGCAATGTTAAATTGGATATTCAAAATACAAAATTTAAAGTTATAAACCAATAGAAAAATGACATTTACCATGTGTAGTTATTGGAAAAGAACTTTTATAACTTTGGGACCCCGAGCTCTTTTTACCATGTTTTCACCCAAGACCTCTTGAATGTAACTAAAACAACTATTGTAATACCTTAACGACTTTGACACAATTGTTTTTTAGAAATTTTTAAGAAGTTATTATTCTTAAAATATATATTTGTGAAATAAAATGAAGAATATTTTGGAATATTTTATCTTTTCAGAATGGATAATTCATAATTAATTAATTATTTAACAAACATATGTTGAAGTTGATTCTATAATGACAATATGTTTATTTTTTTCATTATGCGCACCTAAAAGGGTATGGTGTGAGTAGTATCATGTAAGGGAACTTTAATTTTTTCGAACCTATTCTTATCTAAAGATTTAATATCCACATTTTTAACCATCCTAAACTTAATTCAAATTTTATGTTTTCATATTGGCCCATACATTTGTTTGAATTTTTAGTTTTAGTTGAAGGTTGCAAGGAGTGATGAAAGAAGTAAGGTGACTTTGCATGATTAAAGAAACATCATGCATCATGAAATGCTTGATTTTAGGTTTAAAAACACATGGATAAAAGCAAGGTAATAAAAGTTTTTGGTATTTCCTTAGTCATATTGTGACAATGTTTTTTACATTATTTCACTATTTTTTTAAGCATGAAAAACACTAGTTACATGCTTTTAAATGTGCCATGAGATATTATATATATTTATTGAATTACTTTTAAGTTTATATTGATGTTAAATTGAGATATTAAAAAGGGGCCAATTACTCCAAGGTGGCTCCTATTACCATGTTGTTACCCATAATGACAAATAATTCAATACAAGCTAACATTTCAAATGATGAAGACTATCTTTGGCACCCACAAAATCATTACATAATTTTTTTTCAAATGGAAAAAATAAATATGAAGGAGAAAATGATGTTTTTGAGTTCCAAAATCAAGCAAACAAGGTGTGTATTGCAACTCAAATGACTAGACCATCAAGTTGTTACATAGAAACCTTCATCAACTTTGTGTTTTGACCAAGTAGATATCACCATATTAGTGCCCCTCTTTATTCTAAATCTTTTGTATAAATTACACTCTTTCCATCTTACTAATTGAACCTATTAATAATTAGTTCCTATAATAAGTCTATTGTACATATGGTGTCTTTTTATAAAAATCTTAATACTTACCCTATATTAGTAATATTTTTATTTTGAGAATAAACATAATGTTATAAACTTAGGTAAAGGAGACACATGAGAACATTTCTTTTGTGAAGAGTAAGTGTGTGGGAGTGCAAGGAGTTCCCTTGACATTCCTAAATGCATTCCCTTTTTTGGGAATGTGACATATGGGGTGTCTTACAATTTTGGTAAGAAATAAGGTTTGAAAGATGAAACATTGTCCAAATTGGGCCCTCTTTAGACCATTGGAAAGTTCTTGAAGAGTAAAATATTGTAGTTGGGTCACATTAAACATTTAATCATTTGTAGTGGGAGTTTTGGCTCAAAATTTAGTTGATAATCAAACTACCAAAATGACATTTGACCACTATTTCAACAATTTGGGGAATCAAATCACTTCCAAATCAAGATATCTTTAGCTCTTTGAAAAAATCTTGACAAAATCAATAACGTAATGAGTCTCATATGTTCAAAATAAACATGTTTTGAAGGACTTTTGATGTTCCAAAGGCTTGGGACACTATGTATTTAAGCTTTGCAAATCCATTTTGAGACTTTGGGGAATTTTTGCCATTTCAATGTAGTCCCCATTCACAACTCCAAAATATATTATATGGAGGAAAATGGTGCCTCTTCCAAAATTTAAACCATGTGAGTCTAAAGTGAGTTTGAAATAAGTCCATGACACAATTTGGCTTCATTTGCATTGGCTTGTGCAAGTGAATTGATTGAAAGGTTTCCATGAATGTTATTTTGCCCTATTCCCATGTTGAAGTTCTCACACACCCCTCTTGTCCTAATGTGTGAAACTAAAGAATGTGCTTCAAAGATTTTTTTTTCTATTACTATCATTTCAAAAAGTTACCACCAATACCTTGGGACAAGCTTAGGGTTACATTTATTTTTAAGCACAATATATGTCTATATTCTCATGTGACAATTTGTTTAATCAACATCCTTTCCTTTTTGAAACCTTGTCCGATGTAAACAACGGTGATCTCCTTTATAACAACATCTATTGGCAACTTATGACCTCTTGCCCATCCTAGTTCAAATGTGTCTTCCCCTTTTTGAGTAACCTAGGGGTAGGCAATTTTAGCACATGTAGAGGCTTCCATTTCAAAATGTGTGCATCAACATACATGTCAAATCATGGTAAAAAGATTCACTATCACTATTACCAATGTTGACATGTTTGTAAGTCTAGTACATCAAATTAATATTGAAATTTTGTTTTGCATTTATTGTATGTCCATTATAATATATCAATAATATAAACATTTCAATAATTTAATATCAAAATAAGTGTGAGAGTAATCCAATGAACATAAAATATTTTTTAATGTGTTTTAAAATCATAACTTAATGTTTTTTTAGCATTGTGAAACAATGTAAAAACATTATCTAAGGACAAATTTTCAACACCATTTAGGATTTTTTAAACTAATCCCATGTTGCCACATCAACCTCTTCGGATTAGTCACAATAACTTAGGAAAGAGTTGTTGTCTCTTATTACCTCACTTTTACCCACACCTCTTTCAATATGTTTTTCAAAGAGGTGTTCACAATTTGATCTAGATAGGGTTCCCATGTTTATTAGTGGCAAGCTTTCTTTGTTGTGTGTACAAAAAACCTTTCAACTTATTAAGTATCCACCTTTTGAGATGCACACACAATAATGACCCAGACACATGATGTAGTGCAAGATGCCATTGCATCCATTGCTCGGGAAGTTGATTTTCAACTTGTACATGAACAACTTCATATGTTTCTTTCATTCATGAAATAGATCTATTGTTGACTTGTCAACATAGCCTTATCTAATGATAGGGTTCACATTGTAGTTGACATCATCATTACATATCCCACACATGCCAACCTATTGCAAATGATTTTGATGTCAAGATTTGCAACTTAAAAGGTAGACCAAATTAAGGAAATTAGGAACTACAAAGATTGCCACCAAGCTACTAATCCATGCCCTTAGCAATAGAAAATTTTGATCATCAACACAAACAAGTTGATGGTTTTCCTATAGGCTTGTGTCAACAACATATGAAGGATAAAAGGCCCAAAACATTCCACCTGTCTTGATCTTTAAAATCCTTTTTAGACAATGAATTTTATATGACACTACAAAAGATGTTAAAAACTTCTAGTTTTAAAGCCATATTGTAGTGGTCAACCACCTCCCATTTCCCACCGCTTGTTAACCCACCACCCATCCTTGAATCTGGCTTACTTGTAACCATATGCATATGAATTATTATCTCTACAATGAATGCCTTGGCTTGTTGGGATATTTGCTTAATTGTTTATTGTTTACTCTTGGCCCTTGCCTTTTGTTGTTGTCCATTATGCTTCCCTTGTCTTCTTGTTTCCTTGGAATAAAGTTGGGCAAGTTTTCAAAAAACAAAGAAAAAAAGTTATGAGGTTACTTTTAGGAAAAAGGATGCCCTTGGTTAGATGTAACAAAAACAGTGATAACACCATTTCTGCCATGGTGTTCATGTATAGATTTCTAGCTTGCTTTGTGGATGATTTTTGCTTTGCCTCAAAAAGTATTACTTCAAAGAGAGATTAGGGCCCACTTTAGATGAGGGTACAATTTCCTAGGAACCAATTTGGACTGATTTGAAGCAAATTGAATCCTTGAATCGGACTGTACCTTGGTCCCTAGCCTGATTCTTGGTTCTCCAAATCAGGAACTCTCCTTAGCACTCTTTTTTGGTCCGAACCAATTGATTTTCCCTCCAAAACAGGTGCCATGTAGGTTTTGCCTCAATTTGCCACTTTTTGATCTTGGACCCTTGTCTAAAGGCCTTGGGACCAATTTAAAGCTTTCAACCAATAAGATTGCTTGAATTCATTGGTCCCTGGACCTTGGACCCTTGTCTGAAGTCGCCATAAGTTCATTTACTATCTAAATGTACTAGATTGGGTACCTTAGGAGAGACTACCTCTGAGCAAGGGACTCTAATTCCCTCTTCTATTAGATTGCTTGATTCTGAGCTGTAGATGTGTGTGATGGTACCTCACCTGCTTTACTAGGGTTGGAATCAAGTAAAACTTTATTGGACCATTATTGGTTATACTTTCCTTGGCAACTTGAAAAGTGCAAAAAGAGGGTGCCAGACAGAAGCACCCCAACACCCAAATCAGATCAAACTCAATTAGCATCATGATCAGGAACTTGATCAGCAGTTGGAGGAGGATATAGTCTGGCAGGCAGAATTGATTGCAGCTCATAACCTTCAGCACTAACTTGCATCACCAAGCTGCTTGCTTAATTCTGGTCTCTTCATCATAAGCTGTTATTTTCAAAAGAGCTGAGCACTTACTTCACAAGTGCAGTCCTCAAAGTTTGACCAGAGCTTGTCAACACAAAGTCCTACGTAATTCTACTGTGTTCAAGAAGAAATTAGCAAATGTCCTTCCACACCATTGATGTTATCTGCAAGAGCGGGTAGGAGCTCGAATATAAGTAGAGATCATGCTGGAGAACGTACTCTGGCAAGCACATAAAAGTCTCAGCCTCCTGACAGCAGCACAATATCAGTTACAGAAATGGATATTGCTATATATTATAATGTGAGAGACTCTGTGGCCTTGGGTACATATTACCCCATTTATCAGACACGGTGAAAGGTGTGGGTGTCTGGATGGGTAGGGGATGTACGCAAGATTTTATTCGGAATCGGCAACTGGCACATGGCAGCTAACTAACTCAGCAAGGAGTGGAGGCCACTAGGCCTAGTTCTGCAATCAGTGTTCGTCTCATTCATTTCTTCGCCGTTGTCATCACTGACCATACACTGCACACATATATACATACACCCATGGGGCCATGGCACCAAAAGCACTACCTGTCAACAATCCAGAAGAGCTCTTTAGGCAAAATAATTTCTTATTGTTTAGTTGGCAGCTGTTTTTTTTTTAATCACCTGCATTTGCAACAAGCACTAATGTACAAGATGACTCTCTGGGATCAAAAGTCAGAGCAAACAGGATTGCAACTTCTAGCTGAGTAGTACGCGGCCGCATTAAAGTGTGGTGCACAAGAGTCAACTTACCAGTGACCGACTTCAATCGTTTCTGCCTGCAATTATACACTACTTGAGCATGCTGTTCTTGTGTCTATTTGGCCAGATGTGATCTTTATCCTGAAGGGAACATCATATGAATTATAAACTATTCTGGCAGCTCCCTGCCAAATTATTGAAAGTTTGGTTCCTCCCTCCTTTGACTTAGGTTTCTTTTCCTTGTTCTTTTGGGATTGTAATTTTCCATACCTTCAAGACCTCCAGGGCTCAAATTGGGGTCTTTTGTGACAATACTATGGTACTATGTCCAATGAACTCACACTCAAGGCAGAGAGAGAACTAGCACCCACCAGCATACCATGCAAGATGAATGATCTGTGGACAGGAAGCGATTTTGCATTGCATTCCTGTCCAATATCTAATCACAGCGATTACCAATGTACCAACTATTGGACATGTATCTACCTACCTAGTAGCACCAAGTGCCTTACCTAAATTACCTACCAACATAGTAACCGCTTACATTCCCCTACTTACATAGGATATGTACCCACTTACAAAGTAGTTAGTAGTCACCTAGATACCTATTGTGAGGGGAGAGGGTGTAGAAGAGTTTACAAGATAGGTCGCCAAGGTGGATCCTTGGTCAGTTGTGGATCATCCACTATTGAGTCATACTGGGTTTCCAATGGATGGTCCATTGGTGGGTGCTGGGTCAGTTTCTAGACCCCTTGGATTGATGATTGCAAACCATTGAAGATTAAAGTTGAACTTGAGACACTTTCTGTTCACTTGACATTCTATGATGGATTTTGACAATACATACTGTGGGCCCAGCCTGATCAACATGTGTATCCAACTTCAATGGAGGGAAAACTCCAATTTGGGAACTGCCAAGAGTGAATATGGAAAAAAAAAACCATGGATCAAACTAACATTACCCACCTGTCAACTGCCCTTTGAACACAATGTCAAGAAAATATGATTAAATTGCATGTACATTTGCTATTGGGTGTGATATATCTCTTTTTCCAATCATAAAAATGAACCCCAAAACCTTCAATCACACTAAAGAATTTGGGGTTCCCACTGGGCATTTGAAAGCAAAGTTCCTCTATATAAGGAGGGGGACTTGCTTCATAATTCATTCACAATGGGCTTTTATTTCTACTATTAATAGTGGGAACAATAATGCAATGTTTTATTCTAATTTTCTCACTGTGAACCAGAGGAATCATTGCATTTTCCAATTGTCAAACAAACCAGTTCAGGTTTGCATAGGGGAAATTCTAGTGTTTCTTGATGGTCCCACAGGGAATCCTAAAATAATTTCTTGCGGATATATATATATATATATATATGCCTCCACATCATTGCTGGGCAGCTCATTATTTGTTTTCCTTCAGTCCTCTCGAGTCTCCACCACTCCTAATTAGATGTTGAAACTTTAGTTCTTTTCAGATTATCAAAACATGTTCAACCTGATCAGAACCTGGTTTTCAAGTCTGTTGGTAGCGGATGTAATTATCCCCTTACTAACTTGCCAGGCACTTGTGCCTAATACGTCTCGCAGGTAAGCATTTGGAAAATCATAAGTGGGTCATACGGTCATGTCAGCAATATCCATGTTGACCACAACGACCAGAGTGGCCAGTGAGAAGTCGGTGAAATCCGAGGTCGGTACATACCAGTGTTTTTTTAAGGAATTTTGGAAGTGGCCTAAGTGGCTACTGTTTGCTAGAGCTAGCAACCTAGGTGGCTACAATCACATGCATGGCCATCTTTTGACTGGCTATAATTTTATTTAAGAAAAAAAAATGGCTACTTTCTCTTTGGAGCTGTGGTGTATTTGGCTATTGTAGGTTGTATTGTGTATGTGAATAGTGGCTAATTCAGTTTTGACAGAGTTTGAATTTAGGCTATAGTAGTAAGAAAATTGGAGCCATTTGGCAAGTGTTGGAGAATTGGAATGGCAAGTAAAAAATAAATTGACAAATCATGTGAGGGAATTGAACCCTTGTTTGGGAAAACATCACACCTAGTGGCAGCACATGATCCTAACCTACAAGCCACACATTAGTTCAATCATACAAATAAAATCAAAAGCTTGGAAGGAAAAATTTACTCAAAGGCATTGAAGCTAAAACACATCAAGCCAAAAGACCTCTCCTAGCTCTCTCATGAGTCCAAGTTGTGATGGCATCATCATAAGGAAAGGTATCAATGGTATAAAAAGGTTGTGCAAACATCCAAACCACCATATCCAAATGTTCACATAGACGGTTCCATAAACTTGTCTTCATCAAGGTCAAGGTTGAAAAAGTTCTCTCATTTTCCATAAAACCCATAATTTGAATCACAACCAATTTTGCCATTTTCATGAATCCAGCAAGTCAAACACATAATAAAGCATTGCTAGAAAGCCTTTTCTAAAATTTGGACATTGGACTTAGATCCATTAGCTAGTCCATAGTGCATTGAACATTAAACATCATTGTAATCTTGAAGAAAAAATATTATAAGTTCAAAATACTCACATCAAGTAACACTGGGATTCAAGCTTCTTAAATTGATAGTAAAACCTTTTCAAGATAGTCATATGAATAGAGAAAGTCACCTCACATGAAGATTTTAGCTTGTACTGCAAATAAACACCCAAAACATCCATGACATCTTGCATAGGAAATTGCTTTTCAAACTCATCATTGAATTTAATTATAACTTCAAAACATTACTTTTGCACTTGATTAATGGTTTGTTGGAAAATAACATGAGTAATAGGCACGTAGACTAATGTTTTAAGACACCACTAATGCATCATGACAAAAATGCAAGCAATTTGGAAACTCAAGTTTTCAAAACCAGTATCCAAATCATGTGCCCATTCATGCACCACCATGTCTGATGTGCCATTCAACAAGTTGTGATATCCATTGAACACATCATGCATGTAAGTAGTCTAGGGGTCATTATATCAACAGTAGAAATATGTTTGGCACAATTCGAATGTAGCAACAAAATTACAAACAAAGCATTGCCAAGGTTGGGAGAATTTTGTCAAGTCATTGAGCACTTTCGACATGAGCATAATACAAGAAAGCCCCATCATTACCTCCAAATTACAAAACAATTCCAAATTATGGGTAGCTTGAGTATTATTGCTAGCATTTTTATGCATTTTTAAAACCAAGGCACTCAATACTTAGACAAAACCTTCTTAGTTGGGAATAGCATAGAAATCTAGTAGGTTTTGATGTTCCTCAAAATTCATTGACGCCCTATTTCCACAATATGAGCCAAGTTAACAAACTTTGCATCACATCCTCAATCTTTCTCACAATGCCCATTTAAAAAAAAAAATGGACTATGAGATTAATGCGGTGGCTCATATAATGCACACCAATCATGAATGGTGCATTCTCCTTTTTCAATTGAATTGTGATCACACCTATTCTGATGCCCTAAAACACATTCACCCCATTAGCTCCAAATGCAATTAGTTTAAATGTAATTGTTTCTTAACAAAAATCACCAAACAACACCATGTCATCCACCAATTCACATTTCAAGTTATTAGAAGTGGTCCCATCAACCACACGTTACAAGGATAATGACATAGGTGTTTGTTGCCAATCTTCCACCACATAAGCATGAATGGAAATCTAGGAATATTGATCAGAAGTTGTGACTTCATTGTAAAAAAAAGAGATGAGCCTAACATCTTCAAACAAAGATTTGGTTTTGTTGACAACCAAATCATGCATGCAAATTGTCATATCCCAACCAACTATGTTTGACCAGTGGGTTTTTGGAAAAAACTTCACATCAAGGAAATGTAGCAACTTGCTCATGTTTTTATAGTTAATCATAGGTTTGCCTTTAGCTAGCATATGGAAAGAAAAAAAATTACACCAATTTTTTTTTCCTTTCACCAACAGTAGCATGGTAGATTTGGTTAGCAATGGTGTCCTTTTGGATTGAACAATACAAATGTTCATTCTTAACATGGACATAATCATTGTTCATGTAATACTCATTAGGGTGCAATCACGTAAACAAAAGCCACAACAAGTGTAGTGCATGTTTAATTTTTCACATTTAAAAATGGCGGTTTAATTTGGTGTTAAAAGTTTAAGATTTTTTTGTATTGTAAGGTTCCTAATATATCATTGAACATGTGAATTAATTTGAAAAATATCCAACAAATAAAAAGTTCTCAAAAACATTCATTAAGCACTGTAATGATTGTTTTTGAACACAAAAATGACTTGTGAATGGGGTTCAAAACTTTTGAAAATGAAATATTTCTTGAAAGCTTTTACATAACCTTAACATAATAGTATTAAAAAAATTTCAAAATTTTTAAAGATTTTTTTGAAAACTTTTGTGAAAATATTCCCCCAAAAGCACTCCCCTAAGCAAGCGGGTGTGGCTCGTGTTATCTTGTTCGCACCCACCACATTTTACAAATTCATGGGATTGTAATTAAGACCTTCTTTCTCCCACTACACTTCTCAAGGATGTCCAATTTAGGGGCCGATAACTTTTCCTTGCCCTTTATTTCAGTATAGACCTTGCATTTTACTTAATCCACCTTGCATGTGCATCCACCACCGATTTAACCCATAGCAGCTTAACATTCCAAACATTTTGAAACACTTTATTTAACTTATAATCCCTCCATTTCCTTTTAGACTCTTCAATATAAATCCAAATTTAAGCATTAAAAAAAGGTTCAAGATCAAAAGGGATAAGGTTTAAAGGTTGGTTGTTAAAAGATGTTACATCTGATTCATTAATTTGAAAAAAGAAAAGACGGAATTTGAAATTATGGGGAGGTTGTAAAGGTGCCATGTTTAAAAAAGAAACACAATAATATAAAACAATTTGTAAGACTTATAGCAACAATATCCAACTTTATTATCAATAATCAATAAACCCCAACTTTGTTGTTAGCAACTAGTAAACCCTAAAGTTCTACACTATAATATGTAGACTACAACCAATAAACCTTAAAGTTGTACACTATAACTTGTAGTCTACAACCATTAAACCTTAAAGTTCTACATTAATGCACAATGCATTTTGTAGATTACAACCATTAATTCTAAAGTTCTACATAATGCATAGTGCAGTTTGTAGATTGCAATTAGTAAACCCTAAAGTTCTACATTATAGTTTGTAGATTGCAACCACTAAACCTTAAACCTTTGCGATGTGCACTCTATAGTTTATAACCAATAATCCTTCAAAACCTTTAAAATTTGGAAATATTCATTGACAAGTCTAGAATTGAAAATCTAAAGATAGAAAATTCAAAGAACATCAAACCTTGAAATCAATAAGATGTGAAATAATAAGCTTGATCAAACTTGTTACTATAAAATATGGTTTTTTACAGAGCTTGAGACAAACCATAATACATGGGTTCTTGCCCTTGGGGTTTATCTAAGTACCACGTATTCAATGATAACTTGGCACAATTTGATAATAAGTTCATTAACAACTTGTCATACAACTACTTAGACTACATAAATGTATATCTAGATGCTCCATTGAGAAACATACAATCACTTTCTCCATTCAACACATCAATCGTCATGCACATTAGACACACACACTAGAAGGGGATAATATTTTTATTAGTCCTCCTATATATAGTCCCCTTCTTAGTTTTTTGCTTTATTATTTATAGGCATCCTAGAGTTATGTCCTATGACTAATCATTTATAGTAACTACTTTAAGTTTTATTCATCACTAGGCTTGTCAATGATGATCAGTTGGTTGCCCAAACTATGGCATGCACTTGTTTACAAATCGATATGTATATTTTATGTTATTCAACTTGTTAACTAACCAATTTACCCTCTATTTGGTTTGTCAACCAACTGATTTACCCACATTTTGGCTTGCCATTAAGTTGTTTATACCCTGATCTACTTTCAATTTGGCCCCTTGTTAATAGTTATTTGATTGAAGTTCAATGAAAACCCTGGACCTTTCAATCACACAAAACCATGAAAAAAGCTCAAAATTGAAAACTACTGAAAAATGTTGGAGATTTATAGAATACCTCCATCAAAAATCTTTAAAATGCCAAGTTTGCAATTCACCTATTGCAAATTGCAATTGATTCCAAAATCCACAATTGTGATTTGTCCATCAATAACTACTATTGAATCAAAGTACACAACATAATGCACACACAAACTAGTGAACCAACAAACTCCAGTGCACATTGCATAATGACACAAACCACCAATGATCATCCCATTACATAGCACGCAATGTGCACATTACAAACTCCAAAATCCAAAATCACAAATTATAGCAATTTGGAAAGAAAAAATTAAGGTAACGCTAGAAGAAGTTGGGATTTGGGAATTGAAATTGCATCTTTTCATAGTTTGATCGAGCTATGGCGATGATCAATTAACAATTGTTGACCAATAATGACCTCAATTTGCAAATTACATGATGCAATGACACATCATAGCCTTTCAATGCACAATAGCGCTTTACAAATTATAGTTTGCAATTCTTGAATCCTCCCAAGTTTGATGCAATGCTTTGAACAGTTGATTGAGTGGTCTAATCCAAGTTGTTGCCCGAGTTGGCTAGTTGCAAGTTACAAACTATAATCAAAACTCATTAGTGTGCTTTGATTTTTGAACAATGGTGATTCTTGAATGGTCAACTAAATCATCAAATCTTAAAAGCCATGGCCCATGCCCCATTGCACATCATGAAACCAAAACCTAACTAAAACCTTCATAACTGTAAAATTTGGCAAACTCAAGCAAAGAGTCATAACTAGTGATGGTGATCCCACCTTTTTCATACTTGACAACAAGCGATGAGAAAAAGATAATGGGCATTGTAGTCTTGGTGAAAGAGGAAAATGATTAGCAATAGACGGTGATATTGGATGGCTTGATGGAGCCATCTAGCACCTAGGATTGTTGTGGGCTCACCATGGATGGCAAGAGGAATTAGGGTTTAGAAAGAATTGTAGGCAAAATACTTACTCTAGTATGTAGCCTTTTGGTGATTTTTCCCTTTTTTTTGCCCTATTATTTAAGCATAGAGGTAGAAGGCCACCTTTCAAAGTTGAAATTTAATGATATTTCGCCACTAAAGATTATAGACATATAACACTCTCTTCAATGGAACCAACACCTACACTCGTACTTCACCGTCTTGAGTGAGCTCCTTTAGTCATTATAATTTATACCATCTTCATCACAAACATGTTAAATTTGCCTTGCAAAACCAAAGTTCATAGGGAGTTTGCAAGTTAGAATAATGTTATATGTGTCCTTTATACGGTTTTTTATATACACATTGGGTAAATGTATATTAAATATATGCATTTCACATGTAAATGAATATTTTTCATTTACATTCATGTAAGTGAATAACTTTAGAAGTGTAAGTATTAAACATTATAAAATTCACATACATTTAACATTTCTTCACATCATACATTGTAAACTTAAAAATTGATTTATTTTAACAAAGTCAACATGAAGTTTATGCACAATTGAGTTTCTTTAGTGGTAAAGGTTTTGGCGTTTATATGAATATTTTTGAACAAGAAGTTATGGGTGCCCTTCAATGCAAGATCATCTAGAGGCAAGGAGACTACAAAAACTTTTTCATTTGGTGATGGGGCTAAATCTTTTAAGTCTAAATACCCTTGTTCACTTGCCAAAGCCCTATACATGAAATCAAAACATGAATCATGAAATCTAACTTTCATTTCCATTATCATAAAGTAAACTACTTGTAAACCAAAAAAAACTTTTGTATATTTCATGGAAAGGGAATACATAAAAAGGAAATGGAACACACATTTCTAAAAGATATTGTGGTATGTGTTCATTCTCCCACCGAAAAAAAAGGCTTATAACAAATGGGCATTGGGGTTTATTACACCTTCCATTACCATGACAGAGTAGGGTTTGTAAAAAAAATGATAATATTGTAGTTTGCATTGTCCATGGATATTATGGTTTGTGAAAAAATGAAGGTTTGCATTTTGAATTGTCCTTGGAGGTTATGGTTTGCAAAAAAATAAAGGTATTGCACCTCTCACTTATAATTGACAACTATGATTTTCTACACAACAAAGTAAGACCACAATGAAAACATGTGCAAAAGTTACAAGATGACCACATCACCACCACCTACATTTGCAAAATTAAATGAAAAGGAACAATATGAAGGAGTTCGTCATAAGTTAAACCCTATTATGCAAAACCACAATGAAAATAGTTGCAAAATAAACACAAGAAAAGATAATGCAAAATGAAAAAATTGGTAGGGAATAATGTGTAAGAAGCTCACTTGAAACAAGGTGTTGATGATGTTTGCAACAATGTTAGGAGTTGTAAAATGACCACATCATTACCTACACTTGCAAATATATATGAAAAGGAACAACTTGGAAGAGCTCACCATATAAGTCTTAAACCTTGGTATGTAAGACCAAAATGAAAGGAATTGAAAAACAACCATAAGAAAAAAAAAAAGAAAAAAAGGAGTAAGGTGTATGAAGCTCACTTATAACAACGTATTGATGAAGCTTGCAACAATGCTAAGAATGTAAGATAATCACAATACCACCACTTACATTTGCCAAAAATGTAAATGAAGAGGAACATGATGGAGTTCACCATAAACTTTAAATTTGGTTATGCAAGACCACAATAAAGGGAGTTGCAAGACAACCATAACAAAGGGAAGAGTAAAATGACAAAGAAGGTAAGGAGTGAGGTGTAAGGAGCTCACTTTAAACAAGTTGTTTTTAGAGCTTATAACAACTTTTAAGAATAATAATGATTCTTAGACTAAATTTTTAAATGTAATAATTCTAATGTAGCCATTAAAACATCATGGAAAGCTGATTTGGTCCTCCAATCCCCTAGTATTCTTTAAAAGGAGTAATGGTTATAACATGACATACATGGATTCTAAGTGTCACATCATTGAATAGGGCCTACTTTTGCAATGATAATCTTTTGTGTCTATTTATTCTTTATAGGATTTTTTGTGAGCTGCCCAACATGATATGAATACGTGGGTAGTTTTATGCAACACTAAAGTGAAAGTCAATGAAAAGTTTTGCTACCCTATGTTTTCATCATTTTGAAAATAATACTTGAATCAAATGATGGAGTGCCATTCCTTATCACAATCCCAAACTATCCAAAATACATGGCTATTCCAAAAAGGATGAAATCAATGTTTTTGTTAAACTTTTTTTGGATGGTCACCTTCAACCATCCATTACTCATCCATTTCACCTCTTTTTCGGACATTTTTTTCACATGATACATATGCATGCCTTTTATCCACCACAAAAAAATTACAATAAATGAAACACAACATCTTGGTCCAAGTCTCAAAAAACTTACAATTGCTCAAAACTAAAAAGTTTAAACTTTGAACGATAACAAATTTTCATTTTTCATCTAATTTTTAAAAAAAAACTAAAACATTCAACTTGGAGTCTTTTATAACTCCATGAAATCAAAATTCCAACATTTTGCATGACTTTTAAGCACAATTGTGGGGGCCATCCATTGGGACCATTTCAGTCAAACATTAATTAAAGGTTTAACCAGTTCAGGGTCATCATGCCACTCTACAACCACATGGTAAAACTTGTTAATTCACTATAAACTTTCACCTATATTGTCAAATAAGTATGACAAACAAACCTCATGGTTTATCAAGTGGTGCTAATCATACCATTTTCCAATTTTGTAATGGAATACAAACCCAAAAAACACTCCCTAACTTCCAACAATAAAGAGGGTTGTTAAGCTTTGAGATAAGACCAAGACAACCTTTTAAATTAAAGTTATAGGTATGTCAAATTGTTCAAACCGCAAAAAGAAGGTGGTTAATGTAGTTTGGAACCAAAATGTGTTATGGATGAACCACATGGTAGCACAAATTCATAAAACTCATGGCCATGGCCTAGTCTTGGAAGAGACACCATTTTTTCCCTCCTAATAAATCACACAAAGGCTAGATCAAAATGGTTGTTTTTCCTAAAACTTTTAAATGGGAATTTAAAGACTCCCAATTTACAAGTTTCATCACTTAAGAGTTCATTACTCTTTCATTTCACCTTTGGTTCAAAAGTTTTCAAAAGTTGTAATCCTTGGAAGATTTGATGGTTGAGAATGATTTTGGCCATTTCATTCTCATCCATTCAAATAATCATAACTTATGTTACAAGTCATTGTCTTGAATATGCAACCCCACTTTAATATTCTTCAAGACTTTTTGAATGGATAAATTCACAATAAAAAACCAACAACACATGTAACCATTTTTAAATTTTACACATTTTCCAATTGTAAATTGAATAAATGGGTAAAATTATGGGTATGTGATTGAATTTTGACATTTTGAAAATATTTTACATTAGTTAAAATTCCTACTAGTCAAAAGGGGAATCACACATTACTAGTCAAAATCATAGGAAATTATCTCATATGTTTATGATAAAAAATTTGGTATATCACCTTTTAAATATCATTATATATGTGATTGGTTCAAAAATTCATGTGAAATTTTGAATATTTCAATGTGAAATCGACTATAAATGATAAAATATCACAAAAATATGACATTTAAGAATAAATAAATCAATATTTCTTGTATTGGAAAAGTTTCAATGGATCTTATTATTAAATTCCTCAATTATTGGTGGTTTATCTTTCAATTTTTATGTTGATGTTACTATAACATACTTTTTGATTCCACATTTTCATTTTATTTCTGTGACAGACATAATGTCATCATTTCAAAAGTCCATTATGAATTTGTTTTTTTGACAATTCAATCATTTTAAAAAATATGATTTCTACTTAAATATATTTTAGCATAAATATTAGAAGATTTGATAATGTCTTTACATTGATTGACAATTCAAAAAAATTGCAATTGTGATGGTCCAAATAGTCCTTTAACTATGATTCCACCCAAATGTTAAAATGTTGGGTATTCAAGCATACAATAGTGTTTCAAATATACTATGGGAACATTGAAGAATAAGTTTGAAATGAATTTAATGATGTAAGAATGACATTTTCTTGAAAATAATTTATGTATACCTTTACACAATAATATGTACATTTTTGAGGTCATAATAATTGAATTTTTTTTGAGTAGGCTTGTTAATCATTTCTTTTTAAGTCATGTTTTGCCACATCAGCTTGAATGGCCAAACCATTGGTTTTAAATCAATCAAAAGGGTAATTGTTGGTCATTTTATAGTGAATTTACCACCATGGTTTAAAAACAGCTTAATTCAAGCCATAGCCTTGGGGTCACAATTATACATGTCAATGTACAATTAATTGATGATATAGTGTAAGCCTTGTATTATGTTTTGTTTATCATCTGGTATTTGAAATAGTACTAATTTCATACCAAGTTTATAATGATTTCCATATCATGTATTTTCTTGGTTCATGTTAATAAAATATTAGCCTTGGGCCCTATCAAAACTAGGCCAAGATGAACTTTTTAAAAAAAACTCCAATACCCATACTTAATTAATACGAATTTTTTTAACAATATCTAACATTTAATTAGTATGGAATCTAAAAAAAGATACTATAACAAGACCTTGATTTAAAGACAACATGAAGTTTTGATGGAAAGATGATGTAAATTTGAAAACAAGTAATGACTAAATTATAAGTCATGAATGGGAAATATAAGGCTTTATTGATGGAACAAAACACAATACAAAATTAATTAGTGTTGAAATGAAAATGCATTATTTTTTGGTCACAAATTGTGTTTGTGAGATTGAAATGCCTTCAAAACCTCTTATTTATACTATTCTTGAAGACCTTTTAGGATTTCACCAAGTTTCTAAAACCTTCCACCAATTCAACCTTTTACATTTTTCTATTGTATTGGTAAGTTTTAAAACCTTCTATCAATTCAACATTCTAGACCATTCTATATTCCTATAATTTAAAAAAAATTACAACCTTCCAAACATATATTTTGGAAACCTTTTTAAAAACTTATATGAATTCATATAGTCCATGACACCATGTTAGTATGATATTGTTGAAAAGATCCAATACGAAGATTAGTTGGTATGTTCAAAAGTTGATACATGCTGGACATTATTAGAAATCTATTGTCTAATTTTGGTTGGTTATGGTCTAGTTCTTAGGAACTCTGACTACATGTTTTACACATGGGATTAAAACTAGAATTTTGTTGGAAGGTGTTGAGAAGCTAAAATGACCCACCTTGCAATATCACCCAAAAGTCCATTTCCTTTGTATTTCTTTTAGCCTTGGGAGGAGTAAGTCATTAAGCAACAACAATTCATCAATTCCAAGCGATGTCTTTCAATTCATCTTTAGCCCCAACTAAATGTTTTGAATATGGATGCACAAACCCAATATAAAATGGATATTTTTTCATAGTGGTATGGACTCTTGAAAAACATGTGTTTTTAACACTAACAAAAGAAAAACATTAACAACAATATACAATTGACATGCTCCAAAATCTTTAATACTTCATTTATTGATACATTGTTTAATTAAAATTCAATCCTTGATAATCACAATATCAACCATTGGATCATTTTGATGTCCATATATGAAACTTGTTGTATGTAAAAGTTCAAGAGTTTCATGTGAAAAGTTCATAGCTTTTTTAATTTTGTAAATTATGCATATCAACCATTTACATCATATGCACACTCAAATTAGTAAAGTCTCTATTGACAAATTTTGACATGTAAAATATAAATTAAACATTACATTTACACTCATATCATACAAATTGCTATTGTAACACTAAAAGTGAATCCCTTTTACTTACACACACCTTTAAACTTAAACTAAAATTGAAACTTGTTTGCACACTTTCTTAATGCATGTTTTAAACAAGCACATCTAGTACATCTAGTGCTTACATCAAGCACATATAGTACATTCAACAAATTTAGAACATCTAATGCTTACATCTAGTGCATTTTATGAAATTGTTCAAGAAGTTGAAGGTATGAATTTAAGGTGTTGGTTCAACTCGATTATTGACAAATTAAGTTATGAATACTTTTTGTAAATACTTTTTGATCTGGTAGCACAAATAAAAGTCTAGACTCTAAATGTTCTAGTGGTTTACTGCTTAATGAATTGGGCAATAGGTTGATAACTAGTCAACTCACATAAAAGTGCATTATTAGGGTCTGTTTCAATTAGGTTGTTGTGATCATAGCACACTATGTGTAACTATAATCACAACAGCCTCATGGAAAGTCAGTGACATATAGGGCTTTGTTTCTTGTTGCATGACCATGAGTTTTGCATTGGAGAGCTTCAACTGCATTGAAAATATGTAATTAATCAATGTTAGGAACTATGAGAACACATTCCCTTGAAAAAAATAAGTGTCATTTTTGTGGTGAGTCGTAGTGTAACTCACAGCTCCTCCATGTTCTTGATGTTTGGTTGGTAGAGCTGTGAGGTGATTGTAAGGACATGTAACTGGAAAAAAATAATGCAAAACTGCTAGCATAATGGGAAGATGTCCTTAGTATATAGTGGTTTGGTATATAGTTGGTGGCTTCCAAATGTGGGGGGGGGGGGGGGGGGCCCACCATAAAGAGTTGTGAGGTTGTAATATCACAGTACAATGTCTGCCCTACTTGATCAAGGAGAAGGCAAAACACGCTAGTACCAAAATCTGTAACAAAATATTTAAAAGCCTTTTGCTATTAGACTTAATTCAATTAAGGCCATGTGGCCTACTGCCACCCAGCTTGCCTCCGTCCAAGCCAGAAACAAAAGTAAATTGAAGTGTCATAAGGGCAGTGAAGTTCTAAGAGCCCTGGCTATCCATGTGTCTGTCTGATTGCCCTGGGTGGACTGTGGGACACACTTGACAAAGAGTCAAGCTCTCCAATGTACATGAGCACGAAGTAAAGGACGTGACTTAGACAGGTCGAACTCTTGTCATTAATAGGGAGGTCAGGAGGAAGGAATTTCCTAATATATAGACCGAGATAACCACCTTCTATAGGTACATAAATCATCAAGTTGGTTGTGGTATAATATTTTGAAATAACATGTGGAGAAACTGGAGATTAATTAAAATGCAACATTTTACAATTTATATTTCATTTCACTTTTGTACAACCTTAAAATCCAAAGGATTGGTGCAGAAATCTCTTTTGGACTGCAAATGTGGGCCAGGGTAAAACCAGCGTACATCATGCGCACCCTGCATGATGGATGGTGTGTGGACAAGAAGCTCTTTTTTTGTTGGTATTCTAGTCGACCGCAGTGGCTAGCTAGGTACAACCATCCACATACATCTACCTACCTAGTAGCCATCAAGTGTCTTGGTCACTTACATATTTTAACCACACTTGTTCCCTACCTATTTACCTACAATTCTTGCCCACTTAGGCACTTATGCAGGTAGTTAAGTAGATCATCTACTGTAAGGGGAAATAAAGGATTCATAGCTTATCAAGGTGGAAACTTGGTGACTCAATCGTAATTAGTCGACAATTGAGACATAACATAACAGCTTTCCAATGGATGGTGCACTGGTGGGTTCTGGCCACTGGGTCACATAATCTGTCTTGGTGGGGCTCAACAGAACCATTTCACAAATCAGAATATAATCCATACCCGACCAAATCTACATTTCACAATGCGTAACATTCTGGTAAGTCTGTTTACCATAATCTTATGCATATCGACTGCTGTAGACACAAACATAATTTGATGAACTAAATGTGATAAAAAAAATTCTGAACAGACTTATAAGAATTTCATACACAACCTCTGAGATTTTTTCTTAGTGTATTTTGAGGTATGCTTACACAGATAAAATCCTGCTGGGCATATTTCAAAAAACAGATTGGCCACACCTGCCAAATGCCCTGCCTTGTTTTTTCCCGTGATACCTGGCGGGTATATGACAGACACCTATCTGGTACAATGCAAAAATTCCTTCGATTTTTCCACTCAGTGACACCATCAGAGTGAATCTCATCCTAAGAGCGAAATTTCTTTTTAAAATTTTTAAAAATCTTAACCATCGAAAAATAATGACTAGATTTCGATTGCCATCTGAACGGCCCAGTAGTTCTGGAAGTCAGCGACCCTTGGCTCCACCTCGGGCAGGCTTAATTACTTCCGACGCATTATACTGCACTAAACACTAGTTAAGCATTCCTAGTCTTTCTTTGTAGCGTTGTAGTTTTTCTTGGCACTAGGGTACAAGAACTTGGCTATCATTTAAAGCCAATATGATGTACAGCAGCAGTTATGGGGCTAACATTTTACATGAGTTCAGCTTCTGTTCTACGGCAGTAAAACATTAATGCTACCTGCAGACACACGCGGAGAAGGAAGGAAAAAAGCTCCAGGGCCCCACTCCCATCGGCACTCAGCTCGAGCAGGGTGCCGGAAAGTCAATAGCGGTGGCTGCTGCAGTACTACTTACTACAACCTAGTTTCATCCAGGCTGACAAGTTGAGAAGAAAAAAATCAGCAAAAAGCCACGGCATTTACAAAGCTCGCTCGCAGTGGGGACGGTTGCACGATCGCTACTTATAGCTTACTGCCAGCAGCTGGTGCTCCTCGCATAGTAGAAGTTGTTCCAAGTAGCAGCAGCAGCAGAGGTGGCAACGTCCAACCAACATGCCAATTGCCTACTAGTGAAGAAGGTTGAAGAGATTAGACCTTGGTAGGGATCATATATGGGTTATATCTTCCTCACGGATGCTGCTGGGCCGAGAGCCTCCTGCAGGCTCCTGCGCCCCATCATTCTCGGACCAGCTCTAGTCCTGCTTTGTACATTGGCTTTGCTAGTCTCGCCGGGGGCTTGCGGCCGGCCCTTGATGAACACAGGTCATGATATTGATGTACAGGTTTTGGACAATGGCGTTATTGGTGCTGCCGAGGTCCAGGTTGTGCATCTTGAAAAGGAGCTGATTGGAAGGCGTCTGCGAGGAGAGCCGGATGTACAACCTAGCAAAGCTGCTGCAGCTGAGAAAGATCCAGCGCCGGTATGTGTGCACGCACGCACTCACTCTCTTGGAACTAAGTATTGAATTTATTGTCGTTCGGTGACTATCATCAGCTGATCAGCATAGATTTGGTCATGTCTAGTTGTGGATTTCGAGTCGTGATCCTTTCTCTTTGGGTGTGTGTGTGTGAGCAAAAAGATACATGATACTCCGATTTTGTCTTAACTGCGCCTAAGTTACATGCATCATGAGCTGAATAGATTTAGAGGATTTGTCGAATAGTGTAGAATGACGAGCGGTAATTGCTTCGTCCTCGCATCTTACTCTTGATTTGTTAGATTGTTGTGACCACTTAAAAGTGAAAGAATCAAATCTCCTTCGCATATTCTGAAGTGCAGTTCACTGTCTTGCATGTTCTTCTTTATTTCAGGAAGTAATCCCAACTTCCGACGACAAGAAAACTGCTGTTGCTGCAGCTCATGAGAGCAAGTATTGGGGAGGTGGCGGTAGGAATTTCCCTGGAGGAGGGTGGAGGGGAGGCGGTCCACGAGGAGGCGGTCCACGAGGAGGCGGTGGTGGTCCAGGGAATGGAAATGGAAACGGCAATGGTAACGGTAACGGCAATGGTCCATGGAATGGCAATGGTAATGGCAATGGAAATGGTAACGGCAATGGCAATGGTAACGGAAATCGTCCTGGAGATAATGGCAATGGTAACGGTAACGGTAGCGGTAACGGAAACGGTGGAAACGGAGGAAACGGTATTTGCATAGCAATTGTGTGTACTGTGAATGGAGGTGGTGGCGGCGGCGGCGGCAGTTCACCTCCACCATGATCAGACCGCGCATCTTGCATTCATGTCCGACGCTTATATTGTCTCCGAGTGTGTTCTTGCAACAGAGTAGTGATCCGAGATACATGTAAAACTGCATACAAAGTGCAAAGAATGGATCATAAATTAGGAAGCAGCTAATAAGCGTTTTGGGGTTTGAAGGACATCATGAATGAATGCAGTAAGTACATATTACGTGAGACGTATTTCAACTACTTCATGATCTACTTATTGTATCTTAGCATTGAACTCCGATCGATCAGGTTTGCATCATGAGCAACTTGTTGATAAGAAATATTATTGTTGTAGTTCAAGATCGTGAATAAGAAAATGCAAAGCATTAAGAGAGGAACATCGAGTTTAATCAAGTATGAAGAGCCCTGTGATTGAATTTTCACTCTGATCAAATCTCAAAAAGGACATTTAGAATATTTTTGTCAAGAGCTTGAGACGTGATGCCTACAGCACCAAAAGACATAATGTGAATAATTAGCTCATTCTGAAACACTCAAAGTTGTTTTCGAGCTTCCTTAAAGCACTTGCTTTCTCTTTCTCTTTTCCCTTTTGTTATGTGACAACCATTTGTCAAGTAGATTTCTTTCACTCTTTCAACCATCCTTTTGAGCCTTTTTTTTTCTTTTTTTTGGTTTTTTTTGCCTTTTTTTCTTTCCAGCAATTCCTTGTATTTCAAATTCTTCTTTAACCCTTTAACTTCATCATTACATGTTTTGCAACCTCTTGGAAGAAAAAGAGTAGAGCTTTTGTCACCTGAAGCTTCAGGAAAATGAGAGAAAACTATTGAGAAGTGGTGGGGAGGACATACATAGACTTACACAAAAGAAATTGAAAAGAAAAAAAAGGTAAAAGGCAAAAATAAAGTGCCAATGCCTTATGTAAGGATAATGGTAGCCCTCTTGGCACTACCATATTTTTCAGTGCCCAGCACTCAAGGTTACTATCCTCATGTCTAGGCACCTCAAAACATGGAAGGGCTACTACCCTTCCTATACATATTGTACCCACTTATGTCCTACTTTTATGGCTATATGAAACTTGCGCATATGTCAAGTGTTAAGTTCCAATCTTTTTATTGCAATTAGAGGGCATGTTAGCCAATGTATTTATTTCCCCTTCCCCACTCCGAATTTAGAAAGAAAAAGAAAACATGTCATTATGTTCGGTATTTAACCTAAGGTCATATGCTTTATCGGATTCACCTGCTCACACTTGGCTCTACTTCACATGGGCTCTTATCCAGTGATGAGTAATCAGCACTAATATATGGGGGGATTTTTTGAAATCCTTTGTACAGTCATCCATGGACCATTCTGAAGACAATTTCAAAAATAACTGCTTCATTTTTCAAAGTCTAACTATTTCATTTTCAAAAAAATAACTGCTTCCTTTTTTTATTAACTTTCTTAATAACTATTTCCCACCTTTCATAATAACTATCTCTATTTTATAATTATCTCACTCTTTTCCCCTATCTATCAACATGGATATAAAAAATAAAATTAACATGTGTCTTTTTATGTCTTGAATGGTATATTAATTTAAATCAAATTTGACATTGACTAAATAATGATGAATTATTGAAAATCATATGAAAATAAAATAGTCATCATCAAAAATTTGTTTGCAACAAGGTGGAGCTCAAATTCTAGTAGAGCCCATGGCCTCAGGCTTTAACCCACACATAAACTACCTTCGCAAATTTGGTGTGTTTCAAGGGTAGGTGCTGACACACAAAAAATTGGGGTTTGCTATACTCTCCTTATTAGTTCCCTCTCCTTGTAAGATCCCTAGTGTTGTGTTTTTTTTTGTTCCAAAAATTGTCAAAATGCAACCTCAGATTTAATTGTGCACATGCAAGCTTGGAATTTAAAAAAAAATTTGCAAATGTTTTGGCATTGCACAATTCAAAGCAGCAACACGACCTATCTTTTCACAGTGCAATCGCCAAAGTTCCTGAGATTTCACAAGACCTTTTCATCTCTCTTGTTTTCCTTCACTTCACGTCAAGGTGTTGCCAATCAAGATTCCTACATTTACAGTATGTTGTCATTCACGTAATGTATTCTCAAGGTGTTGCCAATCAAGATTCCTACATTTACAGTGTGTTGTCATTCACGTAATGTATTCTGGGTACAAACAAAATAAAATGACCCACATTCGTATCCTTTGTCATCCGCTTTTAGTATAAATTTTTTTGGGAATTTTTTAAAAAAATTTTTAAAATTTTTTTAATAATTTTTAATTTCATTATATTATTACATTAAGGTTGATATTTAATTTATTTTAAATATGTCATTTTCAAATATCTTCATGTTTTTTTAAAGTATTTAAAGAAGTGTTGTAAAAGTCTTTTAACTAATGCTTTAACATTGTTTTTATATATTTAAGCAAAAGTATCCTTGGGTGGTACCATTAGGAAGCACCTCAAGGAATGAGTAAAGAATCAAAATTGGTCAAACAACTTTGTTTTGCCATTTTATAAAAAAAATTCAAAACTATAATTTTTTTCTCCTGTTTTTCAATTGCTCACACTTGTATATGGCTTTAAGTTTTTATTGGAATAACAAATGAATTGCAGCAAATTTATATTCCTAATTGTCATGGCCTTTTTAGGAACCACATTCATGAAGATTGAAAAATCAAAATTAAATTATACCTATTCAATTAATCACATAACAACTAATCAAATTGAATACCCTCAAAGATGCTTTAGAAAATTATTTCCCAAGAGACAAATATGTTTCAAACTTGTGTTCCTAACCAAAAAGTTCAAAGAAAGAAAACATTTTTTTGACTTTTCTAATTGCAATGATTAGGATTAGTAAAATATAAAATATTCTTGCTATCATTAAAGTTTCAAATCTATACACCTTAATAAACGTATTCACAAAAAATCTAATGAAAGTTTGTATTTAAGTGTTTCATATATTTTTCTAAAGTTCCATGGGTCTAGTAAAATGAAGCTTTGACATTCCTAGTGGTATCACAAAAGGGTATTTTTGTTCATTCCATATTCATTATATTCATTTCAAAAAAATTAAATGGTCCTATAATATATTAATAACATTTTTATAAGTACAAAAAAAAAAATCAACATTAAATTGATGTATTAATTTAAAACATGTAAAATCAACCATTGGTTACACCTTAAGTGCATCATTTTATTATGTTTGTATCCTTATCACTAGTTTTTAATTTATATATATTTTAGCCATGGGCTTTTAATGTTGGGGATATTTTTAGAATCACACCATTTATTCAAAAACATCATGAGATTTTTAAAATTATTTTTGTTAGAACATATTTGACACCAACTTGAAATAAAAGTCCACATTGCAAATAACAATTTTTTAAAATGGTAGAAACTTATTAAAATAATGTTGAATTTGAAAAGTGATGCACATTAAAAAAGACTCAAGTATCTTAACTTAGATCATTTAACTAGAAACATTAAATGTTGGACAATTTTATGATGGGTTTGGTGATGCCTTACATCTACTTGCATTTAGTCCTTACAAATTATTCCAAAGGTTCAATTTATCTTGCTCACACCCATCACAATTTCATAAATGGTGTTCAAAGCATTTTAAGATTTATATCTATTTTTGTGCATTCCTTTCAATAAAAAAACCTAGAGTTTATATGAATTGTGCACATTGTGTTTCCCCCCCCCCTTTTTTTTTCTCCTTTCAACTTTGTGTGCAAACATATGTCATGTACAATGTGTGTGGTTTTTAATTTGATTCATATTGTGCATTGTGTGACTATCAACATGTGCTCTTTGGTTCATTTAGTTCAAAAAGCTCTAATCTACTTCAATGTCCCATTCAACCTAGAAATTTAAAGTCGTGCCTCTTTTGTTGATTCCTAAAATTTTCAAATTCAAGCTGATTTTTCTTGTTGAATTTATTGAAAATTAAATTGAATCAATCCCTAACTTGGATGTTTTATAATTCCAACCTATTAGTATGCACTAAATGAACTTATAATGAAGAAAAATAAACGAAATCACAAAGGTGAAAGGATATATGTGGGTATATGGGACCACTCAAAATGAAAAGGGTAGTCCTTATTGGAGTTCTATATTTTGATCCTCATCACCATCAAATAGTCAAAATGTGTCAAATATTTTACAAATCGATATTTTTAACCATTAAATATTTAAAACCATCGAACTTGTGTCCACTTGTATAATGAAACAAGACTAGTAAAGGAGTATAAAAAGGGTAATGTTGTGACACATTTTTGGTACACCTTAAAGAATTTGGACCCATGATCATGTGAAGTGTTAAACATGTTATATTATACAACCATAAGAATTGTTGTTGAGTTAAATTTCAAGATTGTTCTAATTCTATTGTTCCATTTATGTATCAAGAACTACCTAAGGAAGGAACTTTCATTGGCCAATACTTATATTTCAGATTGTAGGTTGTATTAGTAATTACTATTGTTTAATCCCAAAATCTCATATGTATAAGCTACAATGGAAACTACATTGGCCATAATAGTTCATAACCCTACTTATAACAAAATGAATTGTTGAAAAGCATTGAAGCAACTATTTTTACATGTCCAAGTTCATTGTGCAAGTGATCCACTTTTGAAATGACGATTCTAATTTCCTTTCCAACTCCAAGCATACTAGAAAGCTACAAATTGAAATTAATATAATTAAGGGTATTGAAATTGGATGCAAACATTATATATAAGGAAATTGAAATATGTGCATATTAAAAAATGAAGTAATAATAGGGTGGGGAAAAAAATTCCCTCACCTAATATTGCCCCCCCCCCATCCTTGTTTGACACAAGAAGTTTAGAATTTTAAGATTTAGTATCTTGCCTTAACATGAAAGTTCAAAGCATTTCCCAAGACAAATGGGTCATGACCTTCCTTAGGAACTGAATCAATATTATGCACAATATGTAATGTTCACTAAATCATTGCGCAATGTGCTCAAAGGTAGAAACCAAGGATAAACTTTTTATTCTTAAGTTTCATATTTTTCTAAATCATGTATCCAAACAAGGATAAAACCAAGATTATTAGTTGAAGGTTGAAATAAATTTTTTTCCCTTGAACCTTAATAACCAACATGCATGTAAATTATGAAATGATTTAGACTTAGTTTGAATTTCCTTTCATTTTATCGTGCTTGTATGCATGGCTGCTCTTAAGGTTAATGTACATTCTTAGGTTACTGTACGTTATTAAGTGTTTTAAGGTTATTGCTTGTTTAAGGTTTTACCTTATTGGCAACTGTACAAAAGGCCAAGCTCTTCCCTTCTCTTGTTAGTTTTTTCAGAATTCCTTTGTTAGGGAGAATTTCTTCCATAGTCAGACTGGATTTCTAGATGCTCACGGCGGCTATTACATGGCCACCGTTTACATACACTACGATTTTTTTCCTTCTTTGCAATTTAAATACATGGGAATTTCATCTCAGCCTCCTCTTGTGCATCTCTTTTTGGTTGATTAATTTCTACCTTTGACTGGTTTTAGTTTTTTTATTTAGTAGAGTTTATTATGGATTTACACCCTTACAACACCATACGTCACGACACTACACGTCACGACAATTTTGGATTTAATTATTTATGAAATTATTTAGGAAAAAAAATGAAAATTTGTCCAATTTTCTACAATTTACCATCTTCTATGTAAAGGTCAATTAATGACAAAATTTGAAGGTTTATTCATGGTGCTTAAGGTCAAGCATTATTTTTAAAAATCTAAAGTGACTCCATAAGTGGGGAAAAGTTGAATGCATTAATGATTGGTGTTAAAGTCCACTCAAAATGTTATTGTGTAATAAATTTCTTATTTGTTGATGTAAATAAAGTCATTGCAATTGACAAAACCTCTTATCTAAATATGTTTAAATTTATATGTCATTTAATGTTGGAAATTAATCCTATCTAAATATGGATGTATGAATTTTAAAATCATAAAATAAAATCACAATAAAATATTACATCATATTTATACATGTCCAAATAATATGAATCTATGAAAAAATAAATTTCACATGACTATTATTATCAAATTATGGCCTAAAAAATTTGTGATATTTGTATGGGTTTTTCTTTCAATCACTCAAAAAATATTTTGAATTTTAAAGGTTGCTAATGTGTTCATGGAAATGAACTATTACAAAATGTGAAAATAAGATGGATCAACATGTTTTCTCTTTTGTAGATCATGTGTTATAGAACAATATTAACCTTTGATTACAAATATGCATGTTAATGTTGTGAAGACCAACATTACTAGTGAAAATTTCAACTCCTCCATTACAACTTGGAATTGATTATAAGGTTACATGTCATTTTGCCACACTTGGATTTTATGCACATGTTGATCAAATTTTCCTAATCTCATGATGTATTCATATGTTATTTTATTGACATAATTAAGGTTTACCAACTAGAGTTTTATCATCTTTACAATGATCCTTACACAAAATTCAATAATCCAACTTTTGAAACAAATGAATTGAATGTTTTTGAGACATTGATTGTGGATGAAAGCACATTAAGGTGCTTTTAGGCACATGTGAAAGTCCATAATTGCTTAAATTAACATTACAAAGGTAGTGTGAAGACATGATATTTTGAATTACACAAGTCATTTTACAAGTTATCATTATAAATTTATTATGAAAAGAATTTCAACCCTAGTTTACCTAATGGAAAACTTAGATTTGAAAGTTGATTTTCTAAACTATTACTTCCATTAAATAAAAGACTTAATAAGAAAAAACCATAATTCAAGGTACATAGAAAAAGTTGGTCATCAAAATCCTTCCAAAAGTCCTCCTAGGTATCAATGTTATCACATTATATCACCATTGAGTCCTTTATTCACTAAAAAACATTATATGAAGATGCATGGAATCCATACTCATTAATTATGGATTATTACAAGTTTTTGGGTACTCCTTTGAAAGTCCATTATGTTATGGCCATTCAAAAACTATCCATGAAATTCATGCAATATGATTATATTATATATAGCATTGTATTGTTGAGTCCTTTATCATTTTAATTGATTATATTTAATCACATGGTCAACTACAAATTCTAAAATTTTGCAAAAACTACTTTTTGACAACAATTTATGGATAGTGTAATGTGATTTCTCCTTTAAAATAACAATCTTCCCATATTCAAATAGGTGTGTAATCCTAAAAGGTGAGAAAATTAATTTTCTTATGATTGAAATTTTACATTTAAAATATTATATTAATGAACCTTGTCTTGTAATAGGTGACATGGGGCTAAACCTCTAGTCAATGTTGATTCATGTGAAAAAATATTGTGAAAATTGTGGGCCAAGTTTACAATTCACAATTTGCATGGCAAGTTTCAAAACCATGAGCTAATGCAAGTGTAATTACAATAAAAATAATCACCTCAAGGGCAACCAATCATTTTTTAACATGTTTACAAGTCTCATAAAGTAAAATAATGTTGAAAACTTGTAAAACTTGTACAATATTCTTTCCAATATATCAATTTGAAATTTGGATAAGTTTGAAAATAATTTTGTATGAAACTTATAAAAAATGTTATATCTACATATAATGAGCTAGATCAAAATCTTTAAAGGTGTATAAGCTTGATGAAAAAAAATTTCTTTTGGTATATATTTATATATATCTTATATTTTGATTTCCCATCAAATTGAATGAATAAAAAATTCTCAAATATTTAAAAATATGATAACTTAGAACACCATAAATCTAAAACTATCAATATTGTGTATGGTGAAATAGAAGGATCCAAACTAACTTGAAAAACATTTAAAATAAAATGTATAATATGACACTTTTTTGGTACACCTTAAAAGATTTTGATTTAGCCATTACGAAGTACATACACCCCTTGCTAACTGTAGCCAACCTAGCAACTTTGCAAAATTGGCAAGAAAAAAGAAATATTGGTCCCTATGGAACCAAAAGTTTTGCATAAGATCATAGGGGGTTTAGTTCAAGATCCTCAATATATGACATGGGTTGTACTGTGTAATAAATAACATGTAAATGTTGCATTTACACATGTAAGACCTTGATTATAATAAATTCCCGAGTTAATTATGAGTTTGGTTTCGAGTTAAGACATTTTGGACCTTGAATCTCAATCACCAAATTCCTAAGTTATATGAGTTTGTTTTCAAGTTACAACATTTTGTGTTTCAAATTTTCAAAGGTCCAAAAAACATAATTGATTGGGGCATGCAAACTCACCGAAAGTTCAGGATCATCAAAGTGCAAATTCTCAGGATAGAGCAAATTTACAATGAAAAACAGCCCATTTTGGGCAAGTCTGACATTTAAGGGTTAAATAATGTGAACTTAAAAACTAGGCTTTCATTAGGAGGATGTTAAATCAACAATGCGTCCTCATTCAGTACGAAAGTACTATCTGTTTCTTTTTTCCTTGACTGCCTAATTGCCATACACAAATTGGTGTTGCCCAAACATAAATTTTGTGTCGTATTATACACACTTTGGGTGTGTAATGGACACTAAGAGGCATATTATGCCAGTTAGTGCCTCTTACTGTCTATGACATGCCCCAAGGACTCAAAGTTTGTGTCTGGGCATCATCAATCTTTTCCTCAAAAAGAATGGATTGGGCCAAGGGCAGGCTAGAATAAAAAGAAGAAGACAATACTTTTGTACTGTGTGCAATAAGGACCCATTGGTGATTTAAGGTCCTCCCATTCATGAAAAGTGTGAGATTTATTGATTGTAACAAGAAGCCTACCAAAAGTTCTAGCCCTCCTTAACTTTAATCCCTTTAAAAACAAGCTTCCATTTTTGAATGAATAGAATATATTTCTAGACAAAAGAAGAAGACAAGAGAGAAGGGAGCACTAGTGGGGGATAATTTGGGTATTATAAATTTGGACAAATGAAAGTGGAGAATGATCATAGGGTGGACCCAATTGAGAAGGAAATCAACAATGGAAAAGCATGGGAAACGCATCATGATTTGCCATCATTGGAGTAACCATGGAGAGAGCAAAGAGTAAGAACTATGAACTCTAGGGTGGACCCTAGTGAGAAGCATACCCATTGTGGAAATCGTGAGAACACAACATGGATTGCCATCATTGGAGTAGATACAAGAAGGAAGAGTATGTACAATATGGTGGATGAAATTCTGAAACATACCCATTGTGGAAAGGATGAGAACACAACAAGAATTGCCCTCCATGGGGAGAAGGAAGACTATGAACCATAGGGTGGAGCCAAGTGAAAAGCATACCCATTGTGCAAGGCATGAGAACACAGCATGGATTGCCATCATTGGAGTAGATATGAGAAGGAAGAGTATGGACAATAGGGTGGATGAAATTCAGAAGCATACCCATTGTGGAAAGGAGGAGAACACAACATAATTTGCCATCCATTGGGTAGCCATGGGAAGAAGGAAAACTATGAACCATAGGGTGGACCCAAGTGAAAAGCATACCATCATGGAAAGCATAAGAACATTACATGAATTGCCAACACTGGTGTAGCTATGGAGAGAAGGAAGGGTATGAAACCATGTGTGGACCAGAATGGAAAGAATAGCCATTCATAGTGGGAAGCATGAAAACATCACACAAATTGTTTTTTTTTCTTTTGAGGAGCCATCGGGAGAAGAGTATGCACCATCTCATGGTCCCAAGTAATAAGCATAGAGATAATGGAAAGTGTAGGGTAAAGCCCAAGGAGGTGGGCTTTACAAGAATTGGGCCCATGCTTGGGTAGCTTTATGTGAATAAGGGCCCCACAAGGCAAAGCCAAGCATGGGCCAAATTCTCGTAAAGCCTGCCCCCCATGGCTTTACATGGTGTAAAAACCAACTTTTTATTATTAAAAAATTCTCATGATACCCAATGAAATGACAATGGGCTTTTCAGAAACATAATGCCCATGAAGGTGGGCAATTATGTTTTCAAAAAGCCTGCCAACGAATCATGTTGCCTGATAAGGCTACCCACAACACTAAAAAGAAATTGGACAAGTTTTTGTGCATGAGAAAACCTCAAGAATTCTTATCAATGGAGTGGGCCATAGCAAGAAGGGAGCTAAGGTCATTGCGAGTAGGGATCTAAACTTTCTCAGCATGACCTTAAAAGTCCATCTATGGTTAGTAGTGTGTACCTACATTGCCTTACTTGCCAAAAATTTTGCATAGCCAAAATGTCATGCACAAAGCTTGGCATTTATACTTTATAAAGTCAAGAACAAGGCAACATTTCTTGTTTTATTTTCTTGTTTTCTCGCCTTTTCAGGCTTTGAAAACCCCAACTTATGGACCAGATTGAAAACAATGGATTTAGCTGTTCATTGGTGGCCTCCACTTAATAAATAGGACATTGAACATCCTAATAAATGAGTACAAATGATCTTTCCATTAGCTTTCACCACTACTTAGAAAGTTTCCAAAGAGACTATCTATCAATATATATGAAGTAGTTGATTACAAGACTATCTATCAATATGTATGTGTATGATGTGAGTGGTGTTTCCCCTGGTTCGTTAAGGCCTCATATAGAATGGCTATGAGTCTCATTCCCATGAGTTTATGCAACCCTAAGAGTGTCCTTCATTTGATGATGCATAGCGTATAATTACACTTGTTTTTAATTTTGTGAGGTGTGAATGTATTTTGCCTTAAGATAGGTAGGGTGCTCTTAGGAAGGGCTATTAGTCCAGGCCACAAATAGTTGCAGCCAATATTAGGAATAGAATTTTCATGCAACCAATGAGAAGTCACGGCATGAAGTGAAGGGGCCTCCCTTTTTGAGGAGAAGGCCTTGAGCGGCCCTTCAAGAAATACTGGATGTTCATGAGGTCTCACATCCCCCTCCTTATTTCAGACCTTTTAGCCAGTCCATCTTGATGCACATTACTATGGGCTGCAAGGGGGGTCACCTTGTTATGTCTATCACTCAATTCTATGGGTCTGTTTTGTGTCTTTATAGAAGCTTGCAACAAGTCTATGTTTTCTCAACATAGACAAACAATATTCTGGGGTTTATGTGAATGTTGGATGCGGGTTAGTTGTGCATCCAACTGCTAAGCTAAGCTAAGGTTTCTTGCTGTAAGTTGGAGAATCCATTTGTAAGATGCCAGGATTTTCCAAAACAGCCTTGTTATTAGGGGTCATAATTGTTGCATCATCGTAATGGTTTCTAAGGTTGCTGGGTCAATTGCAGGGTAAAGTCAGTAGGTCACCACCAACTGATTACTGCATTGGCCTATGCATCTTTTAAGAGGTGCACAAGAGAAGAAGAAAGGTCATGTACATGCGATTTAGACCTTGAAGGCTGTGTTGTGAAAACCCTAGTGCACACTTAACATTCTAAATTTTGTCAATGTGCGTCATGGCAGGAAAGCACATGTGAGTGAAAGACTTCTTGTATTACAGTTTGTATATTTCAGAGGCATTTAGGAAGGACTGTAAGTTACTCCTCGGCGCATTTTGGCTTAAAATAGCAATAAATGACAGTGTTACAAGCTTAGTCAGATTAGCTCATTGAGCAATGTGGAGAGCATCAAGTCTTCACTGTCCACTGTAGACATGGTTGTCTTCGCTCATCCTCTTTGTGTCTGGATTTTGAGAAGAAAGAGGTAGCAATGTTATGAAGTCATTGATGCTAGACCCAATTGGAAGGTGTCTCAGAGAATACATGCAAGTTAGTGATTGGATAATGTGAAATCAATGACAGAATAATACTTCACTGTCATCAGAGCTGATTGCTGCACAAATCCTTAAAGTAAGAAATTATGGAATTATGTGTATTTGTTCAAGTTTTGTCTGATTCCATGACTAACAACAGTGACCCAACCATCACCAATGGCAAGGCAAGTGATTGAATCTTCTGATTAGATTGCTGAAATGTGGCATAGGTTTTGGGTGCAGATTTTGTAGAGTGCTTTGTTGGAGTGCAGTGTGCATATATATTGCATACTTACTACTCATACCTTGCGAACTCTGAATGGTGGAGTGGTGGAGAATGTATTCACCCAGGCAGACCTTCAAGCAAACTGAACAATGATGGTACCAAGAAATTCTACAACAGACTGTGACTGCAATTCTGCAAAAGTTTGAAATTTCTTGTATTCCATTGAAGCATTCATTTTAAATCCTGCACGTATTCTGGACAACAGAGTATATGCAATTGTAGTGGCATAAAACAGGGGTGGATGATTTTGAGCTGCTGACCAGAATAACTTCTTATTTATGCTGGGGAGTATGATCATATGTGGTTCTGGCTCGGTGAGTTAAGTGGTTAGCTAGATACTTGTACCTTTGATCTCTCTGACCTTAGGGTTGGAAACCTGGATGAATCTGTCCAAATGCTTAGGGTATTTTGCAAGCAGCTAGAATATTAATTAAACAGGATGCAGCTAACTATGCTTAGCTCAGTACATTGTGCTTAGCAGGCCTTGCAGCTGGGAAAGTTTGATGTTAATTGAGGACATTGTTGGGAGGATTGGGCTGGGTCCAGAGGTTATGCTAACAGCCCCAACTGTACATATGCTCCCTTTGGTGCTTCAGCTTTCAAACAGGTACCAGCTAACAGCCAGTCACTCTAACCTTTTTCATTTGTGGTTTGTGCAGGGGACAACAAAATTTTATACTCTCTTCTCAATGATATCAATGGGACCCCCAAAGGCTAATGTAGGATCACATTCCCTAGCAATGTCTATTTACATACATCTTCACCTATGTAGTTTGGCATGGTAGAGCGTGAAGACTCAAAAGAGGCAAAAAGAGTCTTGTTCACCGTGTTGCAGAGAGACCATAATATGATGATGGTGTGGGATCCATCCATGGCAAAGTCACCAGTTTTGGGAATCATCGTGAATATTGCATATATATATGGCACCATTGGCTGTAGATCCTCTGGTCTTGGGCTTATAGCTGTTGTGGCCAGCTGGTGATCAAGAATCTGGTAACAATATGACTGACCTAAACTTGTTCATGTACAATCTGCAACTACTTGTGAGTTCTTTATGGAAACATGAGGATGTTTCAAAAATACACTGTTGAATGGTTGTTCTGTTGGAACTGCAGAGTGTTCTGTTGGGTGGAATAGGAGCATGTTGTTGGGATGCAGGCTTGCTAGTGAGGTTGAAAGTGGTGAAGAGCATGGACTATTATTGGCCTAGCACAGGAGTTTCCACTAATAATCAATAAGAGGATATATATAACCTCTTCCAATGGTCTCCCAAGAGGATCTGCCTACCCTGCTCAAGTAACAACTTGTGGGTGCACCATGCAATGTATATATTATTGTCTGGTTTTTCGATAGCACTGACTTCCGAGGGGTCACCCACCAATAGGAGCCCATGAAGTCAATAGGGATTCATGGGCACTATGCACTGCTATTTCATGATGGCAATGATGGACCTAATACTTTGTGAGTGTATAGTATAAGGTCATGGCCCTGCATTCATGCTTGTCATGATAGTTTTGGTTTTGTTGGAATGGACAAAATTTTTACCTTCAAAATGTATCTTGGGGTTTATCTGCAATCTCATATAGAGATCTATATGATGGCAATTGGTCAGTGAGGGTGGAACTCAGAACCTGAATTTAGAATGTTATTCATGATATGGTATGTTGGATGGTGTGAGTCGTACTATGATGTGGATGGGAATGCATGGTGGAAGAGGCTGTGTACGTACCATTGCGTGTACACTAGGAACCCTAATATGACTCTCTAGAGCTCATGCCAAGCTTAAATTGAGAAACCAGGTACAATGGGCTGTTGTATTGGAAAATCTTGTATGGATTTTTTCTGAGTATGTCTCTTAAAATTTCGAGAGAGTCAAATGGTTGGAAAGCACAGCTTGTGTGTTGGTTAAGCCTTGTAGACTTTGTTGAATTAAGGCAAATGGTTGGAAAGCACAGCTTGTGTGTTGGTTAAGCCTTGTAGGCTTTGTTGAATTGAGGCAAATGGTTGGAAAGCACAGTTTGTGTGTTGGTTAAGCCTTGTAGGCTTTGTTGAATTGAAGCAATTGGTGGATCATAGGAGAAGCATAAACTTCATTGTTGATGGTGTTGCAGAGATATCAATATGATGATGCTGGGGGGATCCATCTGTAGCAAAGTCACAGCTTTTGCAAGCCATAATGAACAATGCACCATACCCTAAACTCATGACTGGCAGTGGATCCTCTGGTGTGGGACTTACAGCTGTTGTCGCTAGTGATTAAGAAACTAGTAGTACTATGACTGGGGTTAAATTGTCTACATACAATGTGCATGGATTTATGAGATCTCTTTGCAAAAGGAGGCAATATTGAAGTTTAACTGCTAAATGCAGACTTATCAGCAAGTAGTTGTTAAACAATCAGGCATTGTGCAAGAAGACATGAAAGCCATGTGAGGTCTACAAAGTGGAACAGGTGTTGCTGAAGTGATGATGGAGTATGTGGGAAAAGTCAAGTTATCTAAGCTGAACCAACTTTGAAGTGAGCCTGGGCAACAGAAAGAGTGGCTTACTGCTTTGCAGACCTAAATTACCTCAATCTACCCTTCCTTGCCCCCTCTTCCCTCTTCTACTGTCAAGAAGCATGCAATCATGTTAGTCTCTTACAAGGAGATTCTAATGTTATGTGATGGTGTGGTTAAACTCTAGGTATTTGACTTGATATGTGGTGTAGCAAACCACAAGCCAGATGTGACTATCTACCAGACTGTGATTAATCTGCTTGGAAAAGCTCAGAGGATGGCTGTTGCCGAGTCTCTGTTTGAAGGTACGGTGAAGGAGGGTCTAGAGTTAGGATAAAATGAATATGCTTCTTTGATTGTTGGCTACATCAGGACTGGCTCTTTGCAAAGAGGGATTGCCATGCTTGAGAAAATGAAGGAATGGGTATGCATTCATCAATTTCTACATACACTACGCTCATTGATGGCTTTGCAGGAACTGCAGCAGGTAATTTCTCTCCTTGGACCTCTTATATAGACTTGAAGAATTTGCTAGGATGTGGAGAGTCCAATGACTATCATGCAGGATGTGAAATTGCACATGTGCTGATGGATCAGATGAGGCAGTAGCATGTTGCTCTTGACGAAGTCACCTACACAACCAAGATTGCAATCTATAGTCACAAGGGGTGGCACAAAAAAGCTATTGAAACCTTTAAGCAAATGCAACTCTGTGGGTGTATTCCAAAGAAGAGCACATACAATATAGTCTCCTATTCTTACAGTAGATTCTGTGTATTACTTTCTTTTCATGTAGTATTTACAGTCCACCTAAGAAACATTTCTTTCAATGGCATAATTGTCAGCTGATGAAAATGCACGACTTTGCATCAAGCCATTACACCTAGGGGCATGCTGGATGGGACTCCAGGAAATGTGAAGGACCTGTTGGATGCACACTGCCTAATGATGGAGCAGCAGGTTGAACAATATTCAGTGACAGTCAACATTGTTTCCAACATGTTGACCCAGCTTGGTCGCATCCAAGAAGTTGGTAGGTGGGGCGACAAGTCTAGTTTCCCACATGAGGCAGTGTTTTCCTTTGTTGTGTGTCCTTTTGGTTTTGTGGTTGATAATACTCCATTTTGATGTTATGTTTGCTTGTTCATGTTGGCTTTTCAGGGCTATTGACTCAGATAGGAGTTATTGAGTATGGGCTTGATGCTGGGAGTGATGAGCACCTAATTGAAATTACAAATCAAAATATTGGAACCAAACAGTCAGAAAATGACCACCCTTGCAGGGACAAGAGCCATAGCATTCAAGGATGGGCTTGCACACATAGCACATGTATTTTCATAAATTTGAATACATTGTTAATGCAATTGAACATTGGTCTTGAACTTGTTGTGTTGAATCTAATGTTTCTTCTGCATGCACGTGATGACTGAAGATGTGATTGTGGTGATACAGCTATAAGAAGACTTGTGGTGTGCTAGGAGAGCTTCAAATAATTGAACCTTCCATCCCACTTCAGGTGTATATATTCTGCTATCCTCAAGAATGTCGGTGTTTGTGAACTGAAACAAGCCATTAAGGACCTGACCTTGCCAAAACTTTGGCTTTATAGGTGGTCCCTGGGGGCTCCTTTTTTGGAAGTGGAAATGTTAGTCCTGCAACTGATGCCAATGTGCTGACTGCTTCCTTGATTGCCCCCCCACTGTGGCCGAATATGCACCAAAGAAATTTGTGCCAGAGAAACTTGTCGTACAAAAAGAAGATACACAAGCAAACCTTTTGTGTGTATGCTTCATCATTTACAACTTATTGCTGGTTGAATTTTGAATGGGATTGCTTGTTCCTTCCAGGGTCAGTTGGTGACCTGTGAGAGATAAGGGATTCAAACAGAAGTAGTTGTGTTGGGCTGGTATGTCACAAAATAACCATATATCTCTGTCTTTGAAACCCTTAACCACTTGGAAAAGGTTGTGGGGTTCATTTTTGTGAACTGCAGGCAATATCAACATTTTCTGGAACTGGATAGTCAAATGCAGCAAGGCAGCATGCATCCAGGTAGGTAGCTAGACTGTTCTCCTTCTGGGTGATGAATATATGTGAGCCAGCATGGTTGCACTTGAAGAGGGTATGTGTGTTCATGAACAAACCATTTGAAGTGGTTGTGAGTATGGTGTATTCGTGAGCAAATAGACAACATGCTGATAGAGAATGTAGTCAAGATGCTCTTGCAAAACCATTCCTCCAAAGCTAGTAAAATTCTTATTGTGTTGTGTAATAGCAAAGCTAGATAGAGAAAAGGGGGTTAGACAAGGAGTTAGTCTTTAAGACAAACATGTTGGGAGTAACACAAGCTTCCAATGTGAGCCCCCTCTAATCTGTGTTTATTGCACTATGGAAATCTTGAGGTAAAAGGTGATAGCCTTCCCATGCTCATTTGGAGCAATGAGTTGTATAGTCTTCTGGTGACAGTTAATGGCTAGGTATGGGGCAAAGCTACTAGCACCCACTTTCATTGTTTAGGTCCATGGAAAATTCTTTGGAAGGTTTAGTTATGTATAACACAATTGCTTTTAATTTTTTCACAAATAAAATGCTTGTTTATAAAAAAAATCAAGGTTCCACAATGATCTTTATTTTGTAAGAATCTTTTGATTTTTTTCAAATTGTGAATCAACATCCCTTGTTGAGTTGTATGGCCTTACAGACCTTTTGATCAATCTTGATCAAGCTTTTTATAAGTCAATTGACCTTCATGAGTTGTCCACCCTCAATCTAAAAATATATATTGCCATAACCACATGGCCAAAGTCATTCAGTTCATCTTTTTATTGGTTTATTGCCTTCTTGATCTTTGAAGATTGTTTTGTACCATATTTAGACAAAAAATAAGACATAGAACATGTAGACTTGAAGGTCTTGTTCCTACCATCCCTTACATTACATTTCAAAGCACCATTATTGCTTATTATTTATATCATTCTTATAGCAACAACTTTACATCTTTGGTAATCCTCTTTTTGTAAGAATCTTTTGATGTTTTTTTTAATGGGAGTTGTCCACCCACAATCTTCAAAAACATATTGTCATAACCAGAACTCAAGTTGTTGAACTTGCTTTCTTGTTGTATTATTTTTATGATCATTGATAATTACCTAGTTTCCATTTTGAGACATAATATAAGACATAAAAGCTCCAAACTTAGAGGTCTTGCCAATGTCATTTGTTGGTTTATTTTTCAGTGCACTATATTTGATTGATTTTATCATTGCTTGAGTAGTAGTTGTATATTCATGTTCACCATCATCCTACCCTCTCCAAAGCAAATGCATATAGTTCAAATGCATGTCATTAAAAATATGTTATGTTCTATGAATTTGGGTTTGCATTTTTTTAATGTTTTTAAGATTCATATGGCCTTAGTATTTTTGCCAATACGATCAACTTGGTTGGAAGGACGAAGGATAGGGAGAAAATACACAACCCAACGTTTAGACAGCAAACTTACCGACATTACCAAAAATCATAATAAAAAAAAAAAAGTTTGTTTTGCTAGGGAGGCTAAACCTTGGTGATAAAAAATTGAAAGTCCAATGTTGAGATAAGGTGTTCAGTCCATTATTAGAATTAATGTAAGCATTTTGATTAAGAGGGTCATTTGACTTCAACCCAAAAACCCGGATGTTGCCTTACACTCATCATGAGACAACACCTAAAAGAGATATTAAACCCTAGTTATTTGAACCCTAATTCACAAATGGGTGGTTTAGAATACATAACCACTAAATGTGGTTAGAATGAAAGTTCAAACTAACATTTGGAAATATAGATAAGCCCTTGTTGAAAATATTTAACATGTGTCATATCATGAATGGAATAACTTTTGTGGTTGTTTTGAATGTTGGGATTAGACACTTGCTTCGAAAGCTTGGACAAATTTTCACTAATGGAAAAATACATGAACAAGATTCTAAACTTTTTTGTTTCAATATGTTGTGTGAAAAGGTTCTTTTGGAGCAAAACTAACCCACATAGAACCCAACATACCTTGTGGTAAAAATCAATGGTTTATTAAGGCAATTTTATACCTTGTGCAAAATAGAAAAAATCAACATGTACATTGTGAAAACCACTTAAATAATAATTTCCAATTTTAGAATATAGTTTCAAGAATAGAAATGTTTAATGCCAATGCCAAAAGACTTCTCGCTCACTAAAAATAGGACCATTGGATCCTATTGTCTTATACCTATGTGCACAATATGTCATTTTTAACATTCGTCACATAATAATAATTATGAAATTCTAAGACCCCGCCTCTTGAAGCAACATTTATTCATTTGATATCTTGTTTTTCCATAGACCCAACATTTGACATCATGTTTTTCCACATAACCCAACACGATGATGAGAACAAAAAAATAGTTTCATACACCCCATCAAACAGTGAAATAAATAAATAAACTCAAATTGGATTGTGATCAATTACTCCACCAAAGAATGGTTGAACCAAAACTAAAAAAAACATTAGTCACATAACATTAGAAGACCATTGAAACCAATAGAAACGCTTGAAACATGTCAAGCTAATGCCTTCTTAAGGCTCGCCCATTTTGGTGATTTTAAAACCTTTAAAAATTTACTATCTAATCTATAGTACCAAATGCGAAGAGTCAATAGTGGTACAACAACCCATTAGGAGGTGTGTGAGAAAAAAATGTATGTATAAAATGTGTAGCTTGGAAACAATAATGGATTTTCACACCAAATCTTTGACACAAATATATTTTTTTAATCATCATTAAAATAAATATGAATGTAGTGTGGAATTTTGGTTCATACCATTGATTTCCTCTCCACAAACAAACCTAACCTCAATCATGTGAAAATTTACTCTCAATTCAAAAATTTATAACTATTGTGAAAATTTATATAAAATAGCTTGGACAGTCAATATTGATGTCGTCACATTGTGAAATGCCATCAAGATCAACCACCAACCTTTGACCCACCAACTTGCAAAAAATTTAAGTTCTTATAGTCTAATAACCATCACATTATGTAAATGTAATTTCATCATGCACATCTTTCCTACATGTATAACTTACAATACTAATATTAAGAAAGAAGTATTTTGCATAGGTGATGCAAAAGTACACAAAGGTTTCAAAGATCAACACCACATACCTAGAAATCTAAAAAGTTTCAATGTTTAAGTTTTAACCTTTGAACTTACTTGGGTGATCCTCATCATAAGTATCAATGTTGTTGCCAAAATATGTGTTTTCCTTGTAGTCCACTTCTTGTGATGTTGATTGCTCACACTTTATTGTTCTTTTCATCGAGTCGAAGACATTGTGCCTTTTGTCACAAAAAGTGTTAGATTATTCATGCACTTTTGTCCTTTTCCAAGTCTATGGTGGAATGTAATTTTGTGTTCTTGCAAATAAATCATATGCAATCAAATGTAACTAGATGCAAACATGATTGTATTTCAAGTAGTAAACCAAGTGATCAAACCAATTTGTATGTTCAATAAAAACATGGGGTTGGACAAAATTACAAACCAATCCAAAGTTTCTTCCACTATCGCGATGTTGATCGTAATTTGAATTGGCATTTGAATTGCATCATGGTCTTTTGATGCTAATGCTTTAAGTTGCTCCCACATTGCTAATGTCAGGGGTTGTGAATGTTGGACCTAACATGGAACAACATGAATATTTATTATTAGTAATGTTATTAGAAAAAACAAAACATCTAAACTTGAACATTGGTTGTCATAAACATTCCTTACTTGCATTGCTGCTTGTAAATCTTATTTCAATTGAAATTTTTCTTTCTCCCAACTTTTTTAATTTAATTGCTTCAAAAATTGGCTGAAGTCTTCACATGACAAGGTTGAAGTCTTCAATTATCATGCGTGTGGAGGCATCCATTAAACTCCAATGTATTAACTCGAAGTTGTGTTCTTCAAGATTAGTCCCTTGCCAAAATGTTCAATCACATATTTCACAATGATGTCCGTTGGAAGACATGATATTCACTTGAGGAAAAACACCTATGAATTAAAGTCCAAACTAAGATAAAGGGTTGATAGAACTAGAAAGATTTTTTACAACAATAAATTACCTAAATATTGTTCATAAACTTTGAGCTTTAGTTATGCTTTAATGTTTGAGATGATGCATTGTTCCACTTCAAAATTCAAACCTCCCACTCTTAATACAGTGGTTGTAGCCATTGCTGCCACAATGGTAAACTATTTCACAATGAAACAACTAAAAGAACAACAGCAAACACAAGACTCCAAGAGACACATCCAACACTATAGCAAAAACTTTTCATCTAGTTCCTACCTGTTATTTTCAGGACCCTCATTTTATGGAAACAATTGTTGGATTTCTATTTTCAAGAACTTTTGTGACCTTTGAACATAGACTGTTATGTTCTTTGCTTCCAAAAAACTAGAAAAGGTTTGCTACAACAATAACTTTATTGAAGAGCTCTGAAAAACTCTTAACCTAAGTTTGTCTTTCAATACCAGAAACGTCCTAAGTTGTCTTTCAATGCCAGAAACATGTTTAGTAGCTTCAAACCCCCCACTCTACTGTCCGGACTGTTGCTGCTGCCACACTACTAAGAGTTCAATTTTAATACCAGAAACGTCTTTAGTAGCTTCAAACCCCCCACTCTACTGTGCGGGCTGTTGCTGCTGCCTCACTACTAGGAGTTCAAGATGCGCCACTCCCCTTCTTCTGCTACTGTTACCACACTGTTAAGAGTTCAAGGTGCGCCACTCCCCTTCATCTGTTGCTGTTGCCAGTGTTAATAGTTCAAGGTGCGCCACTCCCCTTTGTCAAACTCCATAGCATTTAAATGCTACAACCCTATGCGACCGTTCTGGTGAATGTGCGGGTGTGTCCTCCTTTTTTACTCTTGCCCTAATTCCCAACGTCCCAACCTCTTCTCGTCCCGACTGTCCAGCACGTGTAGCAGGCATTCCCTGCCGTTGCTTGTCCCTCTCTCTCTCGTTTTTTTTCTTACTCACATCATTAGGGGTTTGTCCGTTTCAAATCCAGCATGGAGAGGTCTGCTGATTAGGTCTTGCAGTTTTTAGTGGTGTTCCTCGAGTGTAAATGTGTTACCTGAGGCATCTGAGTCATGTGTCTGCCTCGTGCGAATTTGTGGGAGATGATTTACTGCAGCCGCTAGTTGGAAATGCACTGGGGGTGGTGATCACACAAGGCGGTGTTGGCAACGATGGTGAGGAGCGCCCCTCTACAGGATCAATGGCTAAGTCGGGGATGGATGCGGCCACCTTGAATACGGGTCGGGTATGACCACGTGCCAAGGTTAGCAATGACCACGCAAGCTATGGATAGATAATACTAGAAACTCAGAGTGGGCTATACTGGCAAAAAGATGAACTATTGCTGAGTACTCCTGTGTTGGCTATATCCACCTGCATCTGGGAGGTGTGAGGTCTCTACTAACCACATTTTACAATTTGAAAAGAAAACAGAAGCTTAAATTGGAGGCAAATTCGTGATGATGGTTAATTATGGTGGATACTGTACAGTCAGGAGTTGAAGTCAATTGTCATGTGGACACTAAACCAAGGAGCTGGAAGATGATTGAAATCACATATGCCAGTCAATGTTGGTCCACAAGACCATAAGGTGATGTATCACTGGAAACTGAACCATCAATGATAGACCTGGGTATTTTGGGACTAAATGAACATAGCCAACCAACTTCACTAATGTCAACTGATACACTCCAAAGATAGAAAATGCCAGCTCAGAGCAGTCCTCTTTTTCACAGAAAGAGATCGTATTGAGTTAAAATGTCTCTCAAGGAAAATCCAAACTGAGCAATGAGACCTATTGAATCTGATGAAACTGATCAACCAAATTGGTCCACAACAAACACAAACACCATCCAAAGTCACTCTTCAAAGCTCCTTCACTAGTCTGGATTTTGCATTACTTGAAGTGCCTTCCCAACAAATAGAATTGACTCCATAACTTGAAGTGTGATATATTCTGGCAGCATCTCCTGCTAAGCCAAAACATGTTAGCAACTATTGCAGGTGAAACTTTAAAATCATGTAAGGTGGCCCAACAGAAACTTACAACCACAAATGCATTTCCAGCTACTACCTTTGTTTAGTGCTCTTGATGTCCATCTCAATGAGGCATTAAAAAACATGACTACAAGGATGGCCGGTCTTCATTTTGACATGAGACAAGTTTCACACAAAGAGGAGGTGAAAGGGATATGGACCAAGGACACACAAAAGCCAAAATGCCAATCTGCCAGGTGTCCAGCCTCTGTTGGATGTTCATTGTTGGCTGTCCCTTCTGCACCTTGGTGTCTGTAGCAAACCCACATAGCTGTCATCCCTCAAAGGGTGTTGCAAAACCATGTACATAAGAAACAATGAAGCTGTTACACATAGAAGATGATTGCTGAGGTTTACATGTTCACAAAAAACTCCTGATGCTGATCTTGGAGCAAATCCTAGACCATCCCTGCTCCCAGTTGTTGATATATCACCTGATGCCCATGCCATAACATCCTACATTCAACCCACCCGATTCCATCTGCATTTGAAACAATTATTGGATTTATCCACAGAAGCCACATCCACCACTCTGCATTTCTATACAGGATCTAAAGAGTGTGCTGCAGGTTGAAGATAGAAATACAAAGTAGCATACAAGCTTGCAGCTCAGGGACACCACAATGACATTTGGCATGCAACAAATTCAACAAGCATCCCCCATGTAGCTCCTCTCTCTCCAAGTCCCATATTAATGCATACAGTGGTGGCAGTAAGGCTTCAGACTACATTCATAAGGTAAAAGTTGTAATAATCATGATATGCAAATGCCAACATCTCCTGACAAGCAAAGCAAGCCCAGACCTACAACATGCAGAAACATATAATCTCCCATCCTATGGTGAAGGTAACTGTTCTGTGAGTATTGACCAAACAAAAACAAACACAACTGGAACGATTGAGGTAATAGGGTTTAAGGGATTAGGGTTACATCATGAGTAAGGCATGAAAGCTAATGGAAAATGTCAATGGTAACAATTTTGCCAGTCTCAGTCAAACCAAAGTAAACATGACTAGAACAAGTGAGGTGATGGGGTTTCAGGGGTTTAGGGTTTCATCAAGAGTAAGATACATAGGCTAATGGAAAATGTCAAGGGTATCCTGCCTTCAGCTGCAACGGGCTTGTGAGGGTAAGCTAAAGCTATGTACTACCAAATCATCTAACCCTAAGGCATGGAAAGGGCTTACATAAGAGGGTATGGTCAGGGCCTCTAGCACCCTGAACATATTCTTGGCTAGGCCCTGGTTTGAGCATTTAACAATTGATGAAGGAAAAGGACATAATATCTTTGCCTTGGGAGTATGTGAACAATAATATGCTTTTGAGCATGAGTCCAGTGCATATGGTGGGGTAAGTATAGATGGCATAGACTGACCTAATAGAGGCCTTGAGTGACTGAAGCCAGCATAGGCACTGGATCATTCATGAGAGCTTGCTCCACTTGCAGTACAGTTGATCTATAGACTGCAAGAACTTTCGCAATCCCATTCACCAAGGCCCAACAGTAAATACTGCACTGCTTTGCATTCAACCCTTCTGTGCTTTGTGAATGATCTGCAATCTTCTCTCACCGAATATATTGTGTTCCCTACAGTGGACCTAATAAAAGGAATAAACCTTTTGACATGACAACTGAATTGTCCATGATAGCCCACTCTTAAGTAATTCCATGGGTTCACATGCAACATGCACCCATGAGACTTTGCCATTAGGTGCACCTTATTGTGGGGCTATCATCACCCTTGAGTTGCATGCAGGGTTTCCAGAGTTGAAGGTTTGAACACTCTCTAGAACTCAAGGTTCTGTATCACTACAACTGGTTAATGTCATCCAATGAAGCAACAGGATTGAAAACAACTCTCACTAAAGAGATGCAACACCAAACTACAGGGATTACCCACAACCTCAGGGATTTTAGTGGTCAAACAAAATCTTCCTCCTACAGCCAGACTTCTCCTTCTGAAAAAGGCACAATAGTAGCAAACCTGGCAACTATACAAAGGTTGTGAGAAATGAAATTCTTAAACCCTAAACCTCCAATTATTCAAATGACTCACAATATCAAGCAACTACAGACCAGAAAAATGTATAAACCTTGTTAGAATGGCTTCACCTTCAAGTACAGCATAGATTGGCCCCTTCAACTTCTTTTCACTAGAGGTGTGCTGGCAAAGTAAGGACTCCATCCATATCTTGTAGTATTTGAGACACAGAGGGTTATTATCAAGGCCTGGTGCTGTGAAACACACTCCCTCCACATTGTGCATCAGAACTAATATTCCAAGTTATTCAAGTGAGATCAGGGCAGTCATGGGGATAGTGGGTGAGGAAGTCAGGTACAGCAAAGTCTTCTAGTATCTGCTATGTCTGAAGTGGATTCAGCTTGAGCTGGGAAAGTCATGGTCAGAGGCAGTGCAGCAGGACGGTGCAGACTCTGCCCAATAGTGGGGAGACAGCAGGTAGCAGCACATGCCCATGTGGTGTGTCCGCTGGCACATGACATACCTCATCACCAACCTTCCAGCTCTACATTCAAGCATGCTTTGTGATTTATGCTTGCAATTTCTGACCTTAATCAAATTGCTTTTTGTTCTGACTTTGAGAGATCATCGATCTGAGAGGAAAGTAGTGGACTATGACAATTGATGGTAGGTGGATTTGATTGAGTCACAATGGAAGCTCTTACAAGAGCGTCTGGAAGCATTTAAGGACTTCACTGAACTTGCCCGATTTCACCAAGAGCATGCCATACTTTTTGTTCTATGATCACCATGCCCCTCCTACTATGGAACAAATTTTGGTACAACTTTATGATATTTATGAAAAGAATAATTGGTATCATATGTGCAGTAGGTGCTACTGAGGGGGTCAAGGAGTAATAGTCTCAACTCATTTACATGTTGAGGCACCAGGATTTGAAGATTGTGCAGGTATCTGGCAGCATTGATAACACAATCATTTTTGGACATAGGCTCAGTGTCAGTAATACTGGATAGCATCATAAACATGTGCCTCCAGCTATGACACGTAATTGTGTTGTAAGATGGGGGCTTCAACCTTACTGAACTGGATCATATCACCGAGGTTTGTAAAATAGTTCATGCTTGCTGGTCTAAGATCTGTGCCATTTGTTCTAGCTACAATGCTTAAAGGTCAACAACTATGTGGGTCATTTTATCATGTTTGTTGTATGGAATTGCTAACTTTCAGTGATCAAATAGGCAAACCTCATAAGAGTGTCCTCTCATGCAGTGGCTTAGCTTGTAAGCATCAAATGACACCCTGAAGTTGTCCAAGTCCATCAGAGTGGCAAGCATTTGTGGAGTTACCTATCATAAGGGTCTTCTCTTTTGAACCAGGAAAGAGAATGTTTGATCTGATTCCAAGCTACTAAATGGGACATCACTTCTCCTCCATCAGTTGCATATGGTGGCATTTAATGTGTTACACCCCCCCCCCCCAAAATACTGATAAGTGGAGTTTTGATCTAAGTCCTTCCTTGGTCTGTACTGTTTAATTTTAGACTATCATATTCAATCAATTATGTCTAGGTACTTGATCATTGTGAGGATGCCATAGAAATTGCATACACTCATTTCTCGGTGGTGAAGCTTTGGAGAAGCCAAAACTAACGCCTAGTATTTTCCACTTCTGTCTAACTATTTAGTGTTGATCCAATGCATTTACACATCAAAGTAGGCTGTTCTTGACTGCTCTATATCTACTAGTTTGGGGGTAAACATTTAATCTTTGGTTCATGTCCGAATGTCTTTGCTACATCTTCATCATGTGAGTTTGTCCTTCCTAACCTATCCTTGTAAATTGGGATTGGCTCGTGACATCTCAATGCAGACTGTACACTGTAATTCTCTGGTTGCAACTCCAATTACAGAGATGATCTCATGATAGTGAGATGCCTATGCTCACCTTTGGAATCACCTACCTTGGGAGGTATTGAAATACCCTCAATTTGTATTGACTGTTTATTCTTCAACAAGTGGCAGATGACTTGTTGGAGCACCCCTATGTTGAAAGGTTTTGTGTGTCAAGCCAAATGCAGATAACAGTGTGGAGTGTTCTTTTCTTCAGCAGATTATCATCCCTGTGTACCAAGTTGTGGCTGCAGTGTGAATTTCTCTGCACAAGCTCTTCATCTGCAAACATGTGACCAGATTTGGTCATTTTTAACTGTCCATTGCAACTATAGCCATTGATTCTATAAATTGATTCACAGGGCAAAAGTAAGGGCACACTTGTCAATATGTCATTCTGCACTTAGAGAAATCTTTCTGAGTGTTGGTAAAGAATCTGTCTAATGTATCTGATTGGTTCCAGGAGTTAAAAAGTACTGGAAATGGAATAGCTCCACATGGAGCATGGCGGAATTATTATGATTTCAATGAGTTCTTCTGGTATGGATCTGGACCCTTCCTATTGTTACCTTAGCACAGTTCTCTACTGAAAATGTTTATGTGAGGAGTTTCCAGTGTAATTAGACAAGTAATATCCTGAGTCATAATGGGAGTTTGGATCTATTGTAAATTGCCTCTTCTCTCTGTTAAATGACCTGCTATTCTAGTTGGCAATTGTAGGGCCCCTAAGTGTTTTGATCTTTCCTGGCCATGGTGTCTGGACTTTGGTTTCTTTATGAAACCCCAAAAAGCCACAAGCAGTTGGTCCTTTAGAAGGGTATGAATTGATCCAGATCATTTTATGCTTTGGATTGTGCTTGCTTGAATGTTCAATTTTATCCCTCTTGAATTGTGGTCTTTTTTCCTTTAGTTTCTTGGCTCCTTCTCCTTTCTGCAAGATATCTATCGCAAGGAAATTGTCTGCTTTTCTTTGCAAGAATGTGAAGACAATGAATGGTTGGTTTCATTCGTAACCTTGCTTAATATCTTCACTTCAAGTTAATCTGATGATTTTGCTATGTAGGGTCCTCAAAAGGAGGAGAAACTAGTTGTGGCTCCTGGTTGTCAGAAGGAGCATAAAGTGGGTAAAATACATTTTGTGAAGCATTGAACTGCATTCCATCTTTACCTTAGCTTTCAATATATGTGGATCTTTTTTCTGTGCATGTTGCAAGTGCAACCTTCATCCCTTCAGTTGGATGTTGAGATGCACTTGTAGACTGACATCACCTGCTCATAATTGTTGATTAGTGCCATTATTGCTCTGTGCTGGTTGCTTTTTGACTGTTTCCTCATATTCAAATATCCATGATGGTTGTCAGTTATCCATACTATTGCTGCTGAAGAGTTGTGCCTTTCTTCTTTTCTCTGCTGTTTGAACAAATACTTAGGTAGATTTTCACAGCTAGCTTTGAGGTCAGTTGAAAGAAAGTAAAAAATTGATCCGAATGGGACTTACTTACTTTTGGTGCAGTTTGACCTTCAGATGCTGTCTGTTTAGGAAGGCCTAACTGGTTGCAAAACTTTCTACTATTGCCTTATGTTCAAATGAGTCCCTCCCAAATGCTATGATTTCTTATTTTATGGTCCTTCATGTCTAAGGAATTCAACGAAGCTTTATGTCATTCTTACACTTGATACTTAATGGAGAACTATTTCAAAGCTTTCACACCTGTCACAGTGCAACTTACAGGGTTTGACAATATGGGCATCTGTAGCAAAAACAAGACATTGAACTTGCATGTGCGAACTATAAAGAAAATCAAGAGTGTTGTGTCAACATTTGTTGTCATGAAATTGTTTAAAGGTAGTCCTCGATTCCTCTGTTTGAATTTTCCATTGTTGTGTTTTTTTACACGAGGTTAAAGAAAATCAGCATTGTTAAAAGAAAACTGCAGTCATGTTCAGAGCTTTCCCAATGGAAAGTAAGGAGAATCTAGTCAACTTAACACATAGGGAGAATATGTATTCAGGAAATTATATTGGATTCAACTAGAACTCCCTTGAGGTATTGCCTGGTTAAGTTAGGCTTCAAGGTCAGCAAGGCTACAGACATTCTAACGTAGGTAGAGCTATCTAATGCACACCAAGAACCGTATACTAAGACCTTCAGTTTATGCATCCCAGTCTCCATATTAACAAATTACCTCCCATACCATTTGATCAAGTTTTTCCTTCTTTTCTGGTGGTGATTTGAAAAGTTCAGTGCCAGTGCTGTCATAAGTTGTTGTGGTAATAAGATTACAGGCAGACTGAAATAAATACATGAAACTGGGGGGTTGGAATCCTGTAGGTGTGTGCAACTGCAAAGGACATTGATGGGGCAGTATGTGAGCTTCCAGATGCAAATATGGTATCAGTTAACCCTTTTTTGTTCCTTGCTGTTTACACCTGCTGTTGCATATGGATAGCATTTGATATATTGTTTGCAAATGTGTCAACACGATTGGCTTAACTGGTGGGTCATGTTCACCAAATTTACATGCAATTTGGCAGAAACCCGAGGATTTCTGGGCACTGCATTCATTAAGTGTGTTTGCAAGGCCTCACTATAAACAATCCAAGTCTTGGGCTGCTGTCAATAAGGTATAGGCTTGGTGCAAAAAAAAAATTCTGGTCAAACTAAGTTTTCATACTGATTGCCATTCGTCATCATATTGCCACATATGTGAAAGAGTGTTGTTGTATAGAATGGCGTTTGTTTTGTGACACTAATACATGCATGATTGGCTTACACAAGTGAAGAACAAGTGTCAAAACTTGGGATTAAAGGATATTCGACCAATCAAACCGCTAGGGTGCAGTGATACTGGAAGGTGACCTTGGAATGTGGGCAAGCAGGACAGGGAGTCAAGGTGGTGCACACACTCCAAGTCATCTACAGTGAGTATCATCTCCATTGCATCTGACCATATTTTGCAAAGAATTTGGCAGTGTGGAGGGTGGATTCGTTATGATGAGTGTGGAAACAAGGAGGGTGCATCAATTTTTTGATTGTAGCCCATCTGTCCATATGTCTATGTTGTTGACTCTGTTTTGCAGAAGAAGAGGGGCTCAGGGTGAGAGATTGACAGAATTTGGCTTTGAATAATATTATGCATTAGCAGGGTTTGAAAATTTGGGTTTGAGATCACAAATGAGCTTGCAGGGAGCTACGATAACAACAGTCCTTCTACACTTGTAAGTTGTAATTGTTTTCTGGAGTTGTAGGGTTACTGTCTCCAGCTTGTTGCAGCTTAAACAAGGCAATTGTTTACTCTCTTGATACGTGTGTCACATGAGGCTAGCTAGCCACACCCTCACTGATTCTTCCAGACATGCAACATAAACTCAGTATGCAAATCTATATGATGATTTGTTGGCAATTTGACTAGATTATTATGTACTTAGAATTAGTTACATTGGATCTGATGTTAGTGCGTATTTTACAGAAAAGGTCTTCAAACGTCTATTGAAAGGGTCCTTTGTGTGAAGCTTGATTGCTCTCAAAATTAAATATGAGATAGTGTCAAGTAAACATACTTTGTGACTTTTGCTTTCATAAGTTAGTCTATCTGCTATTGTATTTACTGAATGACTCTTAACGTGTAGCTGTATCTTTGAACAAGGAAATACCCTATACCTCTTCACATTTCCAGTATGTATAATTGAGGTCTGATTACCTACATAGTTCATACATCCATCACCCAGGGATGAGGTTTGATTTGAAGGCACAAACCTTCATTTCCATGTCAGATGTAACACCACCTAGTTACACCCACTAAATATGCTCGCAATTTGTTCTGCCATTCTTTCTGATTTATTACAATTCAGAGTCATTTAGACTGATTGGGTTATATTTTCTTTCTGGGTTGGGGTTGGGATTATGTGTGTTGGGCCCTACTCTTATGTTGGTGCCCAATCTACTCAAGATTCCTGGCACCTGAGACCCTGTTTGTTGGATGAAAAGTCCAAGGATTTATGTCAATTCTGTCAAATGACTTTTGTTGAGAAGGTTATTGAACTTCTGGAATCTGGAGAAGGTATGCTCATCAATTGTACTCTCTGTTTCAGTATTTGCAGCAAACGCCATGTCTTCTTACTTGCTGGTGCGCATAATCAAATAAAGGCATGAATGTTGGATGTCTCACCCTGTGGGTGTATGATTGGGTATCAGTTTTGACATTGACTTTACTCAATATTGATGCACCACATTGACATTTTGAGTAAGCACAGTAGCCGATCTCATAGTATAGTTTGGATGATAAGCAGCATCATGTTGACAACTTCACCTAATTTCATGAGGTAATCTGATATTATAGAAGGAAATTGTGACAATTATACGTGTCTTTATGTTCATTTTGTGCTTACCATGTGTCAATTTTGCAACAATGGCTTAGGGAATTCTGGTGATTGTCTTGGCATCTTTTGGGTAACAAAAGAACTTATACATCCTAACAGCATTTCTGCTTTTGGAAGCAGAATTTGGTGGAGTTGGCTGGGTCCAAGAGGATTGCAAACACAGCAGTAGGTAGTGTGTGGCTGAAGGACGGTGGATACATCAACAAGAGCCTCATGACACTTGGAAACATCCTCAACCAACTTGGAAATGTCATCTCTTTTGACATTCATAAAAAGTAAACAAAATCAGGATAATCAGGATTTAACATATCATCTACAAACGTTTTTATAAAAGACAACCAAGGCAGAAAAGCTGGATAACCATTAGACTTAATGACTCATTTCAGAAATGACACCATCAGGGTAGCTTTCTGAGACGAGCTTAGTCACTCATAAGCTTCAAACTTCTGTCTGTGGGAGAACTGGCAGCATTTATAAACCAAGGTTTCATGGGGTTTTCATGGAACTTCCAAGCTACCAAAAAAAGGGAAGATGAGGGTCACACTTTGCTTTAAACCTATTAGCAGCATTCAAAAAACTATGAAGAGTTAAATTTCAATTTCTGACAAGCTTGATTTCACATAGATGCCTTTTAAGAGAATGAATCTCATTGAAAACTGAACCCTAATGTTTCCTCACTCTTTTATCTGCTGGAAACTTTGAAGCAACATTTTGCTGGTCAATTCTACTGAATCAACTGAGAGATATTTGTACTTCTGAACTGACTTGCAATAAACATGGCACTTGTGTAGGACCTGAACAACATAGATCTTAAGCAGACCATGTCTTAAGCAAACTTGAGCCAGATTGATTTGTGCAGAGATCAAGCTAGTCAGTTTTTTTATTTGGGAATTTCTTTCTTGGGAGCTTTTGTAGTGGGGGAGGATCTGTGTTGTTAGCAGGAAGAGCAGCAAGAGTTGGGGCCCAATTTGTGATTCCAGATCAATCAATGTGATGGGTTTAATGTGAGGTAGTTATGAGGAAGTGAGGTAGTTAGGCTTGGAAATGAGGTAGTTATATTTGGAGATGTCTCTGGAATCGTCCAAGGATGACCATATAAAAGATTATGCAATAAGGAGCTTACTAAAGATTATAGAAAACCAGCCATATACCAATTAATCTTTGAAATTCTCATCACTGAAATATGACACATTTGAGAGTTAAATGAGAATAAATGTTGTTGCTTTCAATTGAGCAACGTAATAAGTTCCAAGTAATGACCTTGTGATAAGTGTTTTATTTTCAAAATTGTGAAGTACATATGTGATCATCCAAAAGGGGATTTAGCCAATTTTGGCTATAGGTTAGAAAAATAATTAAAAATTTAAGAATTGTGCTATATGTTGGTGACATGCTAGAACATATTGTCTAAATATGACAAATTAAAAAATAAATCCTCATAATGTTGCAATAATGTGCCATTTTTTTCCCCCAAAAACACCATTGTACATATCCCAAGGGTTCTTTTTTGGTGCCCAAAATGCAAAATTTTGCCAAAAAATAAACATGGCTTATGATACATTTCATTATTTGAGACTTGGATTCATCTATGGTGAGTAATGTACATTTTTTGGTCAAGTGCAAACATGAAAATGGAGTTTGAGGATGAATTGTAGTTGTAAATTTTGAAAGTTGTTGAAAATCAAATGAACAATGTTTCCATTGAAATCATATATTCTTTCAAATTTTCAATTCAAAAAGGCTCACTTACATGTTGGTTGTGGGTTTTTCCATTTGATAATGGTGCGGTGATAAATTATATTTGAACAAATATTGATAACTAATCCAAAATGATCTATGTACATTAGTTTTGCAACATGCAATTTTAGGTTGACTTTGATAAATTAATATTATATCTTTGAATGATAATGTGTTACTTTAAGTTTGAATTGAAAATGAACTTAAAAGACCAAAAGGACAAGAAAGGACTTGAAAGTTTTTTAAGCAAATTGCTTATAGGCCAAAGCCATTCGGCCCCCATCTTCTAAGTCTAACCATACTCTTTTAGGAGATCACTCATGCATATCATGCATACACAATTGTTTTTTAAAGAGGACATACATGCATCTTATTTCCAAGAAAATCTTGTAGGTAAAACTCAACACACAAAAGAAAAGTTCAAATCTATGCACTCACACGAAAGGTTTTTTTCAAACACTAATAATCAATTGACATATTCATATAGAAAATAATGATAACATACCAATCAACAAATTGCACAAACACCAACATTTATAATTTTAATCTCGCTTTTCCTTTGGAAATACATTACACAACAATAAATATGAAAAAGTTGAAAACAATCTAAAAAATTAGCAGTTCATTTGCACAATCTATTACATATGCATGAACTAATGTTATCACCAACTGCATGGAACACTAAACTTGTTGCAAATTTGTGAAATTATTTGATGAGAAAAAGGTTTCTCAACAATGTTCCATGTGTAATGTATAAGACATTTTATATTTCAATGTTGCAATAGATAGTCCACTCCACCTTAAACAATCAACAACATCAATTTCATGAGACAACTTGTTAGAATGTCAATGATGAGAGAGGTCAATCCCCATGTTTATCAAATATCCATAAACATAGTTCTAGCACATTAGTTTTACTTTGTTTTTTTTCCTTCCTCAAGTCTTGGAACATCATCTTTTCTTTGTGAATTTTGCAATCTCAGGGGAAATTGGTACACCTTTGATTCTTGATGCAACTTGAAAGATGATTATATGTGAATCATGATTCAATCAAAGGCTCTTCCACATGTGATGATTTGTTGGTTCTTTTGTTCCGTGAATTGCATGTGATCATAAACAAATAGGATATGTGAGTCCACTAGCCAAGTTTACTTTGTTATTGCAATATTTGCAAAGTACACTACCATTGTTTTGGATTGCAAACACATGTAAAGAGATTATGAAGAAGGTGAATAAAGGATTTAAATCTAATAGTTTAGATATCATCTTCAAATTAGAATTGAAATTGCAAGGAAACAAAAAAGAAGAGTAGAAAAAAACCATAAATTATATTTCATTATAGTTTATTATGCAAAGACCAAAGGATATAATGGGGAAGTGCGTTTGCAAATGACTCTCCCATCAAACACAAAGTTCCATGGATGGGTGGCACAACATTGGTTGCCCAAGGATGTGAACATGTTTTTGAAAAAATTAGAAAAACTTTTTAAAACAAAATTTGACATCACAACTATAAAGCCAACATTTTTTTTAAAGTTAAGGCCACAAGATGCCATATCGATGGAGAAATTGAGTCACTCACCACACATGTGAACTCTTCACACAAACCACCAAATCTAGCAATCTCATTGGCTTGGGGAAAAAAAAATTAAGTCTATACATTACCTTATTTTGTTGAACATTGAAAATAATTGTCCCTTTTTATCATTTTCATTGGTGTTTCAAAACTCTCACAAACCTACCAAACCCTATTACACATTTAACTATTAATTCATTCAAGATAACTAAGAGAATAATTGAAACCACCAAATCCAACAATATCATTGACCATAATATTTTTTATGCACACATATACACATGTTTATTCAACACCTTCATAAAGCATTTGGCTAGATTTATTAGTGTAAATGGATAACACCTTAAATTTAAGAATATAACTTCCTTGAAAAGAAAATCTAATTTACATTAGTGTTGGGTGGATATTTAGAAAATCTAAATATCATATTTAGATATCATATTGAATATTAGATTTTATATCTACATGATATCATGAACTAGGTTATCTAAGATGATATCCTAACTATTGGATTTCAAAGCCTAGGGGGACACTTAGTGTAAATTTTGGGATCTACGTGCGTCAAACAACCATTTTTGGGAGGGGGGGTGTTAAATAATTGTTCAACCTATTTATAATCACCCTATTATTATCTAATTATTATTAATTATAATCCATTATTTCAGATTATTACATACCTTATATTATAATTAAATCAATTATTTGAATAAAATTTACCCTATTTTTAAACTAATTAATGTATAATTTTTATCCAACAACCAATATATTGCACCTTATATTTTTACTCATGTATGCTTTTTAAAAATTAATGTCCCCCTTGGGTTTCAAAGTTATGGGATTTTTAATATAATATCCAAAGGTTAGATACATAGTTAGGTTTGAGTAATTTTTTTAAAAATCAATTACGAATTAGGTTTGAAAAAAAAACCAATTTGAAGGTTTGCAATGATTGTTCAAAACTCAACCACCTCAAACCCTATGCATCACATTAATTACTTATAAAGGGGCTTGAGCTCATGATTGGGCCCCATTTTTTTTTGAGTTGTGTGTCTTTTTTCATTTTTTGTTTTTTTTCACTCATTTCTTTTCACACGTTGCGTTGCTGCTTGTTGTTGTTTCCTTTTACATTGTATATATGTTTTGTAATATAAACTTTAAATGTTGTTATTCAAGTTGTGGTCCATTATCTATCTTCTTCTAGCTCTTCCAATTCATAATTATTTCATCTCAAGGTCTTCTCATGTAACAACCATTCAAGCTTTGAATATTGATGTGTAATGGAATGAATGCAAACTACTAGGTTCAATTCAGGGTCCATCCATAAGACACATTCCTAGCATGACCAAATAATCCCTCAAGAACAAAAGGTATCTTCAAAGTGGTGAAATGGATTACCTTAGCTTCATCAAATTTCTCTCCTACTATCTTTGCAAAGAGCTTGGTGATAGGAAATGCATGAGGCCATAGGCCTATTTTACCCTATGTAAATGCCTCTTCAAGTTTCTTTTCGCTTTTTTTCATGTGATACCCAATGGTATCACATCAAGTATCTTGGGAAAAAAGAAAATGGGTGGCATTATAAGGTAGTTTAGCTTGATCTTGTTTGAATTTGGATGATGCTTGAAAAATATTTGGAAAGTGAAGAATATTAAGTATAATGACCACCCATTTTTTGATGTCTTAGCAAACCTCATTTACCAACCAAAGGCACTTTCATCCAAAGTCATGAAAAATGAGTTAGGTGGTTTTACATAGACTTAGAATATGAAGAAAATGAATGGATTCCCAAAAAATGGCATACAAATATGCTTGGAATTAGTGGTTTTTTTGGTGATGAAATTTTACATTATGATGAAAAGAAAAATTCCAATGCAAAATGTTCAAAGGGTTTTTTTTAAAAAAATACTTGCCATGTTTTGAAGAAAAATAAATTAGAAGTAACAATATTCAAACAATGAGTTCTTAGAGGTCACCAAAACAAAACAAGATTCTAAATTTTTTATATTCTCTTGTTTGACCTTTCGCCAAATTTGGCTCATGCACTTCTTGTTGGTCATGGCAAGTCCAAGCTATTTCACAACATTGAAAAAGAAAAATCATGCTCAAAATACAATACCAATACATTCCTTTCAAAAGAGGTACTAGGAACACAACATCAAATTTAGGTTTTCATCCTCTTTCGTCAAGTTTTAAATATTTTTCCTATGGATGGAATAATCAACATTTTCCATTAACATTCTTATACATTAGTTTTGATAGTTTACTAAAAACATGTTTTTTAGACCAATAGAAATTTTTTTGTAACCTTTCTTTCATTGTAGGAGAAATTGATTACCAAGGCACCTTCCAAGGCAATAAGCAATGTTGTTTAAATTGTATATCAATGTCATGTCTACTATTATTTTGGCACCACATCAAAATGTGCGTATCTTTTTGTCAAAGTAAACATCATACCAACATTGACCACACTATTTTACTTTTTACATTTCACTCAAGTAAAATACAAAGAAAATGGAATTGATTCAATGGAATCAACTACAAAATACAATTGAACAAATATTTCTACTACATATGACCAAAATAATATTAAGAACAAAATATTTCATGAGTGAGAAAAAAATATAGAAAATGTGATAGGAGCAAAACAAATACCCAAAACATTTTCCATGTTTCACCAAAAATATGTTAATGCAATTGAAAATTTGATAAACATGAAATTTTATTTTACATGCAATCAAATATAATTTAAATGCTACTAGAAATTAAGCACAGGTGATTAAAAATATAGCATCCAATCAACCAAAAATATTTTGCATGCAACCAAAATTAAACTATGTTAACAAGTTAGATTTCAAGAAGGAATCCAAAATCCATAGCCATTCTAAATCTTTTTTTATTTTATTGGGGCTTACTGAATCCCACATATTCAAATTTTGGGTTTGATGCAACTTGCTTAATGAGCAATCAATAGACTTCAATCCAAAAAAGGAATCCCTTAAAACAAATGATAACTCCAACAAAGCTTAGGCTCGTTAGGACTTCAGGGAAAACAAAGGCCCATAATCAGCAAGCATCACCAAGGCCTATGTCATTACTCAAGAGCTATATTTTTGTGTAAACCTTTGATAGCACTAACCAAGATGAAACTTGTACACCTATTGGTTCACACTCAAATATTATTCCTTCCTTCAAGATTGAAAGAGAAAGATAACATGATATTGTTCACCTACTTGTCACAAAAGTATACCCAACAATTGAGACTAATAAAGGTATTTTAGTTAATTATGGTGAACGAACACACAAGTATTCTACTTGTGAATTAGCTTTAAAGGCATATGTAAGAACACACAATAAATTTTAATGAAGAAAACAAAACAAGTGTGGTTGGTAATTCAGACCCATTTTCTTTGGCCAAGCTAACTAGGACCTTTCCATACAATGAAAAAAACAAAGAATGTAATAGTTCTTTAACCTAGATTGTCTATTGATTCTTGCATCAAGACAACAAATTTAAAATGATCATTGCATGAATTTCAACTAACCAAATTTTATTTCTTCAATTGTAATTTTTTGTTTCATGTGATGGAAAGCTTGTAAAATTGTTATGTATATGTTTGCAAGCATGGACTTGTAAAATTGAAATTATATCCTTGAAAAGTGTGAAGATTATGGTTATTCTAGATCATAAGGTTTTACTTACATAATGTGTTGTGATTTTTTCCATTGGAGTAAAAATGTTGAAGTTGTAATAGTGGTCAAATGTAAGGTTGCCAGCAATGTTGGACAAGTTTTTGCTTTGGTAAATAGGAACTAATGTAGGCCATTTCTAGTTCTAATTATTGGGGATTTGGACTATTAGTTCAAATTTTTGAAAACAAAACCAAAATTGGCAACTAGCGAAAAATCTAAATTGCAATCAACAAATAACCTCTAATTAAAACCAGATCTGGAACTAGAACCATCCCAAAACCTAGGATATCTAAGTTCTCATTTTTTGAATTTTATATACATAATAAGAAATTAGGGGTTTGTTTTCTTCAGTAGGGTTAGACATGTTAGTTTTGTATAGGTGATGGGACCTTCATCTATGTAAAGAAACAGTGAGACTTTCTTTTCATCATTCATTTTACAACAACTTTATCTTTAATTGTTTTCTTTTTCTTTTTTTGCCCTAATCCTTGCAGAGCAAATGAAGTTGTCAACATTGGCAAGAAACTTTGTTTGCACTCCTTTCTTTTTGCATCTTTTTCTTTCCATTGCTTGCCCTAAAGCTTGAATAATACACAAGACAAGCTATCACTTTCAAGCTTTGTGTGTACTTTTTTTTTTGGCAACTTCTTCCTCTCCATTTACGTATTACATGAAGCAATCATGATCAAGTTTTGTGAGTGATGTATCACTTTCATTTTTGTGAAATTTTTAGGTTATTTGTTTTTCATAGTAGAAAACAAAACTAGAACACAACAAAGCTTTTTCTTCCTTGCACAACAAATGCATTTTTTTTTTCCCTTCTTATGTTTATCATCTTCCTTTTCATTGTGATCCCTATTGCTTCTTTTGTTTTTCCTCACATATTAACTTTGCCCTCTTTTTATTGGTGCATCAAACTACTTTGAACTTCTTGATTAGTACTCCCAAGTTAGCTCTCGTAGTAGCTTACAGTCTAGCAAGACCATAAGTGAAAACATTAATGACTCCAACAACATTTTGAATTGTTTTGGCACACCAAAAGTAACACCATTTTTAGTTCTTTTCCTTGTGATTTCTACATATGTAATTTGGTCTTCCATATTTTCATTAGATTTTGATCTTCATTAAAAATTTCTTAGTTTGTTAGTTTATACATTTAGCTTAACTTGTTTTGGACTTTTGAAACAGTTTCAAAGCTTCCTCATTTGAGTTTCATTTTGAGCTTTTTCATTTGCCATTTTTTCTAATAATGAAAACAAATTGCATTTCTTTATGTTTTTTTCAAATTTTGATTAGTTAGTTGAATTTTTCAAAACTCCTTTACAGAAGTGTAAAAATTAATCATTTATTTGAATTTTTGAAAATTTTGAAATTGAGCTTAAAAGAAAAAAATTGTAAAAGAAAATAAAGATAAAGAAAGAAAATATAAGTTGAAGATAAATTAAAGAAATAAACATTTTTGTTTTTTTAAATTACAAAAAAGTATGGAGGCGTAATTCCAAAATCTAAAAGGCTTGATGCTAACTTGGCTTGCACCTTCCAAATTTTGGAAGTTACACCTCCAAACTTCAAGCTAGGGAACTGCCCAAAAATACAAAGAGAAAGTTTCATTGGTTTTTTACAATGGGAAAAAAACTCAAAGTTTTGAATAATAACAACATTTTTTGGAGTAATAATTTGGGGGTGGGGCATGCATTATACATGTAAGTTATACTTTTGGGACATGTATCAAGTATGCAATTTTTATTTAAAAACATTAAGTTTAAACATGTAGTTAATATAAGTGGTACATTGCTAGTAAAAGAGAGAAAAATCAATTTTTGGGTTATGTGTAGGTAGGTAGAATTGTATCCAATTTGGAACTAAACTCATCTAAGTTTTTTTTGTAAAAAACTTAGAATCAAGGGTTTTAAAATATGAAAAATTAGGTTCAAAATTAAACTAAAGGTTTTATCAAAATTTTAAAATCCTTGAACTAAAACCATAAGTTTTTTCAAATCTTAAAAAAAATTAAAACTTGGATTGGAGGTTTTCTTGGAAAATAAAAACCATCTAACAACAATAAGAACCACTAATTCTAGTTTTAGTTCATAAGAATTAAACTGGAACTGGTTCTACTTTTTGGAATTAGAAAATGAAATAGAATATTATTTTCTTGAAGAACTAGACTTGAAACCATATTTGTAGTTCTATTAGTTTTAGGTTTATGGTTTAGAGTCTAGACAAAGGGATCCTACACAGTCCAAATCCAAGCTCTCTTATTTGAACTTTGTTCAAGTTTTGTTTTTGGTCAAGACTCAATGCACACCACATCACATGCATGCTTTAAGGCTTTGGAATTTTTTACATTTAGGTTAGACAATTTAAGAATTAGGATTGTGCACAATCATGATCCAAGCTAGATTTGCATATTTGTCATGCTTCTTCCCATACTTATGCATTGTCCATTTTTCATAGCATGTAAGAAGGTAATTAACTAGGAGGTGTGAAAATAAAAGCTTTCTTGTAGTTTGGTAACATATTCTGTTTTTGACAGAAATTTGGAGCTTGGAGTTTCATAGTGCACATGGATCAATAGTTGATGCTAATCAGTGGCTCACAAATTTTCTTTATTTGTGTTTTTCAACCTCTTTTTACTTTTTTCTTTTGTATGCATTTTTTTAATTTGAAAGGTTGGATGGCACATGTGGAAAGGACACAAAAATACATTGTGATGTTTGACTTCTTCAAGTCCAACATGAATCCTAAAGACAATTCTCCTCTTGTGATCCCTCTTAAACATAAACCAATTCCATTTTTTGTAGCAAGTTCAAGTGGTAGCAAGGTTGAACCAAATTTTGATTTCAATCACAATAATCCTATTGTGTAGTTTGTTTGTCCTAATGGATTGCCCACTTATGCTACCTTTGTGGCATATTTTTCAGAGATCCATGTCATTATAAAGGAAGAGGAATCAAAACTACCCCCACTTAAAAAACCTAAAAAGAATTATGACATATCACAGAAATGTTGAGATGTGTGGGCTACTTAATTCCCATGGGTAGAGATGTTGAAAAGTGAAATTGGAAAAGTTCACTATGTGAAATGCTTGATATGTTCATTTGTGAAGGACAAGGATGTGATCCTAGGTCCAAAGGCTAACACTCTTGAAAAACACGTAGGGAAAGCAAGGGTTGTTTGGGACATGCCGCACTTGGCCAAGAAATAAGGAGATTGGTATGTTAACAAGAAATGCAACCATGCAAATAATGAGGTTGCTTATTTTAAAAAGAGTCACCTCACAATTGCTAAACAAGTTCAAGGAAAGGTTAAGGGGGAGCAGGGTAGAAAGTGGCAATAATTTGCTACAATTTGCACTTACTATAGCAAGGTCAACGCATGCTTGAATTTGAAGCTTGGAAGTCTCTATTTTCTTTCATGAATGTCCCCTTGTTACCAAAACAACACTAGAGTGATTTAATGAAATGGGTTATGGTTGAATGTATGCATAAACAAGTCATCAAGAAGGTAAAAGAAGTTATTGCAAGTTCAAAAAACCTTACATTGTCTTGTGATGAAATAACCATAAATGATAATCAATCATGGATTCCTATCCATTCCTACATTGTTGAAGATTAGTGTCGCATACACGTATTCATTTTTTTAGAGCAAGTTATTGAAGGAGGGGATGCACAAATAATCTAACTTAAGTTATTATGGGTGTTTTGAAAGAACATGGTGATCTTTTTAATTCAAATATTGTTGCAAAACTAATTTCCTTTAGGGTTGATGGAATGATTGTTTTCAAGGGGGTGTGCAATGGTGTTACTAGCCAAATGTAAAATAAGTATTCCCCTCATTTGGAAGGCATTCATTATAGGGCACATGGTGAAAACATGCTAAAATATACCAAAAAAGTAATCCTCCTAAATAAAAAACACAAATTTGTGATAAGTAGATTAGAAAGTAGGTGATGCCTTAAGAGAATGTCCTTTTGAACTACATGAGGACATCAAATGTGATATGTTGAAGTTTTTAAAGTTTTTAAAGTTGTATCAACCTTTTTAAAAACCTACTTTCAATTTACTTTGAAAATTTTGCTAGTTTGTCCTATTGTGAGAAAGTAGATTCAAAGTAAGTCAAAAAAACATTATTTGGACATTTCACTCATATGTTGCATTTTGAAAGGGTTTGGGGCATGATTTAATGAATCAAACACATGTAATGCACTTTAATATCATATCAAAAACATGTTTTAATTGCCAAATATGAGTTTATGGAAAACTTATTCTTGAAGGGCTTCACATTGTCATAATCCAAAAATTCAAATTCCAAAAAATGTGTATCAAGGTGCATAATGGCTCAAACATAAATAACAAATCATTTGAATTGTTTGGTTTCAAAAAAACATGCAATATCAACCACATTAATAAAATTTTGATAAATAAATAAATTAGTGAAAGTAATAACATACGTTAAAAATGATCATATATGGTTTATTTAATATGATAAGTACAACCCAAAATTTATGGCATAACAAAAATGTCTAAAATGCAAACGATTCCAAGTCTATTTTTACTTGTTGGTAAGGATTACCAATTCGTATACTTTACCGTGCTTTCACCTCACATCACACCAATCTAGTTGTGCAAACTTTGTTTCAAATCCCTATAGTGAAATATGTAAAAGATTTATTGAAGTCCTTGTTTTTTTTTTCCTCTCACAGCTTGAAAAGGCATCAAGTGAGTTTTTGAAGCTGCCAAAATTAATGAAGGAGAAAGTGAAGAAAATTTTGCGGAATGTCAGAACACACTAGAATAACACATTTAGTCTAACAAAAAGGGTGATGGCAATGTACATGCGAGTATTGGCATAGATGGCTAAAGACAATCCATTAATCATGTTTGCCAAATTGAATTTTGAACTTTTTTGTGATGTAAACCTTCTCATATTTCTTTCTTGTTTTTTGCCCATGCTAAAAATTGTCCATGCATTGATCAAGTCATAGAAGAAAGATGTTTTTGTTTACAATTATGTTGTTGCCATAAAGATTTGCCAAGGTTAGTTTTACTTTCATTATGTGGATTTGGCAACAAAATATATTTATGATATTTTCAAAGACTTCCAAGGCTTGATTGCTTGTAATCATAGCAATATGCATCTAAAATGGAAGACTAGTTCACTAGCCTTCAATACCCCTAGTGGTTAATATTTACCCTTTGATTCATCAAATCACACATTTTGGGTTACATGTGTAAATGCCATTGGTGAGAAGGTTTAAGCGATCCGAGAGGTCTTCACTAATATAATGGAAGATGCAAAATCATCATGTTCAAGTTTTAACTTTGCCATTCTCCTTGTGTATGTATATGTTTTTGTGTTGTTTGTTTGTTTTTCTTTTGTCTAGAGTTTGGTTTTACTATTTTTTTGGTCTTTTTTTGCCTTTGATTTTGCAACTATGACAGAAGCTCTCATTCATGAGTTGACTGCAAGGTTTCCGACATCCCATTTGATGGATGTTATGGGTGCCCATTTGTTATTCGCAATATTAGCTTCAAGGAAATGCTGAGGATAATTTTAATTGACATCTAATGTTGATTAAATCACATTACTATTTTGAAAAACTATTGGAACTTGTTAAAACTTCAAAGGCAAGTTCACCTCTTGTTGCAGCCAAAATTTGCTCGACAATTTTATTTGCAAGTGCTTTTAACATGTAGTCTAGTATTTTAAAGATCACTATACAATATAATGTTGTTGTTATGGAGGCACCATTTCATGTTAATCCCTTAATTTGACTTTCACAAATGTTATTGGCTTTTTGCATTTTACAACATTCTTTCCCTGAGTTTTTCAAATTGGAAAAAATTGCGGTAATACAAATGTTGGGTTCAATGGAAAATGAACGGACATTTTCCACTTTTTCTTTCATGAAATCTAAATTGAGATCTAAACCCTTTTCATTTTCTATCCATAATCATGTGCTGGTCTACTATCTAGTCATCAATGTCTACCTTGGTCTTCTAGAGTTTGGTGTCTAATATATATTTTCCTTTGTTTATTTTTATGCCCAATGCCCATTGTTTGTTTTTGTTTTCCTTCAATTCGTTATCTACCAACTTCCAATATTTCTAGAGTTTAAAGTCTGTCCATCTTTCTTTAATTCATTGATTCTCTACTTGTGTTTTGACTCTCTATTAGGATATGTGTTTTTGTTCTATGAATGTGTGTGTTTTGCATGTAATTAGTAATGTGTATGTTAGTATTGTTTGTGAATGTGTCGCTATCCGATGTTTTATGTCGTCTTGACTTTGATTGTGATAAAATCACCATGAATGAACAAGCCTCAAGACCACTATTGTGCATATAACAATGGTCACATAGTAACTATGTCTAAAAGATTTTCATGGTCAAATTAGGTGCATAGCCAATTAGCAGCATGGGTTAGAGGTTATGTAATCATATGTTCTACTTTCATTTTCTAATTAATGCCAAAATTTGCTACTATAACATTGGACATCTTGCCAATTTCTTATGAAATGTTTCTCTTGCACATAGCTAGTTTTCAATTTATTGAATCTTTAGATTGCCAAAAATTGTATTGTTGAACATTTAAATATTGCCAAATGTGCACAATTTTTTGCTTAATAAAAGCCACTGATTCAAAATTTGAAAAGCCGTAAAAACAACACTAACATTAATACATAAAGCCTACAAGATTTATAATGCAAAAATTCGCTCCCGCTCATGCCTGCATATAACTGTCGTCAACTTCCACCTCGGGGGTGCAACCCCGCGCTCCTCGAGAGTTACCCTACACTAGGCCTAAAACCCAGCCACAATGAACCAACACCCACCAGCGCACCATGAAGGATGAATTGTCAATTACTCCACTCTTGCTGACATTGCATTCAACCATTTGCTATCGTGCACTCTACTGTTTCTTCTCTGGAGGGTGCCGCAATCATTTTCATTAATACATAAAACCCTGTCATTACAAACCTTATACTCTTACAAAATGTATCATGGCCACCAGGCTTTAGGCTTTATGAAAACCGTGGGGGTGAGCTTTTCGATTTTTGTGAAGCTTGATGGCCATCTTTTTTTCTATTCTTTTTCTCATAATACATGGTGGCTACATTCAACTATTTGCTAAGTTGCACTCAACTGTTTCGCTGGAGAGTGACACAACTATTTTCATTAATACGTTATTAAAAAAAACCTGGCCTTATGAAATGGATATGTACTCTTACAAAACATATTGTGGCTATCGAGCCTTCTGAAAATGGAGGTGGACAATTTGTTTTTGTGAAGCCAGGTGGCCATTTTTTCTCCCCTAAATAATACACAGTCAGGTTTTTACCTATAGGAGAAGGTTCCATATAAGGGCCTTTCAGATTTTCGATGTCCTATAGAGAATTACTGGCCTTGGCGATATGAACTCCAAAAGGCCCTCTATATCAAACCTTCACATGTGTAAAGAATGGGTTCATTTTCTAAGAAACAGTATTTTTAAATGGAAAAAAATTGTTGCATCACCCTCCGGAGAGACACGGTTGAGTTCACATTAGCAAATGGTTGAATATTCCAACTGGGTATCACAAAAAAAATAAAATTTAATGTCGAGCTTCACAATAACCGAAAGCCCAAGGGCCATAATATGTACATAAATTGGAGGTCCCTTATTTCCGTAAATCACCTGTCCTGGGGCTTTATCACCCTACACCAACATTCATCCATAAGGCTCTTCTCCTATTTCAAGAGTCTCTATCCCCATTTAGGACAGAGCCGAACAGATGGGGTTTCAGTTTTATCCGGGTATAAGTACGTGAGATACCCGACCCGACGGGGATGGTACGAACAGTTAACCATAGAGGCAAAATGTGTGTTACTGCGGTTGAAAACAGGAGTTGTTTGTACTTGTTTACTGTGGTAAGAAAATCCCGGAGGCTTCGTCCCCGTGTGTGGACTCTCTGACAAGAGGGAAGCTCCCTTGCGGAGCTCGGCAGATCTTCGTAGTTTAGGATCGGCGCTCTCGGGCGCGCAAGGCCCGGATACAGCGGTAGTTGTAGCGGGACAACAAGTTGTCGAGAGAGACAGATTTCGGAGGAACCCAAAAAGGTACAAGTTGTGAACTCAGTTTTCATCTGGAAATTTATTTTTGTTTTGCTTTCGCTTGGCCTTTGGCTGGAGTTCATGCGGGTTGCGCAAGTTTTTTGTGCGTTCGTGTTTGTGTGTGGGGTTTGTTTTTCGCCGGATTTGATGGGCAATTCCTGAGGATTCGCTTGAGATTTGTGAAACAGAAAGACAAGTAGGTAGATAGGCAAGCACTGGGCTTCTTCTTCAACGATAATTCGTGGAGTTGACTTCGCAGTTTTTGTGGCTCTGATTGAGGAGGAGGTTCTTGTATTTCCGACATTTTGGTTGCGTGCAATCTTGAGCCTTGTTTGGGGATTCAAGCTGGAACCAGAGCTGAGAGCGTTTGAGAGACTTCCGGTTTACTTCCAACACCAGTTTTTTGGTTACATTTCTCGCGCGCACATCGGCGAACTTTTATGGTGGGTTTCTTTTTGGTATCACTTGTTATGGACGAGATTTTCGGAAGGTTTTTGGTGCGGCGGAAGCCGAATATTTGTTTGAGATCCAAGAAGCTGCAAAGAGCGTAAGCTCTGGGAGAAATCTCTTAGAGAGAACCAAAATTAGGAAGAAGACAATGGGAACAGCGGTAGAGACGATGGCGACGTCAAGCCCGTTTGCGAAGAGTCAAGGAGAGACCAACTTGTGCAAGGCAGCGTCAGAGACAACCGCCGCCATAGCCGACATGGTGGAGAATTTCTCCAAATTCACCTTCACGGTACCCGTTAGAGTGCCTGAGAAAGTAGAGGAGGAGGAGGAGGAAGAGATGCTGTCCAAATGCGAGTGCTGTGGTCTCGCGGAAGAATGCACCCGTGCATACATGGAACAAACCAAGGAGACTTTCTGTGACCATTTTGTGTGTGGATTGTGTTCGGAAGCTGTGAAGGAAGAGAGCAGGCGCCTCGGACCAAAAAACAACGCAGACATGGAAGAGGCTCTATTGAGTCACATGAAGGTCTGCATCAAGTTCAACACCTTCACTCGAGCAGATCCTGCTGCTCATCTAGCAACGGTGATGCGACAGATTCTAAGGCGGAGTGTGGAGCTTGGGGCTACACCCAGGCCCAAAGGGCGGCTATGGCAGCGAACTGGTCTCTCCAAGAGTGAAACCTTTTGTGCTCGTGGACAACGAAAAAGCTTGCCATAAAGCTTGTTCTAAACCTTTAGCATTTGTGTAACCTTTGTTCTTGTTGGATGTACAAGCTTTGCACAGGATTCAAATGCAAGGAGCAAGACAATCTCCGTGTTTGTCCAGACATGGGTGTCCTCCTGGGAAGCTTTCCTGCAACTGGGAGTAAGCTTTTTACATAGAGTTCAGAAGGTGTCTTGAAAGTTTTTAGCAATTGTCTTCTTTTGCAGCCTACAGATCTCTAATACAGAAATTGCTCCTGACAAGAAACTTAACCAAATGTTTGAGAAACCTCTCAAACTATCAGCTTCCAACTGTTGAGATCTCTTGCTCAAACCTCTGATCAACTGCACATAGTACATATTTAAAACTGATTTCTAGATTAGCTGTCTGTGCATTCATCAGAGTTTGATGTTCCTTTGAATACTGCAATTGTGGGTTTTGCGATTAGGTTTTGCAATTGGGTGTTTCAATCAGGTTTGTCAATTTGGTTTTGCAATCAGGTTTTTCAATCATGGTGCAGATCAGGGAGGAGATGGTCCCATTATGAGTGGAAAAGGAAGTGACTTTGAGGGACAAAACCAAAACCAAAACCTTCATTGAAAAACAACTCTAGGGAATGTTTTTTGAACTTGCTCATGAGTACTGACTGAATTGTGGTTTTTCCCTTAGTATTTGCTGTGAGATCTAGTGTCTAGTGATATGCTCACTGTTGTCTATCTAACACTGTCTTTTTTGTTGTCCAGAAGGGTGTTGACTATTGACAGAAAATTGTAACATGTTGTGAGGTTTCATGAAGCAGTTTGTGTGCTTTTGGCTTTGCAAAAATACTACTTGTGCATTTTCTTTAATTGGGGGAGGTAGGTCAGTGTTCTTTCCATGTGGAGGTGAATGTGAATGGCAGTGACAAGCTTTGCAGACAGATGCATTTGAGAGGTGCTGTTGGGTGTTGCCCAGGAGTTGTTGGGTGGATTCAAAGCCTCAATTGAAAGTGTTTTGTTCTCTGAGGATTAGCCTTAGATGGGGAAAGCAGAAAACATGCACAAAATTCTGCCACTAAAGAATTTGGTTGATGTTAACAATAAACAACAATAAATGCAAATGTGTTATACAATTTGCTCTACATTTTTGAAACATGACTGTAGAGTGGTAAAGACATCTTGAGGTGAGGAGTGTGTAGATGAGCTTCTTCTACTTTTGTGGGCAGCTCAGCACATCTCTCTCTCTCTCTCTTGGTCCCCCTTTGAACGGAACTGAAAACCTATTTGGTGCATTTGGATTGCTGATTGACTTCAGTTCTAAAAGAAGTCACAACTTGCTGCACTGGTAATAAACAAACTTCTCTGACATCCACAAGTGTTTTGGACACCTAAGTTGCCTTTTGAATCTCTGTGTACTTATTTGAGCTTATACCTTGCTCAACAACGGTTTGCTGGATCTGATAGGAGCTGAAGAATGATCTGATTTTTGGCCTGGCTATCGAAGAAAGACACTACACATTAAAGGAGTCTTGCACCACCAGGTCAGGTGTCCTGTTAACAACACTCTAGGAGCTGCAGATTCCTTACTGCACTGTACAAGCAAGCAACTGTTCTCAATCATCATCATCATCATCATCACAAAGACCAAAAAACAAATCGGAGTAACTGCAAATCATGGAACTACCCTCCTTTAAAGACATGGGTTTGAATATCAATTGCTTCAGAGTAGTTAGTATGAGTTATGAGTATGTTTTGTGCTGCAAGTTTTCATCAATTTTGGTGCTGCTTGCAGAGGGATCTCTTGTGCCTATGCCCTTACCTTTTGGTTTTTTCTTTGCATCCTGGAGTTCTTGAAAGTGAAGAGGGGGGCCAAAAATGAAATAACAAAAAAAACAGTATGATGTGGTTGTAAGGCTGGTTTGGCAATCTAGTGTTTGTCATATGCCCTAACTGGTTCTGGTCAGTGGCGACTTGCAAAGTGATTCTGTGCAGGACACCAGAACTACTTTGTGCATCATTGCTTTTGTCTTGTTTCTTTTATGGGCTTGAGGGTTTATTATTATCTCTTCTTTCTGCTGCTAAAACACGAAGATAGTAGGAGATGAATGCTTCTGAAGACAGCAATGGAAACAGAGGTTTCTTGTATAAGCCAAAAAAAAAAGTGCATCTAATTTGGCCTATTGATCTGGCATCAATATTCTTCAAATGGGTGCCAGATTCTAAGACTAAACAAAGGCTTCTTTTTGGGGGAATTTTCTTTGGTGCCAGACTGGAAATAAAGATACCTGCTAAAGTTGGTTAGTTACAAACAAAAATTGGTGCCAGATTCCAGAGACACCCTGCTACTTTTCCAAAGGCACCTGGTAAAGTTGCTACATTCCAGCTCAAACAACCACCACCCTATTACAAATTGCTCTCCTTTATCAAGCACCATTCACACATTAGGAACCTCGTTGTGGGCAGTTTCTTGTACTTTGTGCTTTCTATCATTCACCTATCTGATGGAATAGTGCAGCAATTTTGAAGAACATTTTCTCTTGTGATGCTTTTCAGCATGTGAGTTGGCCCAACATTCTTCCCACACAAAACACAATACAAGAAACCCCCTATGAAATTATCAGAGTCAGAATTCAGCCAATCACCCAAGTCTCCTTTTATTTTAATGCACAAGGATGAAGAGTAATTATGGTAGTTGTACATGCAAGAGCAGTGAAAATATATGTAGCAAAAATGGAGACGCTCAAGAAAAAGGAACAGCAAGGATCAAAGTGTTTTGGTAAAGCCTGCAGCTGAGTACTTTAATGACTGTAAAGACCTGCTCTGATTTTTTTTATAGAAAAATTCCTGTGATACCCAAGTGGGTATCACAGAAAAAGCAGGGTGTTGTAAAGAATGGAGTACCTGCTCAATTGGAAAAATAGTTAAGGAAACATACTTCTCTGTGTTAGGTGCCCTCCCATTACACTACAAATACAAATATTGGAGCAGGTCTTTACACACCAGAAGCTAGCCCATCTTCATATCGGAGACACGAGTGTATATAATAATAGATTTTGCGAGGAGGTTATCACAGTGGGTTCGCCTGGATTTCAAATCTCTTCCCGCCCCATTGTTTTTGCTAAAACCATGGATCGTTTCCCTTTGAAAGGTTTTTTTAGTAGGGCAAATTAGGTGCCAATATGACAGCCCCCAAATTAGGCTACTTTTGGGGGCTAACGGAACCTCAATGCTTGGTTGAAATTGAACTTTCAGCTCCATGTGCCTACTTATGTGTGTGGACATTTTGTGCGACCCTGCCTACAACATCCTTGATCAGCCCTAGATTTCAAAGTTAGAAATTCCAAAATAGGATGTGGTGAATAGAAAGGTTGGTTGCTTTGTAAAACAAACTTATATATTGGTTCTTTCTCCCATGCTGGAACATGGTAACATGGTACCAAGACTGGCAAGGCAACCGCTGCAACAACCATCGTCAACCATCTCATGGTCCTTAGGGCCAATGTGGTAACGAAACAGGATGTGCACAATGCTATTGAGGTCACTATGGAGCAGGTTGCGAAAAACATTCTGGCTTCAACAATGGAAGCTAAGATTGTGACTGTTATTGGCCAAGTCGAAATGTTGCAAAATAAAATAGATGAGATGGCTAAGAGCTTTGATACCATGCAGAACAGTGGGGAGAAGTGGAAGGAGATCGTGGGCAGGAAGGTTGACAAGGTTGCCAACAAGGTGGACCGGGCAACGGATGTTGACCTGGTCAAGGCCATGGAGGCAAACATCTGGGTCACCGGGTTGACCATGAGCAAAGGGGAAACCTCAAAACAACTTATGGAGTTGGTGCGGACGGAGCTGTTCGACAGGTTGAAGGTTGCTGACCGTGTAGGTGCAGAAGGTGCACCGGCAGATGCCATCGAGGCGATTAGATAAAACCATTGACAAGGCACCGACAGTCATCATCACACTAGCATTGGTACACGACAAGCTCACGGTGATGCGCGCTCGCAAAGGCCTGCATGGCACTTAGCTTGGGCTCGACGAGGACCTGACTCCCGCTTAACAAGCCCAGAAATGAACTACTTGGGCCACCTTCAAGGAGGCCAAAGAGGCTAGTGAACGAGTCTACTGGCGTGGGGCCAATCTTTACATCAACCACAAAGTCGTAAACTCTCCTACTGCATAGGGGGGCAGGGGCCAGAAACATTTACGCGTGTGCCTATGGGACATCCATGGGGCCGCTATCACAAAGCTAGAAACACATGAACATCTGCTTGACCTATTTCAACATGTTGACGTTGTTGCTTTGACAGAAACACATCATTTCCCGAGCGATACATTCCCGGTCTTACCGGGGTTCTGCTATTTTGATGTTGCCAAGCCTATGACTCCACAAGGTGTCATTCGAAAGCATAATGGAGGCATTACGGTATTAGTCAAGGAAACATGGGCAAATAGTACTACTATTTGGAAGACTGCAAGGGATGGGATTAGGATTTGGTTGCGCTTGGGCAATGTTTTCCAAAGGCCTTTGTTCCTGTGCATAGTATATGCTGCTCCACAAGGCTCGCCATATACGGACAGCAGCCTGTTTGAACACATATGCCAAGAGGTTGGAGGAGCCATGAACTTAGGCGGTGTGTTTCTTGCTGGGGATTTCAATGCAAGGACAGGCACAAACACTAACTTCATTGATTGTAGTCAACTAGCAGATGTGCTGCTGGTGCCACGAGCCATTGTAGACACCCTGCCCAACAATATTCTAGAGTGCCAGAACTGCGACACCGTCACGGCTGGCTAGCATCATGAGTTCTTGGATCTTTGCAGAACTACTGGGCTGTTCATCCTCAATGGCCGCACACTAGGAGACTTATCAAGGGAATACACATGCCTATCCAATAAAGGTTTTAGCACTGTGGACTATTTTCTTACGATGGTTGACCAATTAGAGGGTGTCAAGCGCTTAGAAGTTAACTGCGATGAAAAGTACTCAGGTCACAAAGCTGCGCACTCCGATCATATACCATTGGTACTTACAATCACATAGCAGTGGCAACCCCCTCCTATTGAACAAAAGGCAATCAAACACCTACCATGTTTCAAATATGACACTACCAAAGCAGCTGAGTTTAGCAGGAGTGTACAACATAACATCGGTGTTTGGGCAAGCCTAGATGTACTTGATGCATTTGACGTACAAACAACAGTTAATCTGTTACAACAGTGCATCACACAATTTGCAAAAAAAGTGTTTGGAAATAGACAAGTGGCCTTAAGAAAAACAATAAAACACAGCCACAAACCTTGGTTTGACACAGAATGTCGCCAGACCAAAAGCCAGTTTGCTAAATTGTCACATGCGCACCCAGATAGGCAGGTCAGACTTAAGCAAATGAAACAGTTGTACAAAAAGAAAAAACGTGCTTATGATGTGTTCAAGGCTAAACAGTTATGTGGTTTAGCAAAGGCGAATCCTGTAGCATTCTGGAAGTGGTACCGCAAGCGCTCTTAGGGTGTCAATGGCATCACCAGCGAAGCGCTCAGGGATGGTTTCCAGCAACTTCTCCAGACTCCGGCGGCATCAACCACAGCAGGAGCTCTGACAGGTGCCGCTAATCAAGCCCAGGTGGTCTCCTTTCCACCCAATGGTATTGATTGCGAACAATTGAATGTTGACATCACACTAGTTGAAGTACAACAAGCGTTCAAAAAGCTAAAACGATAGGCATTGATGGCATCAAACCAGAGTTCCTTTTGGATGCGGCTGTTGCCCTGCAACAACCACTATTGATTGCTTTTAACAAAATTTTGCGTGAGGGCTATTATGAATCACTCTCTGTTGGGATCATACATGCACTATACAAAGGGGGTGACTGTAGTCAGTTTGACAATTACAGGGGGATCACAGTAGGACCAGTCTTAGCCAAGGTGTTTGCAATGATTCTTGAGTCCCGCATAAGTCAATGGGCGGAGACCAATGATTTACGCGCAAAGGGACAAGTTGGTTTTATAAAGGACTTTAGGACAATAGATAACTTGTTTATTCTTCGCACTTTGACTGAACAAGCCAGATTTCAAAAACAGAAATTATATACTTGTTTTGTGGACTTCAAAAAAACCTTTGATACAGTACCAAGGGACCTGTTGTGGCAAGTGCTAGAGGGACTTGGCATCAGTGGACGGATACTGAAGTGCTTGCGCTCCATGTACCATCAAGACCAGGCCTGCCTACACCATCCAGAGGAAGGGCTCATGCCCACTTTCCTTTGCCACATCGGAGTGAAGCAAGGATGCCCCCTTAGCCCGCTCTTGTTTGGCCTCTTCATAGATGGCCTAGAAAAATGGCTGAATACTTTGGAAGGTGACACACCACCAATGTTGGGACAACTAGTTGTTCGCTTGTTTTTGTATGCAGACAACTTAGCTCTCATGTCACACATTCCTACTGGATTGCAGAAGCAACTAGATGTCTTGCAAGCTTTTTGCTGTGAGCGTCAGTTGACTGTGAATGTCAAGAAAACCAAGGTTGTTGTGTTTAAAGCACGCAAGTCTGTGTGTCAAACTTTTCAGTATGAGGGCGAAGCTATAGAGCAACTAAACTCTTTCAAGTATCTAAGTGTTGAGCTGCATGGCACAAAAGGTATGCAAGCGGAAATACAGCGGTTAACAATGTTAGGGAAAAAGGCAATTTTTGCATTACAGTGCAGATGCGCAGAGCTATGCATCTTTGACCCAGCATTACAATGCCAACTGTTTGATGCACTAGTTAAACCAGTGCTTAGCTATGGGTGTGAAGTATGGTCAGACCACATGGCATGCGAACAGTTAGAGGTGGTTCATCGGGCTTTTTTGAAGTCGTCGTTGGGGGTCAGCATCACGACATCCAGTTACGTTGTGCTAACAGAATTTAGCAGGTTTCCCCTAGAAATATTTTGGTGGCAACAGACCATGCACTTTCTCTCACGTGTCAATTCTGAGGTAGACTTAGATCACATGCTCAAGCTAGCTTGATGTACATCTGCAGTTGTTTACAGCCAGGCGAAAAGTTTTGCTTAGGAACCAGAGTGTTGTGGGTAGAAAGAGCCGATTGCCTGCTTGTTGGCTAGCACAAGTAGATGAACGACTATCAATGTACAATTTGTGCATCGATAGCAATCAGCTGCCACCATGTGCTCGCCTCAAGCAGTTGGCTGAAAGGCAATACATTGTACACCATCAAGTGGCTGCAAATGACTCCAACA
>Ga0116229_10000034_pt1 | contig 111957 bp, 101 predicted proteins | sample S1TSphgellanicum_3_FD_87313 | JGI IMG/M metagenome (GOLD analysis project Ga0116229, IMG submission 87313) | Host-associated microbial communities from peat moss isolated from Minnesota, USA - S1T2_Fc - Sphagnum magellanicum MG | ecosystem: Host-associated > Plants > Peat moss > Unclassified...
AACAAGAACATATTTATGCACTTGTGGTAAATTTACATAAGTGCATAAAATTATTAACTTCTCTTATGCTAGTTACACAAAGTGTTAATCTTCTAAGTGAACAGAATAGTAAAATTCGCTATACATTAACTAATAGCTGTTTAGGAAGTTTGCTGGTCGCATCTACAGATAAAGGAATATGTGCTATTTGTCTTGGTGATCATGATGCAGTTTTAGAGGTTAGTCTGGCGCAAAAATTCCCCCATAGGGAAATTAAGTTGGATGAAATAGGTTTAATTCCTTTAGTCAGTCAAATTTTAGCATATCTCAGAATATAAATTTATTGGTGGCGATCGCACTGGTACTGGACTTGGGGAACATTGTAATATCCTGTTTAATCCCGAAATTTGCCAACTCCAAGAAACTGAGGATTTCTATTTGAGCGATACCCCAGAAATTCCTGGTAGTATTACACCAGCTTGGGGAAATCGTCTACCGCTAATCAAATAATTGCACAAGATCTAGCTACATTCAGTCGAGAAAATTATTTATTCGTTACAGCAGATTTTAATGCGAATCCTCATACTCCAGAAAGAGAAATTTTTGCTAATAACGACAGATTAAAAGATGTTTTATCAGGATATAGTTTAGAAGAGCAATATACTTACCATGAGTTTACAGGAAAAGCATGGTTAGCGATCGATACGATATATTTTGATTCCCGGTGTCAATTAGAGAAAGTCAAAATCGATCGCCAACAATGGGAAGATGTTTGGCCTTCCGACCACTTTCCTGTAATAGCCACTATATCAATCGCCCTCACCCTAAATCCCTCTCCCAAGGGGAGAGGGACTTTGAACTTCCCCCTCGCCCTTTGGGAGAGGGGGCTAGGGGGTGAGGGCTGCAATTTAGTCGAAGAAATCAATTTTTATTGATCTGACGAGCTATATTTAGATAAAAGTCATCCGTTTTCGCATTTCCTACCCTACGAGTAACAGTCGTAGTTTCATCCGTTTTAGCTTGAGCAACTTTTATTGGTTGCTGGGATGAAGCTTGTATTGTAGTTTGCGTGTTGTCAGATTCTAAGAAATAACTAGGTTGATTTAGTCCAAAGATTTTAGCAAAAAAGCCAAAGAAACTTCCTAAAAAGCCGATCAAACCTTTCAGGAAAAAACCAAAAAAACCTTCCAGTCGTAGGAATAAATTCTGGATGATCTGAATTAGGCGAGACATATCCGCTTCCTCCAAAAGTATTTATTTGAGTTTTTATGATTTTCTGACTCTTGTAGTTGCGCAGACAGAGCAACTACGCACTGGGAACTTCTGCTAATCCTATGGGACAAGAGACATTTGTTCCACCTAAACCACAATATCCACCGGGATTTTTAGCTAAATATTGCTGATGATATTCTTCAGCATAATAAAATTCAGGTGCATTTAAGATTTCTGTGGTAATTTCGCTGAAACCTGCTTGACTTAGAGCTTTTTGATAAGCTATCTTCGAGCTTTCAGCTAATTTCTTTTGTTCATCGGAGTATACATAAATTCCCGAACGATATTGAGTACCCTTATCGTTACCTTGGCGCATACCTTGAGTGGGGTTGTGACTTTCCCAAAAGATTTGCAGCAGTTGTGAATAACTAACTACTTTGGGGTCAAATACCACAAATACCACTTCATTATGACCTGTTAAACCAGAGCATACTTCTTGATACGTCGGGTTAGGGGTGTGTCCAGCAGCATAGCCGACAGCAGTTGTATAAACTCCAGGAGCTTGCCAAAATTTACGTTCAGCCCCCCAAAAGCAGCCTAAACCAAATAATGCTGTTTCCAAGCCCTCTGGAAAAGGGGGCTTGAGGGGATTACCATTGACATAATGAGCCTTAGGTACGCGCATGTATTCTGCTCTTCCTGGTAAAGACTGCTCAGGAGAAGGTATAGTTAGCTTTTTACCAAAATCAAATATTCCCATAATTAGCGCATGTTAAGTTATATTCCTTAATATATTTTAATCCTTTTGGCGCATGGTTGGAGCGATCGCACAATATATAGATATATTACGGGTTTTTTGTGTTTTTTTGCTGATTTTTTCAATCAGAGCCTTTGTTTTTATTTTTCATTAAGGAAAATTATCTTTTACCTAATAAGCTATAATAAAAAATCATCTTTTTTTTCTTTTCATTACTTTTTCAGCAAGCCCTAACTATATGAAAAAGCGCCTCTAAGTGTCTCCCACTGATAAGGAATATCCTGTTTTTTGTTGTAGATATTCTATGACCTTATCATAGGATTCTGGATTGCTTACTGGGTTAATAATAATGGGAATTTTAATATCTGGCAACCAGAAGGTTAGTCTACCATTAGGTTCACAGCAAAAAGAGCTAATAGAATTTAAATTGATAACGTATTCATTCCTTTCATAGGTGAGCTTCACCCAATAGGCATTTTCTAACTCCGACCTCTTAATACTATCTAAATATTCCACAATCTTCTGATAATTCTGTAGATTACTGTGTGGACTAACTACTATAGCTATATTACTATTAGGTAACCAAAAGGTAACCCTGCCATTTTTCTCACAGCAAAATGTGTTTATCCGATCAAAATTAACTACATAATCCTTCCTTTGGTGTTCTATTTTTACCCAATAAGCCACAAAACAGCACCTACCTAACTATAATACTACCTTTTCGGGAAAAAGTTACGCCTAATTCTTTGAAACCCTGAGCATATCAAATCAAGCTATTTAGAAGTCTAATTCAAAAATCGTACAGTTAGAGACTAGTATGTTAATTTTGTGGATAAAAGTTTAGACAAAAATTCATGCAAGTAGGGGCGCAAGGCTTTGCACCCCTACTCCAATATAACTATATTCTATACTGGAGTTGGCGTATTCGTAGCGGTGAGAGTCAGAGAAATGGCAGCCTGTACAAATCCTCTGAATAATGGGTGAGGAGTATTAGGGCGCGATTGAAATTCAGGATGAAATTGGCAAGCGATAAAGAATGGGTGCTTAGATAATTCTACTATTTCCACTAAGCGTCCGTCTGGTGAAGTACCACTAATTACATACCCGGATGCTGCTAGCTGATTTCGGTAGGCGTTATTAAATTCATAACGATGTCTATGTCTCTCGTAAACTACTTCTGTTTGGTATAATGCAAAGGCTAGAGTGTCAGGAATCACTCGACAAGGATAGAGTCCCAAGCGCATAGTACCACCTAAATCAACCACATCCTGCTGTTCTGGGAGTAAATTGATAATTGGATCGGTAGTGTAAGGGTCAAATTCAGCACTATTAGCTTCCGCTAATCCCTCTACATTTCTCGCCCACTCAATCACAGAACATTGCATTCCTAAGCACAAACCAAGGAAAGGAATTTGTCGAACACGCGCATATTTAATCGCAGCAATTTTACCATCAACTCCTCTGATACCGAAGCCACCAGGGACAATGATCCCATCAATACCAGCTAAATAGTTTTCTGCTGGTTCATTCTCCAAGTTTTCTGAATTCACCCAACGAATACGTAAATCGCTATAACTAGCAATTGCTGCATGGCGTAAAGCTTCTACAACGGATAGATAAGCATCGCTTAATCGGACGTATTTACCTACGATCGCAATTTCTAGAGAGTGCTTGGGGCTGTATAGTCGTTCTACAATAGTGCGCCACTGGCGTAAATCTGGCGATCGCTGTTCCATTTGTAACAGTTCCAGAGATTGTTCTGCCAATCCTTCCTGCTCTAAATTCAGTGGAACTTCATAAATACTGTTAGCATCTTGTGCATTAATCACACATTCTACTGGGACATCACAAAACTCTGACAATTTCTGTTTCAGTCCCAAGGGAATTGGGCGATCGCTGCGACAAACTAAAATATCTGGCTGAATACCTATAGATCTAAGTTCCTTCACAGAGTGTTGTGTGGGTTTAGTTTTCATTTCCCCAGCAGAAGCTATCCAAGGTAGTAGTGTGACGTGCATATATAAGACATTTTGTCGTCCTACCTCCTTGCGTAATTGTCGAATAGCTTCTAAGAAAGGTAAAGACTCAATATCACCCACAGTACCACCGATTTCTGTGATTAAAGCAGCTGGATTAGTTTCTTTAGCAACTCGTAGAATCCGATCTTTAATTTCATTAGTAATATGAGGAATTACCTGAACCGTACCACCATTGTAATCACCTCGACGTTCTTTATTGATGACTGATTGATAGATCAATCCGGTAGTCACACTGTTGAGGCGAGACATTGAGGTATCAGTAAACCTCTCATAATGCCCTAAATCTAAATCTGTTTCTGCTCCATCTTGAGTCACAAATACTTCGCCATGTTGAAACGGACTCATAGTCCCAGGGTCAACATTAATATATGGGTCAAGCTTCAAAATGGAGACTGAATAATCACGGGATTTAAGCAAACGACCCAAGCTTGCTGCTACAATGCCTTTGCCGATACTGGAGACAACACCTCCAGTTACAAAGATGAACTTAGTCATAGTAATTTTAATTTCTAGCTACTTCTAAAAATACATTCCATCTCTTAAAACATAAAATCTGAAGTAATGAAGACAAATATAGACTTCAGATAGATCCGCAATAGAGCCGGAGTTATTTTGGAGTTATTTTCTCCCACTGTCTTACCCTGATGTTAGTCATTAATCCTAAGAGACTGTTTATAAACTTACGCCCTCACCCTAAATCCCTCTCCCAAGGGGAGAGGGGCTAGGGGTGAGGGCGATTTTAGACTTTTCTAAAGCCACTATGGAAAAATTACCTGGAATTTTGTCATGAAAAAACTCCTTTGTTTATTAGTATGGGAATGTCTGATTACATCATCTGTTCATGGAGGAGAACCTTCTCTTGTAGTAGTTTTTCCTCCTACAAGCTATAAAACCAGCACAGAAAAAATATTTTTTTTGGGTGCAGCACCGCCCAAGGGACTAGTTTCAATCAATGGTCAACAAATTACTCGTAGCAAGGCTGGTTATTTTGCTCCTAGTTTACCCTTGGCATTGGGAGACAACTTTTTTACAATACGTTACCGAAATCAGGAAAAAGTGATTAAGGTGACCAGAGTTTCGCTGGAACCTGAGATACCACAGGGGTTAAACTTCGCTGCTAATTCTTTGACTCCAGCGGACAATATTGCCAGACTACCAAAAGAGTTGATTTGTTTTAGCGCCATCGCACCCCAAAATGCCCAAGTATCGGTCAATTTGAATCATATAAATGTGCCACTAAATCTCCAACCACCACAAGCACAATTACCTGATAACCATGCTTTACTTACAGGACACAATCAGCCTATTACTCAATCTCATCTAGCTATTTACCAAGGCTGTACCAAAGTGTCGAACATTGGCAATTTAGGACAACCTGAATTTCAATTGTCACTGAATGGTCAGACAATAACACAGCTTGGTAAAGGTAGAATTCAAATCCTCTCACCTGAACAATTGTCGGTTGTGGAAGTAACAGCAGAAAGAGGTGTCGCTCGGACTGGACCGAGTAATGATTTCTCAAGACTCACACCATTACCGAAGGGAACAAGATGCGTAGTTACAGGGCAAGAAGGAAATTGGTTAAGATTAGACTATGGTGCTTGGATAAATAGCCAAGAAACTAGAATTCTAGCTGGAGCAGTTCCGCCACATACCACAATTCGCAGTGTGGGATACCGTCAGCAAGATCAGTCAACAGAAATAGTCTTCCCCTTACAGGTTCCTGTTCCCCTAACTGTCCAACAAGGTGAACGTTCTTTTACTCTCACTCTCTACAATACCATTGCTCAAACAGATGTTATCCGTTTAGATGACGATCCTTTAATTTCCGATCTCAATTGGCAGCAAATTTCCCTAGAGCCAGAAGTAGTACAGTATACGTTCAATCTTAAGCAAGCTCAACAATGGGGCTACGATCTCAGATACGACAACACAACGCTTATCCTAACTTTACGTCATAGTCCTGCGATCATCAACAGAGGATATCACCCTCTAAATGGGATCAAAATTCTCTTAGACCCAGGACATGGAGGTGCGGAAACTGGTGCTGTTGGTCCAAATGGAGCGTGGGAGAAAGATGTTAACTTGGTAGTAGCTCGACTGCTCCGACAAGAATTAGTCAAGAGAGGTGCAACAGTGGTGATGACCAGAGATAGCGATCAGGAATTATCTTTAGCTCAACGTCAAGGGATTATTCAACACGAACAACCAGCGATCGCACTTTCCATACATCATAACTCTTTACCTGATGATGGTAATGCCGAAAAAATCAAAGGTTTTTCCGCTTATTGGTACAATAATCAAGCACATAGCCTAGCAGTTTTTTTACATAATTACGTTGTCAAAAAACTCCATAGACCATCTTACGGTGTATATTGGGACAACTTAGCATTGACACGTCCTACTATTGCTCCATCAGTATTATTGGAATTAGGTTTTATGAGTAATCCTGAAGAGTTTGAGCAATTGATCGAACCAAAGGAACAGCAAAAAATTGCCAAAGCTTTAGCAGAGGGTATCACTGAGTGGTTTCTCAGAACGCGTTCTTATCCTAAATCATTTTAGTAATTTGTCAAAGCCTTATGCAACAACAAAAAATAAGAGTCGGAAATAAAAAATGGTTCGTAGTTAAATTAGATAATTAACTGCTACGAACCAAGCTGTTTGATCACTATTGCCAAACGTAAATCAAAATGAATAAGATAATCCAGATCACATCTACAAAGTGCCAAAATAAGGAAGTTGCATCAACGCCAAACTGTCCATTATCGAAGTTACCAGGTAGGAAAGAACGGATTAAAATAATCGACTGCAACAAGATACCAGTAAAAACGTGTAAACCGTGAAAACCTGTCAGTAGGTAAAATAATCCGCCAAACACACCTGAAGTAAAGCCAAATTCTAGACTACTCCATTCAACCGCCTGTCCATAGAGGAAATAGCTACCCATTAACATAGTAGTTAAGAGAAATAGGCGGTAGCCAAAGAGGTTTTTACGATGTAGTGCTTTTTCTGCCAGGAAAATCGTAAAACTGCTAGAAACCAATATTACTGTATTAATTGCAGGGGCTTCAATTTCTAAACCAGAAACGCCAGCAGGTAGCCAGTTAACACTAGTGGTTTTGTAAATGATATATCCTGCAAAGTAACTTAAGAAAATTACGCTTTCTGATAGTAGAAAAACAATAAAACCAAACATTTTACTGCCTTCTACATCATGTCCATGTTCGCTATGAGCGTGATGGGATTGATCTGAAGCGATGGAACTGTCCATGATAAAATATAGCTATAATTGGGAAATGAAGGGAGTAAAGTGGAGGAGAAGAAAACTGAAATAATCAATTTTTTCTAATTTTCCTCATCTTCCACTGCTGAAATTAATGCTGAGAGGGCGCAACCAAAGGTTCGGATTTACCGTAGCCATAGGGTTCGCTGATCACAACGGGGATTTCTGCGAAGTTTTCTACTGGCGGTGGAGAAGAAATCAACCATTCTAAACCGATTGCTCGCCAAGGATTATCAGGTGCTTTTTCACCTTGCATCCAAGAAATCACTATATTGAAAATGAAGGGTAAAGTAGATACACCCAAGAGAAATCCGCCAATACTGGCGACAATATTCCAAGTTGCTAGTTCTGGAGCATAGGAAGCAGCACGACGTAACATTCCCTGTAACCCCAAATAGTGCATGGGGAAGAAATTAATGTTAGTTCCGATGAATGTTAGGTAAAAATGTAATTTACCCCAACCTTCGGAATACATCCGCCCAGTCATTTTGGGAAACCAGTGGTATAGGGCTGCATATAGTCCCATAGTCACCGTTCCGTAAAGTACATAGTGGAAGTGACCAACCACGAAATAAGTATTATTAACGTGGACATCTACTGGTACTGAGGAAAGCATGATTCCTGTAATGCCAGCGAAGACAAACATGATTAAAGCACCTAATGCGAATAGCATTGGTGTATTAAGACGTAGTTTTCCACCCCAAATAGTAGCTACCCAAGCAAAGACTTTAATTCCTGTAGGGACTGAGACGAACATGGTCGTCAGCATGAAGATTAACCGCATCCAAGCAGGAGTTCCACTAACATACATGTGGTGAACCCAAACTATAGCGCTAACTACAGCAATTAACATGGAAGAAATGGCGACTACTTTGTAACCAAAAAGGGGTTTACGGGCGTAAACTGGGAATATTTCCGAGAAAATTCCAAAAATTGGTAGAATAATTACATAAACTGCTGGGTGGGAATAAAACCAGAAGTAATGTTGGAACATCACAGGATTTCCACCGTGGACGGGGTCGAAGAAGGCTGTACCAACAGTTAAGTCAAATAACAGCATGACCGCACCGGCTGTCAAGACTGGAAGTCCGAATAATTGGATGATTTGAGCGCTAAAAACAGCCCAAACAAACAATGGCATCCGGAAAAAGCCCATACCAGGAGCACGCATTTTGACAATGGTGGTAATGAAATTCACCGCGCCCATGATTGAGGAAATACCAGAAATCGCTACTGCTAATAACCAGATGACTTGACCATTGATTAGGTTACCTGTAGGGTTCTGTGTACTAACTGGGGGATAAGACCACCAACCAGCTTGAGCGGGTCCACCTGGAACGAAGAAACTAGCCATGAGGAGAGTACCCACTACAGGAACCATCCAGAAAGCAACAGCGTTCAGGCGGGGAAAGGCCATATCTCGCGCTCCAATCATGATCGGTACGAGATAGTTGGCTAATCCCACAAGTGAGGGAAATGTCCACAGGAAGAGCATGACGGTTCCATGCATGGTGAACATTCCGTTATATACTGTACGATCTAAAAGATCGGCTTCTGGGGTAATCAGTTCTCCCCGCAAAATCATGGCGAAAATACCGCCGATGAGAAAGAAGATAAAGGATGTAACGAGGTATTGAATACCAATAACTTTGTGGTCTGTACTAAAGCTGAAATATCGCTTCCAGTCGCCTGGGGATTCGGGGTGAGGTAATTGACCGGGAATACCAATTCCGTGAATGGGGATGTTAGTCATGAGTAATACTCTGTCATTGGTTAACCAGGATAATTAACTAGAGGAGGCGCAGCAGGTTTGACCGTAACCCAGCCATTTTTCACGGGGTCATGCATTGTTTGCGCATACTCGGATGCTGCTTGATTAGGCGCTGGAGTGAATTTATTAGTAGCAGCTTTTGCTAACCACTTTTGGTATTCGCTGGGTGATTCGACTATGACTTTTGCTTCCATTGTGGCGAAGTATGTCCCACTGTATTGGGAGTCGGTGAGTCGATATTCACCAGGACGAATGGGGGTAAATTGAAAGTTAATCTGATGTCCGGGAATTATGTCTTGTTTGAGGCGGAAGGCGGGGACATAAAATCCATGGAGGACATCGGCTGATTCGAGAACTAGATTTATCCGGCGATCGCTAGGTAAATGTAATTCAGTACTAGTAACATGCTTTTCTGGGTAATGGAAAACCCAAGCCCATTGCTGTGCTAGTACATGAATATTTTCTAGAGGTGGACTAGCTGGAGGAACTTCATCAAGAGTTTCCCCAGTTGCTGCGTAGGCTGATTCTATGCCTAAAGGATTATGCAAATGCACCAAAGCCTGTGGTCCTTGGATTCCCATTTGATTATAGATTTGGTAACTATAATTAGCAATCCAGAGTACCAACATAATCGGAATCACCGTCCAGATAAATTCTAGGGCGATATTACCTTCAATGTGTGGACCATCGCTCAGGTCTTCTGACGCAGCCCGGTGAAAGGTAATTGAATAGGACAAAGTACCCGTGACTCCCAAAAAGATAAATGCTCCTAAAGTTACCAAAAAGCTAATTAAGTCATCAATCAGATGAGATTCAGCTGCTGCTTGAGGAGGAAGCCAGGAATAAGCTTGTTTACCAATCCAATTACTGATCAGAGCGACAACCAGTAACCAGATTACAATCCCAAAGAAATTTACAATGTGGCGAATTTTCATTTTGAGTGTTGGGTTGTCAATCTAGTTGTCAATCTATTAGTGAATCTATTAGTTTCCATCACCAAGTCCTGCTTTCAGGTCTTGACCCATTTGCAACAAGCTATCCGCAGTGTTGTGTACACCAAAGTCAGCAGCTAATTGTGCTCCCAAGGTTCCATGAATGTACATTAGGAACATGATAGTAACACCTGCTACTAAATAATTCCATTTGACTTGCTTGTCTGCATTTTTACAAGACACATAGCGTTGCCATCCTCTCCAAAAAGTCATCGCCACAATTAGGGCTAAGAGGATGAGACCACCGATTCCGTGCCACATCATGGTTTCCATCGCTTGTAGACCCCAAGCACTTTTAGTATTTGGTGCTGGAGTGGCGAGGAACATTTCATAAAAACCAGCTGCTACAGTGAAGAAAGTAATAGTTGCTGAAGCTACCATGTTGTACCAGCCAACATCAAATAAGCGAGCGCGTTCTACAGAAAGTGCCAAAAACTTAAAAGCCCATTTTTCCCAGGGAAAAAATACACCTACAATATCGAAGGTGACACCAATAATAAATAGACCAAGAGTTAAATGGACTAAATTGGGATGAATGGGAATGTTGTAAGGTAAGCCATTCGCTCCCAAGTGGATGTTCAACTGTTCAATTAACTGTGAGTTCATGGTAATATACCCTCCTTAACTGCTTCCACTACGGGGACAGTGTGTAATCCATAAACCCAAACGAGTTGATCGCCAAGATAGACCTGTACACCAACAAGACCGACAAGCAGTAATCCCACTGCTACATAGTGAAATGGGAGTTTTTGTGGGTCTCGGGAACGGAGTACATATCGCCAAGCGGTAATAGCAGCAATTAGTCCTGAGAGCGACCAACCAATGAGTGTATGGTAGTTTAGTGCTGATTTAGCCAGATCGTAGGGTTTAGCTAAACCTGCTTCAAATTGACCGAAAATAATAGCGACAAAAATGGCGACTGTCGCCACAAACATATTCCACCAACTCACCTCAAAAAACTCTGTTTTACCAGCTATATAACCAATTAAGTCACAACAAACGGCGAATAATACCATCGCAATTACAAAGTGAACTACGATGGGGTGAATCGTATCTGGGTAGGGTAAATTATGGTCGTTCAATATGGTGAGATGTTTGAGCATGGCTTTCTCCTAGAGATATTTTCAGACATATTAATTGATTTATTAGGAAAGAGATTGTAGGGATTGTTTCCATTAGTTAATCAAATAAAGTGCAGGTGAAAGCCAATGATTTTTACGTAACCTTTTGTAAATCGTTAAAAAATTTGAAATTAAAGCCAAATTAAAGCCAAATTAAATTTACCACTCTTGATAACTTGCTGAGTCCAGACAAACTTATTCTGAACACACCTGTGATTTTTCACTAATATTAAATCAGCAGATAATATTTTTATGTCTATAACTCACATTTAGTCAATATTTGGTTTGTTACTAGGAAGACAAAGATTAAGATATTAATTATTTTGGTTTGAAGAAAGTGGATAATATTGATGAACTCTGCCTATAGATAGATTGACGACTTTGGCACATCTCCATTACGCTTGAGGTAATCCTTTATAATGGAAGTGCGGCTTGTCATAAAAATTTTGCCGATATTCCCATTATAAGAAGTATTAATTTATAGAGTATTTCATAATTTGAGCAATTGACATCTATCTACGGTACGAGATCTTCTGGTCAGTTCTGAGGGGATGTTGAAACAAGTCCTGCTCCCGCTGCTTTTATTTAAAGTCAATATTAATCCCATAATCTTTTTCCAGATGCTCCTTGTAATCGCTGATGAGTATCTTTTAATAATTTAGGAATATCTAAATTTTCTGGACATCTGGGTAGACAATCGCCGCATTCTGTACAATGGCTAGCTTTTCTCCCTGGATACCAATGTCCGCCATTTTCAAACATACTGTAGCGATATTTACCGTAATCCATCATGTCATAAGCCACTGTTAGATTACGCAAACGTAAGACTTCGGGAATATTAATTTTTTCTGGACAAGGTAAACAAGCGTAGCACTGGCTACATTTATCAGTTGCTAATACTGTGTTTTTATGAGTAGCTAATTTTTCTAATACACTAATTTCTGTTGCGGTTAACTCACAACTACGATCAGCCACTTTCAAGGGTTCGACTAATTCTTCGGGATTCGCTGGACCGACACTCATGGTAGTAACTCTGCGATCGCTCAGTAGGAAGCGATAATTTAGTTCTAATGGTGTTAGTGGTTCACAAATTTCTGTTAAAGTTTGAGATGGTGTATATAGCATTCCCCCTTTATCCGCAGGAGAAATAATAAAAACACCCATATCCTTTTGTGCGGCTAATGCAACTGCTGGAGCGTGGCGTTGGAAAAAATAATAATAATGTAAATTGATAAATTCAAATAAATCTGTATTAATAGCAGCCAGAATGATCTCTAATGGTCCATGAGTAGAAAAACCAATATGTTTGACTCGTCCATCTTTGACAGCTTCCTCTACAGCTAACATACAACCATTTTTAGCTTGAACCCACTGTAAATGTTCGGGAGTATTGATACCATGAATCGCCAAGCAGTCGAGATACTCTAAATTTAATCGGGTTAATGATTCATTAATATACTGACGCATAGTATTAGCATCAGACAAGGGTGGGATTTTGGTCATAACATGAAGTTGATGGCGAGGTAATGATAAGCCTTGTTTAAACGCCTCACCCATATATACTTCACTTTTACCGTATCCTCTAGCTGTTTCTAGGTGATTAATTCCTAGTGATAGGGCTTTCTCGATTGTTTCTAGTACATTTTTAGGGCTGCTGAGGTAACGCATTGTCCCTAAGGAAAAAACCGAAAGTTGTAAATTAGTTTTACCAAATCGCCGGTATTGCATAATTTCATCATTTCATCGCTTTAATTATATAGTAGGTTGGGTTGAGCAATAGCGAAGGCGCTCCCTTGTCTACGTTCCTCAACCCAACCTACATTTAACTACATTTAACTTTCTCCATTGCCAAACCGCTTGATTAAATCCTCGGGACGAAGATTCGAGATAAATTCACGGAACGCCTTTTGTTCAGCTTCATCCGCGTCTCGGTCAACTGGTATAGAAGCGTCAGCAACTACTTCTTCCATCACCCAAATGGGTGCATTCATCCGCAAAGCAATAGCGATCGCGTCACTAGGACGAGAATCAATTTCTTTTTTTACCTCTCCTTGCTGCAAAATCAAAACTGCATAGAATGTATCTTTTTGCAAAGAGTGAATAATCACTCGTTCTAGAGTCATATTCCATGTCGTTAGAATATTCACCAGTAGGTCATGTGTCAAGGGTCTAGGAGGCTTTTGCGTCTCTAGACCACGCATAATAGCGTGGGCTTGTTCCTGACCGATGAAAATTGGTAAAGCACGACGGTCTGAACTATCTTTCAGCAGCACGATAGGGCTGCGAGTTATGGCATCTAATGCTATGCCAGCAACTTTCATTTCAATCATTGGTTCAGCCTCTAAAAGTCTCTACGCGCTTGGATGACATGTAGCATATAATACTGTTGCTGGGTTTATCTAGGACAGAAATAAACATAGGGTTTTTCTTCTTTATAATTGCTTCTATTAAACTCCGAACTTAGGATGAACACCAGAGTAATTCAAATTGTGCTGCTAAGATTGTAGTCTTCTAACCCAAGTATGCCTTGAGATTGATGTTAATGTGTAAACATTCATATACCAAAAAAATGGGTCAGCTATTTTCTGGTTTGGCTTTTTGACGACAATTACTAGTTAATTTGCAGCAAAGTTTAAACAATAAGACAATAAGTAGAGTTAATTTGGTAAAAACCCGTGTTTACAGGATTAATCCAAGGTACAGGTCAGATAAAACCCCTAGGAAATGACTTATGGCAAATTACCTGTGCCAATCAGTCAGAGATGATTTTGCCGGATTTAGCTTATGGTGACAGTGTAGCGGTAGATGGTGTGTGTTTGACTGTTGAGCAAATTTTAATCGATGGGTTTATCGCTACTGCTTCACCAGAAACTCTCCGCCGTACAACCCTGAGTCGAGAAGAAATTCAATACCGATATGTCAATCTAGAAACGTCATTGCGAGTTGGCGGGAAGGTTGGCGGTCATTTTGTCATGGGTCATGTAGATGGAACTGGTAGATTGGTGTCGTCAACACAAACAGCTACCTCTTGGGAAATGACTTTTGCTGCACCAGATGCTATTACCCGATATATTGTCCCTAAAGGTAGCATTGCTGTCAATGGTATTAGCCTCACAGTAGCTACTTATGAGTTAGAATCATCCCAATTTACAGTAGCTGTGATTCCCATAACTTACGCCCATACTAACCTCAATCATTTAGTTCCTGGTAACTGGGTAAATTTGGAAGGCGACATTCTGGGCAAATATGTAGAGAAGCTTATTTACCCTAATAAACTTTTATCTGCGGAGGATGAGTCAGAAAGTACAGATGTAATCACAACTGCATTTCTGAGGGAAAATGGCTACTTCTGAAGAAGCAGGGAAGCCAGGATGTGTACACACAGGTAGGGGCGCAAGGCCTTGCGCCCCTACAATCATGCTTTTCTACGACCTTGGTTCCCGTGGTACCTGGGCAGTATGTAGGGTTTGAACTAATTGATCAAGAGCAACTTGTAATTGTGTACCTGGGTCAACAGCAACCCAGCCATCTTGAGTCAGATGACGAACTTCAAAATGTAGGTGGGGTCCAGTAGAGTTTCCTGTACTACCAACTTGTCCAATTACTGTTCCAGGTTCAACCCATTGTCCAGGATGTACAAAGATTTGGGACATGTGACCATAAAGGGTTTGTTCGGCAGAATTATGGTTGATAATTACTGCTAAACCATAGCCTCCGATCCAATTAGCTGTCTCAACTTGACCTCTCGCAGCCGCTAGGATTGGGGTTCCCATTGGTGCGCCTAAATCTGTCCCTGCATGGAAACGGCGATCGCCCGTAATTGGGTGTATTCGCCAACCGAACAAAGATGTCACTGGTGCGGGTATAGACAGAGGATAAAGTAATCCTGAACCAGTCTGATAAGCAATTGTTCCAGTATATGAAACCTTTGGTAAGACTGATGCTAAGTTAAAGTTGTAAGATACTGTGCTAGGACGAGGTATAGCATTACCTTCAATTGCTGGTGTAGGTAATGTTCCTACTGTCCCTAGAATAGATGTTGTAGAATTAGTACTTGCAGTCTCTGTAGTAGGCACAAACTCACTGGCACTGGGCATAAACCGATTTAGATGATAGGCGGTTTTAGTGATCCTGTGGGAACCAGTCTGAGAAATTGGCCAGTGGCGATCGCTCTGATGAGTTTCTGGAGGTTCTTGGACTGGTGGACTTGCTTGATTTTCTTGACTTGCTTGAATAGAATTCTGCCAAGAAGCGTGATGATACTGAGGATAAGTACTGTCTGTTTCTTGGTTTTCTGGGGAAGAAACCGCCAAATGAACTAGATTAGCATGGGCGCTTTTAGCCAACCAATTAGGTACTGTCTTGTGATGAGCAGTAGCTACAGGATGAGTTTTATTTGGTTTAGTACAAGTATTACCAGAAATACTTTGACCCTTTGTAATTGTTCTATAGCAACCACTAGCACGCTCATTTACGACAACAGAATCAGGAGCTTGATATTGTTTTTTAACAGATGTGCTGTAATTTGTAGGATCGATATAGGCGTTCTTGTAATCTGGCTGACTTTTTGTAGATCTACCAACAGTTTCCTGAGACTGATTTTTTGGCTGATCTGTCTCCTCAGTTTTAGTCTTAGATATATTACTAGAAGGAGCTTCAAAAGTAATTGACGAATTCTCTGCAGGAGTTTTAGCCGACTGTGCTGGCTCGGCTGCTAATTTCTCATCTGGATGGCGAGAAACTTTCTCCCTAGACACAGATGGGGATTTCTCAGCTTTGTGTGTGGAAATCCTAACGGTAGGACTGGTTTCGTCGCTTGCTACTTTGTGTCTCAGGGATTTGTGTCCAGAGAAGATGACTCTAGGTAGAGCTTCCGGTGCCGCTTGATCTAGTCGATGTTTAGCAGTTTCAGCAGTTGCTTCTGGAGTCTGAGCAACTTGTTGATGCAGTTTGTTTCTTAGTTTGATCCGCCGTTCTGCGTATTCTGTGTGTTTCTCTGTATGTTCCTCTTTGTGCGCTTTTTCTTTGTGCGCTTGCTCTGTTTGAGCAATAGTTGATTCTTCCCGAACGGATTTTGCTTGTGTTGCTGGTTGAGAAGTTTCAATAGTAGGAACGATATTATCTACTGCTTCCTGAGCAAAGACTAGTCCACCACTCAGAAGGCTAACGCTACTTAACCAGCAAATACCTTGTGCTGGCAAAGTAGACGCAAAGCGTTTTGACGTTAGACCTTTTGGTCGTGAGTAGTACAAATTCTTCTGGGCAGATTTTTGGCGCTGCATCATTTGTTCTCTCAGTTGTATTGAATAAGCCTAAAGATATGATGTCAATGGGTTGTCTTGCCCAAAGAGCAAGTTTGATCGCCAACGGGAGGAAACCTAGCAACCCTAAATTTTGAACGAGAAATTAACCATAACCCAGACTAATTGTACCGGGTTGGGTAACAATTTCCTTGGTTTCTGTTTCTTCAGTATCATATACTGCTTTCTTTAGTCGAAGTTCTCCTTGATTGGTAACTCCTACTACTGTACATAAAAGATTATTGAAATACACCTGATCACCTACATTTACCAATAAATCAAGATAGTAAGATAGGACTACACCTATTCCTTCTTGATTAAGGCATTGTATACCGGATTCAATTCCCAATAAAACCGTAGAAGTTAACATTTCCAGACTAGAGATGCAGGACAAATTTTGCGATTTTTGCCACATTTTTAGGTTAATTCCCGTCTCTGGTACTGAATTTGCCCAATTAATGCCTACGCCAATTATTGCTTGGGTAATCTGTCCTTGATTTACTTTGGTCTCGGTCAAGATACCACCTAGTTTATAACCATTTAAGACTAAATCATTAGGCCATTTTATCTTGACTGTAACACCATGTTTTTGCAGTTGAGCCGCAATCCCCCAAGCACTGGCTAAAGTCAGTTGATAGCTGTCAGTAGCTTTTAGTTGAGGAATACTAGTGTAACCTAATGTAGGTATCGCTAGGGAAAGATATAAACCCCCCAGAGGAGATGACCATTGTCTACCCCATTGTCCTCTACCAGCACTTTGCTGCATAGCTATAACTACACATCCGGGTTTTTCTCCTTGATTGATCAGTTCCCACAAAGTTTGATTAGTTGAGGATAAACTCTCAAAGATATGCGGGGAAAATTGTAAGTAATGATATTTTTGCTCGGTTTTGAGGAGATCGAAGAAAAGTTGTCGATCAAAGTTCCCGCGTGGTTCCTTAAATTCCATTGTCAAGTTAGCATTAATTATCAGGGATTGATTTATTTGCTTTTTAGTTCTGTTTAGGTTTAGTTAAAGATGCACAACTGGTACTGGCGTGATTGGTCAGGGTTATCTTACTTAACCTGTGAACTCCTAGAGTCTTGGCCTCATGGTTTTTTCACCCAGCATTTCTGGCCTCGGTTACCACAGGAGTTAACTGAGTTATTGCACTCAGGGGCTTTAGCTTATCGTTTAGAACAAGTACATGGCAATCTTGTTATCACTCCTAGTGAGATCGATCGCCAATCAATTGAGGGTGAAAATAGCGGTCAACCCGTTTTAGCTAAGGCAGATGCTTTAATGAGCGAACAGCCTTTACAAGCTGTTTGGGTAGCTAGTGCTGACTGTACACCTGTCCTCATTGGAGATGTGAGGAATGGATCGGTAGCAGCTATACACGCAGGTTGGCGAGGTACTGCTGGCAAAATTGTACCACAGGCGATCGCTCGGATGCAGTCTCAAGGTAGCAAATTGGTAGATTTGCGCATTGCCATAGGTCCAGCGATCGCTGGGGTTGTTTACCAAGTTTCCGTGGAGGTAGCTGCGGCTGTTTGTAGCACAATCATACCATGCGGTCAGCCAGAAGAAATTTTAGCGGCTTTCCAAGAACTACCTAATTCACCCTTGATCTCAGATACTGAACCCGGAAAAATTCGTTTGGATATCCGGCGCATCAATGTTTTACAAATGGAAGCTTTAGGAATTAGCAGTGAACAAATAGCGATCGCACCCTTTTGTACCTATCAAAATGCGGAAAATTTCTTTTCTTATCGTCGGGAAAAACAGAAGAAAGTACAATGGTCTGGGATTGTCAGCCGATCTGAAAGACTATAAAAATCCTCTTTGATTAATTTTTCTATATCTAAATATTCTAGTTATGACAAACCCATCTGTTGTGCAAATTCCCCAATGTACTTGGAAACGTCCCATAGGTTTAAATTGGGATAAACCATATACTGTCCGCAATCCTAGCAATATCGATGATGGACCCTCGCTTGGAATGCCTTTAGGGGGTTTTGGCGCGGGTTGTATTGGACGTTCTCCCATGGGGAATTTTAACTTATGGCAAGTTGATGGTGGAGAACACATTTTTAGAAACGTCCCTGCTTGTCAATTTAGTATATTTGAATCTACTGGCGCATCTACATCTACATCCCTTGCTTATGCTTTATCAACCAAACCGCCGGAAGCTCACACTTTACAAGCTTGGAAATGGTATCCAGCTTCTACTGCGACCAATATCACTGGACAATATCACGCACTTTATCCTCGTAGTTGGTTTGTTTATGAAAACATATGGCAAACTCAGATCAAGTGCGAGCAATTTTCTCCCATTTGGGCGCACAACTATCAAGAGACTAGTTATCCTGTAGCAGTGTTCGTCTGGAACGCTTATAATCCGACAAATACTCCTATAACTCTCAGTATTATGCTTACCTGGGAAAATATGGCGGGTTGGTTTACTAACTCTCTCAAATCCCCGGAAGTGAAGATGAGAGATGATGGTAGTCCAGTTTACGACTATCAACCACGTTGGGGTGAAAGTCAGGGTAACTATAATCAATTAAGCGAAAATGACCAATATTTGGGTTGTGTTTTCCGTCAGTCTGATCGTGGTAAATCTTGCTCAGAGGGGGATGGAAGTTGGTGTATTGCGACTCTTAAACATGAGAAAGTAGAGTTATTTTACCATACTCGTTGGTCTACTTTGGGTGATGGTCATGAGGTTTGGCAAAGTTTTGCTCAGGATGGCTCTTTAGCTAATTTGGTAGATGAGGCGATCGCAGATGAAAATAGCCAATTAGGTGCGGCGTTAGCTGTACGTTTCACCCTAGAACCAGGTGAAAATTTAGAAATTCCGTTTGTGTTAACTTGGGATTTACCCATAACGGAATTTGCGGCGGGGATCAACTATTATCGCAGATATACAGACTTTTTTGGGCGAAATGGCGACAATGCTTGGGCGATCGCCACGACAGCACTCCAAGAATACCAAAACTGGCAAACAGAGATTCAAAATTGGCAAAGACCAATTTTAGAACGTCCAGATCTGCCAAGTTGGTTTAAGATGGCTCTATTTAATGAACTTTATGATTTAACGGCTGGTGGTACTCTGTGGAGCGCAGCTACAGAACTAGATCCCTATGGTCAATTTGCTGTCCTAGAATGTTTAGACTATCGCTGGTATGAAAGTTTAGATGTCAGGTTATATGGTTCTTTTGCTCTGCTGCTGTTATTTCCAGAATTAGAGAAAGCAGTTATCCGCGCATTTGCTAGAGCTATACCACAAAGTGATCAACGTACTCGCATTATTGGTTATTATTTGACGATCAACGCTGAAAGTCCTTTAGCTATCCGTAAGGTAGCTGGCGCAACTCCTCATGATTTAGGCGCACCTAATGAACACGTTTGGGAAAAAACCAATTACACCTGCTACCAAGATTGTAATTTATGGAAAGATTTAAGTTGTGATTTTGTCCTGCAAGTATACCGAGATTTTCTGTGGACAGGTGGGCAAGATGTGGAATTTTTGACGGATTGCTGGGACGCGATTGTACAAACGCTGGATTATCTCAAGACTTTTGATCAAGATGGCGACTCGATCCCAGAAAATTCTGGTGCACCTGACCAGACTTTCGATGATTGGCGATTACAAGGGGTGAGTGCTTATTGTGGCGGTTTATGGTTAGCAGCTTGTGAAAGTGCGATCGCCATCAGCGAGGTTTTATTAGATCACTCTCAAGATACAGGGACTAGAGAGAAATTATTGGCTCAGAAATCTGTTTATCAAGATTGGCTCAAGCAAGCCCAGCCGGTTTATCAAGAAAAATTGTGGAATGGACAATATTATCGTCTTGATAGCGCCAGCGGTTCTAATGTAGTTATGGCGGATCAACTATGCGGACAGTTTTATGCTCGTCTGTTGGGATTACCAGATATCGTACCGAGCGATCGGGCACTTTCTGCCTTAAAAACTATATATGATGCTTGTTTCCTCAAATTTAATCACGGTCAATTTGGCGCAGCTAATGGTCTGCGTCCAGACGGTTCACCCGAAAATCCCAAAGCCAGTCATCCTCTAGAAGTGTGGACAGGAATTAACTTTGGTTTAGCAGCGTTTCTGGTGCAAATGGGAATGAAGGATGAAGCAATGCGGTTGACAGAGGTTGTTGTTCACCAAATTTACGATAATGGACTCCAGTTCCGTACACCAGAAGCAATTACTGCTGCTGGTACTTTTCGCGCCAGTACTTATCTGAGAGCAATGGCTATTTGGGGAATTTATCTGGTGCTAACACCCCCTGCTAGCCCTCTTGAGTAAATAACCTATTTCCTATTGTTTCCGGAAATTGTGGAAAGATTCAGTAATGGTAAGAGTTAACACATTTGTTCGCTAGAAAATTCTGCCAACAGGATATATCCATGACAGTAGGGGAATATGTACCAAGATTTGCGTTATTTAAATGAGGGTTGACAACCCTTATGCTAACTTCCAAAGGATCAATTAGTATTAACTTATGGCTGAATGACTATCCAAAAACGGCATCTTCCAGGATAAGTTGCTGCTTTAGGCGATTTAATTTGATAGCAGTAGAGCAGCAAAAATAAGAAATCAGCTAGGAGAATGTCCTCAGGATTTTCTCTATGGAACTTAACCCTTCAGGGGCTAATCCTACCATCATTGGGAGTGCAGATGCATTACCAACAAGTTTCTTCGTGAATAAGGAGATATAAATACGTTAGCTAAAGCTTTTGCATTTTAGCTGAAAAAGGACATCGCATAAATATACCAAGTTTTCCTGCTAAATACTTGGTAAACGAGCATTGTGACTAAAAAGCAACCACCCTGTGTGGGCATCGTACCTCAGCATAAATTCAAGTGCTGACTGGATTTATATGATAACACCTGGGTTCTAGATTGGCAAGAAATATTATTTTGTGTTCCCCATATCTAAGTCCTAAACGAACTGCTAGAGGATGGATTAGTTTACCTATGGTTAATTAAAGTCAATATACCATTGAGTAACTTGACAGACTAAAACGGAAGTATTAAAAATAACAATTAATCATTGTTCTAATAATTATGTTAAATTGACAACTCTCATTATTAGTTATTCACTTAAATTAAGTATTTGCTTGATTGGGGGTATTTACTCACATCAATAATTATTTATGGCGCAAAGCATGAAAACAAAAAATAATTACTATGTAATGATTTTTCAAACAAATCATTAGGAAAGATTTATTTAATTGGAACCTAGATAAAAGATTATGTATCGTAATTTACTTAAAATTATTTCATTTAACAATATAAAAGTAGTTAATAGATAAAATAATAAATAATGAACAATATGCTAAATAAATTCATAGAGTCCAGCTAACATATATCGGTATTTAAACTAGCAGATCAAAAATAGATAATATATATATTTTTTTGATCTATGCTCTGTTTATCTAATCGGTCAAAAGTATTGTTACACAAGGATTATAGCCAACAAAAATAAACTTTTTATTTTATGATTATTGTATAGCTTTTGCTTAATTTGTACACAATTTTGACAATTGATTATTTCATGGATCGAATATGAGCTTTAGCACAAGGTTTTCATACATAATGCTTTATTCAATACAAGATAATTCATTGTATATAAATATTCCTGCATTGCTAAAAAATATAGTTTTAAAGCCGATTTTATCAGGGGGTTACACCCCTCATTGATTTTTCATGTAATCTAGATTTTAAAGCTGAGTACTAGATAAATAGTCATTTATATATATTCGGTAAATTTAATTGATAAAATCGCTTTCAGTAGGTGACATTAGCGAAAAAAAATAGTATAAATACAAATATAGATCTTGAAAATCTCAAGAAATTCACTTTCTCAGCTAAACTGGAAATTACGAGTTATTACTTAATAATCCGTAATTTTGAGTTAAAAAACATACAAATAGCTAGGGAAGCTTTTTAGCACTGGGGTTTGGGCGGGTTTAGCAGGGAATAAATGCATCTACAAAGATTCGGGATAGTAATTTGACGCGCTGCGCTAACTGCTTTTTTCCATCCTGTAATTCATTTATGGGAATTGTGGAGAGCTATGTTTATGCTTCCCTGGGAAAAAGTTTCAGCCATGATCAATGGAAAAAATCATTAGTCTCTCCATAAGTTTTTTGGGGAATGAACGCATTGCTCTTAACCCAATCAATACCTAGAGCATAAACAACTTTCCACACTCCTATTTTGTTAATTCACTCTAATGGAACTAATACTATGAACCAAGATATTTCTGGTAGTAGCCAATTCGATAAAAGAGTTCATTCTGAACAATTCGATCAAGTAGTGGAAGCAATTCTTGCAGGAAAGTATTCCTGGGCTTGTGTTTTGATGCTGCGAGTTTTTGGTTATAATCCTCTACACTACATTCCTTACCGTACTTATAATCGATTAATCAAAGAAAATCCTCACACAGATAGAACAATAGTACAGCATAATGAAAATCTCAAAGTTGCGTCTAAGCAACATACAGAAAAAAGATCGGAGCATCTAATTACATCTGATTGCATCAGTAAAATTAGAGATATAGCTTATCTGGAAGTAGGGGGTATGCAAAAAAACGATTTACAGAGCAAAAACCGGGAGAAGCGTTTGGCATAGTTTGCAGCTATTATGTAAGAATGATATACAGTGGATGACATTAGCAGGGGAGCTCTTGAGCAGGGGGACAGGGGAGAAAGGGGTTTTTTGTACCTTTGTATTGATTCAAAGTTCAGAAAAGTAAATTAACTTTCCTCCTGCTTCTGGCTTCTGGCTTCTGTCTTGGATATATCTATATAAAGCTGATTTAACCCAATAAATCCTACCCCTAAAGTTAGATTTAAGAAAACATGATTTTACTGCTAAAGATAACTTTAAAAAAATCTTACTCAAGATGGATTTAAAAAAAACCATATTTAACACTCCTAGTAGTTTCAGGGCTAATCAAAAGACATAAAGTAAATATAAATTTTGTGTAAAAATCTTATAAAGATTAGATAAAGATTTCCTGATGTTCTATGAATTTTAGGCAAAGTTGTAGGAGAATTTAAGAATGAATCAACCTGTGTAGAGAAAGTAAAAGGCTATTGCTGATATCTTCTCCTCTACCAGATATTGAGTAAAATTTCATGGTTATAGGGTGCTGATGAAAAAATGTTAATGTTAGGTTAGTCTAAGGAGTATATTGCAGTCTTTCCTGACACTGGCTATCTTTAGCTTTCAATATTATGAAACAGTTTTGGCTTGAATTGGTGGATTAAGGTGATCAAGCAAGATTTTATCCTGTAGAAAACGATCATTATATAAGCATAGACGTTGGACTTCGACACACAATAAATTAATCAGAATATTGGCGCAAGTAAGACAAGTATTTTGCGTTAATCGCACATAAATAATCAAAGCTCAATCTTTTTTGGGCTGTAATTAGTTTATTTTTGGGAGAACTTATGTATTTAGAATAACAGCAACAGATGCAAGAAATCAACTTGCTCAAATTTTGTACTCTTATCAAGACCAGAGAATAGCTATGTCATACTATTTCAATCAAGCACAAGCTGAGGAAAATTACGATTCACAAAAAAGTAAATTTTTAACGGCTTTCCAGCGCAAGACTTTGTTAAAAAATTTGCAGGCTAATCTACAGCCAGAATATCAGCGTCGGATTGAAATTATCTTGTTAGCAGATATGGGTAAATCTCAAACTCATATTTGTGAGATGGTTGGTTGTTCCCAGGAAATGGCGCGGTACTGGATAGGTATAGCTGAAGCCGGAATGGCTCATAAGTGGAACCAACGCCCGATTGGTAGACCAAAAACTGTTAATCAGCAATATATTGAACGTTTGAGAGAATTAGTCAGTCATAGTCCTCGGGAGTATGGGTATGCTTTTAGTTATTGGACAGCACAATGGTTAAGCAAACATCTGGCGATGGAATTGGGGATTGAAATTAGCGATCGCCACATTAACCGTCTGTTAAAACAAATGGGACTTTCTACCAAAAAGAGAAACGCACAAGCGTCAAATAATATTAGCAAAGATAACAGCATTAGCATTCGTGACTTGGAATCTAACTTGGAACCTAGTTTTAACTGGTCACTCAATTTAATTGGGACTAATAAGTTATAGATTTTTGATAGATTTTTGCAGGTGAGTAAATGTCATTAGCCTTTTCTCCACAGCAACTAACGGAACATATCACCAAAGCATTAGGTGAGTCTTTATCCAAGCCAGAAATAGAGCTTTGTCTCCCAGCATTAGAAATAGCTGAACCGTCTATAGCCAAGCAATTCTGGACAACTCAGACAGCCAAACCAGGGATTTATCTTGTGCTGACGGGTAAAGCTAGGCTATTAGATGAGTCAAACAACTTAATTACTACTTTGGGAGCAAATTCATCTTTTGGGGAATTGACTTTATTTCCCCAACATGAATACAGCTTTTATGCAGCCAGAGCTTCTGCGAATTTAAAAGTAGGCTATCTCCCCAAAGAACTAATTGATCGCTTTCCTCAAATCCACGATCGCTTACTCAAAAAGGCAGAACTTTGGGATACCTTAGTTCTACTACATAAAAATCATTTTCTAGCTGAGAACAGTTCTTTCGAGGAGATATTATCAGCACTTTTCCTGTTTGATCGCCAAACTTTGTCGCCTGGTTCAGCTAATCTCAAACTGCTTAAACACAGTTCTATTTGGTTGGTGCATCGAGGAGAATTAACCAATTCTCTAGGAGAGACCATAACACAAGGTAGTATTTTGGTCAATTCCTCTAAAGGAAATTGGCAGATCTTGCAACCAACTATACTTTACACTTTGGCGACGACTAATTTATCTACAGCAATCCAGTACTGGCCGCAATTGAAGTCATTAATTGATACTCAAGATTCCTCAACAATTTCTAGGGATAGACTACCATCAAATCAAATTACCACTAGAGTTGCGCCCGATAAAAAATCTCAAAATGTTGTACAACTACAAAGTAAACGACGCAAAACTTATTTTCCTAGTCCTAAGGTGATCGCGGGTAGTTGGTGGTCTGGTCTGACTGCTCGCTACCCATTTGTTGAACAGCAAAGCGTTTCTGATTGTGGCGCAGCTTGTTTGGTCATGATTAGCCGTTACTGGGGGAAAAAATTTAGTATTAATCGATTGCGAGAATTGGCTAATATTGGTCGGGCTGGCGCTTCGATGAAAAGTTTGACTTCTGCTGCTGAAGCTATAGGATTTCTTACCCGCCCAGTCAAAGCCAGTTTAGATCAGTTAGCCAAACAATCTCTCCCAGCGATCGCCCATTGGGAAGGAAAGCACTACATAGTCGTCTACAAAATTAACAAAAATTCCGTCATCGTGGGCGATCCGGCGATCGGTCAGCGTCGTCTGAAAATTCAGGAATTTAAAGCCGGTTGGACTGGTTACGCCTTGTTAGTCCAACCGACCAACTTACTCAAAGAAACTCCAGAAGCTAATACGCCATTTTGGCAATTATTCGATTTAGTCAAACCTCACTGGGTAATTTTACTAGAAGTAGTAGTGGCTTCTTTATTAATTCAGATATTTGGGCTGGTGACACCTTTGTTTACCCAACTCATCTTAGATAGAGTTATCGTCCAGGGTAGCACATTAACCCTAAATGCTATCGGTTTTGGCTTAATTATTTTTAGTTTATTCCGAGTCATCATTAATGGACTAAGACAATACTTGTTAGACCACACAGCCAACCGCATTGGTATATCCTTACTAGTGGGTTTTATTAAACATACATTTCGGCTACCTCTATCATTTTTTGAATCGCGTTATGTGGGTGATATTGTTTCCCGCGTCCAAGAAAATCAAAAAATACAACGATTTTTAACTGGCGAAGCTATATCAATTAGCTTAGATTTGCTCACAGTATTTATTTACTTGGGACTAATGTTTTGGTATAGTCCACCAATGGCTTGGTTAAGCTTATCCGTTGTCCCACCTTTCGTGATATTAGCATTTGTATCTACGCCTTTTTTACAGCGAATTAGTCGTGAGGTGTTTAATGCTTCAGCCAAGGAAAATAGTTATTTGATTCAGAGCTTGTCTGGAGTTTCCTCGATTCGTTCCATGGCGATCGAGCAAACGGTACGTTGGCATTGGGAAGAATTACTGAATGATTTAATCAGAAAAACATTTAGCGGTCAATTAGTTAGTAACCAATTGCAATTGATCAGTGCTACGATTCAATCTTTGGCTAGTGTGGGATTACTCTGGTTTGGCGCGTCGTTGGTGATTAATAACCAACTAACTATTGGACAATTAGTTGCTTTCAATATGTTATTGGGTAATATTATTCAGCCTTTTCAAAGGTTAGTTATTCTCTGGAATCAGATTCAAGAAGTAGTTGTAGCTACAGAGAGGATTAATGACGTTTTAGAAGCAGAACCGGAATCGGATTTTACCACCAAACCTCAGATAATTATTCCTAGATTAAGAGGACATATTCGCTTTGATAACGTGACTTTTCGCTATCATACAGAAAGTGAAATTAATGTCTTAGAAAATCTCAGCTTTGAAATATTACCTGAGCAAACGGTAGCTGTTGTAGGGCGCAGCGGCTCTGGAAAAACTACTCTTTCAAAATTAATTTTAGGTTTATATCTACCGACAGATGGCAGAGTGTTAATTGACAATCAAGATGTGACTAGTATTTGCTTGCAATCAGTGCGATCGCAAATAGGTGTAGTTGACCAAGAGACATTTTTATTTGGTGGAACCATTCGAGAAAATATCAGTATTGCTCATCCAGAAGCTTCTTTAGAGGAAGTGATCGTAGCAGCGCAACTTGCTGGTGCGGACGAATTTATTAAATCTAACCCTCTGGCTTATGAAACTCAAATCGGGGAAGGTGGAGGAATGCTATCTGGAGGACAACGCCAACGTCTAGCGATCGCCAGGGCTTTGTTAGGAGATCCCCGCTGCTTAATTTTAGATGAAGCTACAAGTCATTTAGATGCTGAATCTGAGCGAATTATTCAGCAAAATTTGCAAAAAATCCTCAAAGGACGCACGAGCTTAATTATTGCTCATCGTCTATCTACAGTGCGTCATGCTGATCAAATTCTCGTGTTAGACCGGGGAGTCTTAGTCGAGAAAGGAACTCACACGGAATTAATCGCTAAAAAAGGACATTATTTCTACCTTAACCAGCAACAACTAGCATCAGTAAGTTAATTACTTTTTCTGTCCTATGCCAAATATAGCCTATATCTCTCCTACCGATGTTGATGTACTTAGTCTCGAAACTAATTTAGTCCCAAAAGAAGTAGCTTTAACTAGTAAATCCCAAGACTGGTTTTATGGTACTGAGGAATTATTAGACGCTTTACCTAAGATTTGGACACGGTCACTATTGTATCTTTTGATTGGCTGCACTGCAGTAATTTTACCTTGGTCAATGCTGGCTCAAGTTGATGAAACAGGAAGTGCTATCGGACGGTTAGAACCAAAAGGAGCTAGCCAAAAATTAGATAGTTCCGTTACTGGAAGTGTGATTTCTGTCAATGTCAAAGAAGGAATGAACGTCAAAGCTGGACAAGTTTTGTTAGAACTAGAATCCCATGTCTTACGATCTGAATTGGAGCAGACACAAACTAAGTTAGAAACTTTAGTCAACCAGCAAGCCCAATTGGAATTACTCAAAAATCAATTATTGATGGCGATTAATCTCCAGCAACAACAGAATCAATCCCAGGAACTTGAGAAAATAGCCCAATTGCATCAAGTCAAACAGAATTTGGACGTGAAACAGAGTGCTTATAATTTACAAAAATGGGAGAATTTAACCCGACTTGAGCAAGCACAAGAAAGTTTAAGTTCTGCACAAATTACCTACAATTTATCTGAGACCCGTTGGCGGAGAGATTTAATTGAAATTTCTCGTTATCACAGTTTATTGACAACGGGAGTAATTCCTCAAATCAAGTTTGTTGAGGTAGAAAGAACGAACGAAGATAGTCAAAAAATTAGAGAAGAAGCTAAAGCTAATCTCCAACAGGCTAAATTACGACTTCAAGAAGAAATCAGTCGTTATCAAGCTACAATGAATCAGGCTCAGTCAGATATCAAAATAGCAAAATTTCGTTTACAAGAAGAAGAGAGCAGTTATCATAGCGTCATACAAGCAGCTAGGTTAACCTTACTGAAAACTCAGGAGGAATTTAAAGATTTACAAACAAAAATTAGTTCTTCACACTCGGATATTGCTCAAACTACAAGCCAGATTGCGGCGCTAAAATATCAATTACAACAGCGTATAGTGCGATCGCCAATCAATGGAACAATTTTTGATTTACCGATTAAAAATCCTGGTTCTGTGGTACAAACAGGACAAATGGTAGCTCTGATAGCACCGGAAAAAGCGACTTTAATTGTCAAAGCGTACATTCCCAGTCAACAGAGTGGTTTCATCAAATTAGGAATGCCAGTAAAAGTTAAATTTGATGCTTATCCCTTCCAAGAATACGGAGTAATAAAAGGACATGTTACTTGGATCTCCCCGGACTCTAAAATTCAAGACAATGGACAACAACGCCTAGAAACTTATGAACTAAATATAGGCTTAGAACACCCTTACATAATTTCAGGTAATAAACAGATTTATTTAAAACCTGGTCAAAAAGCAACTGCGGAGGTAATTGTGCGTCAACGTCGTATCATTGACTTTATTCTAGACCCATTTAAAAAATTGCATAGTAGCGGTCTTAATCTATAAGCACAGGGGAAGCAGAGAAAGTCAAAAAAGACTTTCTTCATCTTTCCTTCCCCCAACCTTGATTCGGTGCAAATCTTTTACCTAATTTTGGAGAATCAAATGATGACAGAAATTCTCAATGTTTTTCCAGAAGATATTCTGTATCAAATCAAAATCTCTTGTCAAATACCTAATTTATTAGAGGCGATCGCCATTAGAAAAATCATTACAGATACAGCTAGTCAAGCAGGAATTATCATAGAGCTAGAAGAACTCCAACAATCTGCTGACAGTTTACGTTTAGCCAATAATTTAATCAAAGCAGAAGATACCTGGAATTGGCTAAATAAACATCATCTTTCCTTAGATAACTTTGAAGAAATAGCACAGATGAGCTTGCTATCGACAAAATTAGCCGATCATCTATTTAAAGATAAAGTCGAGTCATTTTTCTATGCTCACCAACTGGATTATACTGGAGCAGTAATTTATGAAGTAATATTAGATGATGAAGATTTAGCACTAGAGTTATTTTATGCACTACAAGAAGGAGAAATTTCCTTTCAGGAAATAGCTCGCCAATATATCACCGATCCAGAACTGCGTCGTGCTGGAGGATATCAAGGGATTAGACTGAGGAATGATTTCACAGCAGAAATAGCTGCGCCAGTATTTGCTGCTCATCCACCACAAATTATCAAGCCGATCATGACATCAAGAGGAGTACATTTGATTATGGTAGAGGAAATTATTAAACCGGAATTAACTGAAGAAATGCGTCAGAAAATTCTGGGTGAGCTATTTAATAATTGGCTAGAGCAGCAAGTTAATTCGTCAGTGATTGTAGCGAAGTTCGTGGAAAATCTTCCTGATAAATATAATTCAGAAATTTTCTCTCAAGCTAGTTAAACAAGCGACTTTGAATTTCCCCCTCTCCCAGGGGGCGAGGGGGTTAGGGGGTGAGGGCGATATTACAAACCAAGAGCTAAAGGCGTGTAAATATCTACAGAATTGGGATTAAGATAAGGACGTTGTAACTCAATTTTCTGATTGGCGAAATGTTGTAGAACTGAATTTAGACGGATTTCTGGACTATTATCTCCTTGTTCCCAACAGTCGATTAATCCATTAGCAACAATTTGACAGCGATGAGTTCCGAAACTTTCTTGTTCGCCAAATCTATCGTCCGGCTCTTCAGCACAAGCTAAACCTGGTGCTAGTAACTTTGTAAATAAAGGAACTTGCTCCACAAAATTAACTTGGTTTTCTTGATATATTCTCTCTAAAATAGGATGTACTAATTCATATTGATGTTTATTGAAGTAAAGTACTGCTGAGTCATAACGTCCATAATCATCAGGATTATATAAAGCTTTAAAAGAAAAAGCAATGGGAAGAGCATTCAGTTGACTGGTTAAACTCTCCATAACTGATACCACACCATCCGGTGTTAAATTGAAGTAGATCCGGATGATATCTTGATCCCCTTGAAACCCTAAATTACCCACAGCCATATAGAAACCGTTTTGCACCACATTCTTAGGCATTTTCACGGTTACAATATCACCAGGATTAGCAGATTTTTCTATTGATGATAGATGTATTTCCCTCTGAATATGTAACGTCAAACCATTTTTATAAGCTGCTAAACTACCATCTGTCTCCTCTCTGAGAATTAACCAATCAGGATTTCCATAACCTTCACTCTTATTACTGGTATGTAACCTTTCATAGAATTCTAAATCTATACCGAACAAACTGTTATTTTCCCAATTTTGTTGAACAACTAAATCTCCTGGGGAGTCAGTTGCGTCTAGGACAGTTTTCCAGGAACCATTATAGTAAGCACTATAGAGAAAATTCCGCAATATCAGATGTAGATGCTTATGTTGTATAATTAATGGTAACTTTTGGAAGTGAGAGGTGACACTCTCTGGTAATTCTGCAATTTTGTATTTTGGATGTTTGATCGAGTAAGTCGAGATAATTTCAATCTGACTCACAATATCTGTCAGAGATGTCTGTAATTGCTCTGGTAATGCTGAAAGTTGCTTTTGGGGATGATTTAATACTTGCATAACAGAAAAATGTAGAGTGTGAAAGCGATCGGTTTAATTAAAAACAAGGCTTGTGGGAATCAAATCTACTGCTTCCATACCAAAAACTGTGTTGATTGAAGCTTGGGGACGACACAATAGGCTTTTCGCCACTTGGAGCATACAGATACCGGAATTACCAAAGGTTTTTTGATATTGTAGGGCTGCTTGAATAGATCGAATTAAGGCGAAACCGGAAAATTGCACAACTAATTCCAAGAAGTTGGGGCGGTATACTAGAATTTCCGGGAAGTCAGCTAAATAAGCCATAATCAATCCAGCGATCGATGGTTGTAAGAGGTGGAGAGGAATAGAAGCTAATCGCAATGATTCCTCAATCGGTGTCGCTTTGCTTGTCACCATACTAGACAGCCATATTTGCAAGTAGCTAGCAATTATAGTCCCCATATCAAAAGCCGGATCGCCCCAACCACCACGTTCCCAGTCGATTAAGCGGATGATCCCACCTGACAGGTATTCTGGAAAAAATGCTGTTTCCCAATTCACGGAGAGCAAAATATTGTTTAACTTCAGGTCGTTGTGGGTGAAACAGCATGGTTGAAAGGCTGCGCTTAAATCAGATAGCGCTTTCCCCAGGGTATCATATCGTTGATAGAGTGTAAAAAACTTCAGTCCATCAGATGGAATTGCGCCAAACACTTCTGGTGTGATCCGGTCTAACCCACGAGTCAAGTTAGGAATTTGCGGTTGATCTATCGGGTCAACTGTCTGGAAAAATTGCTGGTAGTCCTGAGATTCCATCGTTAAACGATGAATTATCCCTAGAGCAGAACCAATTGAGCGAGGGATTTCCTGGGGAAATTTCTGCTCCTGAACATAAAATTCAGCTAAATCCTGATAATCTTGCAGATAGTTGAATATGATAATAGAGTTCTCAGCGTCAAAATGTATTGCTTCGGAGGAGTATGAGCGCAGATGACTCACTTCTGAAAACGTTCTCCAAAAATTATGTACTCGCCATTCATCCTGAAATTCACCAGAAGTATTTCCTGTTTGGTCAAGACGCTCTTGTTTGATTAGTAATTTCCGACCGTCTGATAAAGTCACCAACAAATTAAAGTTCTTTGCAGGTTTTAGCTCAACTTTGCTAGATGATCGCTCTGCGGGAGTACAGATATTGTGCGAAATCAAGTAGTCAAAAACGTTTTGATAACTTAAAATAAATGTCATGGTGCTAAATAATGATAATACCAGATAAACATCCTGGATGAATTTACCTGTTAGTCTGGAATGACTTAACTAGCTCAACTACACAATTCATTGCGTAAGCTAACAAGATAAATTCCATGTTCTTCATTTCAAAGTTAACTAATTGTGCAAAATTTTTACTCTCTCCACCAAGAATAGATCCAAATTCAATGTAGCTGAGTTCATTGAGTAAATTATTTGCATCACTAGAGCGTAAATCAGAAATTGTAATTTTTGCCATTATCAATTTATTTTTACCGGAAGTGAATTTATAGTTTACCCAATAGAAAAAATTGGCTTGCTGACATTGAATAGACTTAGCTGCGCCTTGGTTAAATCAACGGAGTAATTTAATTTTAAGTCGTCATAATCTGATATTTGGTGATTGTCTTGAATATTTGTAGTCCAGTTAGGAGGGATCATAGAAAAATCATTCAGGCTGTTCAGGAAAGTTTCAGAATCCTGAAATAGTTCAAATCCCTTAATATTCATGTGAGTCAATGTAAAAGTAGCCATGATATTTAGCCCAATAATTTTCTTTACTCGATTTATCTAGCTTTTCTGGTTTAAAACTTAGCCATTTATCTAATTAACAAAAGCTAGCTAGAAACGTAAATTGCTATGTAATTTAACCCAGAAAAGCCATATGATTTACTTAGAAACTAACAAAGATCTGATTAGAATAAGCCACCACCAGCGCTACTAAAAGATTTAGCTAGAGTTAAAACTGTTTGGATACCGAAGCTGAGTAAAACGAACTCTTGACCTTTGATACTATAAGTAATTAAGGCTGTAAAACCTCCTCCAATACTTACACCACCTCCACCTTGAATAGCGATTTCTTCTACATCGCTCATATCATTCAGAAAGCCTTCAGAATCTTGGAATAATTCTGCGCCAGAGGCTTTTAATTCAGATAAGGTAATACTTGCCATTTTTTTCTCCAAAAACTTTGTTTTCCATTGGTTTGGACGATTGGGAAAAGTATTAGTTCGCTTGACTCATAATGATATTTTTAGTCACGATTTGCAGAAAGTCAATGCTAACAACTTAATTGAAAAGACCTAAATCCTTTACTTATGTCTTTAAAAGTGCTAGCAGAAGTTGATAGCTACGTGAAAAAAGCACTGATGGTAAAAGTCGTGAATAAGTACACGTCTGAGTCAAAGCGAACATAGCTATAATTCTCCCTAATTAGTTTCTTGACTTGATTTATCAGGCTTTTCTGGTTTATCAGTTAGCCATTTATTTATGCTATCTAGAAACATAAATTGCTATTTACTTTAATCCAGAAAAGCCTTCTAATCCACTGAGAAACTAACAGAAATTCTGGTTAGAAGAAGCCAACGCCACCACCACCAGCGCTACTAAAAGATTTAGCTAGAGTTAAAACTGTCTGGATACCGTAGCTAAGTAAGACGAACTCTTTACCTTTGATACTATAAGTAATTAAAGCTGTCAAACCTCCACCAATTCCACCTCCACCAAATCCACCACCTTGAATGGAAATGCCTTCTACATCGTTCATATCATTGAGAAAGCTTTCTGAATCTTGGAATAGTTCTGCTCCAGAAGTTTGTAGTTCAGATAAAGTAATACTTGCCATTTTTCCTCCGAAAACGTTGCTTTTGATTAACTTGGATGAGAGAGTAAAGCGTTATTTATTTGCTTGACTCATAATCCTATTTTTAATGATGAATTTGCAGAAAGTCAACGCCGAAAACGTGATTTAAAAGACATAATCTATTTATTTACGTCTTTAATTAATACCTGAGATTAACTCTAACACTTTCAGAATTGTCTAAAAGCAAATAACTGGTATACCTTGTAGTAGCTGTTGCTACAGTAATGATGCTAAACTCCAATTGCTTTCCGCATACTTTGGATTTTATTACCGATACCTGTAACTAAAGAATTCGCCTCCTCGTCTATATAATTCAGTAAAGATGATATATTATTTGTATCGATGTCATCAGAATCTGTTTCTCCTAAACCACCCCGAATCTCATGTATTTCCTCAAGAGTTAATTCCTCAAGTAGCTGTTGTTCGTTACTAGGATATAATTCGTCAATTTTAATCTCTGTTATCTTCAGCATGGGATTACCTCCATAAAACTGGAATTGTATGGACACGAATACACTAATGATCAAATCGCTTCTTATATTTTGGGATTAAGTTCTGTCAAATCAAGATTTTTCTACGGATTTTCTCGGACAAAATTCAGGGAGTTTAGTCTACACTCTTTCTTGGTTCTTGATTTCAATGTCAGCAATTAAAATAGCAAGGGAAAAATAGCCAAATTCTCCCCCACCAGACCCGCACGGGCCCAATGGGGGAGAATATATATTCAGCAAATCTCCTCTCCTGAAACTTGGTTAGGAGAGAAAATTGTCCTCAGACGCAACATAGATTAGCTGCTGAATCTTATCTTTATCTTAGTTACTGTCTTGAATTATCTCCTCTATCTATAGATAGATATAGCAAAAATGGATCTTATATAAGTAGTAAGATATAGTCCTCAATGCTTTTCTTGAACAATGTAGGCTTGGTACTAGGTGTCAAAAGAGTATAAGCAAGGTTGCTCAACTCTGCTTGCTGCTCAGAAGATAAGCTACTCCAATCTCTTTTGACGACTTTGGCAGTATTTTTTATCTTTGCTGCAATTTCATCAAATTTTGAGGAAGGAGCTACTCTTTTATCCTTAATTTGATAAATTTCCCGGTAATCAGTGAAAACTGCGCTATTCACGGCTATACCCTCGCAATATGGTTTATCCGCAAAATATGGCGGAACGTTTAACTCACAAATTATCTTGACACTCTTACAATAAACTATTTCCTGATAAGTTTACTGGCTTTCAGCCTGATATTTGGCAAATTGGCAAAGGTATACTAGCCTAAAACAGACTTTAGTTCATTTAGTGCTTGTGTCAAAGCTTCTGGTAATTTACTAGCATCCCGTCCACCTGCTTGGGCTAAATTTGGTCTTCCACCACCACCACCACCACAAATTTTGGCGATCGCTCCCACAAACTTCCCAGCTTGCAAACCTTTTTGATTTACCTCTGGACTAAACGCTGCGACTAGACTAACCTTATCCGCCTCTGGAACAGAACCTAGAACTACTGCACCATTACCAATTTTTTGCAGTAATCTTTCTGCTGCTGACTTGAGAGATTCTGGGTCAACATCCTCTAATAGAGCCACAATAACTTGATGTTCTCCCATAATTTCGGCATTTTGCCCCAAGCTATCAGATTTAAGAATAGCTAATTGAGATTTCAATGATTCTAATTGCTTTTGACTTTGACGCAATTCGTTTTGTAGGTGAGTGATCCTCTCTGGTAATTCTTCCGGTTTAACCTTAAAGCGATCGCTCAAATCCCGAACTACCTGATCTCGTAAATTCAGATAATCCAGAATTGCTGCACCCGAAACCGCTTCAATTCGTCTCACCCCAGATGCTACACCTGCTTCTGCAATAATTTTAAACACACCAATTTCCGCCGTATTGCTCACATGAGTACCGCCGCAAAGCTCCATCGATACCCCAGGAAAGTCAATAACGCGGACTTGCTCACCATACTTCTCCCCAAACATAGCAACTGCACCTTTAGCTTTAGCTTCTGCCAAAGGTAATACTTCTATATTCGCCCCATGTGCTTCAGAGATCCAACTATTCACAAGTTCTTCCACTTGTTGCACTTCATCTGGCGTTAAAGCACGAGAACAGTTAAAATCAAAACGTAATCGATCAAAGGAAACTAAAGAACCAGCTTGAGAAATACCATCATCAACTATTTGCTTTAAAGCCGCCTGTAATAAGTGGGTTGCAGTATGGTTGGCTTCAGCGCGACGACGACAAGTACGGTCGATTTGCGCAGTAACTAGATCTCCTACTTGCAACGTCCCTCGTTCAATTAAGCCGAAGTGAATAAAGAAATCAGATTCTTTTTTCACATCTTCTATTCTTACCAAAACACCATCCCCAGAAATATAACCGCGATCGCCGATTTGTCCACCAGACTCAGCATAAAACGGAGTCCGATCCAGGACGATCTGTACAGCAGTTCCAGCTTCTGCGGCTGTTTGAGAAACACCATTTACTAATAAAACAGCAATTTTTGCCGTTGTGACTGGCTCGGTATAGCCTAAGAACTCTGTAGCGTGGACATGTTCGGCTAATTTGTCTAAAGAACCTTGGACAGTCAAATCAATAGTTTCATGAGCTTCCTTCCCTCGGTTCCGCTGTTTTTCCATTTCTTCAGCAAAACCAAGTTCATCTATAGTCAGGTGATGTTCCGCAGCAATTTCTTGAGTTAGTTCTAACGGAAAACCAAAAGTATCGTAAAGGGTAAATGCACTTTCACCACTAATACAAGTTTTTTCTTCCTGTTTGACAGATTGAATAATTTCTGCTAATAACTTCTCGCCTCTATCCAAAGTTTTGAGGAAATTAGCCTCTTCCCGCGCCAACTCTGCTGTAATCGCAGTTTCTCGTCGGCGCACTTCCGGATAACAAGACTCTGATAAAGCAATTGCTGTCGCAGCAACTTGGTTGATAAATTCACCTTCAATCCCGATTAATCTTCCATGACGTATAACTCGACGAATTAATCGCCGCAATATATAACCTCTACCCACATTGGAGGCGTGAATTTCATCGGATATCATATGCACAACAGCCCGCACATGATCGCCAATTACTTTTAAAGAAATTTGCGTTTTGTCATCGCTATTGTGATATTCTACGCCAGCTATCTTGGCTGCTGTTTGGATAATGGGGAAAATTAGATCGGTTTCATAATTATTCGGTACTTGCTGGAGAATTTGTGCCATTCTTTCCAACCCCATACCAGTATCAATATTCTGATTTTGCAGGGGGGTTAAATTTCCCGCAGCATCCCGGTTATATTGCATAAACACCAAGTTATAAAACTCGATAAACCGAGAATCGTCTTCTAAATCTATATTTTCGTCACCTAGTTCTGGATGAAAGTCATAATAAATTTCTGAACAAGGTCCACAAGGTCCAGTTGGTCCAGATACCCAGAAATTGTCATCCGCGCCCATGCGTTTGATTCTGGCTGCTGGAACACCGATTTTTTCATGCCAAATTTTAAAAGCTTCATCATCCGATTCAAAGACGCTGACCACCAATTTTTCCGGAGGTAAGCCAAAAACAGTCGTGGATATTTCCCATCCCCAGGCGATCGCTTGTTCCTTGAAGTAGTCACCAAAGCTAAAATTTCCCAACATCTCAAAAAACGTTTGATGGCGCTTTGTCCGACCGACATTTTCAATATCGTTAGTCCGAATACATTTTTGTGATGTAGTGGCGCGTTTAAATTTGGCTGTTCGTTGTCCTAGGAATATGGGTTTAAAGGGCAACATTCCGGCGATCGTCAGTAACACAGTCGGATCTTCTGGTACGAGGGATGCGCTGTGGAGTATTTGGTGTCCTCGTTGGTTGTAGAAGTCAAGGAATTGGCGGCGAATTTCGTTACCGCTGTGATACTGGAGATGTGAAGACATGAGTTTTTGCCAGAATTATTTTATATGGATGTGTGGATTGTGAGGTGGATGAGAGTGATCTACTCAATTATTGCTCAGGTTGTTGAAATTGTGTATCTGTCATCCGACATTTTTATTTTCTTGACGTTTCATCTTGGCTGATTTTAGGCGAATTTTACGGATAGAGAGCAATTCTCCCCTGATGCAAATTTTTCACGGATTTAAAATTATAATAGATAATTAGTGTTGGGGATAAAGAACGCTAAATAACACTAGCGACTTTTACTTAGTTATCACCCATTACCGAAAATAATCAAAACTAGTAAATTTACGGATTGAAGAATTTATAAATACTCTATCAACACCTATTAAATTCCATATTACAGCAAGAAATAAATGATCTAGAATCGGGACAAACTATGATTTCTGATAGCTATGCTTCCCAAAACGCCTACACGAATACTAGTAGTTATTTTAACTCTTTAGACATTGCGGCTATTTTCAAAGCTGTACAAGTGATTTCTAGTGAAATACAAGTTGATAAATTACTTAATGTCTTTATGCAAACGATTATGGAAAGCGTGGAAGCACAAAAAGCCCTGCTGCTGCTACCCAAGGATGGAGATTGGCTACTAGATGCAATAGCTAGCATTGGTGAATGTACAATTCACCCATCTTTATCCCAGGAAATTAGTCAACAACTTCCCATTTCAATTGCTAATTTTGTAAAAAACAGTTTGAATCCGGTTATACTGAATAATGCTACATCACAAAACGATTTTATCTCTGACCCCTATTTTCTTCAACAATGCCCTCAGAGTCTTCTGTGTATGCCTATTCTCTATCAAAACAGATTGGTGAGAGTGCTATATTTGGAAAATAATTTGACCATCGATACATTTAATCATGATATCTTGAAAGTTCTGGATTTGCTTTGTTCTCAAGCTGCTATATCTCTAGAAAACGCTCATCTTTACCAACAAACTCAACAATCAGAATTTAGGTTTAAACAGGTCTTTGAAAAAGCCTCTGATGCTACTTTTTTATTGGACAATCAAGGTTTTACCGATTGTAATCAAGCAGCACTTGACCTCTTTAAGTGTATAGATAAAAAGCAACTCTGCTCGCTTCATCCTGCACAATTATCACCAGAATTCCAACCAGATAGTCAGTCGTCTTATATCAAAGCTAATATACTGATAGCTGAAGCTTTAGCAAAAGGGAGCAATCAGTTTGAATGGGTACATAAACGGCTCGATGGAGCGAATTTTTGGGCAGAAGTTAAATTAACTGCGATTTCTGATCAGCAAAATTGGCTCATCCATGCCATTGTCAGAGATATCTCAGAACGCAAACAAGTAACCCAAGATTTGGAGGAATTTCAAACAAAATTAACCTCCTTGATTGACACTATACCCATAGGTGTAATTGAATGGAATCCAGATTTCTTAGTAGTGGGTTGGAATCCTGCGGTTGAGAAAATTTTTGGCTACCAGGCTGGGGAAATGCTGCATAAATACGCCCTTGATATTGTCCCAGAATCCGATAGGGTAAATGTTTTCCAGTTAATGACCGCCTTGATTCAGCAGCGAAAAGCAAATTATAGCCTGAACGAAAACATTACCAAAGATGGTAAGATAAGAGTCTGTGAGTGGATTAATACGCCATTAGTGGATGATCAAGGCAATGTAATGGGCATTTATTCTATGGTACAAGACGTGACTGAGAAAAAGCGCTCAGAAGCAACTATTCATCAAAAAACTGTAGAATTGTCACAGGCGCTCCAAGAGATTAAAAAAGCTCAATTGCAAATGTTGCAAAATGAAAAGATGGCAGCTTTGGGGAATTTGGTTGCTGGTATTGCACATGAAATCAATAACCCAATTGGATTCCTCACGGGTAGTCTTTGTAATGCCCAAGAATACATCCAAGAATTATTTGACCATATTCAACTTTACGAACAAGTTTATGCTGATCCACTGCCTGAAATCATCCACCATAAGGAAGATATTGAATTAGATTTTCTCTCCCAGGATTTACCAAAGCTGCTCAGTTCCATGAAAGTGGCGATCAAGCGTATTCAAGATATTAGTGGTAGTCTGCGCACTTTTGCTAGGGCTGATTCTGCCGAAAAAATTGCTTATAATTTGCATGAAGGAATGGAAAGCACTTTATTGATCCTGAAATATCGTTTAAAAGCTTCTGCTGCGCGTCCAGAAATAATCGTAGTAAAAGAATATGGAGAATTACCAGAAGTCAAGTGTTTTCTGGGGCAATTGAGCCAAGTTTTTATGAACATTTTAGCTAATGCGATTGATGCATTAGATATCGCCAGTCAAAGTCGCACATTAGGCGCAATTACAGCCAAAGCTCCGAAAATAGTCATTCGCACCCAAGCCTTGAACCAGGAAAATTTAGTCAGGATTAGTATCCAAGATAATGGACCGGGAATTCCAGAAGCCATCAAGTCGAAGATTTTCGACAACTTGTTTACCACCAAAGAGGTGGGAAAAGGAACGGGATTGGGATTGGCGATCGCCCGTCAGATTGTAGAAGAGACTCATGGAGGACACCTCAGTTGTAATTCCATCATGGGTGAGGGAACGGAATTTATTATAGATATTCCTGTATGTTAATTCATATATGCATATTTTTTACGAGTGGATATAGCCAAAAACAAGACTAAAAATGTCAGTACCCCAGCTAAATATAGAGGATAACCATAGGTTATCGGATGTGACTGTTGGACTATAATTCCCGCCATTAGAGGACCAACGCCATTAGAAATGCTTAAGTAGGAAGCATTCAAGCCCATAACCATTCCCTGTTCTTCCGGTTGAGCATTCAGAGAAATTAGAGTGGTGATCATCGGTTGAACCAAGGAATTAAACAGCGAAAACAAAACACTTACTCCCACAAAATAGATCAAACTTGCCCAAATTGGCATCAAAATAAATGATAGACTGCGAAAAAATAAACCTAAAAATAATATTTGTACTACCTGAATTTTTTTTCTCATTAGAGCCACGCCCCAGGTTTGCATAATCACAGATACGATCCCAAAACTGAGGAAGACTAGTGTTAAAGACTGATTTGTTTGACCCAAAACATGGATAAAATATGGTTGGAAAGCATAGGTAAACATCGTAAAAGTTGTACCAATTAAGAAGTTAATGAATAACAATATCCCTACACCTGGTATTTTTAATCCTGTGATTAAATTTCCTAAACCCAAATTGCTCAAATTGAAAATATTGCTTGTATTTTTTACGTGTTTTGGTAGGCTTTCTGGAAGGAAAAATATTGTTAGCAATAGCGCAATAGCAGCAATAGCACCGGAAACTAAAAACGCAGTTCCCAAAGAGATCTGTTGAGCTAATAAGCTTGTCACCGGACCTAAAACAAAACCAAGTCCCATCGCTGCTCCATATATACCAAATGCTTGAGCTCGATCTTTGGGACTAGTAGTATCAGACATAATTGCCTGGGCGACAGATACATTACCACCAGTAATACCATCGAGAAATCTGCCAAAAAATAGGAGAGTTGCTGTTGTAGCAGTTCCAGCGATAAAATTAGCGATTACTGTCCCAGCTAAACTAATGATTAACAAAGGTTTGCGTCCAAAGCGGTCTGAAAGTTTGCCAATGACCGGAGTTGCCAAAAACTGCGCGATCGCATAAGTAGAAAACAATAAACTAGTTTGAAAGTCGTTCAGACCAAAATGTCTACCATAGGCGTAAAGAATCGGAATCAGGATCGTAAAACTGAGAGAGTTGATCAAAGCAATTAAAGCGGTAATCCAAAAAGTCCGGTTCATGACTAATAAATTGCACCCATGAAATAAATTTTGAGAGAAATCATCATATCATTATTAATCATGCTTTTGGTTACTTCCCATGAAATTTCGCCCATTAAAATTTCTCCGTAAGCAGAGAGAAAGAAATATTCCTATTCCACGAACTTATATCAAAATCTCTGATGATGGTCTTTATGAAATTATCGGACATGGTGTGTGGCACTCTTACTGGCGTGACCCCTATCATTTAATGTTAACCATCCCTTGGAATCTCTTTTTTTTACTATTCACTGGCGCTTATATAGGAATTAATGTCTTTTTTAGCTGTCTTTTTTGGTTGGGAGGTGATTGTATTGCTAATGTCAAACCTGGACATTTTTCTGACATCTTTTTTTTCAGCGTGCAAACACTATCCTCGATTGGCTATGGTACAATGTACCCAATAAATGATTATGCTAATATAATAGTTACTATTGAGACACTTTCAGGTGTGATGGGTGTAGCTGTAATGACGGGGTTAGCTTTTGCGCGATTTTCTCAACCAACTGCCAGGGTTTTATTTAGCCGTGTTGCTACAGTTTCGCTTCATGATGGAGCATTAACTCTCATATTTCGCGCAGCTAATCAGCGGCGTAATATGATTTTAGAAGCACAAATGAAAGTATACTTAATGCGAGACGAGAAGACTATAGAAGGATATACTATGCGTCGCATACATAATTTAGAACTTGTCCGCTCTCAAACACCAAGCTTTGCTCTTTCTTGGTCTGTAATGCATGTGATTGATCAATCCAGCCCTTTATTCGGCGACACACCAGAATCATTACAAGCAAGCAAATCTATACTGATGATTTCCTTAAGTGGTACAGATGAAACTGTAAGTCAGCAAGTTCATGCAAGATACATTTATAGTGCCTATCAGATTTTATGGAACGCTCGATTTGTCGATATTTTACACCATTCTTCCGACGGATATCGGTATATAGATTACCAGCATTTCCACGATGTATTATTACTCAATGAAACTGTTAATTCTTAACACCTCTACTCCCCCTACTCCCCTGCTCCCCATGTCCGATCCACTTTGGTTGTCACAGGTAAAAAAACAGCGGGCGATCGCTGTGATTCGCGCTCCCAAGAAATTATGGGGGGAGCAAATGGCTCTAGCCGTAGCAGATGGAGGAATGCGGTTGATTGAAATTACCTGGAATAGCGAGGCTGCTGCAGAACTAATTGAGCAGATGCGATCGCTCTTACCCCATTGTCTGATCGGTGCTGGGACATTATTGAATGTTCAACAATTGCAACTTGCGATCGCCTCTGGGGCGCAGTTTCTCTTTACTCCCCATATAGATTTAGACATGATCCGCACAGCAACGGAGAGAAATGTACCCATTATTCCCGGTGCTCTCACACCTACAGAAATTTTGACTGCTTGGAGTCAAGGAGCAAGTTGTGTAAAGGTATTTCCTGTCCAAGCTGTGGGAGGAGCAACTTATATCAGAAGTTTACAGTTCGATCCGCTGAAACAGATTCCCTTAATTCCTACTGGGGGAGTGACTCTGGAAAATGCTGACTCATTTTTACAAGCAGGAGCAGTAGCAGTTGCTTTGAGTACGGATCTATTTCCTCAACATCTAGTAACTGCGGGAAATTGGCCAGCGATCACCCAAAGAGCAGAAAGCTTAATTGTAAAGTTACAGAATTAACTAGTATTAATCAGGTATAATTTGCTTGATTGGTCTTTTGACTCTGATATTGGAACCCATGACTAAAGTCATAAGTAAGACATTACTTTTATAAGTTATCGAAACAAAGCTAATTTTTATAAACTAAGAGCAAGTTCAAATAAATTATGTGGAGAAAAATTACCATGAAAAATCTAATTGCGAGAACTTTAATTACTTTACCTATCACATTTTGTTTAATCTCACCTCTGACATTGACCAACAGCATGTACTCCTCTTATTTTGGCATTTCATCTGCTGCTGCTGATCAACCTCTTCCCGATCATACTCCCGATCATACTCCCGATCATCATGATGCAGACCATCATGATGCAGAACATCATGACATACACCATCATGACGCAGACCATCACGACGCAGACCATCATGACGTAGACCATCATGACATACACCATCACGGAGTATGGGTTGAAGGACATTGGACAGGTGTATTATTCTGGAGACACTGGGTTCCTGGTCATTACGAATAGAAGACAAAAGGAAAAAGGTTTTTGCACAACTTTACTTTTCCTTACATATTTCAGTTTTTTGTGTTTTTCTGCTTATTGAAAAATTAACGCTTTTTAATACTGTATTTTCTTGATTAAAAAATATAACTCATCTCTTTTTGAGAGATGAGTTATAAACATTTAAAAGATAAGTTAGTAGAAAAGCTGCGCCAATTATTTTGTAATCTACGTCCTAACCTACCCACCTACAGGTAGTTACTGGATGACGACGACGACCAGTACCTTGGAAATGCTTAGTACATACTTGATGACGACGAGCAATCAGGTGGCTACCGTGACTGTGTGTAGATATATTTTCAGATAAAGCTTGCGATGGAAAGCAAGAAATCAACATTGGTATAGCGATCAAACTCCCCACAATTAGACGGTTCATATGTTTTCCTCCACTAAATATTTTCTAACTACTTAACTATGTTACTTAAAAAATGAGCATAAGACATATGAAAAAAGTCATACTTTTTGTAATTATAGTCACGAATTAACGCTGACTTCAGCCATATTATTAATCATATCAGACTTAATCAGACCAACTTAGCTCTAATAGCTCTTTACCATGTAAGATTATTCCCAAGCAAAAACTATACTAAGGAATCTAGCGTAAGTAGTTTATTGATCAGGAATAATATCTGGGAATAATCTTTGAGAAAATCGTCATAGGTAATGGTAAAATAAACTACAATAATTTCTCCAATAGCAATCAAAAATACCCGTATAATCGGGAGGTAATTGCATTATGCAGCCCCAGCGATCTAGTGGTTTGATACGCTATGCTCAAGCATTTTGTTTTAGTGTAGTGTTGGTATTGACAAATGAGAATCCTTGGTCATTATTGTCCACATATAATGCCAATTTAAGCAAAACTAATGCACTATTAGTAGCTAAAGGGACAACTATAACTACACACAAAAAAATACCAACCCATCGCTGGATTGAAATCATCTTATCTAAGCAAAGATTATTAGCTAGGGAAGGTAAAAATACCGCTTATTCCTATCGCATTTCTACAGGTAAGCAATCTACTCCCACACCTATCGGTCACTACAGTATTTATACTAAATATCGCATCAACCGTATGCGAGGTAAAGGTTATGATATTCCTGACGTACCCTATGTTATGTACTTCTATGGAGGATATGCCATTCACGGCGCTTACTGGCACAGAAGATTTGGTACTCGCGTAACACATGGTTGTATAAATTTACCAGTTGGGCAAGCACATAAATTGTATAATTGGGCTACTATTGGTACACAAGTGGTGATTCACAAGTAAACAAGCAGGGTAACTCCCCTGCTTCTTCTAGACGGCAGCAAAGTATACTTTAGACTTAACTGGGTCAGGAATCATAGTTTTATCACCTGGTTGCCAACCAGCGGGACAAACTTCATCAGGATGAGACTGAACATGCTGAATTGCTTGTAATGTACGTAAAGTTTCATCAACACTACGACCAAAGGCTAGATTATTAATGGTAGCGTATTGTAAAATACCGTCTTTATCAATGATAAACAAACCACGTAGAGCAATACCAGATGCTGGGTCAAGTACATTGTAAGCAGCACTAATCTCTTTTTTAATGTCGGAAATTAGAGGATAATTTAAGTCGCCAACACCACCAGATTTGCGGTCTGTTTGTATCCAAGCGAGGTGGGAAAATTCGCTGTCAACAGATACGCCCAGAACTTCAGTACCTAGAATATTAAACTCTTCGTAGCGATCGCTAAAGGCTGTGATTTCCGTAGGGCAAACAAAGGTAAAGTCTAAAGGGTAGAAAAACAAAACAACATATTTACCATGATATTCAGAAAGTCTGATGGTTTTAAACTCCTGATCGAATACAGCTGTTGCTGTAAAGTCTGGAGCTTGTTGACCAACGCGGAGGCTTCCTTCTGTTCCATAAGTGAGGGCCATTAACCTAAATTCTCCTGTACTCTGATATCTAATTCTCAGCGTTGTCAGCCGGGTCAGGTAATACCTACCCCTTGACGCTGTTATAGTTCAATTATGATCTGCTACGACTATATCATAGTCATAACGATTCTGAATAAAAATGTCTCATTTAGATACAAGAGAATGGTTGCTGACAAACGGCTTGGGTGACAATGCTAGTGGCTATAATCTGGAGCGATGGTCTCAAATAAATCAGCGCTTTGAATAGTTTGCCAACTAATTCTGTGACCCCCCAAGGTTATTTTCTAATTTCTGATTCTTCATACTCTGTAACTGTTGTAGCAGAGAATCCACCTCTGCTTGTAAATTCATAAACTTGACTTGCTGATCTCCCTGATAGTAAGACTTAGTTAGCTTAGTCACTACATTAAGTTGGGACTCGCAATAAGAAACACTGGATGAAACAGTTGCCATAGTCATTCTGGTTACCACTCAACTCACACTTCTTCAAATATTATAATAGTACAACTTTAAGGTTTGTTAAATTTTTACCTCAGTCATATCATATAGCCTAATCGTTTTTACTTTTAATATAAGAGACATTAAACATAGTAGCTTTGTTCTAATGAAGCACACCAGTCTCAACATCTTAGAGTTATTGAGGCGAAATTAAAGTAAAATTGGTAGAGATAAGACATTTGTACCATAAATCATCAGCCCATTTGTCGTCTAATTGGTCAACTAAAATTTCTTTTCTTTGTCGTTAAGCAGTCTTTAAAACCCGTGACCTTGAGCTTACCTGTAGCTAAATCCTGCCAACCTTGGCCCGGACTGATAGAATCCTATCGGGAGTACCTACCAGTCAACGAAAACACCCCTATTATTACTCTATTAGAAGGTAACACTCCGCTAATTGAAGTGCCAGCGATCGCAGAACGCATTGGCAGAAAAGTACGCGTATTTGTTAAATATGATGGTCTTAATCCCACTGGGAGTTTTAAAGACCGTGGGATGACAATGGCGATTTCTAAAGCTAAAGAAGCAGGAGCTAAAGCAGTAATTTGTGCTAGTACGGGCAATACTTCTGCATCAGCAGCAGCCTATGCTTGTCGTGGAGGATTAGCAGCTTTTGTCCTCATTCCTGAAGGATATGTAGCTCTAGGTAAATTGGCTCAAGCACTACTTTATGGAGCTCAGGTCTTAGCGATTCAAGGAAATTTTGACCGCGCACTAGAAATTGTCCGAGAAATGGCTGAAACTTACCCCATAACTCTGGTTAATTCTGTCAATCCTTATCGGCTGGAAGGACAAAAAACCGGAGCATTTGAAATCGTAGATGTTTTGGGGGATGCGCCTGATTGGTTATGTATTCCTGTAGGCAATGCTGGAAATATCACGGCATATTGGATGGGTTTTTGTCAATATCACCAAATTGGCAAATGCGATCGCTTACCCAGAATGATGGGTTTTCAAGCAGCAGGTGCTGCACCGTTAGTCATAGGTCAACCAGTTGCTCATCCTGAAACTGTCGCAACCGCCATTCGTATTGGTAAACCTGCTAGTTGGGACAAAGCGATCGCTGCACAATCAGCCAGCAAAGGGAATTTTTATGCTGTCAAGGATGAGGAAATTTTAGACGCTTATCGCGAGCTTGCTGCATCCGAAGGTATCTTTTGTGAACCAGCGAGTGCTGCTTCTGTAGCAGGATTACTCCAAATTAAAGAGCAAGTTCCCACAGGTGCTACTGTAGTTTGTATTCTTACAGGAAATGGGCTCAAAGACCCAGATATAGCAATTAAACACAGCAATACTCAATTCAAGCAAGGCATTGCACCAGAAGTAAAAGATGTAGCAGCAGCAATGGGCTTTTAAAGAGCAGGGGAACTCCCCTGCTCCCCTGCTTCTCCCGCCCCGCGAGCTTTAGCAAGACTATCAATAGCATCACCTAAAGCAGTAGTTAAGCTTTTACGGGTTTGAGCGTGGCTTTCTTGTTCAATTTTCAATGCTTGGAGGAGGTGGTCACGTTCCTGAGTCAGAGTAATTAGTTTAAAGTGTAATTCTTCTAAAGTGGTAATTTGGGAAATTTCTGCTTGAATAGACGCGACTGATGTTACCTCAATATCTACTCCTACATCTCTACCTTGCATCTGATGTAGTTTAGCTTGGACAGTAGCAATCATTTGTTGAGCGCTCTGGGATTCTGTGCGTCTTTGTTCTGCTTCTATATTGTAAAGTTGACACCATTTTTGCGAACTTGCCCAAGCTTCATCACGTTGGTGGCGTAGTTCTGTCATTTGCTGTCTGAGAAATTGAATTTCAGCTAGCCACTGTTGTGTTAAATGGATAGATTTATCAGCGTTTTCTGGCATTATTTTGTAGTATGGATGAGTACTTGAGTTTTTTTGGTAGGATACTAACTAAATTTAACTTTCAGTCAAGAAATCAAATAAAAACTTCCACAAATAGTAAAGCAACTGAGTGAATAATGAAGGATTGGTGGCAATCAAAATTCCCCCAAGGAAGACAAACTATAGTTATTATCGATGCCAATGGCTATCCTGTAAAAATAGCTTATGGTGAAAAAGGTACAGGTAAACCCATCATATTATTACATGGATTAGCTAGCTGGAGCTATAATTGGCGACACAGTATTGAGTCTTTGTCCCAGCATTATCGAGTAATTTGTTTTGATGCTAAAGGTTTTGGTTTTTCTGATAAACCTATATCTCGTCCAGAAAAACATGGTCATCAAGTTATTGAATTAGAAAGAATGATTCAAGCCACATGCGAGCAACCTCCTGTAATTGTCGCAGAATCTTTGGGTGCGTTAGCTGCTTTAGCACTAGCGGTGAAAAAGCCACAATTAATTGCTAGACTAGTAGTAATAAATACTCCTATTTTTGCGGAGCAGCTACCCAGTTGGGTTATGTCGTTGATAGCACAAGTACCTTTGGAAATCATCCAGAAAATTGACGCACAACGTTTAGCATATTGGTTAGCGCCGCTAGTTAGGGAAATGATTGCTAATGAGAGACGTAAGGTATTATTTGATCCTACAACCCTGACTCAGGAAGATATATATTGGATAACTTACCCTTTCATTGAAATTCCTGGTACTTTAGTCAAAATAGCTGAGGATTTAAAAATAGCTATCCAGGAAATCAGAAACTTCCAAGCAAATCAGCCAAATATGCTCAGTTATATTCAAAATAATTTGAGTCAGATTAAATTTCCCACGCTGATTTTATGGAGCGAACAAGACAGGTGGTTTCCTCCTATTCATGGAGAAAAATTACATCGACTTATCCCCAATTCCCGTTTTCAAATTATCCCTAATTGTAATCATGATGCTTTGGCTGAAGCATTTGAAGCGATCAGTTTAGCAGTTTTAGAGTTCTTACAAGATACTAGTTATAGCGATAGCAGGGGAGAAAGGTCTTGATGGCTAATTTTGTCTGTTGATCTGAGAATGTTGATATAAGCTAACTAAGATCAGCAAAACTGTGGTGATGCAGCCAATTGCGATCGCTTCTAAAACCCCCAAAGCCAAAGAATCTTCAGTGACAGAGAATTTGATCATTGGCTCTGGAGTCTCTTGGCTGGAATTTCTGTCTAGGTCTTCCTGTAGCATTGTTTGATCCGGATCCTGCTGCGAATAATCAACAGAAGTTAGATCGATGTAGCCAGATCTGGCAATTCCTAGACATATTGCTAACCAAAGAAATAATATTAAGATACAACAATATCTAGCCAGTAAATTTTCAGGCTTTCGTATCTCTATCACTTCTCTTGTTGTAGGCTCTGGCTCTGGCTGTACACTATGAGTATTGTTCACAATCTATTTTAAAGTTATACACCCTGACCATAATTGTACTGGAGGAGCCAAGCCTAATGTATCAGTAGCCAGGCGAAAATTAAAGTTATTTTCTGCTACCTACTTACCGACAAACTCCTTTCCATTGCCAAAGTGATCAAATGATCAACTAATTGAGAAAAGGAAATACCACTATAAGACCAAAGCTGTGGATACATACTTGTAGCAGTAAATCCTGGTAAAGTATTAATTTCATTGATTAAGATTTCTTGGGTAGCTTCCACATAAAAAAAGTCTACTCGGGCTAATCCAGCAGCATCGACTAGAGTAAAAGCTTCTAAGGCTATTGATTGGATTTTTTGCACAATCGTGTCGGGTAGTGGTGCAGGAATCATTAATTCAGCCTTGCCTGGAGTGTACTTAGTCTCATAGTCGTAAAAGTCGCTTGCATAGGTAATTTCACCAACAGCAGATACTTTCGGGTGGTCATTACCTAAAATGGCACATTCTACTTCTCTAGCAACTACACCTGCTTCAACTATAATTCGTCGATCATATTTTGCCGCATTGTCTAAACCCAAAGCTAATTCTTGGCGCGATCGCACTTTAGTAATGCCAACGGAAGATCCCAAATTAGCAGGTTTGACGAAACAAGGATAACCTAGTGCCTGTTCTATCTGATCACAAAGCTGGGAAAACTGCTCGGTGCTAGCTCTAACTTGCGTTCTAGTTAAAGCTTGGTATTGTACTTGAGGTAACCCTGCTTGTGCAAAAGCAGATTTCATACCTATTTTATCCATCGCTGTGGCTGAACCGAAAACACCAGAACCAACAAAAGGTTTTTGCATCAAAGTTAGTAAGCCCTGAATAGTCCCATCTTCACCATTGGGACCGTGTAGTACAGGAAACCACAAATCGACTAGCTCTGCTTGAGCAGGGAATTGCCATAAACTAGAGCCAGTTTGAGGATGAGTCAGGTTGTGAACACCAGACGCTAAAACATGTTCTGCAATTTCACCTGAGACCCAAAAACCTTCTTTCTGAATATAGAATGGGAGAATTTCATACTTATTTTGATTGGATACGTCACTCAAAGCCGAGGCGATCGCCCTAGCTGAACTTAGAGAAACTTCATGTTCTCCAGAACGTCCGCCAAACAACAAGCCAACTCTCAGCTTATTCATTGCCAACTCCTCTTAATAAACGTTACTCAACTGATAATTAGAATACTGTTGAGTGGTCTTAACATCATTGATGGCTAAACCTAAAACATTCTGGTCAGCCTTATCTAATAAGGCTTTAGCGAGGGTTATGCTGTTGATATCAACCGAACCAGGTCTGACTACAAAAAGAATTCCCTGAGCCAGTTTACCCAAAATTGTAGCATCAGCAGCTAAAGTTAATGGCGGACTGTCAAGAATGATAAAGTCGTACACAGGGGTAATGCGTTCGATAAAAGTAGTCATTTGATTAGATTCCAGCAACACAGATGGGTTATCATTCACCTCACCAGTACAGAGTAGTTCCAAATTAGGTGTAACTTCAGTCACGGCGCTCTCTAAATCCAATTGACCTTTCACAACCTGAGTTAACCCGACCTCATTGGTAACTTGCCAAATTTTGTGCTGATTAGGATTACGCAAATCAGCATCCACCAATAACACTTTACGTCCTAACTGAGATACAGTCACAGCCAAATTAGCAGCAATTGTTGATTTGCCTTCTTTAGGTACAGCACTGGAAATAACAATTATTTTGATAGACTGCCCAGCATTGAAAAATCTTAAGTTAGTTTGCAGCATCCTAAAGGCTTCGCTAATATTAGACTGAGGCTTATCTCTCACAATTACTTCTGGAATCAAATAGTTCTCAGGAAATGGTGGAATATCACCCAATAAGGTATAACCCAACAGTTCTTGAGCAGATGCTCCGCTCATAACAGTTCTGTCTAATTGATCTAAAAGAATAGCTGTAATTACACCCAGTACAATCCCTCCAATTAGTCCTTGTAACACGTTAATATATTGACGGCTCTTCAGTGGTCCACTAGGAATCAAGGCAGGTGTAGTAATCCGCGCATTACTTTCTCGCAGATTTTCTGCAACTTGCAGTTGCTGATACCGGGATAGTAGGGTTTGATAACTAGTGTCTGAAGCATTTATCTCCCGCTCTAACTGACGCTCCTGTAATTCTAACTGTGGTATTAAGTCAGCCCTATGTCTGTAATTACTAATTACTTTATATAAGGCCTTCAACCTTGCCTCTAGGTCAAGACGCTCAGTTTCAGCATTCACATAAGTCAGCAAATACCTTTGCTGTAGACCTGAAGGATTAAGTGGAACTATATCTTCAGCATTATGAATTTGATTGGAATTACCTGATGTACCAACAAAGCTTTTGGCTATTTGTTGATGAATTTCTTGTCTCAGAACAGCTTCCTGCTCCTTAAGATTTATCAACACAGGGTTTGAGTCAGTAAACTGTAAAGCTAGAAGTTTGATTTTTTCTTGCGTTTCATACCATTGTTGTAAAAGCGAAGACACATTAGGGGATTCACTGACAAAATTTAACATGGCAGCAGACTGAGGACTTATGCCAAAGATCTGCCTAATAGACTCGATTTTCGCTGTTTGTGTTTCTAACTCTGTGCTAGTATCAGATACTTGTCTATCTAGATCGATTAAAAAAGTTACGTTTGACGTAGCTTCTGCCTTTAAATCTAACACCTTATTGCGTAGCTTAAAAGCTTCTAATCTTCCTTCGGCAGATTGTAATGCAGCTTTTCTTAACGGCAATTGTCGATATAAAAAATCCCTAGCTGACTTAGTCTGGTTACGATTAGCATTGATATCGTTCTCAATATAGAGCTTCATCAAGGTATTAACCACCAGCGCGGCTGTCCTAGGATTGGCATCTGTATAGGAGATCTCTATGATATCTGTTTGCTCTAAATTCTTCACATTCAGGTTGAGTCCAAAAGAATAAACATCTGTATTGAGATGTAGTAGGGATATGATCCGCTCAGCCATGGATGTGGAGTGCAAAATTGCTATCTCATTTCCCATGGGTTTGCCACTTATAGAGTTTTCCAGTTGTCCCAGTTGATTACCGATTCCAGTCAAGGAAGAGGTAGAGTTCTTTTTTAAGAGCAAATCACCAGTTGCTTGATAAACGGGCTTTTCTAGTACAGTCTTCACTATGCTTAATAGAATGAGAAGCACAAGAACTATCGAAGCAGGCAGCCATCGACGTCTAATAATTGTCAAATACCGTAGATACTCTTCCATGTCTTTACAAATAAAACTAACCTATCTTACCAAATCAATTCGCTTAGTTTATCTCTTTAACTATGCAACTTAAATAGGGCAATGTTAATGAAATACATTAATTAAACTTCTTTGACAGCATAGTTTACAATACTTTTTATCTATTTTGGAGATTTTAAGGATTCCGATGGGTTCGTTTAAACATGATTGAGCGAGTTTGGCTTTACTTATATAAGATAACATAGACAAATTTATTGAAGATTGCCATGTAGTAAATAACATGATATAAAAGATGGCTATAGAATTAAGACGAGAAAATTCAAAATCCATAAACACCGATGAAAACCGATAAGCAAAAAACTTCCTTGAGAAATCCTATAGAAATAACAGAAGCCATAGAAAAGCGGTCATTTATTATATTTCGCTTGATTGGCTATGTCTTGATCATACTTTCGGTATTTGATTATCTTGCTATTTTCTTTCCTCCTCAGTTAACAAATCCAGGATGGGAACTCCAAGTTGTTTCTCTGATGGTAGATCACGTTTGGGCGGTAATTTTAGGAATAGCATTTGTATTCTTTTATGGGAGAACCAGCCTAATCGGTAGTAAACAAATCTCCATTCTCAAATTTTTATCTTGGATGGCTTTAGTGTTAGGTGTAGTTTACATATTAGTAGTTCCACTTAGTATTAACAATAGTCTAACGCTTTATAGAAATATTAATACTCAATTTGATGTTCAGAAGACACAGCGAGAAGAGCAAGTACAAAAACTTACAAGTAATCTTAATGCTCTTAAATCCCCTGACGAATTAAGAAGATTGGCTGCTGCTTTGAAAGTAGAGAAAATGGATCAACTTTCTCCAGAAGATTTAAAAGATAAAATATCTGAGCGAATACGCAATACTGCGGAAAATGCATCTGCCACTGCCAAGTACGGTAGAGTGCAAGAATTAAGGAATTTGATTAAAGAGTCTTTAAGAATTAATATGGGCGCTATAGTATCGGGAGTCTGTTTAATTTTTTTGTGGAACCTAACTCGTTGGGTGCGTGCTTACAAAGAATAGAAGATCAAGCTCAGACCGAAATTTGAAATAAAAATGCTAATCAATCTCCAGAAGCTGAAGGAATTAAAGCTAGGATTGATGACACTCATCAGATCCACACTTAAATACCAGTGGTTTTATTTACTGGGTATTTTTGCCTCCACCGCAATTTTACATTTAGAAATAGTAGCGAATTTGCCGAATAGTGATGAAGGAACTGCATTCTATGCCCTTTATTGGGGAGGGATTTTATTTTTATTCTGGCAAAAGCGGTATCAGGCAAATTATCCAACGTTGATATCAAGCCTATTAGGCTTAGTCTTGATGGCTATAGTGGTATTAAGACCATTTTATTTTTGGCAATTAGACCTGATACTTTTTCGTCTGGGACCAGTTATTTTCGGCTTAGGAATAGGATTATTATCTTTTGGCTTCTCAGGTTTAAAGCATTACTGGCAATTATTCTTATTGCTCTGCCTAATGGTATTACCTTTAGGCTTTTTCAATGAAATTTTAAATTATCAACTTCATTTTCCGGAAGTAACTGCCAACGTAGCTGCTTTTTTTCTTCATTATATAGGTTTTACATCCGTCTCTCAAGGTAATGTTGTCAAGCTACCTACTGGTCAAGTAGAAGTTATTTATTTCTGTACTGGAGGATTACTGATTTTTTGGCTATTAAAGATAACTTTGTTGATTTTGGTAGTAGTGACCCCTCTAACCTGGCAACAGAGATGGAAGCTGATATTATCTGCTATATCGACAGGATTCTTTATTGGTTGTATTCGCGTATCTTGGCTGGCTCTTATTGTCAATAATAGCAGAGCATTCCACTATTGGCATAGCTATACAGGTGGTTCTATTTTCATGTCAATCGCGACTATTATTTATGCATTTTTATGTAATTGGATATTGCCTACTGACTACTTATTGTCCGACCAATCTTTCCCTGAAAAATCTCAATTAATTAATGCAGCTCAGATACAACTAAAGAGGTGTTTATTACTTTCTGCTACTTGGATAAGTATCAGCATAGCTGTATTATATACAGCTATATTTAGTAAATACCTGGGATTAAATAATATTCTACCGGATAAACTAGTTATCAATAATTGGCAACAGATTGGGGCAAAATCCCTACCATTACCGACTGTATCTCATCCTAATGCTGATGATCCTCATGATGTTGATACCAAAAATACTATTGCAATATCTCAAAAGTATTATAGCTACACAAAAAATCGCCAGCGGCTGGATTTACAAATGCTTTACGAAGTAGCTAGCAGGAGTGATGCAAATCCATTTTTGGAGCAGCTAAATCCAAATTTACAAAGGGATATTGCCAAAAACATGAATTTCAAACCGGGAATTGGCTATTATATTTCTTATACTGATAGTAGATATGCGCATTTCACAGCCTGTATCAATCCTCGGGGAATGAGTACCGTAAATTCTCACCAATTCAACCAAAACCGTTATAGATATGATATTAATTGGGGTCGTTTAACTCCCTGGATTTTCGGTAAAACGATATTGAAAGACAATCGATGTATATGGGCTCAATTATCCACTCCCTTGAATGGAAAGGTGGCAACTGAGGCTTATACAATGTTAGAGTCTATTTGGTCTGAAAATTATTATAGTTGGCAATCTCTATTTCTGAAAAAGGAGTTATATTAAACTTATTTTGATCGCACTACAACAAAGTAAATTGTAGTAAAAAGTTTTTAGAGTTTGGTTGCTACTGATTTAGAAGGTGCTTTGATTGAGCATTTCTAATGCGTGCTGTAGCGCTTACGGTGATTTACTTATGTAAATTTGGCGATTGCGGGGATTTCTATTGAAATCATTTTAGACTGTGCTACGCTGTTTAGGAACTACTCTTTATGTCCGACTGAGATATTTTACATATTAAGATTTTATGCCGGAACCAGAAAATTACCGGATTATTCACCTATCTAAATACTATCCTCCTGATTGTGGAGGAATAGAAACCCATGTCCAAACATTGGCTCGTACTCAAGTTCTTTTGGGCGCAGAAGTTCATGTAGTATGTGTGAATAGATTTGATCGACAAGGTTGTTTATCTCATCGAACACAGACAGTAAAAGACATGGATGGCGATGTTAATATTCATCGTGTTGGTTGCTTCATGTCGTGGGCTAGATTTGATTTCTGCCCGGGACTTTCCCGCACTATTTACCAGTTAATTAACGCGCCTCGAACCTTATTGCATTTACATACACCGAATCCTACAATGATCATGGCTTTGGCAATCATGTTTAAACGTGTGCCTCTAGTTATTACGCATCATAGTGATGTGATTAGGCAAAAAGTTCTTAAATATGGATTACGCCCCTTTGAACACATAGTTTATAGTCAAAGTTCACAAATTCTGACAACTAGCCAGCCTTATATTCACGGTTCAAAATTTCTGCAGTTTTACCTGAATAAGTTGAATTATTTACCTCTTGGTTTAGACTGCTCGGTTTTTAGTAAGTTGACACCTACATCGCTGGCTTTCAATCGTTTTCTCCAGCAGCAGTATGGAGAACTGATTTGGTTAGCAGTTGGTAGACTCGTCTATTACAAAGGGCTTCATATAGCGATTGAGGCTTTGACCCTGGTTCCCGGAACGCTAATTATTATTGGTATTGGACCACTAGAACAGGAATTGAAAACACTAGCTCAAAATTTGGGCGTGAGCGATCGCGTTGTCTGGCTAGGTCAAGTAAGTCATGACGAACTTGTAGGTGCCTATCATGCCGCTAAATCTCTTTGGTTCCCTTCAAATGTTCGTAGTGAAGGATTTGGGCTGGTGCAAGTTGAGGCTATGGCTAGTGGTTGTCCAGTGATTAATGCTGATGTTCCTGGTAGTGGTGTTCCCTGGGTCAGCCGACATGAACTCGAAGGGCTAACAGTTCCAATTAACAACCCAGTTGCCCTAGCTGCTGCGGCTAAACGCCTAATTAACGATCCTGGACTACATGACAGATTATCTAGAGATAGTCGCAAACGAGCAGACTATTTTAGCCATATAACTATGGCTCAACGCAGTTTTCAATTCTATGACAAAGTTTTAGGCCGAGAGTTGAGTTATCAGGAGATAAAAAGCCCAGTTAACTTATGATTGGATTGTGATCGATCAATCGAGCCATGAAAGTCTTACATGTCTATGCGGGAAATTTGTTTGGCGGGGTAGAAACGTTACTTATAACTCTGGCAAAAACTCAAAATATCTGTCCAGAAATGCAACACTATTTCGCTCTATGTTTTCAGGGTAGGTTAGCGGGTGAACTACACAAATTAAATGCTAAAGTCAAGATTTTGGGTAATGTGCGGTTAAGTCGTCCTTGGACTTTATGGAAGGCGCGATCGCAATTACAAAAATTCATACAGCAAGAACAGTTTGATGTTCTTATCTGTCACGCGTGTTGGTCACAAGCAGCTTTTGGTTCTCTTGCCAGGAGGAATCATTTACCTCTAGTCCTTTGGTGTCATGATGTGCTTACAGGTCAGCATCCCATAGAGCGGTTAGCCAAATTTGTCCTGCCAGATTTAGTCATTGCTAATAGCCGTTATACTGAAGCATCTGTACCAAAACTCTATCAAACTCCTAGCGAAACCCTGCTGATCCCAGTAGTTTTTCCAGAAATTACTCACCCAGAAGCGCTACGTCAGGCTGTGAGAGCTGAATTAAATACCCCTGAACAATCAATAGTAATTATTCAGGCATGTCGTTTAGAACGCTGGAAAGGTCATAGTATTCTACTATCTGCTTTAGCTAAATTGCACTCTATCCCAAATTGGACGTGTTGGATAGTTGGTGGAGTACAGCGCCCTGTGGAAGCTGATTATTTAGGAGAGTTAAAAATGCAAGCAGAAACACTTGGTATTTCTCAAAGAATACTTTTCTTGGGGCAAAGAACTGACGTACCCCGTTTATTGGCTGCTGCGGATATTCACTGTCAGCCGAATACAGGAGCAGAGCCATTTGGAATAGCCTTCATAGAAGCGCTTTATGCAGGGTTACCTATAGTCACAACAGCATTAGGAGGCGCGACAGAAATTGTAGATGATTCTTGTGGATCGCTAGTTCCACCCAATGATCCAGATGCTTTGAGTGAAGTTTTAGCTATGCTAATTACTCATCCTGCTCGCAGATTGACTTTAGCTCTTGGAGGAAAAACGCGTGCTAACTATCTTTGTAATCCGATGAATCAACTTAATCGACTCTATCAGTTACTCTCTAAAACTGCGGCATAAACTGATTCAATGTGATTCAAACAGATGGTAACGGAAATTTAAAAATTCAGAAATCTTATGGGGTTGGAAAAACTAGCCAACAGGGGGCATATACTAACTGTGCTAGTGCTGAGTGAGGGACACGTACAAATTTTCCAACCTAGCAGCTGTAATACTAGGATGAAACTTGTGTATAACGGTTTGACGTGCTTCTCCAGATAATTTTAGTCTCAGATTATCGTCCTCACACATCATCTTAATTGTTTCAGCCAGAATTTCTGGAGAACGTGGTTGGATTAAAAAACCATCTTTTGCATGTGTTATGATTTCCCGTGGTCCTCCCTCTGAACTAGCAATAATTGGCTTGCCTTTCGCCATAGCTTCTAACAAAACCATGCCAAATGGTTCCGGTTCTGTGCTAGCATGAACAAAAATATCTAGCCCGTCTAGTACACCCGTTGTTTTAATATCTAAATGACCTGTGAAAGTCACTTTATTTTCCATTTGATGTTCCACCACAAATCTGTGTAGTTTTTGCTCAAAACCTATGCATCTTTCAGAAGCTAAACCCGATCTCGTCCCGCCAATCACAAAAGCGCGAATACTCCTAGGTATTTTTTGCAGCCGTAGAATAGCTTCTAAAAATATATCTTGACCTTTCCATGTATCAATGAAACCAACAATACCAACAGCTAGTTCATTATCTTGAATCGCAAACGAATGACGAAATTTTTCCCTACTGCTATCATTAGGCGCAAATTCTTCAGTATCTATCCCATAGTAGACAACGTCTATTTCCTGGGGATAATACCATGTTCCAGATAATTTCTCCCGCATGTGATGGCTATTTGTTAATATTAAGGAAGAAGGTACAAAATGCATAAATCCTTGCCACTTCTGATTACTAATTGGACCGTGATGCATCCAAATACAACGACATCTATGCCAAATTGCTGCCGGAAAAATTAACGTATGGCTCCAAGCATAGGCTGAATGGACTAAATCAATATTTTCTTGCTGTAGGATGCAACTAACCTCGCGAAAAATCCTCAAGGGTTGCCTCAGTCTAGCATTATCAATACAATATGCTGATATTCCACGCAATTTCAGATCAGCTAACCAAGCACCTGGTTTAAAGGTCAATACAATTGGTCTAACTAATTGAGGATTATGGTAATGTAGAATTGAGTCTATAAAACGCTCTACTCCCCCTATTTCGCCAATTGAGGAAACGTACATGACATTAATTGGAGATTTTTGAGAATTTTGCATCATAGGAGGTGTTAGTAATTAGTTAGTTAGGTTATTAGTCAATCTTAATCTAATTAAGTCACTATCATAGATAGTATCACTTTAGTGCTGAAGTAAAAAACATATCTGTCAGAAAATTACTAATTTTTCCATGTCAATCAGATTGTCAAGGGATGATTTGGTGATTTGCGGATAAATATGACTACTCATTAGAGTAAAAGAATATTGTTAATCAACTTTTAAAGCCAGTTTAAACTTAGCCAAATTTTTGCTAATGAAAAAAATTGATTGGACATGGGCACACACTTATATCGTAGTACAGTTTATCTTCCAGCTAATACTGCTAATTCCTGGTACGCACTCTATCCGCTTTTTGCTGCGAATTGCTGCTTTTGCGATCAGTTTATTACTCTTTGCCGTTATACCCAGAAACGCACCTAAATATCCCTCTACAAATGCGGCATATCTAGTAATGCTAATTATGCTATTGGAATTTTGCCTTCATCCTGACATTAACTCTATAAATGCTGGAATTGCTGAATCCCTGATGTATTTAGCAATTTTAGCTCCCATGTTCTGGGTAAGAGGTCTGAAAATTACACCTACAGGTTTTGAAAGTGCAATATTTATAATTTGGGGATTTTATACTATAAGCTCTATTTTTGGCGTATTACAAGTTTATTACCCTGGGTCATTTCAACCTCCTGTAAGTGATCTTGTAGCAAATAATGCTTTTAAAGGAACTGACCTGATGATTAAATTAGCTAATGGAGCAGAGGTATATAGACCAATGGGTTTAAGCGATTCACCTGGAGGAGCGGGAAACGCAGGTTTCTATGCTTTTTTGTGTGGGATGAGTATTGCTTTTAAAAGTGGTAATATAATCCTAAAAATCATTGGTATATCCAGTGCGTTTATCGGTTTATTCTGCATTTATTTAAGTCAAATTCGTAGTATTTTGATTTTTTGCGGGATTTCTATGTTATTCTTAGCCCTGATACTTTTTATCACAGGTCAATTTATCAGGTTCGCTGGATTAGTATCAAGTGTAACATCAATATTTACAGCAGCATTCTCTTGGGCAACCGTAGTTGGAGGGCAAACAGTAATTAAAAGATTTTCTGCCTTAACTGATGGTTCTCCTGCTCAGGTATATGGCGAACACCGAGGCGGGTTTTTGCAAGCTACTATTGATCTCTCGTTTATTTATCCTCTGGGAGCTGGTTTAGGACGCTGGGGTATGATTAATGGTTATTTTGGAGATGATTCTTATGCAGTCTCTCAACCCATTTGGGTAGAAATTCAGTGGACAGGATGGTTACTTGACGGAGGAATACCGATGATATTGTCATATTCTTTGGCACTTTATAGTGCTTGTCATACTACTTGGAGAATTGCTACTAATCGGAAATTAGGCGATTTTGCTTTCTGGGGAGCTGTAATTTTCGCTTATAACATAGGTACGATAGCAATCTGTTTCGGATATCCATTATTTATGAGCCAGATAGGTATGGAATTCTGGTTACTAAATACTATGCTTTTCGTCGCTGCTAATAAAATTCCATTTGATATTAGACAATACTCAGATTTGAAAATATCAAGATCTGGATTGTAACCAGAGAAAATAACATCATGGAGAGAGAACAGGGAAAATTTTATATTTTGGTAACAGGTGATTTTGTCAAGACTGGTGGAATGGATAGGGCGAATTTCGCCTTAGCTGAATATTTGGCTAGAAAAGGTGAACTAGTAAATTTAGTCGCTCATAGGGTAGCAAATGAATTATTATCTTATCCCAATGTGAGGTTTCATTCCGTACCAAAATTAGCTAATTCTTATCTATTAAGCAGTCCTTTGTTGGATTGGAAAGGGCGTTCATTAGCTCGTCAATATGCTGCAAAAGGTAGTAGGGTAATTGTCAATGGTGGTAATTGTCAATGGGGAGATGTGAATTGGGTTCATTATGTACATGCTGCTTATCAGCCTACAAGTCAATTAGGATGGTTTTACTCTGGAAAAAGTATTATTGATCGTCAACTTTCTCTGAAAACTGAACGACAAGCATTACAGTCTGCTAAAATTATTATTGCGAACTCAGAGCATACCCAAAAACATTTACAGGATCATTTGGCAATTCCCGCCAATAAAATTACCAAAGTATATTATGGTATTGACCCAGATATATTTTATCCTGCACATCCTACAGAACAGAGGGTAATTCGTCAGCATCTAGGATGGTCTTTGGAGCGGAAAATAGTAGTATTTATTGGTGCTTTAGGCGATCGCCGTAAAGGATTTGATGTCCTATTGACAGCTTGGGAAAATTTATCTAAATCAACCGATTGGGATGCAGACTTAGTAGTAATTGGTGCTGGTGCAGAACTAAAAAAATGGCAAGATCGTATACACGCCTTTGGAATGGAATCTCAGGTACACCTCCTTGGCTTTCGTACTGACGTACCGAAGTTGTTACGAGCTGCCGATTGTTTAGTTGCACCTACCCGTTATGAAGCTTACGGATTAGGTGTACATGAAGCCTTATGTTGTGGCTTACCAGCATTAGTGAGTGCTCAAGCTGGAGTGGCTGAACAATACCCATCAGAATTGCAAGAGTTATTAATTCCCAACTGCGAAGATGCGGAAGACTTAGCAGCGCGACTACAAAAATGGCGACAAGCCATAAATTACTATAGACAATTAATCATTCCTCTAACAAACAAATTAAGATCATATACGTGGGATGATATGGCGAGGAATATTATAGAACATATTTAGGCGTTAAAACTAAGTATTAAAAACTAAGCCGAAAAATTGAGATAAGTTATGGAATCTTTGCGGATTTTATTAGTCATCAATTCACTACCTCTCCCATTTGGGACTGCCGATGCTAGATGGTACTATGTTTTATTAAAAGAATTGGTTGCTAAAGGTCATCATGTTACAGCATTTGTTGTTGCTCATAAGCGAGAAGACATTGCTAAAGCCCAGGATCTTTTCCCTTCACCAAAGTACGATTTGCGCTACTATCCTATTCCTCAAGCCAAAAGCGGTATAATAGCGAAGTTAAAGACTTTGAAGCAACCTTATTCCTATGTATTTAGTCCTCAATTACGCCAAGATTTAGCAGCAGAACTGACTAAACCTTATGATATTGTCCATTTAGAACAGCTATGGACTGGCTGGCTAGGACTTGAATATCCAGAAAAGGTGGTGATTAATGTTCACTACTTATTCTCTTTAGATCGTACTTTTGAACAGAATCGTCACTGGGAAACTCAATTAAGAAGGTTTTTCACTGACCGATCTGAAAAGAAACTATTGAAAACTTTCCGTAGAATCATTACATTATCAGACCCTTTAGCTGAACGCATTAGTCAGACTAATCCACAAGCCCATGTTTACAAAATTCCTTTAGGAATAGATTATTCACTCTATCCTTTTATGGAAGAAAGAGCAGCAAACTTGCAACCAATAATAGGGCTAATTGGTGGATTTGACTGGACACCATCTTATGATGCTGGCGCAAGACTTTTGACGAGACTCTGGCCAGAAATTAAGCGCATCATTCCAGAGACAAAATTGCAAATCATTGGTCGCTCTGCCAGAAGTGCCTTCAGTGCATTTACTCATATGGATGATGTAGAGATATATCAGGATGTACCAGATACTCTACCCTATTTTGCTAAATTAGATGTGATGCTTTATGCGCCTACTGTCGGTAGTGGGATGAAAGTGAAAGTTATGGAAGCTTTTGCTTTAGGTACACCAGTTGTAACTACAGTCTGTGGAATGGAAGGTATTCCAGCTATGGACGGAGTTCATGCTGGTATATGCGAAGATGATCCAGGTTTAATTGCGAGAACTGTAGAATTATTGCACAATCCTGAGTTGCGAAATGAACGGCGCTTAAAAGCTAGAGATTTATTAGAAAAACATTGCAGCTCAAGTGTAACGGTCAAACAAGTTGAGCAAGTTTACAAAGACTGTTTACCAAATAGAGGTAGAGGGCAGGAGGCAGGAGGCAGAAGGTAGAAAGTATATTTTTTTGCCCTCTGCCATAGGGGTCTAAAGCCCCTAACCCTAAATACCTCCTGCCCTCCTGCCTTCTTAAGCTTCCATCCCTGATAAAAGATTTAATTTGTAAGCAGCCCAACGCATGGCTTTTCTAATGGGATTAGGTAGCCACGGACGATGGTTTGGTAAGTGGATAGATAAATCTTGCGCAGCTAATTTGAGTTGACGTTTGGGCGCTGCTGTCAGAACTTGACGCAAGTAGTGATCGATTTCTTCACCCATACGCTCTACAGCAAATTTGGGATAAACGCTGTCACGGCATTTTTCAGTCATTAATTGCAATTTCTGGCGATCGCTAGACAATGCTGCAATGTGGTCAACAAAAGCTGTGATGTCTCCCACAGGAACACGAAAACCATTTTCTCCTGGATTAACCACTTCTCGACAATATCCATCGATATCTGTAACTATGGGCACGACATGACAACTCATTGCTTCAATTAGTGTACGTGGACCTCCCTCATAATCACTTGTACTGAGAAAAATATCGTGGTGAGCCAGATGAGCAAAAACCTCTTCAGCCGCGACAGCACCCGGTAAAAATACTATTTCCTGTGCTATTTCTTCTGATAACTCTGTTTGCAGTTTTAACATTTCCTTACCTTCACCTAGTACAGTTAGCTTAAAAGCAATTTTACGTGACTTTAACCCACGGCAAATTTCTATTAAATCTAATACACGCTTAATCTCCTGTTTAATTCTGCCAAACCAAATTAAACGCAGTGGTTGAGATGAATCTAGCCGAGAAGGTATGGGGGTAGCAGGTGGTAGACGAAGACCATAACGGATGAGTTGGAGTGGTAGTTGTTGGTTGGGGTGAATATTTTTTAATGCTTGTTCAATACCTATTTGCGTAGCTTCACTGACAGCAAGCAGAGCATCGAAGTAACAATACCAATTAGTAATTCTATCAATTTCTGGTTTCATACCTAAATGTACTGCTTCAATCACTTTTGGACCTGGGGGTATATTAGGTCCACTAATTAAAGGAGCATCATAGGCAAATGTAAACACAATATCGGGTTGGCGTTTGATAATTTCCGTTCTGACACCATCGGCAAAATCCCTGACACTCCACCAAGGTTTACCAATCACGCTCACTGACGACCAATAGCTTGGTTGTTTCCAATTGTATCGCTTTTTGCTTACGGGGATCGCTAGTGCTTCTACCTGCCAGCCATATTTTGGCAGAACTGCACACAAATCTCCGAACCAACTTTCTATACCTCCAATCCCAGCAGCATAGGGCAGATTAACTAAAAGCTTAGGCATTAATTCCTCTCAATTGCTATATATTGTTTTATCCAGGGTCAAAATTTTCTCGTCAAAAATAATTCTATTAGTTAATCACATCAAAATTAGCCTGTTTCCTTTTTTGTGCCAATTATGATAGTGTTAACTCTTGTTGATTATTTTCAGCCTGAATTTACTGGCAAGGCTGGAAATATAATGATATAGGATTGGGTATAGCAGCACCCACAGGTAAACATTATTATAGAGTAACTTCCAACGCAATTCAATACTTGACCAATTCAATAGGGTACAATCATGGATAATATGCTAAAACAGTTAAAGCAGGTTTTGAGACAGCAGCAAGTTTGGATTGAGTTCCAAGAAATAAATCATGAGGGTTGGTTAAATGCTTGGTCAAGATGGCAAACTCAGAAAATGATTTTGGCAACTCCTCCTATTCGTACTGCTAAGTCTGGTTCTACTGAAGTACGTATTTTGACTTGGCGGCGAGACTGTCTTAATTCCATCTGGGCTTTAAAGAGTTTTTATCATTTCTCACAAGTTGACTATCCTTTATTTATTCATGATGGTGGTCTGAAAAAATCTCAATTTCACCAGTTACAATATCATTTCCCGGATGCAGTTTTAATTCCGCTTGATCGAGGAGATAATTATACCATAAAGGAGATGGAAAAGCGACAATTAAATCGCTGTTTACTATATCGCCAAAAAAATATCAGTACAAGGAAACTATTTGACTTCTACATCATGTCTCAGGCTGATTTTTTAGTTTCAATAGATTCAGATATTGTTTTCTTTCAAAAACCAGCTGAACTTCTCGCCAGCCCTATTAATTTTACTAAAAATAAGTACAACAAGGACATAAAATATTTTTACAGCATGGAATTAGATGAGATGGAAGCAGCCTTCGGAATTCGCCCTATACCACTCATAAATAGTGGACTATCTTTAGTTAAAAGAAATTCCATCAATTTCAGTAAAATTGAAGAATGGCTAGAACATCCAAAACTATTTGCTGATAAATGGGTAACTGAACAAACCCTCCATGCTCTTGCTTCAACTATTTATGGCGTAGAACTTCTGCCAGATGAATATTGTGTCAGTACCCATCCAGGGCTGGCAAGTGATTTAGTTTGCAAACATTATCCAGGTTACTCTAAAGAACTTCTTTATCGAGAAGGTATGCAACATCTACTAAAAACAGGGTTTATTAATCAACTGAATTCTTCTATACCCAATATTCAATAGAGTCAACTCATAAACTCAACACAGACCAATGCATCGAACGGAACGCTCAATTATTAACTTTGCCACTGGATTTCTTTTACAAATAATCATTCTTAGTATAAGCTTCGTTAGTACACCGTTACTAGTACATTGGCTAGGAGATGTTCGATATGGAGCATTCCGTGCTGCTTCTGATTGGGGGAATTACTTAACTCTTCTCGACTTGGGTATTAGTGGCTCATTGCTATCATTGTTAGCTAAAGCATCGGGAATAGGCGATCGCCAAATAATCCGGAACACACTAGCTACCGGACTCAGAGCCTACATTAATATCACCTTGATTATGGTGGTAGCAGCAATTAGCTTAGGCTTCTTCATTACTCATATTATTCCACTACAAGGTGATTTAATCGGAGACTTACAAACTGGTTATTGGTTAGGAATTTTAGGCATATTTTTCTTTCCCTTAACTCCTTTTCGTCTTTTAGCAGATGCTAGCCAACGGAGTTACTTGACCAACATCTTTTCCTTAGGTCAAAATCTGACGATTACCGGCGTGTCATTACTACTATCAAGTATGGGATTTGGCATTACCGGACTGTATATTGCTGGACTAGTGGGAAATATTGGGTTTCAGATTGCCATGTCCTGGGATGGATTACGCCGCTATCCAGATATGATCCAACCCTTAAGAGATATTGCAGGTCAAAGACCTATTGAAAAAGAACTTTGGCGATTAAACTGGCCTACATTGGCTTTAAACCTTTCTAGCCGAGTCAGCTTATTTACCGATAATATTATTATTTCCTCTAGCTTAAATCCAGCCACAGTTACAAAATTCATATTTACCCAACGTCTAATCACCCTGGTACAATGGCAACTGCAAACCATTAGTAATGCGACTTGGGCTTCTCTGGCTGATCTACATGCTAAAGGAGAAAAAGAGAAGTTTAATAATCGGTTGATTGAATTAACCCGATTAATATCAGTTATGGGATTAGCTTCTTTGACGACGATTGTCCCATATAATCATCACTTTGTTAATTTATGGGTAGGTTCACAGCGTTTTGGTGGTGATGCAGTTACCCTAGTAGCGGCTGCAAATAACCTGATGCTAGGGATATTTTCTCTCTGGGGATGGTGTTTTAATAGTACTGGAACACAACCTAAATTAGTCGTACCAGATGTTTTAGCTGCTGGGATAAATTTGGTTGCTAGCATCATCTGTACTCATTATTTGGGCATTGTCGGTCCTCTTGTGGGGACTTTTATTGCTTATACAACTGTTACACTATGGCAGTTACCACGACTGCTCAATCAACTTTTTGGCACTTCTTTAACAAAGCTGTTCTGGGCGGTAGCTAAACCCTTGATTGTCGGTGTTCCCTATGGGTTTATAATTTGGCGGATAGCTCAGAGTCATATTCCCTGGGGATGGTTGGGATTAGTTACTGAAATGGCTCTGACAGGATCTATCTACCTTACTTTAGCATGGTTACTAGTCTTTAATCAAGATGAGCGTAGACTTTTGCAGGGTATTATTGGTATAATCTTAGCAAAATTTCAAAAATCTTAACCTAAAACAATCACCACCGAAAAATGTTTACCATTCTTCTAGAGTAGTGTATTTACTTAAATGATACGACATTTTGCATAAAAGTACTCGCATGGACTGATAATTTATGGTTTTCATACCAAGCATGAGCATTATCTGCAATTATCTGTCCTGCTGCTAAATTCATCTTCTGTGGATACTTATCAACTAACCAGTAATGCTGATTTTCTTGCAAAGCCATTACACTTTTTATTTCATACCACGTTCCTATGGACAACAATCTATGAGCACAATAAGCCGCAAAAATTCCTGATTTTTCCAGAAATTCCAGAGGATAATCGAAGAAGCCAACTATACAAGTTGCAAGTAAACTACTTATTTCTTCAGCAGATATAATCCCTAAGCTAGTAATAGAAATACCATTTATTAAGTCAATATGAAAATTTAGAGACGGGCCAATATCCAAAATTTCTTTAATTTCTAACTCATGACAAGCCTTCTCTAATCCTAAACGCGATCGCTGATAAACTCGAGAACGGGAGCCACAATTGCCAAATACGACCAACCTTCTCTGGCGTTCTGATAAAGCAGTAGGATTTTCTGGCTCACCCACATTCGAGAAAACAGGTAAAACAGGTATTTTTGTATGTTTTCCTGAACTCATTTTTTGGATAATTTCTGCATATACCTGTCTGCTAGTCAAGCAGCGATCGCTCAAATGCGCCAGACGAGCAAACAAATTTCTTTGGAATGGTGATGTCCAAAACTGACTTGTCCAAACTGCACCATAAGCATATACCTCATGAAACATCGTGACTAAACAGCGGTTATTGTTAGCCCGATACCAAAGCTCTAAACCTTTGACCAACCAAACAGGACAACCTCGTTTAGCATAACCATAGCCCACATAGTGTAAAAAAATTATCGTTTTTGATGTTGCTTCTGTAGGTAATAATGCTTTCAAATGCTGACTGGATTGTTTTGCCAATTGCTTAACGGGAAAACCTTCGACAAAATCTTCCCCAGACCAATTGGGATCTGCCACAATAAATTGAGTATTTAAGCCAAAATCCTGACGTATTTGTTTAGCGACAAGCAGCCCATAGTCACCTACACCATCAATAGCTGGAATGAGACGTGGAACAATCGCAGTCACTTGATTAGTCTTGTTCATAAAATTAATCTATTGCTCAAAATTTGCTTAATAAGTATGTCACACTAATTAAGTCTAGTTATGATATTTTGGATAAAATCATCCACTTATTTGACAAATTCCGGTTTTATTTTGAATCATACTCTACTACGTAAACTTTTATATTATGCCCAATCCCCGAAAATTACTCTCTATTGGACACTCTTATGTAGTTCGATTAAATCGACGACTAATTAATGAAATAGCCTATTTAGGCAAAGAAGAATGGGAAGTAACAACCATTGCTCCCACTTTTATTGATGGAGATCTCAGACCAATAACACTGGAAACCGATACTGGCGAAATCTGTAACTTAAAACCGCTAACAGTCTACTTTAGCAAAATTCCCCATATTTTGACCTATGATTGGCAGCTGAAGGAAATCTTACAGCAAGATTGGGATTTAGTACATTGCTGGATAGAACCTTATATTTTTTCTGGCGGACAGGTTGCTTGGTTGACAAAAGAAACAACTCCTTTAGTTTACTTTAGCGCTCAAAATAAAAATAAACGATATCCACCTCCATTCAACTGGATCGAAAACTACACTATGAATCGTGCTAGCGGATGGATTGCTGCTGGTAAAGGTGTTAGTGAAGCCTTGCTAACTCGCACAGCATATGCGTCACGTCCTATGTGTGTAATTCCTCATGGAGTAGATATTCATCATTTTTACCCTTCTATTGATGCTCAGAATCTGATTCGGCGATCGCTTGCTTGGTCAGAGCAAGATCCACCTGTTATTGGTTTTTTAGGCCGTTTTGTGCCAGAAAAAGGATTGGACTTACTCATGGGAGTGCTAGATAATTTAAAAACTCCTTGGCGAGCCTTATTCGTTGGTAGTGGAGTTATGGAAAAAAATTTGAGAACTTGGGCAAAACGTTACCCTGAACAAGTGAGAGTTTGTACTGGTATCAAGCATAATGATGTTCCCAAATACTTAAATTGTATGGATATCTTAGTTGCTCCCAGTCAAACAGTCTCTAATTGGCAAGAACAATTTGGACGGATGTTAATCGAAGCATTCGCTTGTGGCGTTCCTGTAATTGGTAGTGACAGCGGCGAAATTCCCTATGTGATTCAAGATGCGGGTATAGTAGTCGGTGAAAAAGATCAACAAGGATGGCTCGCCGCAATTTCTGACTTACTCAATAATCCAGTACGTCGCCAAGAACTAGCTAATAGAGGTTTAGAGAAAGCACATCAGGTTTATGCTTGGCCAATTATTGCTCAACAGCATTGGAAATTTTTCCACAGCATCTTGTAAACACAAAATAAACAGAAAGTGAGGGCAAAACTTTGGCTAAAAATCCACCACGTCTGGCGATTATCTCTGATTATCTCGAAGAAAACTGGACTAGTATGGATTTATGTGTTCAGATGCTCATTCAGCACATCAGATCTGATCAGTCTGAATTTATTCATCCGGTGGAAATTTGTCCAAAATTTAACTGGCGTTTTAGCAACATCCCCTGGGTTAAGCACAAGCGCTTTGCTTATAATGCTGACCGGTTGATGAATCGATTTTGGGATTATCCGCAATATCTGAAACAAAAGATTCAACAGGAAAATTTTGATTTCTATCACATTGCTGATCATAGCTACGCACAGCTAGCTCATGTTTTACCTCCAGAGCGAACGGGAGTATTTTGTCATGATTTTGATGCTTTTCGCTCTCTTTTAGAACCAAACAAAGAGGTGCGTCCCAATTGGTATCAAGCTATGTCGCGCCGCATTTTACGTGGGATGCAACAATGCGCTGTTGTGTTTTACACGACTACAGATGTGAGAAAGCAAATTGAACATTACCAACTGGTAGAACCATCGCGCTTAGTTCAGGCTCCCTTGGGAATTGCGGCTGAATTTAATCTTACGCCAGAAAGTAATATGAGTTCCCAACAAGACTTACTAGAGCGCGTAGGTGACTTACCTTTTATCCTACATGTTGGTAGCTGTATTCCTCGCAAACGTATAGATATACTTTTAAATATATTTTCACGAATAAGATCTTTTTATCCAGACTTGCGGCTGGTAAAAGTAGGAGGTGAATGGACACAGAGTCAACAGCAGCAGATTGCTGATTTGAATATTGGTAATTCTATAATTCATCTACAAGGTTTAGATCGATCAACTGTAGCTAGCCTTTACCGAGAAGCATCAGCAGTCTTGTTAACTAGTGAAGCAGAAGGTTTTGGATTACCTGTTATAGAAGCTTTAGCTTGTGGAGCAGTGATGTTAGCTAGTGATATTCCTGTTTTACATGAAGTTGGTGGAGAATCTGTAATTTATTGTAAAATGGCTGATGTCTCAGACTGGGTAAGTAAATTAGTACAAGTTTTAGCAAATCCAGCTAGTGTTCCAGAACAGCATTATCGTCTTAGCCAAGCAGCAAAGTATTCTTGGTCAAATCATGCCCAGATTATTGCTCAAGCTTATTTACAATTATCTTGTTAAGAGATGTTCTGAAAAAAATGAAAATATGAATATATTAAAACACGATATGAAGGTTTTATTTCTCAATCCAGTAGGGGTAGTCGGGGGAGCTGAAAGAGGTTTGTTAACCGCAATGACTGCTCTTTTGAATACACAACCAACTTTACAATTATATTTAATTACAGCTGGTGATGGAGCATTAGTAGAACAGGCTGAAAAATTAGGTGTAGAGGTAAAAGTACTGGAGTTACCAGCCGAGGTTAACCAATTGGGTGATAGTGCTTTGAAGAATCGCAGTAGATCGATCGCTCTGCTCCTATTACTATTACGATGTATCAAGATTTTGCCAAAATTAAGTAAATATCTACAACAATTCCGGCGAGTCATCAAAGAAATCGCCCCAGATATCATTCATTCTAATGGAATTAAAGCGCATTTACTAGTAGCTTTAGCGAGAGTAAATAAAATACCTGTTATTTGGTACATTCAAGACTTTTATAGTTCCCGACCACTAGTTGCAAAAATATTGAAGTGGATGAGCGGTAGTACTAGTCTAGGAGTAGCGATATCTCAAGCTGTAGCTGAAGACACTAAAGCTACCATACCGCATTTACCGGTAAAAGTAGTCTACCATGCAGTAGATGTTAATTACTTTTTCCCTAATTCAACTGCTTTTTCTGCATCTCCTGTTCCTCATGTGGGACTAGTGGCTACTTTTGCTCGTTGGAAAGGTCATGATGTTTTTTTAGCAGCAGCAGCTCACATCGTCAAAACGCGTCCTGAGCTAAAAGTTCAGTTTTGCATTGTTGGTGGAGCAATTTATCAAACCCAAGGTTCCCAATTTTCCCAAGAGGAATTACGCGACATAGCTGTAAATTTAGGTATAGCAGATAGGGTAACTTTTTGGGGTTTTCAGTCAGACGTAGCTGCAATTTATGGTCAACTGGATATCGTAGTTCATGCTAGTACTCAACCAGAACCATTTGGCCTAGTTATTGTAGAAGCAATGGCTTGTGGTAGACCTGTGATAGTTTCTCAAGCTGGCGGTGCTGCAGAATTATTTACTCCTGGCTATGATGCGCTTGGTGTACCACCGGGAGAGCATATGGATCTAGCAAATGCTATTTTAGATTTGCTTGATAGCCCTGAAAAACGCGAAAATATAGCTAAACAAGCTAGAAAAACAGCTGTAGAACGTTTCAGTCATGAACGTTTAGGTCAGCAATTTCTGGATATTTATCAAGACTGTATTTTAGAACGTGTTTGAGTGCGTCAGGGCGCAATACCTTGCGCCCCTACTTATCTCAATTAGCGATCGCCCGCAAGTTTTGACAGCGAACTAACTCGATAAAATCCAAACTCGGACGACCTTCAATTTTGGCTACAGCCTCAATCCCAGTCGATAGATGTTCTGCTGCGGCTTCCTTTGTATAGCCTCGCCGCTGCGCAATATTAATCGCCATTTCGTCAGCATTGATAACTGACTCCTGAGACTGATTTATCCGCAGGATGCGTATACTAGCGATCGCACTCAATCCTCCAGCGATCGCCACTCCCACGATATCAGATTGAAACACTTCCACGAACACGTCTATCAATCCAACAAGTACAACACCTTGATAAATATCTAGTTTGAACCACTTGACATGAGTTAACCAACTTACTTTCTGTAACAATAATAGATCTCTCTGAGCTTTTGTCAAGCGCCGCCACAAATCAAAATTAATATATACAGGACGTTCCCTATCCCAAGGTAGAGGGAAATTTGCGTCTATGACCTCCCTTTGTTCTGGTTTGCTGAGGATTTTAGTCATCATCCGTCCAGAAGCGGGCATTATATCTAACAAACGGCGGATTTCACTACTAGGCTCCATGATCAATGATTAATAGCCATTATTAGCAATAATTCTGTATATTACATGACTAGCAGACTACACCAAAAAGATTTACCAGATCACTTATGGACGCTTTTGCTCCTATCCCGCCTGAGTGGACAAATCAGGCTATCCACGCTTACGAATTTTGTTGTCCTAAATGTCACGCTACTAGTCGAGAAGCAACAAATGTTTGGTTAAATAGGCGATCGCCTGTGATTACAGTAGAACAGCGCCGTAAATGGCAAGAATTTTACCTTTGTCACTGCGGTCACGTTTGGTGGGCGTGGAGTAGCGATCGACCTGCTCCCATCAACAAAGTTGTTGATTGATTCAGCAGTACATTTGCAAAAATATCCCCTGGAGAGATATTTTACCAAAATCTTTCCAGGAGACATATTACAACTAACTTCTATCTAGCTTGAATACTAGATATTAGAAAGTAAAGGTTGTGCGCAGAGTACCTACGTATTCAGTATTGTTGTTACTGTTATTTTCAGGATTGAGGATAATAATCAAACCAGGAGTCAACAGAATATTATCAGAGATTTTAGCTTTGTAAAGCCCTTCTATCTGATAAGAGGTGTCATGTTCATATTGATAGCCATTGGTTGTAGTACCATTGTTATAGGCAGTAACCTTAGGTGGTTGACCAAAAATCAGCCCTAAAACGTTACCTTGCTTACCAAAGTCCTTAATAGCCAATGTGGTAGCCCAGTACCAGATTTCTGCACTTCTACCAGTATTGTCAATCGTGCTAGCAGCTGTGTAACCGCCCCAACCGCCAAGAACTAACTTAGGAGTGGGCTGGAAACTTAGTTCTATACCGTAGTTATTGGTTTCAACTGAGGTTCCAGTTGAAGAAGTAGCACCGAAAGGATTATTAGCAAAGGAGCTACCTGTGCTACCAAAAAGGGCGTTCGCAGATCCAGTGTTGGCTTCATAAGCGTGAGCATAAGTCAAACCTATGTCTACTTTGTCGTTTGGTTTAAATTCTAATTGACCCAAAACGGTATTATCACCGTTGAATACACCATTATTGGAAGATGGGCTATTTGGCAAGGAGCTATCTCTACCACCACCAAAATAAGCAGCCGATACTGTTATAGGCTTACCCACATTGGCAACTAAGGTTATACCAGCATTATCTGTATACTTACCAGGTATACGATAGATAGGACTGAAGCGACCATAGCGAGAGAGCGCACCTGTACCACTAGCAGTAAAATCAGGGTTAAATGTGTTGACGTTTTCATACAACTCAGCTCCAGTAGCATCAATTTTGATGTGTGCTTTATCGCCGAACTTGTAGCTATAGTTGAGTTTATCAATGAAAAGAGCGTTATCACTAGCAGTAGTACTATTAGGATCAGTACCATCAAAGCCTAACCGAGTCTGGTTGGTACCTGTTATGCTACTATTAGGAAGAGTGTTAATAGCTTGCAATCGGGTTTGCAATAAATCTGTTCCCGTGAAACTGCTATTCAAACTCAACCGTAAACGGTCTGTAAATACAGCGTTAGAAGCAATGTTTGCACTTGGAACGCCAGTACTTTTTGCGGGAGTATGTGCTGCTGGAACTGCTACCTGATCACCAAAAGCCTCAGATAAGCCGAAAATAGCTTCACCCTTCAATTTGGTGGTAGTAGAGAATTGGTGAGCTTCCAAGAAAGAAGTACGAGATTCTAAAGCGTCTACACGACCGCGCAAGGTTGCCAATTCTGCACGAAACTCTTCTTGCAGGCGTTGCAATGTAGCTAAATCTTGCTTGTTAACTAAATCTGCTGTGCTGGTAGCGATAACTTCGTTAACTTGGTTCAAACAAGCATTTAAAGCAGCAGCAAACTCATAACGAGTTAAAGAGCGTTTACCCTTGAATGTACCGTCAGGATAACCAGCAATACAGTTATAACGTTCAGTTAAGGATTGCAATGCTTGGAATGCCCAGTCAGTAGGACTTACGTCAGAAAGACGAGAAACTGAAGTTCCTTGAGCTAATTCCGCATTTCCTTGTTGTTCCAATTGGGAAACTTGGGTCATTTGCTCGCTTACATCGCCAGCTAATGCACTATTGGCAGTAAACAATGTAGCAGCAATAACTGGACTGATTTTTAAGCAATTCCAGAATATCTTTGTCATGATTTTACTCTCTCACACCTAACGAATTCTCAGTTTATTGTTTAGAACCCTTCCCCTTAAGGGAATCTACACATAAATCTGTAGTCATTATACATTAAACCATTAATTGAATGCAAGTCAACATTGTAATTACTAAATACTAAATTTTGCTGAATTTATGAGGTAAACACAGTATGATACTACGCTTATGTCGTAATATCTTGCCTTCTTCCTCAAACTGCTGCAACAATCGAGTGACTGTTACTCTTGTGGTATTAAGTACTTCAGCCATTTCCTGATGGGTAATATTCAAGTCTATGAGCTTGCCTTGTTCTAATTCACGCCCGAACCTTTCACCTAGCCATGCCAAAAACTTCCATAAACGTAACGAGGTAGGTTGACGATGAACGATACTCAGAAGTTCCTCGGCTTGTTGAATATGTGATAATAAAGCCTGAACATCTTGATGCCAAAGGAAGGAAGGAACCATACTGGCTTCCACGCTGGTTAGACATTCGATTTGATAAGGTCTGACTCTAGATAAGGGATAACCAATTAGATCACCTATGCTCCAATAACCCAAGGTGATAGATGTGCCATCTTCACTCCAAGTTAGGGTACGCACTACTCCTCTTTCAATCCGCCAAAGTACATCATTTTCTAGTGGAATTAGTTCTCTACGGCTAAATAGCCTCTGAGGTAACTCTAGGGTTTGACTAGTAGAATAAACCATTATTTAAGATACACAGGGAACGGGGAACAGGGGTAAAGGTCTTTTAGCGTAAGGTTTTCTAATGGGGAGGGAACAGGAGAAGAATTAACCAGCCCAGATCAAAGGTAAGAATAACTAAAAGTTTATTTATGCAAAAAAATAAAAAGACTTTTCTTCGAGATGCGCAGCGCTAGCAAAAATGTGCTGGCTTTAAATCCCCTTAATTGTAATTATGGGGATTTTTTTGGTTAGAGAGGTTCTCCCTGTTCCCTTCTAGATTATTCTACTCATCCAAGTTTAAGAATAGGTAAGAGAATGTTTAAAAGGTCTATTTCCTACAGACTCTGGTGGTGATATATAAGTCAAAAAAAGCCCTACCGGACAAAGATTCTACCCCTGTTCCCTGTTCCCCGTTCCCCGTTCCGTAACTCAATTACGTTGACCTGTGACAATGTAGGCTACTCGTTGACCAATATTGGTAGCATGATCAGCCATCCTTTCTAAATAACGAATTGCTAAGACTAAAAGTACTATAGGTTCGATTACTCCTGGAACATCTTGCTGATAAGCTAAAGTTTGGTAAAGCTTGGCGTAAGCTGTATCAACTGTATCGTCTAAATATTTAATGTTAAGTCCCGCAACTTCATCCAAATCTGCTAGAGCCACTAGGCTTGTAGCTAACATGGATTGAGCATGTTCGGACATGAGAGCAATTTCTGGTAAAGTCGCATGAGCAGGATAAGGAAAAATCTTAATCGCTATTTCCGTTAAGTCTTTAGCATAGTCTCCTATTCTCTCCAGATCTCTCACCAACTGCATAAATGCACTTAAGTATCTTAGATCTTCTAATGTAGTTGCATATAAAGCCATAATAGTTGTACAGTCTGACTCTATTTGTCTATAAAAGCTATCTATTTTTTTATCTAATAGTGTGGGTGCTTCTACCACAGCTAAGTCGCGGTAAAATAAAGCTCGGTGACAGAAACGGAATGATTCTTCCACCAAAGCTCCCATGCTTAATACATCCCGTTCTAAACGCCTAATGGCTCGTTCTAGTTGTGTCCTGTCAGGGTGATGATTGTAAGGAGCTATTTTCACACTCGTATTAGGGATTTATTCATAAATATCATTTAAGCTGACTTTAATACTATCATCTAAGTGATAGTATTAGCTTAAAACCGCTAGTACAATTCCAGGTAATTGGATTTGCATCCACGCACCCCCAGTTTCATGATGGTTCATAGCCCTGATTGTTCCTTTGTGAGCTAAAATTATCTGCTTGACGATCGCTAACCCTAATCCACTACCAGATACTGCTGCAGAATTGTCCTCCGGGATAGAAAGTGAGGATCTTGATTTATCCCCACGATAAAATCGCTCGAACACATGGGGTAGGTCTTCTTCAGCAAAACCTATCCCAGAATCAATAATATTGATTTCTAAGAATTGGTAGTTGGGAGAATCTATAGATATACCCTGGACTGCTTCGATTCTAGCTGCAATTTGAATAGTTGTGTGTGGTGGACTGTATTTAATGCTGTTATCTAGCAAATTGACAAAAACTTGGTACATTCTGGATTTATCTACCCTAATGTAGATGCTTTCTGGGAAAGAATAAGCAATAGTGAGTTGGTGACGTTGTGCTAATGGTTCTAGTGTTTCCCAAACAGAAGTAATCAAAGAGCGCAATTCCACTATTTCGTAGTTCAGTTGCATAGTTGGATTAGTTTCCATTTGGGTTAACTCTAACCAACTTTCCACCAGACCAATCAGGCGGTCAACTTCCTGCATCAAGTTATTAGCCCAACGAGCTAAAGGTGGGTCTAAACGGTTTTGCAGGGTTTCCACAACTAAGCGAATCGAAGTTAAAGGAGTCCTCAATTCATGGGCTAGATCAGAAAAAGAGCGATCGCGTTCCTGATGCAAATCCAAGAGAGGTTGGCGATTTTCCAAGAAAACTCCCACTTGACTTTTAGGTAAAGGAAACGTAGATGCCCGCAAGGCTAAAGGCTTTAACCTCAACATTGTGACGGCATTTTCGCGGGAGGGATGAAAAATCCAATCTTGCACCTGGGGCTTTTGACAATTACGAGTTTTTTCAATTAGCTGATCCAACTCGTAAGACCTGACTAACTCTAGCAATAAGCGCACTTGTCCTGGCTGCCATCTTTGGAGATATAAAATTTCCTTTGCTTGCTGATTACACCATAGTAGTTGATTCTCCTCATCCACCTGTAAATATCCCAAAGGTGCAAAATCGAGCAAATCTTGGTAATTTTGCCATAATTGGCGTAAATTCTGCTGACGGTGCTGCGCACTTGATATAGTTCTCCAGAGACGAGGAACTAATGGTAAAGCTACGGTGAGGTTGGGAAAAGTATATGGTAAGAGAACTCCATCCCAAGCATGGTTAAGGTGTAACTGTCGCCAAAGCCAAAACCCAAAACTAACAGCTATTCCCAGACAAAAACCCAGTAAGAGCATTTCCACTTGTAAATTTACGCCCTCGCCCTAAATCCCTCTCCCACAGGGAGAGGGACTTTTGATTCTTGTCCCCCTCTCCCTGAGGGCTACGGTGTACACACAAATATTCGTCTGTGTCCCAATACTAAAAAATCCGCTATATCGTAGGTTGGGTTGAGGAACGAAACCCAACATTATTGATGATTTTGTTGGGTTTTGCTGTCGCTCAACCCAACCTACATTTCCTACATTTACTTGTGTGTACACCGTAGCTGTGGGTGAGCGGCTAGGGGTGAGGGCGATTTTAGACTTGTCAAGCGCTTTCATAATCTTTTACAAATAGTCTCTTAAGCTTTATCCAAATCTATAACCAAAACCTCTGACAGTCACAATATATTCTGGATGGCTGGGGTCTAACTCCAATTTTTCTCGTAACCAACGGATATGAACATCAACAGTTTTACTATCACCTACGAAATCTGGACCCCAAACTTGATCCAAGAGCTGCTCTCGTGACCATACTCTGCGGGTATAACTCATGAACAGTTCTAACAAACGAAATTCCTTCGGTGAAAGACTTGCTTCCTCTCCTCGAACCAAAACACGACACTCTTGCGGATTCAGAGTCACATCCTTATATTTTAAAACTGGTAGTTGAGGTAAGATACTCAATCGTTGACGACGGAGCAGAGCCCGACATCTAGCTACTAGTTCTCGCATACTAAATGGTTTAGTCAGATAATCATCTGCTCCTACTTCCAAACCCAAAACTCTGTCAGTTTCACTACCTTTGGCACTCAACATCATTACAGGTACTGAGTTGCCTTGATGACGCAGTAATCGACAAATATCTAGCCCATTGATTTGAGGGAGCATCAAATCTAAAAGTACTAAATCAAAGGGAATTGCTCCCGAATTGGGTTCACAACTTTTGAGATGTTCTATAGCCGAACGTCCGTCAGCAGCAGCGATCGCAACGTAACCCTCTTCTTCCAGTGCTATAACTAGCATTTCCCGAATGAGTTCTTCATCTTCCACTACTAGAATTCGGCTTATTTGTCCGAGATCCGCCTTGGCAGAATACTTAGTTAGTTCATTGGTATACATTGATAGCATAAAAATGAGGATGGTTGTTGTATCAATAATTTAACCTTAATTTATCCACAACTTAGACAAAATTTGGAATTCTTCTTAATTTTTAGACTTAATCGAGTGATGATAAGTTAAAGAGGAAGGTATATATATTTCTCTTTTTTATAAATCTGAAGACAAATTGGGATAGGGAAGATCGAATGGGCTAGATAGAGGATTAAAACTTTAAATAGCCCATATTTATTTCCCTACAGATTCTCTCAACGCCATTTCGTAATTTTTACAGTAATGGTTGGAGACGTGCGATCAACTGGGGTGCTTGCATTAAACCTTCAATCCGATCAACTGATTCACCTTGTTTAAATAAGATTAAAGTGGGTAAAGCATAAACTTGATATTGGCTAGCTAATGCTGGATATTGCTCTGTGTCAATCTTGATTATCCGTAAACGATCCTTTAGTTGAGCGTTAACTTGCTCTAGAATTGGTGCAAGCATTTGGCAAGGACCACACCAATTTGCGTAAAAATCTACTAATACAGGCACATCAGAACTAGATAACATTTCTGCAAAACTATTGAACTGCTGCTTAATCGCCATACACCATAAACCAATTTTAATTGTGCTGTTTATATAGTAATCCTGGAGAAATCGCATGACTCCTAAAAAAACAGGGGAGCAGAGTAATTTAAAATATTGAAAATTACGTGAATTATGGGGACATATCGCTATTAAGATCATTAGCGCAGTGATTTAAACATGCGTGAGGAAGACTAAATGGAAATTCTGCCAGAAAAGCAGTTATACCTACGGGATAAAGTTGCAATTGTTACTGGATCATCCAGGGGAATTGGACGAGCGATCGCACTAGAATTAGCTACAGTTGGAGCAAAAGTAGTTGTCAACTATGCCACATCTAGTACTGCTGCGGACAAGGTAGTAGAAGAGATTATAGCAGATGGAGGAGAAGCTATTGCACTGCAAGCAGATGTTTCTCAAGCCGAACAAGTAGATATTCTAGTTAACTCTAGCTTAGATAAATTCAAACGTATTGATGTATTAGTAAATAATGCTGGGATCACGAGAGATTCCCTATTACTACGCATGAAAACCCCAGACTGGCAGGATGTGATCAATCTAAATTTGACAGGTGTATTTTTATGCACTCGTGCAGTTAGTAAAACCCTTCTGAAGCAGCGTTCTGGTAGGATTATTAATATTACCTCTGTAGCTGGGCTGATCGGAAATCCTGGACAGGCCAACTATAGTGCTGCTAAAGCAGGAGTTATTGGCTTGACTAAATCTGTCGCCAAAGAACTTGCTTCTCGCGGTATTACTGTTAATGCTGTTGCTCCTGGATTCATCGCCACTGAAATGACAAGCGAATTGCCCGCTGATAGCATACTACCACTTATACCCTTAGGTCGCTACGGTCAACCAGAAGAAATTGCTGGTATGGTACGCTTTCTCGCCGCCGACCCAGCCGCAGCTTATATTACTGGACAAGTATTTAGTGTTGATGGAGGGATGGTAATGGGTTAGAGTTTAAGGCTGGTAGTAAATTCTCATCCAGACTGTAAACCCCATTAAGATGAAGATACCAATTGCAGTTGTCAATATGACTGGTAAATTCATCCCCTGTACTGTCATTGCTAGCAAATTAGAAGCTAGAGTAATAGACCATAGTGTAAAAGCTGCATGGCGTTGAGATAGACCCCAAGCTAACAAGCGATGATGTAAATGGTCTTTACCAGGTGTACTCAAAGGATTTTTGCCAGCTAGTAACCGGCGGAAAAATACTTGAGTAGTATCAATAACTGGGAGTAGTAGGAATAATACTGTAGGAATAAGGGAATAAACAGTACTTTGTTGGAGTCTACCTAAAATGCTTGTTGCTGCTAACACATAACCAAAAAAGTAGGCTCCAGCATCACCCATAATAATCTTGGATGGATGAAAGTTATGGCGCAGAAATCCCAAAGCAGCACCCGCTAAAGCTGCTAAAACTAAAGTGTCCGCTGCTCGGTTGTCAAACTGAGCAGAAACTCCCAATAAACTTATAGCAGTAATAAAGCTGACTCCTCCTGCTAGTCCGTCCATACCATCGATTAAATTAATCGCGTTAGTAATACCTATCACCCATAGAACTGTGAGCGTCATCGAAAGAAAAACATCAATGGGTGTACCAAAAGATATTTTTATACTAATGCCATTACCGATCAATAATAAGGCGGTAATCATCTGCGCCCAAAGGCGTACAGAAGGAGGTAAGCTAAATTGATCATCGATGAATCCTACAAGTACTAATATTGAGCCTCCTAGCAAAATTGTTAATACCTGAGCTAGGACACTTTGGATTTCTATAGGACGTAGGAGACTAGCTAGGACTAAGGCTGCAATTACTCCAGCATAAATGGCTAGACCCCCTGCATTGGGTAGAGGTTCGCGGTTCAGTCGTCTAGCATTAGGTTGATCAGCCCAACCTACTTTTAAAGCAAATTGCCTGACTATCGGGATCATTCCCCAAGTTACTAACCAAGCCAAAAGAAAAGTAAACACCACCGCTAACCAGCCGGTACCGCTAGGGTCGGCAACTCCGATTGATTTGAGGTAGTTGTATAAGTCCATCTCCCAATTTGACCCTTACTGTTATTCAGTTCAATATAAGCATATCTTCTTTATGTTTAGTTGATTTTTTTATTTTCCTTTGCTAATCTGAGTAACTGAACAATTAGCACTCTTTGCCTGTGAGTGCTAAATTGTTTAATAGAGGCGTTAGAAAAATTAAACATGGCTAAAATTATTGCATTTAATGAAGAATCACGACGCGCTTTAGAAAAAGGTGTAAACGCCTTGGCTGACGCGGTAAAAATTACCTTGGGTCCAAGGGGTCGCAATGTCCTCCTAGAAAAGAAATTTGGTGCACCTCAAATTGTGAATGATGGTATCACTGTCGCCAAAGAGATTGAACTAGAAGACCCCTTAGAAAATACAGGTGCTAGGTTAATCCAAGAAGTTGCGTCTAAAACTAAAGATGTTGCTGGAGACGGTACTACCACTGCTACTGTCTTAGCACAATCATTAATTCGCGAAGGTTTGAAGAATGTCGCTGCGGGTAGCAACCCAGTCTCTTTGAAGCGTGGCATCGATAAAACTGTTGAGTTTCTAGTCAAAGAAATTGCTAGTATCGCTAAACCTGTAGAAGGAAGTGCGATCGCTCAAGTTGCTACAGTCTCGGCTGGTAATGATGAAGAAGTTGGCAGTATGCTGGCTGCGGCGATGGAGAAGGTGACTAAAGATGGTGTAATCACTGTCGAGGAATCTAAGTCCCTGACAACTGAATTGGAAGTAGTAGAAGGGATGCAGATTGACCGGGGTTATATTTCTCCCTACTTCATTACCAATAGTGACCGTCTGACAGTAGAGTTTGAAAATGCTCGGATTCTAATTACAGACAAAAAAATTAGCAGTATCCAGGATTTAATCCCTGTTTTAGAAAAAGTTGCCCGCGCTGGACAACCTCTGCTGATTATTGCTGAAGATGTAGATGGCGATGCTTTAGCAACTTTAGTTGTAAATAAGGCGCGTGGTGTACTTGCTGTAGCTGCAATTAAAGCTCCAGGATTCGGCGATCGCCGTAAAGCTCTTTTACAAGACATTGCGATTATCTCAGATGGACAGTTGATCTCTGAAGAAATTGGTCTGAGTTTGGACACGGCATCTTTAGAGATGCTAGGAACTGCACGCAGAATCACCATTGATAAAGAAAACACCACAATTCTAGCTGGTAGTGATACTAAGCCAGAAGTACAAAAACGTATTGGACAAATCCGTAAGCAATTAGAGGAAACTGACTCTGATTACGATAAGGAGAAACTACAAGAACGTATCGCCAAATTAGCGGGTGGTGTAGCAGTGATTAAAGTCGGTGCAGCTACTGAAACCGAACTTAAGGATCGTAAGTTGCGGATTGAAGACGCACTTAATGCCACTAAAGCTGCTGTAGAAGAAGGCATTGTACCTGGAGGCGGATCGACATTAATTTACTTATCCGCAAAAATAGATACAATTAAGGGAAACTTTGCGGCTGAGGAACTAATTGGCGCTGAAATTGTGCAAAAAGCCTTGGAAGCTCCTTTGCGCCAAATTGCGGACAATGCTGGTGCTGAAGGCTCAGTTATTGTGAGCAATCTTAAGGGTAAAGGCTTGAATATTGGCTACAACGCAGCAACGGGAGAATTTGAAGATTTAATCGCTGCTGGAATTATTGACCCTGCTAAAGTTGTGCGTTCTGCTTTGCAGAATGCAGCTTCGATCGCTGGTCTGGTCTTAACAACTGAAGCTCTTGTCGTCGAGAAACCCGAGAAAAAAGCACCCGCTGCTCCGGATGGCGGTATGGGCGGTATGGGCGGTATGGGTGGTATGGGTGGTATGGGTGGTATGGGCGGTATGGGCGGTATGTTCTAAATACCACTATCGCTTACCCTGAATTGCTCATTTTTACAGTTTGTCTGATCACAGACAAACTGTTTTTTTATTTTCCAGATCAAGCGACAATATTAAACAAACAGATAAGAGAGGGAGTTGATATTCAAAGCTTATGGCTGTACAGGGTGGTGACCAAAATCTGCTTGTTTTAACTATTTATTGCATTGTTGTAATTTACACCTTTAATCTGATGGTTGAGTCAATTGACGACATCGTAGCACTTAACCTACAAAAAGGTTTGATTGACCAGCAATTAAGTGAACAAAATCTGCAAGATAAAATCGGAATTAGTTTTAAAACAGGTACGTATTCCTTAGAAAAAATCAAAGATGACCTGAAGGAACTATTTATCAGTATTGAAAATAAATCGGATGGCTTGGCTGTATATGTAGATTGGGACAATAGTACTTGGTTGGTAGAACACACTAAGCAATCCCGGCGAGTGATTCGCAAATCACCTGATTTATCTCGTGACTTAGCCCTATCTCAAACTCCTACTATTATTGCTCCCCAAAAAACAGCCTCAGAAGCTATCACAGCAGAGGATGTTTTTCAACGAGATAAAGAAACAGGAACCTATACACCTAATTCTCCCCTAATTAACATTGGTGCATTAAAATCATCCAAAAACCCAGCAGAGAAAAAGTTGTACCAAGCTTTTTTCACTAGCCAAAAAGAGCTAGAATTCTCATTACAACTTGTACTGCGTATATCGGAGTTACGTACAGGTATAGCTCCTGGGATGAATGTACCTCCCATCTCGATCATTAATTGTCCTTTTACTCTGAAAAAACTACCTTGGACTTATGCTCTACCTTGGAACAAAAAGAGGTGAGATACTCTAGTTGACAGTGACTAGCTGCTAAAGTCTAAACTAGAATAGAGAGAGAGTAGACGCAGGTAGTTACAGGTCAGTATCAACTACTGGCTTGAGGAAAGTCCGGGCTCCCGAAAGACCAAACTTGCTGGATAACGTCCAGTGCGAGCGATCGTGAGGATAGTGCCACAGAAAGATACCGCCAAAGCAATTTTATAAGTGCCAAATGCATAATTTGGGATTTTTAGTTGTATGGTAAGGGTGCAAAGGTGCGGTAAGAGCGCACCAGCGCGATCGAGAGGTCGTGGCTCGGTAAACCCCGGTTGGGAGCAAGGCCAGAGGAACTATGGTTGGTTTTTTACCAGTTCCGTCAAAGAGAGCCGCTAGAGGCGTTTGGTAACAACCGTCCCAGATAGATAACTACCCTGGAAATTTAGAGATGTTGTGTAAAAGCAATGTCTTGAGATTCCAGAACAGAACCCGGCTTACGATTCCACTCTCTCTCTTTATTATTCTTATTTTATTCCATGTCTCGCGTTTACCCCCGTCGTCAGCGTCAACTAGCCAGCTTAGTCCAGAAATTGGGATTGTCTCCCAATGCACCAATAAAATGGGAATTGTTAGATTTAGCATTGACTCATCCTACTGTTTCTGAATTGTCAAACTATGAACAATTGGAATTTGTTGGTGATGCTGTGGTGCGGCTTGTCGCAACTATTATTTTATGGGAACATTATACTAATTGTTCCATTGGGGATTTTGCGGCGATTCGTTCGGTGTTGGTGAGCGATCGCATTTTGGCTAAACTAGCCAGAGAATACGGTTTAGAGCTTTACCTTTTAGTCGCAGGGAGTGCTACCGCCGATCATATTGGTCAAGAGTCCCGATTAGCAGATGCTTTTGAAGCTGTTCTAGGAGCTCTTTATCTGAGCACGAATAACCTTGACCTGATACGTCCTTGGTTAGACACTCACTTCCTAGAACTAGCTACAGAAATTCGTCTCGATCCTGCTAGATTAAATTATAAAGCAGCTTTGCAAGAATGGACGCAAGCAAAGTTCAAGGTTTTACCAGACTATCGAGTGGCGGAAATCAGCCAATCCCATCTATCTGACGAGCGATTTGTCGCTGAGGTCTGGTTACATGAGAAAATGCTAGGACAGGGTAAGGGTCGTTCAATTAAAGCTGCTGAACAAGCCGCAGCTAGAGTAGCTTATCTAGAAATTACGCCAGAGCAACAATTGTAGCTGGTTTTTGAAATGACTTATACATCATCCAAACTCATCACATTCGATGAATTTATCGCTCAGTATGGTGATAATCCTCGCTACGAACTCGCTGACGGAGAATTAATTGACATGGAACCCACAGGTCCTCATGAAGCCGTTGGCGGTAAGTTGGTCATCCGCATTGGTATTGCTATTGCTACAGAACAGCTTCCGTGGTTAATCCCTCGTACTTGTCTGCTCCGCCCTTTTTCTGATGTAGTCACTGCTCGTCGTCCTGATATAGTGGTAATAGATGAAACTATTCTTACCAGTGAACCTCTATGGCAAAAAGAACCTGTAATTACTCTGGGACGCTCCATCAAACTTGTTGTGGAAGTAGTTAGCACTAATTGGGAAACAGATTATGCGCGAAAACTTGAAGAATATGCGCTTCTAGGAATTCCCGAATATTGGATTGTAGACTATCAAGGATTAGGCGGTATTGCTTTCATTGGTAAACCTAAACAACCTACTTTCACAGTTTGTCAACTTCTCGGTGAAGAATATCAACAGACAAAATATCGCTTAGGTCAACCAATACACTCTCCCCTTTTACCCAATCTCCAACTTCTGCTAGATGACATTCTACCCAGATAATCATCACAGCTTTTCTCTTTTAGAAAGAATACTATAAGTCCAAGAGCAGTGTACAAAGGGGCGGGTGTAACGTCAGCACCAGAGACAACCGCCCTAGCATCGGTTAATTGATATTAGCGTTGTTTTACTGTTTTTTGTCTACTTTGTAACCATTGTTCAAGGTTAGTAATAGTGGAGAAGTCTAAAAGAACTTCGCCTAATGCTTCTAATGCTTCAATGTTTAGTGATTTAACTTGTTTTACTATAGAGGACTGTATTTCACCAACTCTGCGGTTAAGTTGTTTTATAATAAGCTCTTGCTTACCTTCGAGTTTACCTTTGAGCTTACCGCTTCTCTCAATACTGGTAATATAAGGCATTTTCTTTTCTTCCTCATACTGTTTTAGTTCTTTTTGAAACTCTCGTTCCAAATTTTTAGGTAGGGTCATCACCCAATTAATGAGATTGTATAAGTTGATTATATCTTGTTTTGAAAAACCTTGCTCATACAATCGCTTGATCAAAGCTAATTTATATACTTTCCTTGCTTCACGGTCATTGGTTGTTTCTAATGTCCTTAAATGTACCATAACAACCGTAGCAAAAGGATTCCTGCTGGCCTCCAACTCAGACAAGATTTGTATATAGTCTAGCAGCTTGACAAAAGAAAAGGTGAAAGTTTTAGTAATCCCAATTCCTTGAATACTATATTGGTTTGGTCGCCAATTAGGATTGTCATCTCCAAAAACTACTAATGACTCAACTATGGAATTGTATTGTTCACATAATCTAGTATTATAGTAGAATATTCTCTCAGGGAAATTGGCTTCCCGTTGACTCTGTATTTCTTCATGGATATAGAGGTAGCTTACTTGACCATTAAGGCGATACACTTTAGCCAGAGTATCTGCGTATCTTCGTCCAACTTCAGCGTCTCTAGTGACCTGTTTCAACTCCTTGTTTAAGAATTCAATTGGTTGAGTCCAATCAATTGCTGAATGGATATCAGGAAAGAAAAACTGCAGAAAATACTCAAAGTATATCTCAAGAATATCTTTCCAAGGGGAATCATATTCGGACTTTGGTTTTGCTTTAGGTTTTGCTTTAGATTTAGATTTTGGTTTTACCATTCTACTAGATGACATTCTACCCAGATAATTGCTACAGCTTTTCTCTTTTAGAAACAATACTATGGAAACCTGTTCATGGGTATTTTTTGCTGGATTATCATCTTAAACGATTACAAAATTCTGCACTATATTTCAATATTCCTATAGATATAGGATCTGTGTTAGAGCAACTTGCATCTGTAGTAATGACGTTTACAAGCAAGTCTTATAAAGTCAGGTTGTTGATAGATCAAGATGGTAGTATTACGTGTGAAGCTACATTGCTGGAAAAGAGTACTAATCAACTTGTCCAACTGTGTCTATCGGCGATCGCAATTGACCCTACTAATCCATTTCTATATCACAAAACAACCAATCGTCAAATTTATCAACTAGCACGTTCTGCTTGTATTGAATATGATGATACCCTTTTGTATAATGACCGAAGTGAAATTACAGAAACCTGTATCGGAAATATTGTAGTTTGTCTAAAAGGGGAATTACTAACACCACCTGTAGAATGTGGACTATTACCAGGTACATTTCGCGCCGTTTTACTAGCACAGAGAAAAGTTAAAGAAAGAATTATTACAATTGAAATGCTGCAAAAAAGCGATCATATTTTTGTGATAAATTCTGTGCGCAAGTGGCGAAAAGGAGAAATTTTAGCTCGTACTGCTTGACGAATATCCTCCCAATCCTTTTCTGTGAAGGGTGTTGCAATTCCAGAGTCTAACCCTTCTAAATTCCCGTTAGCAAGTTACTTCTCCAGTTAATAATTTTGTCAATTTACGAGTATCAAAACTATGAAGCGATCGCCTAAGAGCAAGTATTCCGCGCCATCGCTATTTGTCTAGCAATTCTAAAGATTAGCAAAACGATTATCCCATGTTAGCCTAAGTCTACAAATTGCAAGACCTTAGGATGTAAGTAGGATACTACTTAATTAATGACTACAAAAATCCAAATTGCTATTGTGGGGATTGGACGTTGGGGAGTTCATTTACTCCGGAACTTTTTGGCTCATCCTCATGTGAATGTAATAGCGCTACTAGATCATGATTTAACTAAATTAGCCGCAGTTAAATCAGAGTTCAATTTAAATGAATCTGTATTGCTCGCAACTCAATTAGTTAATTTAGCGCAATTGTCTAATTTGACGGCTTTGGCGATCGCCACTCCAGCTAGCACTCACTATGAATTAATTCAAGCAGCACTAAAGAGAGGATATCATGTCTTGTCTGAAAAACCCCTAACTCTAGATCCTAGAGAATGTCAGGAACTTTGCTTATTAGCAGAACAGCAAAAATTAATTCTCATGGTTGACCATACATACTTATTTCATCCTGCTGTAATTCAGGGTAAAAATATAATTCAAAGTGGTCAATTAGGCGATTTACGCTATGGACACTCCACACGGACACATTTAGGTCCTGTACGTCAAGATGTTGATGCGTTATGGGACTTAGCTATTCACGATATTGCTATTTTTAATACCTGGTTAGCAGATACACCTATACAAGTTCAAGCAACAGGTACAGCCTGGTTACAGACAAGGGAACCAGACAGAAGATCAACATCCAGAATTTTCTCTTTATCTGATTTAGTCTGGATAAAACTCATCTATCCTAGTGGATTTTGCGCATATATTCATTTATGTTGGTTAAATCAAGATAAACAAAGAAGATTAGGAGTTGTGGGTAGTCGAGCTAGCCTAATTTTTGATGAAATGTCTTTATCGCCTTTAACACTAATGCGCGGAGAATTTACTCAACAGGAAAATTTATTTATTCCCGTAAATCAAAGTCAAGAAACTGTGGAAATTGACAAGTACGAGCCATTGAAACTAGTTTGCGATCGCTTTGTGACTTGTATTTTACAAAACACTCCCCCAGTAATTTCTTCCGGTTGGGTAGGGAAAAACTTGGTGGAGATTTTATCTGCTCTGACAGAATCCTTAAATCAAGGCGGTATATTTATCACTCTCAGGGACTGTTTGTAAAATTACGCCCTCACCCTAAATCCCTCTCCCAAAGGGAGAGGGACTTTTGATTTTCCCCCTCTCCCTCAGGGAGAGGGGCTAGGGGTGAGGGCGATTTTAGACTTTTCAAGCGTTGACTATTATCTAAGTTTGCTTTTTTTTCTAAAGGAAGTAATGTAGAATTATCCATTGAACCCTCCATTAAAGGTAGAGTGATTCTGACTGTTGTACCTTGATGTAAACCTACACTTTCCAACACGATCTTACCAGACATAAGTTCAATTAAATTACGGGAGATAGCTAAACCTAAACCAGTACCTTCAAACCTGCGCGTACTCGACCCATCTATCATCACAAAAGGACGAAATAATTTATCTTGCTGAGTTGGATCGATTCCTATACCTGTATCTTTAACTGAGATACTCACATAGGATTGGCTGTGATCAGCATGGATTTCAGTCAAAATAGATATACTGCCCTTTTCGGTAAATTTTTGCGCATTACCAATAATATTAATTAAGACTTGCTTCAGTTTTCCCCCATCTGCTTTTACCATAATTGGTAGATCGCCCAACTCGCATTTTAGTTGTAACCCTTTCTGTTGAATATTGACTGACTGTAAATTAATTACATCTACGAGTAACTGACGTAAATCTACAGGCATCATCACTACTGATAGCTTACCTGCTTCAATTTTAGAAATATCCAGTAAATCGTTGATAATACCCAATAAATGAATTGCAGTTTCATCAGCCCGGAGCAAAAATTCTAATTCTTCTTCCCGATTATCACATAAATCATCTCGTACTACACGAATACAGTTAATAATAATATTCAAGGGATTTCTTAATTCATGAGAAGTTGTCGCTAAGAACTGACTTTTAACTTGATTAGCTGATTTTGCTTCCTTCCAAGCAATTTCTAATTCTTCCGCCCAAGCCTTCATCCGTTCTACCATTTGGTCAATTGCTTGGGCTAATTGATTAAATTCTTTGATTTTAAAATTTCGGGGTATTGGTTGTGCTGCATGATGGCTATTTATATTTAAAGCATAATCCCTCAGTTCTTCTACAGGTCCCGCTAAATATGGGGCTAAATAGAAGGAAGCTAACAAACTTGCACCAATTAAACCAACTGTCAAGACAATTAGTATCAGTTTAATTTCTTCTAGGCTAAACAAGGCATTTTCTACACTTGTTACGGCTAGGATAATCCATTTTTTATGTTTATTTTTGGTGATGGGACTATGTATCACTGTATAACCAGCTACTAATTCTTCTCCAGCCGTAAATCTTAAATTCATGGAGTCACTGTCTCCAATAACGGCTGTTTTGAGCAAATTTAGGATTTTTTCGCCATATGGATTGTCTTGAATATTTGTCCCAACTCTTTCAGCGATTGGATGAGCCAAGATTGTCCCATCATCATTAATCACTACTAGTGAACCTGCAAGTGAACCTGGTTGGTTGATAATTTGTTGGTGTAATGTCACCTGAATATTTAAAGCATAAGCTAGTTCGCCGTAGCGATTGTTTACTGGTACTGTTATTTGTAATTGTATTTGTTTTTGCGGGTCTTTAGCACCAGTTTTTCCCACTAAAGGTGGCAAAATAGTCTGGAAATAAACTGCTTTATTCTGAGAAAATACCTCAAATCCAACTGCTGGCTTTTCGCTACAATTACCAGCTATGATGTTGTCTCTAGATAAATTTATCAATTGAATACAATCCAGAGTTTTTCCCATATCTTGGGATAATTGAGTCAGGAAAGGTCCGACTTGCTCGCTAGAACCAGATTGGAGGATTCTAGTTTGACTAGCAATCATTAAGTTGGTTGTTAAATTGGCGATCGCGGTGGTAATTATCTCTCCTTGTCCGATTGCACTTTCCAGCAAATTTTGGCGAGCATTACGCAATATGCTAGAGCGTGCTTTATTTAAGGCGGTCATTTCTCCTACTAATAAAACTGGTACAAATAGGAGTAATATTCTTGTTACTAAAATCCGTCTAAAGGAAGATTGACGAAACTTAACCATTGATTGTCCCACTTTGCCTCAGCCAAAAAAAAGCTAAGATGTGCAATATAGAGATTTAAGATAATAAAACCAATTAGGCAGATCATAAATCAATCATTCTAACTCATGATGTTAAACCGTCCTCATATTACAGTGATTTTAGCTATGAGTGCAGATGGCAAAATAGCAGATTCTAGGCGATCGGCGGCGCGATTTGGTTCAGCATTCGATCGAACACACCTGGAAAAACAAATTGCTGTTGCTGATGCTGTTTTATTTGGTGCAGATACTCTTCGTGTTTACGGTACAACAATTACTGTCAAGGATTCAACACTGATGCAACAACGAATAAAACAAAATCAGCCACCCCAGCCAATCCATATAGTGATTTCGCGCTCTGGTAAGCTGAATCCGGAGATTCGATTTTTTCAACAGCCAGTTGTACGTTGGTTGCTGACAACTGCAAAAGGTGCTGAATTTTGGCGAGAACGTCGAGAATTTGCCCAAATTCTGATTACCGTTGCTGACCATCAAACACTTGATTTAGATACTATACTCAAACAATTGTACAATCTGGGAATAACCCGTTTAGCAGTTTTGGGAGGAAGTCAATTAGTCGGCTCTTTGTGTGCATCTGATTTAATTGACGAATTTTGGCTGACGATCTGTCCACTAATTTTGGGTGGTGATACCGCACCATCACCAGTAGGAGGTCAAGGTTTTTTGTCCGATTTTGCGCCCAAGCTGAATTTGTTGGAGGTATTGACAGTTGAGCAAGAAGTGTTTCTACATTATCAATGGCAAACTAAGTCATAACTAAACTTGAATCAAATCCAGCAATTCCAAATTCAAAATTTGATGCGGATGAAAGCCTTACAAAAAGAGGAGTTTACAATTCTTAATAATCTAGGCGATCGCTGAAACGGCGTAAAATCGTTCTGAATTTAGAATTACTAATGCTAATAGATAAAAATTCTGGCATATAGAGCAGGATATAATGACAATCGAAGTTATATTCTTAAAAATGTTGTTTATGGATTTGAAAGTTGTATATGAGCATAGTTTTAATAACTGGTGCAGCAGGACTAATTGGCTCAGAATCAGTCAGATTCTTTTGCGATAAGGGCTTTACAGTCGTTGGTATTGACAACAATATGCGTGAAGTATTTTTTGGTCGAGATGCTTCAACTCAATGGAACCGCGATCAGTTGTTAGCGAATTATCCGCAACAGTATATTCATCACAACGTTGACATTCGTAATCATGAGTCGATTGCGGAAATATATCAGACCTATGGCAAAGACATTATCCTTATAATTCATACAGCGGCTCAACCCTCTCACGATTGGGCGGCTAAAGATCCTTACACTGATTTTACAGTGAATGCTAATGGAACCCTAGTGTTACTGGAAAATACACGTCAACACTGCCCAGAAGCTGTCTTCATCTTCTGCTCGACCAATAAAGTTTATGGAGATAACCCCAATTTATTACCACTAGTTGAGCAAGAACTACGATGGGAAATTGCGGAGGGACATACTTATTATTCAGGAATTAGTGAGTCAATGAGCATTGATAACTGTAAACACTCTTTATTTGGCGCTTCAAAGTTATCAGCAGATGTATTAGTACAAGAATACGGACGTTACTTCGATATGAAGACAGTTGCTTTCCGTGGAGGTTGTTTAACTGGACCTAGTCATTCGGGAACGCAGTTACATGGTTTCTTGTCCTACTTAATGAAATGCACAAGCACTGGCAAGCCTTATCAAATTTATGGTTATAAGGGCAAGCAGGTACGAGATAATATCCATAGTTATGATTTGGTTAATGCTTTCTACCACTTTTATCAAACGCCACGAGTAGCAGAGGTTTATAATATTGGTGGAGGACGATACAGCAATTGTTCGATGCTAGAAGCTATACAGTGTTGCGAAGCCATTACTGATAAAAAACTCAATTACAGCTATGTGGAAACAAACCGCATCGGAGACCATATCTGGTGGATTAGCGACTTACAAAAGTTCCAAAGTCATTATCCCAACTGGGAGTTAACTTATACAGTAAAAGATATTTTACAGGAAATATTTACTCAAAATATCCAGCGTTGGAGCCAAGAAGAAAGTTGAGATTTTTGCTTTATATTATTCAGTATTCATATTTAAGGAATTTTCTTCAGCATGACGAAAAGTATGTTCCGCAATAAAGTTTTCAGATTTATTATAGGCGGTGGTGTAGCAGCAGCCATTAATCTATTTCTCATATTTAGCTTGATAGAATGGTGTAGATTTAACACGCCTTTTTTAAGGAATGTTGCTAACATAATATCGATAGAGGTTTCACTAATAGCTAGTTTTTTCATCTATCGAATTTGGGTTTGGACGGGAGGTAATTGGACTTTAAAAGAAGTGATCTTGCGACAAATTCCTCTATATCATGTATCTGCTGGAGTTGCTGTATTCAGCCGAATACTGATTATATTTCCGATTTTGGATTGGTTACATATCAATTATTTATTTAATACCTTATTGGGGGTACTAACCAGTGCCTCTATTAACTATGTGATTAGCGATCGCCTAGTATTTAAAACTCCCTCGCGATCCCATCGTGTAGGTCAACAGGAATCTTCTGCCGAAATATATTATCCAGAAGGATTAAGTCCTGGACTGGAGAAAGTCAGGCTTTCGTACAGAAGATCTCCAGATAATTTTTTGCCAGGAAGCATGGTTCTTTCCATTGTAATTCCTGCTTATAATGAGGAGGGTTGTATATTAGACACTGTACGATCCATCAGTCAAACATTAGAAGGAGAAAAGATTAATTATGAAATTCTTGTAGTTAATGATAACAGTCGTGACCACACAGAAGAATTATTGCAGCAATTAAGTTGTGAAAATAGTAAAGTACGCTATGTCAACAATCATTATCCAAATGGGTTTGGTTTCGCTGTACGATGTGGACTAGAAAAATTTACAGGAGATGCTGTCGCAATAGTCATGGCGGATAGTTCTGATGCGCCAGATAATATAGTTGACTACTACTACAAATTACAAGAAGGATATGACTGCGTTTTCGGTTCTCGATTTATCAAGGGTGGTAAAGTCATTGACTATCCCAGACACAAATTGATTGTAAATCGGTTAGCCAATTTATTTATTCAAATACTATTTGGCTTACCTTATAATGACACTACAAACGCATTCAAAATTTATCGTCGAGAGGTGATTGAGGGAATTTTTCCGCTGATATCCCATCATTTTAATTTGACTGTGGAAATTCCTCTCAAAGCTATTGTTAGGGGATATTCATATACGACAGTCCCCATAACCTGGCAAAATCGCAAGGCTGGAATATCTAAACTGAAACTCAAGGAAATGGGTAGCAGATACCTGTTTGTTGTGCTTTATATTTGGTTGGAGAAACATCTGGCCAGGGGCGATTATGCTTCCAAGAAAAAGTTGGTAAAAATTTAGGTACTCGCACAATAATGAACAGAAAAGTTTTAATTACCGGAGGAGCAGGATTTGTTGGTAGCTCACTTGGTTTAGGTCTGGCTCAACGTTACCCTGATTGGCAAATAACTGCTTTAGATAATTTAAAAAGAAGAGGTTCGGAACTCAACCTATCCCGATTACAACAAGCAGGAATCAAGTTTGTTCACGGCGATATTCGCAGCACGGAAGATTTAGATCCAGTAGCACTACAACCAGATTTAATCTTAGAATGTTCGGCTGAACCATCAGTTTTAGCTGGGTATACTTCTCCAGGTTACTTGCTACAAACCAACCTAGTAGGAACGATTAATTGCTTGGAATTAGCTCGTCAAACTAGTGCGGATTTTATTTTCCTTTCTACTAGTCGGGTATATCCTATCGCCTATCTTAAGGCTTTGGATTTTATAGAGACAGAAACACGGTTCCAACTCACAGAACAACAAACTATTGTAGGTGCTAGTAACCAAGGGGTATCGGAAGAATTTCCCTTGGATAAACCTCGCTCACTATATGGTTCGACAAAACTTGCCTCAGAACTGTTAATATCAGAATATGCTGAAGCCTATGGAATCAGAACCTTAATTAACAGATGTGGAGTTCTCACAGGTCCTTGGCAAATGGGTAAAGTAGATCAAGGTGTATTTGCTTTATGGATAGCAGGTCACTACTTTCATAAAGAACTCAAATATATTGGTTATGGAGGAACTGGTAAACAAGTTAGAGACTTTTTACACATAGCCGATTTATTAGATTTAATCGATTTACAGATTGATGGTCTTGACCAATTTAAATCTCAAACCTTCAACGTAGGAGGTGGAATTGATAACACACTTTCATTATGGGAAACAACTCGGCTTTGTGAGGAAATTACTGGAAATACTATTAATATTCATCCTATCCCAGAAAATAGAGTTGGTGATATACCTATCTTCATTACAGACTCTCGTAAATTAATTAATTTAACTGGGTGGAAACCAAAGAGAGATGCTAAAACTACACTGGTTGATATTTATCAGTGGATACGTGACTATGAACTGCAATTGAAAGGTATTATGACTTAAAGGAAACAATTGATTTCAAATGATGAAAAAATATCTGTTATTTTCACAAGAATACTTCAAACTGTATCGCCAAGATATTATCGCTCTATTGATAGTCACATTGATCGGAACTCTCTTAGCAACTTTCCCACATATTCTGTGGCTTTTTAAAACAGGAAATCCTGTGTGGATGGCTAGTTCTGATAATATGCTTTACTTAGCATATACTAGTGATGCCTATTTCAATCATCCTCTGCATCTGGGCGACCCTGTGCTGGTTGATGGTGGCGCAACGATGTATCCTTGGCTGCAATTCATACCAGGAGTTCTATTGATTAAATTATTAGGACTAAATACTATACATATCAATATTGTTTGGCGGTTATGGGATGGTATAAGTATATCCATTTTGTGGTATTTAGTAACGCGTTCTTATCTGAAAAACATATGGATAGCTTTTACTTTATCAATATTACTCATGATTGATGTAGGTGTTCGTTCATGTAATTTATTTTACAGACACTTTGCTGTGCTTACTGAAATTGCTATACATAAACCTGGTAATTTACTTGAAAGTTATCCAAATTTATTAGAACCCAATAATTGGCGATTGATCACACCAGGTTTGAGTTTAGAATATTTACTTTTACATATTTGGTTAATCCATTTAGCTTTGGTCAAGCCCACTCGCAAAAGAATCATATTTGCATCAATCAGTTTTGGGTTGCTATTTTATGTCTACTTTTATTTTTGGACTTCAGCAGCTTTTGCTCTACTATTCTGTTTACTGGTAGATTTTAAAAATCGGAAGACTTATTTAACTATAGGTATAATTGGTACATTAATTGGCTTACCTCAATTAATCTATAATATATATATAAAAAATCACACGCTCAAAGATTGGTTACTGAGAAGTGACAATTTTCTACCGATTCCTCACTTTAGTGAATTACTTTTACCATCAGTTGCGATAATGTTGGCTTTTATCAGTCTTTTATGGGTGATTTTCCGTGATCGGAGTTTAACTCACTTATGGTCGCTAGGAACATCGGCATTAATTCTCACCAATCACCAAATAATCACAGGTTTGCAAATACAAAATTTTCATTGGGGTTACTGCTATGGTCCAGTTATTTCTCTTTTGACTATAGTAATTCTTACTAGTTTAATCTCACCATTGAATTGGGGTAAAAGAACTTTAATTTTCAGTGGAATTGTAATTGCTACAATTTACTTAACCACTGGATTTTGGCTCAGATATGTAGAAGTAACTCAGTCAAAGGAATCCATTAGTTATACTGCTAGCTATTTCCAATACGACCATCAAAGATCGAGTAATTCAAATATTAAACTCCAGCCTAGATCGGTCATCGCTGGTGATAATGTGTTTTCCGAGTTCGCAATGATTCTAGAGAATCAACGCCCTTTGTCTGGATATACAGTTCTTCTAAGTCCATCTGTTAGCGATCTTGAATGGAATGAGAGAATAGTCCTTAATGATTATCTTCAAGGATTTAGTCGTCCAGAATTCATCGCCAAAAACCAGACAGATCTGCACACCAGTTGGGGTAAATGGTCTCGTAATCCAAAGTTAGCTCTGGAACTTTTACATAATCGGATTAGCTATTTTGATGAAATTTCGATTAATCCTGTAAAAGCGCTCAAAAGATTTCAAGTGAAATATGTTGCTCTACTAAAGGGTAAAGAGCAACCAAAATATTTGAATAATGGCTGGAAGCTTCTACAAAATGGTTCCTATTGGCAAATTTGGCAGAATCAGCTATAACATAAGACCATGGCAAAAGTAATCGAGTTATAACTTACTTCCTTGGAAATCCCCTCACCAATACTAAAAATCATCTTCAAACATGCCCGATCTCAGTATAAAATCAAAATTACCTTTACCCTTATTTTTCATCAATGTTGCTATGATTTTTTTGGGGTTATCATAAGGACCACTCACATAGAATGGTTTCCCATTACGACCGCATTCAATACGAGTTTTTTCATCCCATTCTCCAATATGCGATCGCACTTTTTTAAAATCTTCGTGCGGTTTAAATCCTAAACTTGCTGCATATTCACAAGCGCTAAATATTATACCTTGGGCAACTTCCAGGGGAACCTCTTGGGGTTTTCCGGGAAATAACTGGAATAATCCTTCTACAAATTCTTGATATTTTATCCTGTCTACTGTACGTGGTGGTATGGCATCTTTAACACCTAAGCACCATATATCTAAAAGGCAACTAGAAACGGAGATTTGATTGTATTCAGTTTCCCTAGCAATAACTACCAATCCTAAACCATTATCGCTATAGTTATTGTTTTTTTGAGGTATAATTTTTGTCAACAGATGTTTGATGCTATTTCCTGGTGAGATTTCAGGTAACAATTCCATAAGATTCTTGCTGACTAAACACTGGTATATTGGGTCTAATTCTCTTTTTGGTGGGTTAGTTTTTGGTGGGTTAGTTAATGCGGTTTGCTGTGCTTGATTTTGAATCACTGCATTGACTTCTGCTATTTTGATGCCTAATTTTCGGGCTATTTGTTTAGGCGTTAAATTCAATGCCCGCAAATCCATGATTTCTTGTTGTTGTGTTGCTGCCATAAATTACTACTTTTTACAAACAATCTATATAGAAATGTTAAGCCTTAACTACAATACTTGTCCATTAAATTCTAACAGCATAAAGAAGGTAGAAGGTATCCCCATAAATAAATTTAATAGATCTTCTTCTTTGTCTAAGCTGAAAAAAATGTTAGCCTACTTCTAGAGTTTAAATGCCATATGATGGTGGAAAATTTCAAACATCGCTATTCTGTCATTTGGGTAAACAAGATCGCTGAAGTTGACCAATCAGCCTGGAATGCTTTGGCTATACCATTAAAAACCCCCTTTTTGGAGTGGGAGTGGTTGAATAATCTGGAAATTTCCCAAAGTGTCACAGTAAGCACTGGCTGGGAAGCAAGACACTTGACACTGTGGCGCGATCGCACTTTGATAGCTGCTGCGCCACTTTATCTCAAACATCATAGTCAAGGTGAATTCGTTTTCGATCATCAATGGGCAGAATTGGCTTATCGTATTGGTATAGAGTATTACCCAAAACTCTTGGGTATGACACCCTTGACACCTGCTGAAGGTTATAGGTTTCTCATTGCTACGGGAGAGGATGAAGCAGAAATTACAGCTTTGATGTTGCGTGAGATTGATGCTTTCTGTATTCAATCCCAAATTTCTAGTTGTCATTTTCTTTATGTTGATCCCCAATGGCGAGCTTTGGCTGAAAAACAAGGTCTCATACCTTGGTTACACCATAGCTTTATCTGGGAAAATACTGGTTTCCAGACATTTGATGATTACCTAAAAGTCTTCAATGCTAACCAACGGCGGAATATTAAACGGGAACGTAAGGCTGTAGAAAGTTCCGGTCTGAAATTATTAGCTTTGACTGGTGCGGAAATTCCCCCATCCCTATTTCCTCTAATGTATGATTTTTATGCTGATACCTGTGATAAATTCGGTTGGTGGGGTAGCAAATATTTGACTAAGAGCTTTTTTCAGCTTTTAGATGTTAACTATCGTCATCGAGTCGTCTTTTTTCCAGCTGTGAGCGAACCAGATATCAGTCAGCCTCAGGGAATGTCCTTCTGTCTATTTAAGGATGACCAATTATATGGACGCTATTGGGGGAGCTTTCAAGAAATAGATTGTCTACATTTTGAAGCTTGCTATTACGCTCCTATAGCATGGGCGATCGCTCACAACATCAGAATTTTTGATCCTGGTGCTGGTGGAAGACACAAAAAACGGCGTGGTTTTCCCGCTACGCTCAATTACAGTCTCCATCGCTTTTATCATCCGCGGCTAGGACAAATACTACATCCTTATATCTTAGAAACTAATAAGATGGAATTACTACAGATAGAGGAAATTAATCGGGAATTACCTTTTAAGGAACGTGGTTAGCGGAAGATGAGTCATCTAATTTATGTAAGGGAGTAAATGACTGTTATATGAATTTGATAGTTGAAGATTTAGCAGCAATTGATGATCGACTTTCTCAACGTCAGATTAACCTTGACCCTAGTGGTTACTTTATTATTTACATAGATCGCCATGAGCAGTTAATCTATGCTAAGTATTTCACAAATATAATTAATCAGCATGGTTTATCTGTAGATCCGGAAACAGGAAAAGTAATTCCAGCTAAGGGAAAAGTAGAGAGAACTCACACAACTATATTTAGTGGACGCACCGCCAAGCAGCTATGTGTCAAGATTTTTGAAGAAATCCAGCCTTGTCCTGTCACCCTTTTAGACCATGCGGCTTATTTAGGTAGAGAGTTTCTCCGGGCTGAATTAGCCTTAATTACTGGAGAGGAATATATTCAAGATTAGGGCTATTACCTGATCTGTTGAGAATGTAGGGGCGCAAGGCCTTGCGCCCCTATGGTTAATTATTCGATGGTTGATTGATTTGGTAGAGGTAATAAGTCGCCATAGGGATAACTGTCGCAGCGATTAACAGCCCTACAACCCAAGCAGTAGCATTACTTTGTTTAGTGTCTTCGGCTTTGGTGAAAGTACTTTCCACTTGGATTTTCTCTACTATCTTTGGTGGTCCAGGGTCAGTTTCACCAGACAGCACAGCAACTAGGCGATCGCTAGCTTCCACAAAGGCTTGGTTATATTTATTCCCATTACGCAACTGGGCACTTATTGTTTCTGATGCTATGCTATTAGCGATCGCGTCAGTCAGTAAAGACTTAACTCGCTCTCCATCGATCAGAGCGACTCCATTGGTTACAGTATCAATCACCAATAAAGCTTGATTGGCTTGTTGATCAGGTGTGGGGAACCACTTTTGCAATAAGCTGTGTGCAAAACTTTCTGGTGTTTCACCATAGTCAAGACGGTGAATAGTCACAAGTCTAACTTCATTCCCTGTAGCTTGAGCTAGATTCTGAAAAGCTTTGCTAATCTGATTTTCATTTGAGAGACTAATCACATCACCCCGATCCACCACCCAAGTGTCAGCTGTCAGGCTAGGTATTTCGTCTACTCCTGTAGCTAAGGCTGGCGTGGCGGCTAATATGGTAGCCATGAGCATGACTACAGGTAAGATGCTAAAGAAAATGTATTTTTGTATACTTAATAATTGCTGGAGGAACTGTTTCATGGGTACAATTTTCGTACAGTATTCCACTCAAAATACTAGATCAATTACATCAATATTACTTGTACTATAGATAATTTTAGATTTTCTTGGTTTGTTCCCACACAAAAAAATAGGGGAAGATGAAATTCTTCCCCCCGTTTACCCTTTTGTTGATTGTCTAGCTGTTTCTCGTGAGACTTTTGAGCCTCTTTCAGCTTTTGTCGTAACATCTGTCTTTGTTTCTTTAATTGTCGCTTTCTGGCGGAACCGCCTTTACCTTTATCATTGCGACCCTCTCGACGAGGGGATTCCCATCTTTTGAGTTGCATATCGTTACAAATAACTACTGCTATTACTATAATAACATACTTGAATCATAAAATTCCAGAAATCATCGCTCTTAGTTCCGATTTAGCGCAATCATATTATTTGAGATAAAGCGCAACTATGGAATAACTGTAATCAAAATTTTATCAACACGATTTCCATCCATATCAACAACCTCAAAGCGCATATTGCGCCATTCAAAATGGTCAGCAGTAGCAGGAATTCGACCTAAATGGGTGATGATAAAACCACCTAGTGTTTGGTAATTACCATGCTCTTCCATATCTAATCTTGAGATATTAAACAAATCACCAAATTCTTCTACAGACAACATCCCATCCACTAACCAGGAACCATCTTCTCTTTGTATAGCTTGGGGTTCATCTCCTGCTAAACTGGCGGAAACATCTCCGACAATCTCACTCATAATGTCGTTCAAAGTGACTAATCCTTGAATTACACCATATTCATCTACCACCAAAGCCATATGGGTAACAGTTTGTTTAAACAACTCCAAAACTTTTAAACCTCTGGTACTTTCAGGTATAAATACAGGCTGGCGCAATCCCATAGTTAAATCGAAAGGTTCGTTGGATAAACTTCTGGCTAGTAAATCAACAACAGGAATAACTCCCAGAACATGATCCAGTTCTTCTTGACATACAGGATAGCGAGAATAACCATTTTCAATCATTTTCTGGCGGTTTTCTTCCGGTGAGTCCGCTAAATCCAACCAAACAATATCAGGTCTTGGTGTCATCAAGTAACTCACAGGGCGATCGCCTAAACGAAAGACCCTTTCTACCATATCTTGTTCAGCTTCTTCAAACGTTCCAGCTTCTGTTCCTTGCTCAATTAAAATCTTAATTTCCTCTTCTGTTACTTGCGGTTCCAAAGATGGCTTAATACCTAATATTTTTAATACCGCATCAGTCGAAAGACTTAGAAGATGGACAATAGGTAAAGCAAGTTTGGCGAGGAATCGCATGGGAACGGCGATGAGTAATGCTATCTTTTCGGGATTATTCAGAGCCACGCGTTTAGGTACAAGCTCGCCAATAATTAGAGCAAAGTAAGTAATTAATAATACTACGATCCCAAAAGATATGGGTTCACTGTAAGCGGAGACATAGGGGATAAATTTAATTTGACTGACTACTACTCCCAACCTTTTAGCCAGGGTAGCACCCCCAAAGACACCATTCAAAATATTAATCAGTATAATTCCAACCTGTACAATGGAAAAAAAGTGGTTGGGAGACTCCGCTAATTCCAAAGCAGCTTTAGCACGTTTGTCCCCTTGATTGATTAGTTGCTGTAACCTAACCTTCCGGGACGAGACGATCGCCATCTCAGAGAGGGAAAAGACTGCATTAGCCAGTATCAGTAAGAAAATAATTGAAATTTCAGTAATCATAGTAGATTCTTGATAATTATCAGCTATACAGCCCAAAGTTAACTCGATTATTAGTAACTGGTATTCAAGGTGCAAAAGATAAATGCTTTAACTAGATAAAACCTATGTAGACATAGTTCTCTAGCCATAAAATCTCAGCAACTAGGCTAATTTTAAGAGAAATTTGTCCTCCTAGCACTGAAAAAATCATGGTCTGATCAACAAAGCTGATAGCTTTATCAATACAATAGTTGACATACACTTCTCTCACGACCGCTCCCGGGAGCAAGTTTCTGCTATCCCATAACCAAAGGACTTTTGAGATCGGAACCTATGGCCTTTTCTGCAATAGTACGTGCATTGGCGCGAGCTCCCCTCACCGCCGAGCTCGCTACTAAATTAAACAAACAACAAGAGTTACGGTTAAACGGGATTCCCCGTATACCCAAAACAATAGTAGCGTCAGCATTAGCCACCTATGAAAACAAAGACCTATGTTTAATTTGTGCTACATTGGAAGAAGCTGGACGTGTTTATGCTCAAATGGAGGCTATGGGTTGGAAAACCGTACATTTCTACCCTACCTCTGAGGCTTCACCATACGAACCTTTTGACCCAGAAACCGAATTGATGTGGGGTCAAATGCAAGTTTTGGCAGATCTAGTTACTGGCCAATTACCCAAAACAAATATAGCTATTGTCACAACCACGGGGGGATTACAACCCCATTTACCCCCACCCACAGTTTTTCAATCTTTTTGTCTCACCTTGAAAAAGGGGATGGAGTACGATCTACCCACATTCAGTCAAAAAATCGCTATTCTGGGATATGAACGAGTACCATTGGTAGAGACAGAAGGACAATGGAGCAGACGTGGAGATATCGTGGATATATTCCCTGTTTCTTCTGTACTACCCATCAGATTAGAATGGTTCGGCGATGAAATTACCCAAATTCGGGAATTTGACCCCAGTACTCAGCGTTCGGCGCTAGATAAACTGGACAAAATCACCCTCACCCCTACTAGTTTTGCGCCTATTGTCATGGAAGCGCTACGCAATAATGGCAATTACGCACAAATTTCGGGATTAACTACGGAGCTAGATACGGAATCAGGAGTTCTGGAAGGGAGTCGGCGTTTTTTAAGTTTGGCTTTTACACAACCAGCTTCTTTACTGGACTATCTACCAGAAGATAGTGTTATCGCTATTGACGAAATAGAACAATGTCATGCTCATAGCGATCGCTGGGTAGAAGATGCTGACGAAAGTTGGCACTTAGTTTATGGAGAAGCCGCCGACCCATTACCCAAAACTCATTACTCGTTCGCTGAGTGTTTAGACAAAGCTGACAAATTTCCCAAAATATATTTATCGGAATTAGTCGAGGAAAATAACGGGATTAATTTAGCTAGTAGATCTGTTCCCGTCACACCCCATCAATTTGCCAAATTAGCCGAAGTAATTCGCTCTGAACGCCAGCGCCAATTTTCCATCTGGCTGATTTCCGCCCAACCCTCCCGTTCTGTTTCTCTCCTACAAGAACATGACTGTCCAGCCCAATTTATCCCTAATCCCCGCGACTATCAAGCAATTGACAAACTCCAAATCAACCACACACCAGTAGCATTGAAATATTCCGGTTTGGCTGAACTAGAAGGGTTTATTTTACCTTCCTACCGTCTAGTGATCATCACAGACCGGGAATTTTATGGACAACATGCTTTAGCGACATTTGGTTATATTCGCAAACGACGTAAAGCCGTTTCTAAACAAGTTGACCCAAATAAACTGCGCCCTGGTGATTATGTGGTTCACAGAAGTCACGGTATTGGTAAGTTTGTCAAGTTGGAAAGCTTGACGATTAATGACGAAACCCGTGATTATATAGTAGTCCAGTATGCTGATGGATTACTTCGGGTTGCGGCTGATCAAGTGGGTTCTCTTTCTCGCTTCCGCACTACTGGTGATAAAGCCCCAGAATTGCATAAGATGACCGGGAAAGCTTGGGATAATACCAAGAATAAAGTCCGCAAAGCGATTAAAAAATTAGCGGTGGACTTGCTGAAATTATATGCGGCGCGATCGCAGCAACAAGGTTTCGCCTATCCTCAGGATATGCCTTGGCAAGAAGAATTGGAAGATTCTTTTCCCTATCAACCTACTGTAGACCAGCTGAAAGCTGTACAAGATGTCAAGCGAGATATGGAAAGCGATCGCCCGATGGATCGGTTAATCTGTGGCGATGTGGGTTTTGGTAAAACAGAAGTAGCTATTCGAGCAATTTTCAAAGCTGTCACTGCGGGTAAACAAGTGGCGCTGCTTGCTCCCACAACAATCTTGACCCAACAGCACTATCATACATTGAAAGAACGTTTTGCGCCTTATCCTGTAAATGTCGGGTTAATGAACCGATTCCGCACAGCCGAAGAACGCCGCGAAATTCAAAGACGCTTGGCTACGGGAGAATTAGATGTAGTTGTGGGTACACAACAGCTTTTGGGTAAAGGCATCATTTTTCAAGATTTAGGTCTTTTGGTAGTGGATGAAGAACAGCGATTTGGTGTAAACCAAAAAGAGAAAATCAAAAGTCTGAAAACTCAAGTTGATGTTTTAACCCTTTCCGCTACGCCAATTCCCCGAACTTTGTATATGTCCTTGTCGGGAATTCGGGAAATGAGTCTAATTACTACACCCCCTCCTACTAGAAGACCCATTCAAACCCATCTCGCCCCATTTAATCCTGATATTGTCCGCACTGCAATTCGCAAAGAACTGGAGCGAGGTGGACAGGTATTTTATGTCGTTCCCCGTGTTGATGGTATTGAAGAAACCGCAGCTAGTATTAGGGAGATGATTCCTGGCGTAAAATTGGCGATCGCCCACGGTCAAATGGATGAAAGTGAGCTAGAATCAACTATGCTGACTTTTAACAATAACGATGCTGTGATTCTAGTTTGTACAACAATCATTGAATCAGGTTTAGATATTCCTAGAGTCAATACAATTCTCATTGAAGATGCTCACAGATTTGGTTTAGCCCAATTATACCAACTACGCGGTCGTGTAGGACGCGCTGGTATCCAGGCTCATGCTTGGTTATTTTATCCCAAGCAAAAAACATTAACTGATGCTGCTCGACAAAGGTTAAGAGCAATCCAGGAATTTACCCAACTTGGTTCTGGTTATCAGTTGGCGATGCGCGATATGGAAATTCGTGGTGTAGGTAATCTATTAGGCGCAGAACAATCTGGTCAAATGGACGCGATCGGATTTGACTTATATATGGAAATGCTAGAAGAAGCAATTCGGGAAATTCGCGGTCAAGAAATTCCCCAAGTTGACGATACTCAAATTGACTTGAATTTGACAGCATTTATTCCATCTGACTATATCCCCGATTTAGACCAGAAGATGAGTGCTTATCGAGCAGTCGCTACTGCGAAATCGAAAGCAGAATTAAAACAAATTGCGGATGATTGGAGCGATCGCTATGGTGCTATCCCTCTACCCGCCAATCAGCTTTTGCGTGTTATGGAATTGAAACAGTTAGCCAAAGGTTTAGGATTTAGTCGCATTAAACCAGAAAATAAACAACATATAGTTTTAGAAACGCCGATGGAAGAACCTGCTTGGCAATTATTAGCAGCAAATTTAGCGGATAATCTCAAAGCGCGATTTGTTTATTCTCCAGGAAAGGTGACTGTCAGAGGATTAGGCGTGTTTAAAGCAGACCAGCAATTGCAAAATCTAATTGATGCTTTTAGTAAAATGCAAGGAGCGATTATTGAATCATAAGGAGCTCTTGAGCGGGGTGCAAAGTTTAGGATAATTGGCGATCAAGTATAGTTTCTCTAATATTAGCTCCAGACAAATTAGCATCATCCAAATTAGCACCATGCAAATTAGCCAAGTATAAGTTTGCCTTGTGTAAATTTGCCTTGTGTAAATTTGCCCGATTAAGTTTAGCGGCGCTGAGAATAGCTCCAGACAAATTTGTCAAAATCAGATTAGCGTCACAGAGATTTGCAGTAACAAGTATTGCCTCCTGTAAATTTGCTCCACTGAGATTAGCCCCTTGTAAATTTGCTTGATAAAAATTGACATTTTTCAGGTTCGCTCCTGATAGATTTATTTCCCTTAAATCCGTATAGCTTAAGTCAATTTGCTGACTTTCCCAACCGTTTACCGGAACAAGCTTACTCATCAGAGTCATTGCTGCTTGAATAACTTGACGGTCTTTTATCTTGAGGAAGCTGTGATTTTGGAGAGAAGTCGCAGAATTTCTGCGGATCACATTACTGAGACTCTCAATGATTTTCCAGTAATATTTTGGTTGAGTTTCTGCGAGAAGTTCTAGTTGATCAATTATAGCGAGATTAATTTCAGTTGAATTATCTTCTATTTGCTTAATCAACTCCATACAATTCAAGGAAGTATTTTGGGACAATTTATTATTTCGATTATGCTGTGCCAATTTTTGCAGAACAACTATCCAATGGATGATATTTCCTTGCATCAATTTTTTTCTTAGCTAGGATTTTGTAATATTCACTGCTTTAGAGTAGCGATCACGAAATAAATTGATAAAATTCTTTTATAGCTTTATCGATAAAATATATTTTTTTACTATTCCCTGTTAGAGAGTTCCCTGTTCCCTATTATTGATTTTTTCCTGTTTTGCTTCCAGAAGTGATGGACTATTAATCGCCAAATACATCCCCGTCAGAATGATGGGAAATGCTAATAAGTTATAAAAATCTAGATTTTCCGAGAAAATTACCGAGCTCAGTGCAGCAGTTATGATGGGTTCAAGCAACATAAGTATAGCAATAAATTCTGGAGATACCCATTTTAAGGCGTAAGCTAAAAGTCCGTGACCAAGAGCAATTGTTCCTCCTAAGCCAATTACTGCTAACCATACTGACAAAGAAGTCGGAAAAATCCGTTCATGATTGACTAAAATCGGAATGAGGATTATCGGAATACCAGCCAGGGAACAATATAAAACTGTCAACACAGCACTGAATTTTTGGCGCACGCGATCTAATAATAATAAGTACAACGCCAACATTACGGCTGAACCTAAAGCGATCGCATCTCCATGAATCTTACTAACTTCAATTTGGAAGTCATTCAATCCTAACAGCAGCGATCCTGCGACAGCGACAATCATACCAATGGTAAATTGTAATTCCAAATGCTGCTGAAAGAATAAGAGACCAATTATTGCTGTGACTAAAGGAGTCAGATTGTGCAAAATAGCGGAATTGGCTAGACTAGTGTGTGCGATCGATACAGCCCAAAGATCTTGCATGGTTGCATAGGCTACGCCCGTACATAGAATTAAGGCTAAGGTACGAATGAGATCAAATTTAGTCATCTCAACTTTGAAATTAGTTGGTTGAGATAGATTTGAGCTTTGTTGGTTGTGAAAATACTGCTGTAATTTTTGTGGTAAAATTTGGAAAACTTGCCAGAAAAACAGCATCATCGCCCCTATCCAAAGTCGATGAAAAATCAACGCACTAGCACTTAGTTCCTTTTCTCCAAATTTCGCCAAAATCGGTACTGTTGCTATGATTACAGTTGCTAAAAATGCACTAGCTATGGCTCGAAATTGTATATGAGTAAAATCAATTTGTGCTGATGAATTGAAAAACCTATTCTGTTTCATGTAGGGTACAGATATTTCACGGTTTTATATTTCATGTTAGTTTAGCATGACTTACGACGATAGCTTGATTTGTTTATGTATTCTACAGCTTTAAAGTCTGATCTAGCAGCTTCCAGTATATAATTTTATATAGTTATCATTATTGTGGTATCTCTACTTATGATCGCGACTGAATTATCAAAGATTACCAAAGTTTCTGAAGTTCCTGAAATTCCTCAAATTATCCAACAGCAACGTTTATTTTTTGCTGGGGGAAAAACCAAATCGATTAATTTCCGCATTGAGCAACTGCAAAAACTGAAGCAAGTATTAGTTGAGCATAAAGCAGCAATCATTCAAGCTTTACAAGCTGATTTAGGTAAGCCAGAATTTGAGAGTTATATCTCAGAAATCTATGTAATTAAAGAAATTGAATATGCGATCAAAAATATTCGTAGCTGGACTAAACCGAAAAAGGCTAGTGTTCCTCTGGCATTTTTGCAGTATTCAGCCAAAATTTATCCCGAACCCCTGGGATTAGTCTTGATCCTCGGTGCTTGGAACTATCCTGTACAGCTAGTTGTCTCACCTTTAATTGGGGCGATCGCAGCGGGAAATTGTGCTATTCTCAAACCCTCAGAATTTGCTCCTCACACCTCAAGTATACTGGCTGAGATTTTTCACAAATATTTCCCTCCTGAATATATCAAAGTTATAGAAGGAGATGTAGAAATCAGTCAAAAACTGTTAGCGGAAAAATTCGACTACATCTTTTTTACTGGTAGTACATCAGTGGGAAAAATCGTCATGGAAGCAGCAGCGAAACAGCTAACTCCAGTTACATTGGAATTAGGTGGAAAAAGTCCTTGTATAGTAGATACAGATATTCATTTAGAACAAACAATTAAACGCATTGCTTGGGGAAAGTTTTTCAATGCTGGACAAAGTTGTATTGCGCCTGACTATCTGTTAGTTCATACTAACATCAAAGCCGATTTATTAGCTGGTCTGCAAAAATGTCTCCAGCACTTTTATCCCTCAGATCCATCTCAAGGTTCTGACTATGCTCGGATTATCAACCAACAGCACTTTCACCGATTAGTTAACTTCTTGAATTGTGGTCAAATTGTGATTGGTGGAGAAATTAAACCCGAAGAACTTTATATTGCTCCCACAGTAGTTACCAATGTCTCTTTGACCGACCCGATAATGCAAGAAGAGATCTTTGGACCAATCTTACCCGTAATTGAATATCAGGATATCACAGAGGCGATCGCCTTAATCAACTCTAGACCAAAACCATTAGCCCTCTACCTCTTTACCCTAAATCAAAGTCTCCAACAACGTATTTTAGAGGAAACTTCTTCTGGTGGAGTTGTTTTCAACGATACAATTCTGCAATTTGGTCTTACATCCTTACCATTTGGTGGTATAGGCGATAGTGGTATTGGTAGTTACCACGGAAAAAAGAGTTTTGACACATTTTCCCACGAGAAAAGTGTTTTGCATAACACATGGCGTTGGGAATTAAACTGGCGATATGCTCCCTATAAAGGGAAATTATCCTTTTTTAGAAAAATTATGAATATTTAAGCAGGTAAAAGGGAGTAGGGGAGGAAGGAAAAATGTTCCAAGATGAATTGATTATTGGTTTAGTTGGGATAAATTATCAGACTTTCGCAAAAAAAACCAACTGTATTTCTATTTAGGAAACAAGTATTAATTTCTCTCCCTGCTTCCCCTTGCCTTTTTCTTGTCCTTATCCTCAATCTTCTGGCTTAGGAAATGTTGTTATCTGTGTCTGCTTTAAGTCCTGATTCCTTGCGTACATCTTGACTTGAATATTCATATCTTCACCTCCGACCCGACACTGCATCAGAATCGGTGTTTTTTTGGTATTCCGTATCTTGTATATATTATTCTCTTTATTGTAGCTGACTATTTTACCACTTGGTACTAAACAATTTAAATTCGCCAAACCCACAGGATTACTCGATGTTTCTTTTATCTGGATTTCTATTTGGGACACTGATGACCTGATATCCATTGTATAATGGCTCTCCAGGTCGATTTCGCAGGTCACTTTTCCTTGGTTTACTGTTTCCTTGTCCTTATTGGGACAATATTGTCCCTGTTGTCCGATCAGGTTTTCTCCCTTCGCTTTCTCTGGTATCTCCGCCGTTATTCCGTATACCAGTAGGCTCGCCAGTATTAACTCTTTGACTCTCAGCATTTTTCACTCCTCGTTTTTTGCAATTATATATTCTCTTGGGACACATCCTCACTTAAGAGTATATTTTTTGTCTTCTGGCACGGGATGGATGCCTATTTAATAGACTGAGTTTGCGGCTAGTTGAAGCACTTGGAATTGAGGAAACCTAAGTTAATTTCGGAGCGATCGCTAGTTCCCGCCTTGGGATGTAGTATATTCAATTCCCGTCATTTTCTACTGCTGTAATTTGCACCTGTTGCACCTGTTCAATGGTTAAACCAGTGACTTTAGCAATTATTTCCATAGATAAACCTTCTTTGAGCATATTGACAACAACAAGCCGAGTATTTTTCTCCCGAATTTCCTCCCGAACTTTTTTCTGAACTTCTTCCCGAACTTTTTCCAGAATTTCTAGGTCAATTTCTTCAGCAAATAACTGATAAATTGAAGACTCGCGTATAATATTTTCTGTCCTTAACAAACCTTTAACTACTTCTTTTTCTAAAACTAACCTAGCCAACATAAATGAACACGCAATTAGGTTACTTTGTGTCTTTCTATCGGGGATTTGAGCGATGGCGCTCCGCGCCCGCCGAAGGCATCGCAGTGGCTACCTGTTGCAAAGTGTTAACTTTGTCGTCAGTATTAGTTAAAACCGCAAATGGCAATAAGCCAGGGATGTGCAAAAATATTTGTGTTGGTTGCTCCCATTCGGTGAAACTGTAGGGGCGCAAGGCCTTGCGCCCCTACGAACCAAAAAAAGCCAAATTCTCTCCCCCCAGACCCGCACGGGCCCAAAGGGAGAGAATATGCATCCTAACAACCTACCCCCTCTTAGTTGTAGAG